>Ga0136559_1000676_pt1 | contig 11546 bp, 9 predicted proteins | sample AntRauMeHopE1496_FD_104633 | JGI IMG/M metagenome (GOLD analysis project Ga0136559, IMG submission 104633) | Saline lake microbial communities from Rauer Islands, Antarctica - Metagenome Hop E1 #496 | ecosystem: Environmental > Aquatic > Non-marine Saline and Alkaline > Saline | place... | reverse complement strand
TCGAGATAAGATTTTCGATGATCGCCATGGTCTGATGCGGGTGCGCATCCGTACTCAGGTCGATATCCTTTATGGCACGCCCCATCACCGTGTCGCGCACGCAGCCCCCCACTGCATAAATTTGAAAACCCGCGTCTGCAAAAGCGGCCATCAAGGTTTGCACGGGTTCCCCGGACAACCAAACCGGCGTGCCGACGTGTAACAGTGTCCCGTCCGATTTCCAGCGTGTGTCCGCGTATTGCGTCATGCGGCACTGCTTGCCAAGCCATGCAGGATGCGCGCAGTGGCACCCCAGATATAAAATGGCCCGTATGGAACGGTGTAATAATCGCGACGCTGACCGCGCCAATGGCGTCCCTCGATGCGGTAACTGGCCAAGCGCAAAACGTGGTCCAATGGCACCGTAAACACCTCGGCAACCTCGTTCGGTTCGGGGATGTAAACTTGCTCGGGTGGTACCATCGCGATAATCGGCGTGACGGTGTAACTGGTTACGGTTTCATGGGCAGGCAATTGGCCAAGAATGGTAACTGTTTCAGGATCCAACCCGATTTCTTCATGTGCTTCGCGCAGCGCTGTATGAACCAGATCACGGTCCGTTTCGTCCTGCCGCCCCCCTGCAAACGCAATTTGGCCTGCGTGGTGTTTCAAACGCGCAGCGCGTTTCGTAAGGACCAGGTCACCACCATATGTCACTGCCACCAAAACCGAAGCGGGCTTTAGCCCGCGGCCTGCAGGCGGTACATAATCGGTGTCTAAATCAAAATCCGATGTGGCCTGCCGTGCGTTTTCAATCGCACGGCGCAGCCGCTTTTCAAGGTCAGGGTTTTTCATCGGGCTGTTCTGTGGCCTCGAACCCCAAGGTCTCGGGCTGGAACACGTAATGCGCCCCGCAAAACTGGCAATCTGCCGTGACCGTCCCTTCTGGCGTCGTCATATGGCCGATATCTTTGGCCGAATAGATCGACAAGGACTGGCGCACTTTTTCCGGCCCGCAAGAACATCCGAAGGTGACGGGCTGGGGGTCGAACACGCGGGGCTGTTCCTCGTGAAACAACCGCACGAGCAGGTCGGTCGGCTGAACCGTCGGGCCGACCAATTCCATCTCCTCGGCGGTGCGCAACAGCATGGTGGCGCGGGTCCAGTTTTCGCCCTCGTCATCATCCATCAGGTCTTCAACGGCAGTCAGCCCATCGTCGGTCGCGCCTGCGGTTCCGGCCAGTGGCGATGCTTTTGGCATGGCCTGCAACATGATCCCGCCCGCGCGCCATGTTTCAGCTCCACCAGGAACCGACGATTTTCCGAACGTCAGCTGGAACGATGTGGGCAGCTGTTCACTTTGCGCGAAATACGCTTCGGCGCAGGCAGACAGCGATTTTCCGGCGATGGGCGTGATGCCTTGGTACGGCGTGTTCCCCTCGCCCTGATCAATCAAAATTGCGAAATACCCCTCGCCCACCTGACCGAACGGATGCCCGGTGGGATCAATCTTGTCCTTGTCATAGCTGGCATAGGCGCGCACACGACCCGGCGCGCCATCCTCGGTCGGGCCATAATAATCGGTGGCGATCAAACGTGCCGGACCATCGCCGCGCACTTGCAACGACAATTTCCAACGCAGCTTGATCGACTGACCGATGAGAACCGTCAACAATGCCATTTCCGCCACCAATGCCTCGACCGCGGGGGGGTAATAATGCTGGGCCAAAACCTGATCCAACACCCCGTCAAGACGCACCACGCGCCCGCGAATATCGGAACGGTCAAGCTGGAACGGGAGAACGGTATCATCCCACGCGATGGTGGCGGCTGTGGTAGCAGATGTATTCATGGGCTTTCCTAACAAGTCGAGTCTGGGCATACCGCGTCCATATAGGTGTCACAAGTCAAGGAAACAGGGTATGATCAGACGATACGGCGAACGCGTTGACCCTGCTATGCGCTACACGCCGCGTCCCGGCGCATATGTTATCTTGCAACGCGGGCGCGATTTACTGCTGACGGTGCAGGATGGTGAGCGACCTGAATTGCAGCTGCCTGGCGGCGGCATTGACGCAGGCGAGCATGCGTTGCCCGCCCTGCACCGCGAGGTGATGGAAGAAACAGGGTGGCGCATGGGCCGTCCTGTGCGGCTGGGGGCGTTCAGACGCTTTGTTTTCATGCCGGAATACGACCTTTGGGCCGAGAAGATTTGCACGATTTATCACGCGAAACCGACCCTGTGTTTGGGCCCCCCGCTGGAGGCAGGTCACACGGCGGTTTGGGTGCCGATGACCGATGCCCCTGCCCTGCTGACAAACCAAGGTGACGCCGCGTTCGTGGCCAGCTTGATCTGACGTTTGAAACGCGATAGTTCGCGCACAAACGAGCCTTAGGAGCCGCCACATGTCTGCACCGAAAAAAGTTGTTCTCGCCTATTCCGGCGGTCTGGATACCTCGATCATTCTGAAGTGGTTGCAGATCGAATATGGCTGTGAGGTGGTCACGTTTACCGCAGACCTTGGGCAGGGTGAGGAGCTGGAGCCTGCGCGCGCAAAGGCCCTGACGCTGGGGATTCCTGCCGAGAATATTTACATCGAAGATGTCCGCGAAGAATTTGTGCGCGATTTCGTGTTCCCGATGTTTCGGGCCAATGCGGTCTATGAAGGGCTGTATCTGCTGGGCACATCCATCGCGCGGCCCTTGATTTCCAAGCGTCTGGTCGAAATCGCCGAGGCCGTCGGGGCCGATGCGGTGGCCCATGGCGCGACGGGAAAAGGCAACGATCAGGTGCGGTTCGAACTGGCCGCTTATGCGCTGAACCCTGACATCAAGGTGATCGCACCGTGGCGCGAATGGGATTTGTCGTCGCGCACAAAATTATTGGAATTTGCCGAGCAACACCAAATTCCCGTCGCCAAAGACAAGCGCGGCGAAGCGCCGTTTTCGGTTGATGCGAACCTGCTGCACACCTCGTCCGAAGGCAAAGTGCTGGAAAACCCCGCAATCATGGCGCCCGATTACGTGTATCAGCGCACCGTCGCCCCCGAGGACGCGCCGGACGAGGCCGAGTTTGTCGAGGTTGGGTTTGAGGGCGGAGATGCGGTTTCTGTCAACGGGATCGACCTGTCGCCTGCCGAAATTCTGACCAAACTCAACGAGTTAGGGGGCAAGCACGGTTGCGGGCGACTTGACCTTGTCGAAGGACGTTTCGTTGGCATGAAATCACGCGGGATTTATGAAACACCCGGCGGGACGCTGCTGTTGGAGGCGCATCGCGCAATTGAATCGATCACGCTGGACCGTGGCGCGGCCCATTTGAAGGACGAATTGATGCCGCGGTATGCGGAGCTGATTTATAACGGTTTCTGGTTCTCGCCGGAACGTGAAATGTTACAGGCGGCGATTGATAAATCACAAACCCATGTGACGGGCACAGTGACGCTGAAGCTTTATAAAGGCTCGGCAAAAACGGTTGCGCGGTCCTCCGAGTATTCGTTGTATTCCGAGGCGCATGTGACGTTTGAGGACGACGCGGGAGCCTATGACCAGAAGGACGCGGCAGGATTTATTCAACTTAACGCGCTGCGATTGAAACTGTTGGCAGCGCGCGACAAGCGGATGAAAAAGTAACCAAGGCCCGCGCGTTTTGAGTGTTTTTGCACACAACTATGCGCCCGTTGTTTTGGTAATGTTTGGTAAAGACACCGTGACGTCGCGGTCAGTTGAATTGCCCGATGCATCTTTTGCGCCGATGATACGGACAAAGGAGAATTCGAATGACCAAGATGATGAGTAACGTAAAGACGATTGCCTTGGCCGCTGTGATTGGTGCTGCGACGTTGATGCAATCGGGCAAGGCCGAAGCGCGAGACATGCAGACCATCACTGTGGCCGGCGGTTGTTTCTGGTGTGTCGAAGCCGATTTTGAAAAAGTGCGTGGCGTGTCCGAAGTAACATCCGGATTCACGGGCAGCACGGTAAGCAATCCGACCTATCGACAAGTCGTATCTGGCGGGACGGGCCATTATGAGGCAGTCGAGATCGAGTTTGATGCGGACCAGATTTCAACGGGTCAGATTTATGATCTGTTTTTCCGATCCATTGATCCGACGGACGCGGGGGGTCAGTTTTGCGACCGGGGGGATGCGTATCGGACTGCTATTTTTGTCTCTAACACAGCGCAACAGCAGGCGGCGGAAGCGGCAAAAGCCGCCGCACAAGCAGAGCTGGGCCGCCAGATTGTGACACCTATTTTGCAGGCATCCGCGTTTTATGACGCCGAAGATTATCATCAGGATTATTACAAAGGCACCGAGCGGCTGATTACACGCGGCGGGATCAAAACCAAAGCGGAAGCTTATGCGTTTTATCGCGAAGGCTGTGGGCGCGATGCGCGGGTCGAACAGCTATGGGGCAGTGACGCGCCGTTCATCAAATAGTGAACGCCTGAACCTCGGCCAAATCGGGAATGACATCGGCTGTGCCATGGCGCGTCACCATCAGCGCGCCGGCCTTTGATGCAGTCTGCAAGGCTTGCAGCATAGGCTGACCCCGATCAAGACAGGCCAAAACGTATCCTGTAAATGTGTCGCCCGCGCCGGTTGTATCCACGGGGGTGACGGCGTGCGCTGCAACATCCACCACGCCTTCAGGGCCAAACCAACGCGCGCCCTTTTCGCCCAAGGTGACGATAACGTCTTGTACGGGAAGATCTGCAGGGGCAATACCCGTGGCCTCGGTCAGTTGAGCGGCCTCAACTGCGTTCAGAATCAGGAAATCGAGATGGGGTAAAACTGCGCGCACGGCATCCGCAGAAAAAGGCGCGGCAGCATAGGCCACGCGCAGGCCCATGGATTTTGCCAATCGCGCACCTTCGACCTGAAGGTTCGTTTCATTTTGAAAGACAAAGGTGTCAGTCGTGTTGGCCTGCGTTAGTGCCTGTTTTAACGTGTCATAAGGAATTGCGACGTTCGCACCCTGATGCAAAATAATGCTGTTTTCACCATCGGCATCAACTGCAATGATCGCTTGTGCAGTTTCAACACCGATTTCAACGATGTGGCGCGTATCGACGCCATATTCCAGCAAACGTTGCACAGCCCAGCGCCCATCTTTGCCCACGGCACCGATATGATTGACATGCGCGGCGGCGCGGGCGGCGGCGACCGACATATTAGCCCCTTTACCGCCTAAAAACACTCGCCGTGCAGTGCTGGCCAGTGTTTCACCCGGCGCGGGAATATGCGGGACGGAATAGACGAAATCCGCATTGATAGAGCCTAAATTCCAGATCGCCATGTTACGTCGCCGTGCTTGAGGCCAGAACCGCCATATTCAAAATATCGTTCACCGTGCTGCCCGTGGAACAGATCTGGATCGGTCGGTCGATACCGGCCAGGATTGGGCCGATGATGGTAGCCCCCGCCATTTCCTGCATCAGTTTGACAGATATCGACGCCGAGTGACGCGCGGGCACGACCAGCACGTTCGCCGGACCCGTAAGGCGGGAAAACGGATATGCTTCTTGGGCTTTGGTGTTCAACGCGACATTCACTGTCATCTCGCCTTCGTATTCGAAATTAACGCCGCGCGCGTCCAGCACATCGGAGGCGACATGCATTTTGGTGGCGCGTTCGGAGACGGGATAGCCAAAGGTTGAGAATGAAATGAACGCGACGCGCGGTTCGAGGCCAAGTGTGCGCGCCACTTCTGCGCCGCGTTCGGCGATATCGGCCAGATCGTTTTCATCGGGCCATTCATGCACCAGGGTGTCCGATATCAGAACGATCCTGCCTTTGTGCAGAACTGCGGTGACACCCACGGCACCATCATGGGGTCCGGCGTCAAAGACATGATTGATCAGTTCAAGCACATGGGCGGATTTCCGGGTGGCACCGGTGACCATCCCGTCAGCATGACCATGCGCCAACATCAAAGACGCAAACACATGGCGGTCGCGCGTCGCAAGGCGGTGAATATCCGGCGCGTCGTGGCCTTTGCGTTGCAAGCGCTTGTAAAGGAAATCTTTGTAGGTTTCGAGGTGCGGGGTGTTTGCAGCATTAACCACGGTCAATTCAGACACCGCATCCGCCAAACCTTCGGCGGTGAGTTTTTCTTTCACGTCACCAAGACGGCCAACGACCAACGCCTTACCAAGCCCGGACCGTTGATAGAGAACGGCAGCCCGCAAAACACGCGGATCGTCGCCTTCGGCGAAGACGATTGTGTTCTGACTGGCCTTGGCGCGGGCATGAATGCCGCGCATGATAGACGCGGTCGGGTCCATGCGTGTTTTCAGGCCAAGCTCGTAGCCTTCCATATCGACAATCGGACGACGCGCGACGCCAGTGTCCATACCAGCGCGGGCAACGGCAGGCGGGATCACGTAAATTAAACGCGGATCAAATGGCGTCGGGATGATGTAATCGCGCCCAAACGTCAGCTTGGCGCCATAAGCAATCGCCACCTCGTCAGGCACGTCCTCGCGGGCAAGATTGGCAAGCGCATGGGCGCAGGCAATTTTCATTTCATCGTTGATGGCACGTGCGTGAATGTCTAGCGCACCACGAAACAGGTAGGGAAAACCGAGGACGTTGTTCACCTGATTGGGATAATCGCTGCGCCCTGTGGCGACGATAACGTCATCGCGCACGGCGTGCACCTCTTCTGGCGTGATTTCGGGGTCGGGGTTTGCCATGGCGAAAATAACAGCATTCGGGGCCATGGATATAACCATATCCTGCGTCACGGCCCCCTGCGCCGACACGCCGAGGAACACATCGCAACCCACCATCGCTTCGGCCAAGGTGCGGGTTTCGGTGGTGGCGGCATGGGCCGATTTCCACTGGTTCATCCCATCGGTGCGCCCTTGGTAAATCACGCCTTTAGTGTCGCACATGATGCAATTGTTGTGCTTTGCCCCCATCGCTTTCAGCAATTCAAGGCAGGCAATGCCCGCCGCACCCGCACCGTTCAGCACAATTTTTACGTCTTCCATTTTTTTGCCTGAAATATGCAACGCATTCAGCAAACCGGCGGCACAGATCACGGCAGTGCCGTGTTGGTCGTCGTGAAACACCGGAATGTCCATTTCTTCCTTCAGGCGCTGTTCGATGATGAAACATTCAGGGGCCTTGATATCTTCAAGGTTGATACCGCCGAACGTAGGCCCCATCAGCCGCACAGCATTGCAAAACGCATCGGGATCTTCGGTGTCCAACTCGATGTCGATGGAGTTGACATCGGCGAAACGTTTGAACAGCACGGCCTTGCCTTCCATCACCGGTTTTGACCCTAACGCGCCCAAATTACCCAGTCCCAACACGGCAGTGCCATTCGTGATCACAGCAACCAGATTACCTTTATTTGTGTAATCATAGGCAAGTTCGGGGTTTGCGGCGATCGCCTCGCACGGGACGGCAACACCGGGGGAATACGCCAGCGATAAATCCCGCTGCGTCATCATTGGAACGGTTGCGTTAATTTCCCATTTGCCCGGTGTGGGCTCCAGGTGAAATGCCAGCGCGTCTTCGCGTGTAACCCGATTTTTTGCCATGTGTGCTCACTCCCTTGCGTGGGTTAGTGATAGGGGCGGCGGATTGGCCCCGCAACCACGGACTTTTGCGCTTTCACAGATAGGGATCGACCAGTAGGTTGACGGCGATAGCCTTCGGGAGAGCGTATGACCAGCACCGTAACGCCAATGATGGCGCAATACCTCGAGATTAAGGCCGACCATCCAGATGCTTTGCTGTTTTATCGTATGGGTGATTTTTACGAGCTGTTCTTTGACGACGCCGTGACGGCGGCAGAAGCGCTTGATATTGCACTGACAAAGCGTGGAAAACATCTGGACGATGACATTGCCATGTGTGGCGTTCCCCATCATGCGTCCGAAGGGTATTTGTTAACGCTGATCCGCAAGGGCCACCGTGTTGCCGTGTGTGAGCAGTTGGAAAGCCCGGCCGAGGCAAAAAAGCGCGGCTACAAATCTGTGGTGAAGCGCGGTGTCACCCGCGTTGTGACGCCCGGAACGCTGACCGAAGATTCGTTGCTGGATGCGCGGCGGCACAATTATTTGGCGGCCTACGCGACTGTGCGAGGCGACGGGGCACTGGCCTGGGTTGATATTTCGACGGGCGCGTTTTCTGTTCTGGCGTGTGATGCGGCGGGCCTTGGCCCAGAATTGGCGCGTCTGGGCCCGCGTGAAGTGCTGGTGTCCGACGCCGGTGAGGCAGAGTTTGGAACACTCATCGAGGATGCAGGCGCAGCCGTGACGGTTCTGGGCAATGCCGCATTTGACAGTACGAACGGCGAAAACCGCCTGAACAGTCTCTATACGGTAAAATCGTTGGACGGGTTCGGCGCGTTTGGCCGTGCAGAAGTCGCGGCGATGGCAGCGGTGGTCGAATACCTTGACATTACCCAGAAGGGCAAGCTGCCGTTGTTACGCCCGCCCGTTCAGGAACGTCGCGAGGCGGCGATGCAAATTGACGCGTCGACGCGCAAATCGCTGGAATTGAGCCGCGGAATGACCGGCGGACGGGCGGGATCGCTGTTGTCGGTGATTGATAAAACCCTCACATCCGGCGGCGCGCGCTTGCTGGAACGGCGTCTAGCGTCCCCGTCACGCGATTTGGGCCAAATCACGGCGCGTCAGGATGCAGTGGCATGGTGCATCGAGCGTTCAGATGTCGCGGCAGTGCTGCAAGATCGACTGCGTGAGGTGCCGGATTTGGACCGCGCGTTGTCGCGTCTGTCGCTGGATCGGGGCGGCCCCCGCGACATGGGCGCTGTTCGTGCGGCGGTTTCGAAAGCAAATGTTATCGCCGAAGCATTGCCGGATGAACTACCAAACGTTTTGACGCAAGCGGCACGCGATTTGTGTGGCCAACAAACACTGTTGGCGCTTCTGGATGCGTCGTTGGTGGCGGAACCACCGCTTCTGGCGCGTGATGGCGGATTTATCGCCACAGGATACGACGCGGAACTGGATGAATTTCGTGCGCTCCGCGACGAGGGGCGCTCGATCATCGCGGGGCTTCAGGCGCGGTATGCCGAAATCGCCGATGTTGGAACCATGAAAATCAAGCATAACAATGTGTTGGGTTATTTCATTGAGGTGACGACCACACATTCTGCGAAAATGCTGGCCCCGCCGTTGTCCGAGACGTTCATTCATCGCCAGACAACGGCCAATCAGGTACGGTTTACCACGGTCGAGTTGTCCGAACTCGAGACCAAGATTCTGAACGCTGGCGGGCAATGTTTGGAGATTGAAAAGCGGCTCTATTCAAGTCTGAAAGATGCAATTTTGGCGCAGGCACCGCTGCTATTTGCGCTGGCGCGTGCCCTTGCAGAATTTGACATGACGGCAGCGTTGGCGCGGTTGGCGAAACAGGAAAATTGGGTAAGGCCCCGAATGACCAGTGGGCGGGAATTTAAGATCGACGGCGGGCGTCATCCGGTGGTCGAGGCAGCACTAAAACCGAGCGGGACGCCATTTGTCGCCAATGATATCGACCTGGGCGATGATGCGATCTGGCTTTTAACCGGACCGAATATGGCCGGAAAATCGACCTATCTGCGGCAGAACGCGTTAATCGCGGTGCTGGCGCAAATGGGGGCCTATGTTCCGGCAACGGCGGCCACGATTGGGCTGGTCAGCCAGATTTTCAGCCGCGTCGGCGCGTCGGATGACCTGAGCAAGGGACAGTCGACGTTTATGGTGGAAATGGTCGAAACGGCGGCGATTTTGAACCAGGCCGACGATCGCGCACTGGTGATTTTGGATGAAATCGGGCGCGGCACTGCGACCTACGACGGGCTGTCGATTGCTTGGGCGACGTTGGAACATTTACACGGCGTCAATCGATGCCGCGCGTTGTTTGCCACGCATTACCACGAGATGACGGGACTGTCGGATAAGTTGGCGGGGGTTGCGAACGCCACAGTGACCGTCAAGGAGTGGGACGGCGACGTGATTTTCCTGCATGAAGTGAAGCGCGGCACGGCTGATCGGTCTTACGGGGTGCAAGTTGCGCGGTTGGCGGGCCTACCAGCGTCGGTTGTGGCACGTGCGAAGGTTGTTTTGGAAGCGCTGGAAAAGGGCGAACGTGAAGGCAAACAAAAGGCGGTGATTGACGATTTGCCGCTGTTCCGCACGACGCCCGCGCCAGCGCAAATAAAAACCGCGCCATCCGAGGTGGAGGCGCGGTTGAGGGATGTTTTGCCGGATGACCTGTCGCCGAAAGACGCGCTCAACCTGATTTATGAGCTGCGTGGTTTGATCAAGCCTTCGGCGTAGAAGACACGCCGACCTGCGCGGGACGCAGCAAGCGGTCGTGTAACATAAAGCCGGTCGATGCGACCTGAATGATGTCGCCCGCGTTGGTGCCGGGCAACGGCGCTTCAAACATGGCCTCATGAAACTGCGGATCGAAGCGTTCACCGACTTCGGCAACGATAGGGTCGATCCCGTGCTTTTTGAAAACGCCAATCAAGGCGCGCATCGTCAGTTCCACACCCTCAAGCAGCGCTTTATCACCATCTTTACCATCTTCTTTGGCCAACGCTAAAGCACGCGCGAGATTATCGTACACCGGCAGCAAATCACGCGCGAGACGTGAACCACCATAATTCTCAGCCTCACGACGGTCACGATCCGCGCGTTTGCGCGAATTTTCCACATCGGCGAGGGCCCGCATGTAGCTATCTTTCAAAGCGGCGATTTCGGTTTTAAGTGCAACAACATTGTCGCCTTCATCCGCCATCTCTTCCAGCGTCATATCATCCTCGGGGCCAAGATCTGTCTGGGCCATAATGTCGTCGAGGAATTGGTCGTTGTCGTCTTTGTCAGCCATATCAAAGCATTCCCTATCCGCGATCAGAGATCAGTTTCCCGACCAGCTGCGCAGTATAATCCACAATGGGCACAATGCGCCCGTAATTCAGACGCGTGGGTCCGATGACCCCGACCGCGCCCACGATCTTACGATCAGCGTTCATATATGGGGAAACCACCAAAGAGGAACCCGAAAGTGAAAAAAGTTTGTTTTCCGAGCCAATGAAAATGCGCACACCCTCGCCGCCATCGGTCAATTCAAGGAAATCAGCGATATCACGCTTGCGTTCAAGGTCGTCAAACAGAGTCCGGATCAGCGTCAGGTCCTCTTGATCATCATCAGAAATCAGGTTTCCACGCCCGCGTACAATCAGCCGTTCAGTTGATTCGCCTTTGTTTTCCCACATGGCGGCGCCGCTATCTATGAGTTCACGGGCCAAAATGTGGATCTCCTGACGCCGGGCCTTCACCTCCCGCGCGATGGCGCTGCCCAGTTCGGACAAAGTGCGCCCTTCTGCGACCGCGTTAATAAAATTCGTCGCCTCGCGCATGGACGATGGCGTTTGGCCGGGCGGCGGCGTGAAAACACGGTTTTCAACATGACCATCGGCATAAACCAGAACAACCAGAGCGCGATCCGCCGCCAGACTAACAAATTCAACGTGTTTTATGGGTGCTTCGTGTTTTGGTGTCAGCACAAGACTGGCCCCGTGCGTAACGC
>Ga0136559_1000674_pt1 | contig 11561 bp, 9 predicted proteins | sample AntRauMeHopE1496_FD_104633 | JGI IMG/M metagenome (GOLD analysis project Ga0136559, IMG submission 104633) | Saline lake microbial communities from Rauer Islands, Antarctica - Metagenome Hop E1 #496 | ecosystem: Environmental > Aquatic > Non-marine Saline and Alkaline > Saline | place... | reverse complement strand
GTTGGCGATTTTCCGTTTGTAGAAATTGCCACTTTTACATTTCCTTTAGTTACAATGCCTCCCATATAAAAATCGCAATAAGGAGGATTATCAGCAACATTTACCAACTTTGCTTCTGCTCTACAATCTTTCCAAACTTGTACATTTATTGCAGGAAACTCTGTTGTTGCAACAACAATATGTCTGCCCTCTAAATATTTTTTTTGATAAACATCTTTGATTAACGTAACACAGCCTTTTTTTGATAACTCAATAGTTGCTTCTCTAAACATTGGCGAAACCATTGTCACTTTTGCATCTGGACTTGATTTTAACAGAAAAGTCAATTTTTCTTCGGCAACAAAACCTCCACCAACTATCAAAAAATTTAGGTTTTTAGACTTTAAAAAAATTGGATATAAATTATTACGTTCCATCCTAAAAAATTAAGCAATTAAAGCTGTTGAATATTCTTGTTGCACATTGGCTAAAATTGCTCTGTGATTTACGACTTCGCCCAAAACAATAATTGCAGGATTGCTTAATTCTTGGTTTTTTACAATATCTAAAATGGTATCTACAGTTCCAATACCTACTTTCTCATTGGTTCTTGTTCCATTTTGAATAATAGCAACTGGCAAATCGTTTTTATGTTCTTGTTGAAATAATTGTACAATTTCCGCCAATTTTCCCATTCCCATTAACACCACAATTGTCGCGTTCGATTTTGCTGCCAAAGCAACATCATTCGATAACTTATGCTCTTTTGTAGTACCTGTAATTACCCAAAAACTTTCTGCACTTCCTCTTTTTGTTAACGGAATATTTTGACTTGCAGGAACTGCCAAAGACGATGAAATTCCTGGAACCATAGCTGTTTCTATTCCAAAATTAGCTGCAAATTCCATTTCTTCTGCACCTCTTCCAAAAATAAAAGGATCGCCTCCTTTTAAACGAACTACATGTCCATGAGTTTTTGCTCTCTCAACAATTAATTCGTTAATTTGTTCTTGTTGATATCTGTAGCATCCTCTTCTTTTTCCTACGAAAATAAGTTCAGCTTTTGGGTTGATAAAATCTAATAATTCTTCATTTACCAAAGCATCATACAAAACAACATCTGCCTTTTTTAGAACTTTTATGGCTTTTAAAGTGATTAAATCCACATCTCCTGGACCAGCACCAACAACCGTTAAAAGCCCCCTTTTATCCCCCAAAGGGGGAAATGCAGACTCTTTATCTATGTGAAAATTTTTCATTGTTTTCTTTTTTATAATGTTTGAGCTGATGTTTGTGACAATCTAAAAGCATCTACTTTTTTGTAAAATAATTTTGCATCGTTTACATAACTTTCTGCAAATGCTTTTGTTGGTTTTTCGCTTTTGATTTGATAAACCAATTCTTCAAAAGAACCCTCAATTTCGATTTTTTGTGTTGCTACAAAATGTTCTTGAAAATCGGCAATAATACCAGCTTGTGTATTTGTTTTTATATTTTCTGCAATCAACAAAGCCTTGGCTGTATTTACTAAAGATGTGTATGCATAATAAATACTATCTGAATATTGTTCTTCTTTCAAAGCATTTTCAGCATCTGTTATTTTCTCTTCGCTTTCAAACAACAATGTTGCAATTAAATCAATCACAACTCCAGCACATTCTCCAACTCCAATTGCTTTTACGTAGTTTTCATCATGTCCCCAATCAACGAAATCGCTTGGTTTTAAATCAGAAGTATCAGACAATTCTTTTAATAAATCATAGAAATATGTTTTTCCTTGTCTGTCATAATATTCTAAAAAAGTTTCTTTTTCTTGCTGATTTTCTTCAATATCATTCAATAAAAAACGCAATGCTTCTGGACCTCTTTTACTTGGTATCTTAACTAATTTGTCAGAAAAACGTCCTTTTCCATCGCCTAAAATTCCACCACCAATTAAAACCTGTAAAGCTGGTGCTTGCAAATTCCCTACTTTAATTGACATTCCTTGGAAACCAATGTGAGCCATATTATGTTGACCACAAGCATTCATACAACCACTAATTTTTATGGCAATTTCTTTGTTATTTAAATACTGTGGATATTCTTCTTCCAACACTTTTTCTAAAACAACTGCAATTCCTGTACTACTAGAAATTCCTAAATTACAGGTGTCTGTTCCTGGACATGCAGTAATATCTGCTGTAGAATTATAACCTGCATTTGCAAAACCTAATTTTTGTAGTTCCACATAAAAAAATGGCAATAATTCTTCTCTTATATGACGAATTAAAATATTCTGTCTTAAGGTTAACCGAATTTCATTTGCAGCATATTTTTTTATTAAATCTGCCAATAATCTAGCTTTTGGTGTGTAAAAATCTCCCAAATGAATTTTTAAACCAATAGCAAATAAACCTTCTTGTTTTTGTTTGATGACGTTTGTTTCCTTCCATTTATTGAATGTTTTTTCATCTTCAATTTTTACAGACGGAATTGCAACATCCTGAAAATAAATTGGTTGCTCAAATGCTGTTGTATCAACTTTATAAATTTTGTTTTCTAAGGCATCAACTTCATCCGCAACTAAGTTTAAAAAAGCATCAACTCCTAAATCTTTCACTAAGAACTTTAACCTTGCTTTTGCTCTTTTTGCACGTTCTCCAAATCTGTCGAAAATTCTTAAAACACCTTCAATGGTTGGTATTAAAAGATCTTCTTCTAAAAATTCGTAAATAACATCTGCGTGTCTTGGTTGCGAACCTAAACCACCACCTAACAATACTTTAAATCCTTTTTTTGTAACTCCGTTTTCAGTTTTAATTTTTGCTATAAAACCTAAATCGTGAATAAAACTAATAGCAGTATCATCATCTGTTCCTGAAAAAGACATTTTAAATTTACGTCCCATTTCTTGACAAATTGGGTTTCTTAAAAAGAATTTAAAGGTAGCATCTGCATAATGTGAAACATCAAAAGGCTCATTTACATCAATACCTGCAGTTTCTGATGCTGTGATATTTCTCACTGCATTTCCACATGCTTCACGTAAAGTAATATCATCTTTTTCTAATTGCGCCCATAATTCTGGAGTTCTGTCTAAACTAACATGATGAATTTGAATATCTTGTCTTGTTGTAATATGCAATCTTCCTCGAGAATATTCGTCTGAAACATTGGCAATTCTATGCAATTGTTCGCTAGTAACTTTACCAAAAGGTAATTTTATTCGAATCATTTGCACACCAAATTGACGCTGACCATAAACACCTCTTGCCAAACGTAGACTTCTAAAACGTTCTTCGTCTATTTTGCCTTCCTTAAAAAGCTGGATTTTTCTCTCTAATTCAAGAATATCTTTTTCTACGACTGGATTTTCTATTTCTGTTCTAAAACTTTGCATTTTAATTAGTTTTAATGTTGAAAGTTTAAAAGTTAAAAAGTATACTACTTTTCGAACTTTTTACTTTGTAACTTTTTATTTTACTATCGGATAAAACCTACACCAACCGTATTGTTAGTTTTTGGGTTGATTAAAATAAAAGAGCCATTTGATTTATTATTTTTATAAGAATCTACCAATAATGGTTTGCTTATTTTTAATTCAATTTCGCCAATTTGATTCAGTTTTAATTCTGATGGATTTTCAATTTTTCCTGAAAAATCTGTTTTTATAATATTGGACAATTGTGTAATTTTTGCTTGTGCATCATTCACACCATGTTTTATATCATATTTTTGTGATGCTTGCAGAGGAGTTGAATCCATCCAACAAATAGTTGCTTTTAATTGTTTTGTTATTGATGGTTCCTCACCAATTTTAACCAACATATCTCCTCTGCTTACATTTACATTATCGGCTAAAGTGATGGTTACAGAACTTCCGTTTTTTGCTTTTGCAAACTCTTTATCAAAAAAATGAATGCTTTTTATTGTTGATTTTGTTTGCGATGGTAACACCACAATTTCATCTCCCACTTCTAAATCTCCGCCATAAATTTTACCTGCATATCCTCTAAAATCATGATAGTCTTCTGTTTTTGGTCTGATAACAGTTTGCACAGGAAAACGAACTTGAGAAACTTCATTAATTGCTGAAGCATCTAAATTTTCTAAATGATCTAATAGTGTTTCGCCTTTATACCAAGGTGTATTTTCAGATTTTGAAACTATATTATCTCCTTGTAAAGCAGACAAAGGAATAAAAGTTAAGTTCTGATTTTTATACTCACTTTTACTTGCTAAATATTCTATTTCGCCTTTAATGATGTTGTATTTTTCTTCGGAAAAGTCTACCAAATCCATTTTATTAATTGCAATGACAACATCTTTAATTCGCAATAAATTATTGATAAAAAAATGACGATACGTTTGCTCAACAACACCTTTTCTTGCATCAATTAAAACAATAGAAGCTTGTGCTGTAGATGCACCAGTAACCATATTTCTGGTATATTCTATATGACCTGGAGTATCTGCTATTATGAAACTCTTTTTTCTGGTTGAAAAATAAATATGTGCAACATCAATTGTGATTCCTTGTTCACGTTCTGCAACCAAACCATCTGTTGCTAAAGAAAAATCTAAGTAGTCAAAACCACGTTGTCTACTTTTTTCTTCAATGGCTTCTAATTTATCGTCTGTTAATGATTTTGTATCATACAACAAACGACCAATTAATGTGCTTTTTCCATCATCTACACTTCCTGCAGTTGCTATTTTTAAGTGCCCCATCCCAACCTTCCCCAAAGGGGAAGGAGTTGAGCTTGTTTGTGTTTTTGTATTGATCATTTTATTTATCCCATCCTTACCTTCCCAAAGGGAAGGGATTCTTACTCGGGTTGAATAAGAAGATTGCTATTTATTTTAGATACCTACAAGGTTTTGAAAACCTTGTAGGAAGTCTCTTACAATTTGTAAGATTTTATTTTTTTGAAATCGATTCCAGTTTTACCCCCTTTGGGGGAAAGGGGGCTAGAAATACCCCTGTTGTTTACGTTTTTCCATGGCTGCTTCAGAACGTTTATCATCGATTCTTGCACCTCTTTCTGAAATTGAAGAATCTCTAATTTCTTCGACAACTTTCGCGATATCAATTGCATTCGATAAAACTGCTGCTGTACAACTCATATCTCCCACAGTTCTAAAACGAACCATTTTCTCTAACACTTCTTCCTCTTTATCTCTAAAAACAATTGCATCATCTGCAGACCAAATCATGTTATCTCTCACAAATATTTTACGTTTGTGCGCAAAATAAATGGATGGAATTTCGATCTTTTCTTTTTCGATATAAGACCAAACGTCTAATTCTGTCCAATTTGAAATTGGAAAAACACGTACATTTTGCCCTAAATCAATGCGTCCATTTAACATATCAAAAACTTCTGGACGTTGATTTTTTTCATCCCATTGTCCAAAATCGTCTCTTACAGAAAAAATACGTTCTTTGGCTCTTGCTTTTTCTTCATCTCTTCTCGCTCCACCAATACACGCATCAAAACCAAACTCCTCAATTGCATCTAACAAAGTTTCTGTTTGCAACATATTTCTACTTGCATATCTACCAGTTTCCTCTTTTACTCTGCCAGCATCTATATTATCTTGAACGTTTCTTACAATTAATTCAACACCTAATTCTTTGCTTAATTTATCTCTAAATGCAATTGTTTCAGGAAAATTATGACCAGTATCTATGTGCATTAAAGGAAAAGGAATTTTTGCAGGATAAAACGCTTTTTGCGCCAAACGCACTAAAGTGATGCTGTCTTTTCCTCCAGAAAATAGTAACACAGGTTTTTCAAATTGCGCAACAACTTCTCTAAAAATGTAAATGGCTTCACTTTCTAAAGCATCTACTTGTATTGTATTTTGATTCATAAAAAAGGCCCATCCTAGCCTTCCCAAAGGGAAGGAACTCTTACTCGGGTTTTGTAAGAATTTTCTGTGTTTTGTTGTTTCTTAAATTGTTTCATTTCTTAAATGTGCAAACCACATTCTCTGTTGCTTTCTACCTTTGTAGGGTCAAAATATTTGAATTCGTTTGGCAACCCTTTTTCTTCCAAATAGGCATCTAATTCCTCATCTGAACTATTATAAAAAGGACTTACTTTTATAATTCCGTCTTTACTAATTGAAACCACATCTATACTATTTCTGAAGGCAGTTTGCCCTTTTCTTAAGTTTGTAAACCAAACATCTGGTTTGTGTTCTTGCATTGCTCTTTGAAAAGGTTCTAGTTTTACTTGTTCTGTAAAAAGCGTGTGTTTTTCATCATCAATTGAAGGAACTCCTAAAACAACATCTCTGTGAGCAACAGTTTGTTTTGGCACATATAATTGAATGTTTAAATTCAGTTTTTGAATGATTTCTTCTGCATGTTTATACGTCTGAATTGTATTATAACCAGTGTCACACCAAATTACTTTGATATCTTTTTGAACCTCTGTAACTGCATTTAAGATGGCCACTTCATAAGGACGAAAATTTGTGGTGATAATTGGATTTTCGGCATAAGAAATTGCCCAAGAGATTATTTCTAATGGACTTTTATGTGCTAATTCATTATTTATTTTATCTAAATTTATCATGGCTATTTTCCCCAATTTATTTTATTCCAAATTCTTTCATGAAAGAAATATAACAACAACTTTGTTAAAAAATCTATCGATGCTATGGATGATGCTAAACCTATTTTTCCTGTTAATAGATAAGAAACCACCAAAGTATCTAAAGTACCAATGACCCGCCAACTTAATGCTTTTAACACGCTGCGCAACGGTTTTTCGGAATTCTTATCCTCTTCAAAACCATTACTCTGCGCTTTTCTACTAAACACGATTTGATTTAAAATCATACAATTAATTCAATTATTTTTACCCTACTATTTCAGTAGAGTAAGCAAACATACTATTAAAATGTGGATAAAAAACCAATCATAAAACAATATCTACTTAAACCCTATAGATTTAGTAGATTAATAAAGAAAAGGCACTTTACTTGATAATATGAAAATTCTCGAAGTCTCTTGATGAAGTTTTATTTTAGCCGTAAAGAAAATTCATTCTCTCAATTGCAACATTCGCTAAAATGTTTTGCCAAAAGTAAATTGAAGTGGAATGGCAACCCCGTCATTCCTTGTAAAAATATTACCATTTGAGTAATGCATAATACGCAACTCAACATTATATTTCCTTTCTTTTCCAAAAAATAAGCCAAAACCCATGGTATCATGATAGGTTACCCTGGGTCCGCTATCAAAACCATCAATATCACTTTTTGTCAGATAAGCAGGACCAATGAGGGAATAATTGGTGTAAAAATCATATGCTTTCTTTCGCAGTAGATAAAATCGTACCACTGGAAAAATAGAAAATGCAACTACATCGGATTTCCCGACTTCGGATTGAAAATACGTGATACTCGCGCCCCAATCCAAAGAAAAAATCTTTTCCGATCTAAAGATTAACCTTTGATAAGTTACGGAAAGTGCATGTTGTGCTTTTACGACTCCCACCCAAAAAACAGGAACTCCAAAACTTTCAAAATTACCAATAGGCAAACTCATGGCAAAAAATTGATTAACGCCATAACCAATTCCTCCTGTGCCATAACTTACCTGAAAAATATTCTTTGGAAAAAAGTAGCCATTATTTGCGAATGCCGCGGCAGTGGTATCATCAAGTTGTTGCAAATGATATTCAAAACCCAAGGTTGCTTGTGAAATAGAAGGTTGATTGTTTTTTGTAGATTTTGGTAAAAATGTTCCGCTTGCAGACAAACGCCATTTGCTATTTAACCGATGCTGCAAACCAAACCCATAAATTAAACTTGCATAATGAGCATCTTCATAAATTACTTGATCCTCAATAGAAAAACCAAATCTAGTCAGATTTGCGATGCCAGCTTCTGCATAAAAAGAAGTCTTGTTAAAGAGTTTAAAATCCTTTTTCAAAGACAAAGACCAAGCGTTAATCCAAACACTTCTCTCATAACCAATATTATTTACATTATCATATTTAAACCAAGAAGCGGGTCGCATCGTTCCGAATTGAACCGACAAATCATTCGTTATTTTATGCCCTAGTAGTAGCCTTCCTGAAAACCAATTTCTACTGAAAGTTTCTGTTTGGAATCCATCAATTAAATTATCATTTGAGAAGGGATAAAAAATCCCTCCAAAATTAAGACTGTAATAAGAATTTGCTAAAAAGTTGGTAAACTTCGTTTTTGAGTTTTCCTTTTCTTGAGAAAAACTAGATACCGTAAAAGATAAAAGTAGTATTAAAAAGGTTTTTTTCATCAACACATTTACAAATTTTATCAAATATAAATAAACTTTAGATTTACTTACTCAAATCTGCCAATGTTGTATTCCTGAAAATTTGTAACGAACTATCTCGAACCTGCATCATTAAGATATGGACTGCACATGTGTTTTCGTCAGGACAATCTTCGCACTTTTCGTAAAAATTTAAACTAACACAAGGCACCATAGAAATTGGTCCCTCCAAAATCCGCATAATTTTTGTCATGGGTATTTCGCTCGGATCTTTCAACAAATAGTAGCCACCACCTTTGCCCTTTTTTGAAGCTAACAATCCGTTTTTTCGGAGTGTTAACAAAATACTTTCTAAAAATTTTAAAGAAATATTTTCACTTTTAGAAATCGTAGCGATGGACACAGGAATTTTATGACCCTGTTTTGCTAAGTAGGTTAGCGCTTTTATACCGTATTTCGTTTTTTTGGAGAGCATGAAACAAAAATAGGTAATTTCTGCTTAATTAAATGGCTTCCAAAGCTTGCTGAATATCATCCACAATATCTGCTATATGTTCCAAACCTACTGAAATACGAACCAAACCATTGGTAATGCCAACTTCCAGACGATCTTCCTCAGATAAACGCCCGTGCGTGGTCGATGAAGGATGCGTAACAATCGTTCGTGTATCTCCCAAATTGGCTGATAAAGAACACATTTTTATGTGGTTTAAAAATGTTCTTCCTGCTTCGATACCTCCTTTTAATTCAAAAGCAACAATATTGCCTCCTAATTTCATTTGTTTTTTAGCTACTTCGTGCTGCGGATGTGATTTTAAAAACGGGTATTTTACCATTTTAATCTGCTCATTTCCTTCTAGAAATTGGGCTAATTTTAGTGCATTTTCGGCATGTTTTTCAACACGAATCGCTAAAGTTTCTAAACTTTTGGACAATACCCACGCATTAAATGGGGACATTGCCGGACCTGTATTCCTCGCGAATAGATAAATTTCACGCATCAATTCTTTGTTCCCAACCGTTACTCCTCCCAAAACTCTCCCTTGTCCGTCAATTAATTTTGTGGCAGAGTGAATCACCAAATCCGCTCCAAATTTTATGGGTTGCTGTACATAAGGAGTTGCAAAACAATTATCTACAATGTAAATTAACCCATGTTTTTTACAAATTTCACCAATTAATTCTAAATCTAAAATATCTACTGCCGGATTTGTTGGGGTTTCGATGTATAAAATTTTGGTGTTTTTTTTGATAAGACTTTCCACCAAGTCCACTTCATTCACTTTAAAATAAGAGGTTTCAATATTCCATTTTGGCAAAAACTTCGTAAACATGCTATGTGTAGAACCAAAAACAGATCTGCAAGAAACCACATGATCACCTGCATTTAACAAAGCGGCAAACGTTGAAAATATCGCAGACATACCTGTAGCAAATGCATAACCAGCTTCTGCGCCTTCCATCGATACAATTTTATCTACAAATTCTGTGGTGTTTGGATTTGTAAATCGGCTGTATAAATTTCGTTCTTTTTCTTCTGCGAAGGATGCTCTCATTTCTTCGGCATCCTCAAAAACAAAACTAGAGGTTAAATATAATGGTGTAGAATGTTCAGAAAATTGAGTTCTTTCTGTTTGGTTTCTTATCGCTTCTGTTTCGAAATGTTTTTTCATATTCTTTATTAAAAAATTGAAAGATTAAAAGATTGAAAAACTCAAACCTGCTATTTAATTTTTGAATTCTTAAATCTTTAAATAATTTAGTTGATGATTTTTGGTTGATGGTTTTTGGTTGATGGTTTTTGGGGCTCACTAACAACCAAAAACCATCAACTAAAAACTAATTATTATGCTTTGCTAATCTTAAAATATCACCAAAAACTCCTCTTGCCGTTACACTAGCTCCGGCTCCGGCTCCTTGAATTACAATGGGTTGCGCTCCATAAGATTCGGTGTAAATTTCAAAAATTGCATCTGAGCCTTTTAAAGAACCTAAAGGTGTACTTTTAGGAATAGAAACTAACTTCACTTCTAAATTTCCTTTTTCTTTGGATAAATCACCATTTAACTCCCCAATATAGCGCAAAACATGATCAGGTTTTTGATTTTCTTTTAATGTTTGATATTCGTGATTTAAAGATATTAAATTACCTATAAAATCATCTACGGAACCTGCTCTTAATTTTTCCGGAATTAAATTTTTGATTTTCACTTCTTTCAGCTCGTTTTCCAATTCTAATTCTCTTGCTAAAATCAATAATTTTCTAGCAACATCATTTCCTCCCAAGTCTTCTCTGGGATCTGGTTCTGTAAATCCTTTTTGAATGGCTTCTTGCAATACTTCCGAAAACAATACCTCTTCAGCAGAAAACGTATTGAACAAATAACTTAAACTCCCTGAAAAAACGCCTCTAATTTTAGTGATGTTTTCTCCTGATTCGTGCAATAAACGAATAGTATCAATCAAAGGCAATCCGGCACCCACATTGGTTTCGTACAGATATTGTTTTTTGTATTGCTTTAAATTCGCTCTTAATTCCTTATAGAAATCAAATGATAAGGTATTGGCAATTTTATTGCAAGAAACCAAATCGAAACCAGCCTTAATAAGCGGTATATATTGACTAACAAAATGAACGCTTGCTGTATTATCAACAGCGATTAAATTTTCTAAATGATGTGTTTTTGAAAAATTGATTACATCATCAACCGTAAGATTTTCATCTCCGTTTACTAATAAATCTTGCTCCCAATCTTTAGAAACTCCATTTTTTTTCAACACTATTTTTTTTGAGTTTGCCACGGCAAAAACATTGAGTTGAATTTTTCTTCTCTCTAAAACCGATGGTGTATTTTCTATAATCTGATCGATTAAAGTGCCACCAACCAATCCTTTTCCAAAAACAGCAATATTTATTTTCTTTGTAACCCCAAAAACCTGTCCGTGAATTACATTCACTGCTTTGTTTAATTGGTTCTTTTTTACCACCAAACTTACATTTTTACCAGTTACGGTATTATTAAATAAAAGGGGTACAATTTGGTTTTTAATTAGGGCATTATAAGGATGATGAAATTCACTTAAATCTTGACCAATAATTGAAATGACCGCTACCTGATCTACAATAGAAATACGATTTACATCTTGCGAATAAAAGTCATTCTCAAATTCCTTTTCTAGCGCATAAACAGCCTCTTGTGCCTTTGCTGCTTCGATAATCAAACCAATTCCCCTCTCAGAAGAACCTTGGGAAATGATACTAATATTGATACCTCTATCACTTAATGTTTTAAAAATCCGGGCATCCACGCCTACTTTTCCT
>Ga0136559_1000673_pt1 | contig 11561 bp, 10 predicted proteins | sample AntRauMeHopE1496_FD_104633 | JGI IMG/M metagenome (GOLD analysis project Ga0136559, IMG submission 104633) | Saline lake microbial communities from Rauer Islands, Antarctica - Metagenome Hop E1 #496 | ecosystem: Environmental > Aquatic > Non-marine Saline and Alkaline > Saline | place... | reverse complement strand
TATTTCTAGGGTGTACTCAACATCTTCTTGCACATTTAACAGGTCTGTGGTGTAAGTAGCATTATTATTGTTTGTTAAATCATACACGGTACCATTGTCCTGCTGTATAATGCGCACTCGCGCGTCTGTCACAAAGGTAGTTTCCTCTTGATAAAACGGTGCGCTTCTGGTTAATTTTACAAAGGTAGTGGTCGTACCGTCTTCATTAAGTTCTATAAAGGCATCTATAACCAGTCTAGGTGCGGCATTGTTCAAGTCCAGTTCGATTACATCTTGACAAGATTGTAACGATAGTATCAGGCAGCAAAGTATTATGAGCTTTTTCATGTCTAAAAGGTAAAATTATACGTTACGGCTGGTATCACTCCAAAAATAGCAAGTCGGGTAGCCTCGTTGCGGTTTGTGTCTGCGTTTTCACCAAAGGTAATACTTGCGGCATTCATGCGGTTATAAGCATTGTATATACTAAACACCCAGCTGCCTTTCCATCGCTTGTCAACCTCGGCCTTAGGCGTGTAGGTAGCACTTAAATCCAGCCTGTGTATAATAGGCAAGCGGCTGCTGTTGCGCGCCTCAAAGGTAGGAATGAACAAGCCGTTAAATTCATACTGACCATCGGGAAAAGTGATGGGGCGGCCTGTCTGCAAGGTAAAATTTGATCCGAGCACCCATTTTGTAGTTAAGTCATAGCTAGCAGTTATAGTCAGGTCATGTGTTTTATCCCATGCAGCGTTGTACCACTGCCCGTTGTTAATACCTGGCTCGCTTGCGTTGCGCCCGGGTGTACGTTGTTCACTGCGTGATAGGGTATAAGCTATCCAGCCTTGCAATCGCCCTTCGTTTTTGCGCAGCAACACTTCGAGTCCGTAAGCACGAGCCTCACCAGAGAGCAAGATTTGTTCTACGGCATCGTTTGCAATTAGATCTGCTCCATCTATATAATCGAGCCTATTTTTTACGGTTTTGTAAAAACTCTCTACTTCTAGGGAGTAGGCATTTATGTTTTTAAAATAACCTACAGCCACTTGATCACCGCGTTGTGGGTCTATAAATGGACCACTAGGCGCGTATAGGTCAAATGGGGTAGGGGCATTTGTATTAGAAACTAAGTGTATATACTGGTTTATGCGCTGGTAACTTCCCTTTATGCTGGTATCGTTGTCTAGGGAATAACTTAACGAGAAACGAGGCTCTAAATTTGCAAAAGATTTTAACGTGCTGCCTCTACTGCTGCTGGTCGTACCTATGGGCGCAACAGCTCTGTACACTTCTTGCTGGGTATCATAAGCCAGTGCCACGCCGTCTTGGTAGACATTAAGGCTGTTTTGTCCCAACCTGTTAAAGGTACTTATGCGCAATCCTGCATTTATATTCAAGTTGTCTGTAATGGTAAACTCACCGTCTGCATATATACCGGTTTCAAAAGCATATTTTTTAGTCAGTTGGCGCTCATTAATACCGCTTGTTGGGCTGTTAGGGACAATTCTACCTGGGTCAAAGGTGTGGTTAATGGTATTAAGACCATAGCGCATCTTTACCTTGTCATTAACATAATGGGTCAGGTCATACTTTGCATTAAAGTTTGTTATACCACTGTCAAACTGAAATCCTATAAAATCCAGTTCCAGACCGTAGTTGTAGTCTGAGTAAATAACAGACGCGTTTGCAAACAACTTGTCGTTAAATACATGGTTCCAGCGCACATTTACAAAGGAATTGCCAAAGGTGTTTGAGAAAAAGTTAGGGATAGAAAACACATCGCGACCAAAATAAGACGACACATACAACCGGTTTTTATCATCTAGGGTAAAACTAAGTTTTGCGTTCAAGTCATAAAAATAAGCCTGATTGTCTATGTCAAAAAGAGGTAAAAATAAATGGGCATAACTACTGCGGCCACCTACAAGAAAGGACGATTTATCTTTTTCTATAGGCCCTTCTAGCAGCAAGCGGCTTGCCACAAGACCTACACCGCCGATACCACTAAATTCTTTTTTATTGCCGTCGCGCTGGTAAATGTCCAGCACGCTGGACACACGGCCGCCATACCTCGCAGGAATACCGCCCTTATAGAGTTTAAGGTCTTTAATCGCGTCTGGATTAAAGACAGAGAAAAAACCAAACAGGTGATCGCTGCCATAAAGCGTCGCCTCGTCCAGCAGCACCAGATTCTGGTCTACAGCACCGCCGCGCACATTAAAACCGGCTGCGCCCTCGCCAGCAGTGGTTACGCCGGGCAACAGGGTTAACGCTTTTATAATATCAGTCTCGCCCAGCACAACAGGTATTTTTCTAATCGTTTCTATAGACAGCGAGTTTACGCTCATTTGTGGGGACCTTGTGCTTAGTTTTTCCACATCGGCATTTATAACTATGGCGGCGAGCTGCTCTGTGTTTTCGTCCATCGCAATATCCATTCTCACATTTTTATCGAGCACTACGTCTTTAATAATATCTTTAAAACCTATGGTGGCATAACGCACTTTATAGGTTCCGGCTGGCAGGGTGATGGAGTAAAACCCGTACTCGTTTGAGAGTGTTCCCGTGCTTAACTCAGGTATGAGAACGTTAACGCTCAGCAAGGTTTCGCCGGTTTTAAGTTCAGAGATGGTACCAGATAAGGTATATTTTTGGGAGTACGCTTTCGCGAAAGCGAACACGATAAAAACGGATGTAAGTATAAATTTATTCAAGGCTCTTAAAGGCTTTATTGCAAGTTTGTTACGTAATAGGCAAAGGTAATGAGGTGAAGTGACTTAACCCGTCCTAAAACGAAATTATGCTGCAAATAGTGCCTAATAAGTCGTTTTTATGTGCAAGTTTCTGTAGCTATGCTTAACTTTATACCAAAATTAAAATAATGAACCACACATTTATAGATGAATCTATCACGTTTCCAGTAGTTGCAGCGCCCATGTTTATCATCTCTGGACCTGAACTGGTTATAGCCTGTTGCAAAAATGGTATAATTGGTACGTTTCCAGCGCTTAATCAGCGTACCACCGACGGTTTTGAAGAATGGGTCGTGCAAATAAAGACCGAACTTGCCGCTTGGGAACAAGAAACAGGTAAAAAAGCAGCACCTTTTGGCGTGAATCTTATTGTACACATGAGCAACCCGCGTGTGCAGGCAGACCTTATGGTGTGTATAAAACACAAAGTACCGCTTATTATAACCTCGCTGGGCGCTGTTAAAGAGCTGGTTACTGCTGTGCAAAGTTATGGCGGTCTGGTTTTTCACGATGTGGTTAAAAAACGCCATGCTGAAAAAGCTGCCGAAGCGGGCGTAGACGGTCTTATACTTGTGTGCGCGGGCGCCGGCGGTCATGCAGGAACCCTAAACCCGATGCCTTTTGTGCAAGAGGTAAAGTCGTTTTTTAAAGGTATCGTACTACTTTCAGGCAGCATGAGCAGCGGCAGGGATGTAGCCAGCGCATTGCAAATGGGCGCGGACCTCGCTTATTTAGGAACTCGGTTTATAAATACACCAGAATCTAAAGCTACCCCAGAATATAGAGACATGATTATAGCCGCAGGTTCTAGCGATATTGTGTACACCGCTGCAATAAGTGGTGTAAGCGCAAACTTTTTAGGTGCAAGCCTAAAAGCTGCCGGTATTACCCAAGAGCAGCTAGCGGCCACTGCCAAAGTAGATTTTGGCAAAGAACTAGACACAGAGCACAAAGCATGGAAAACCATATGGAGTGCCGGACAAGGCAGCGCTACGGTACATGACAATATACCAGTTACTGAACTCGTAAATCGCATGCGAGCCGAGTTTAAAGAGGCAATTAAGGAGCAAGAGGCTAACCTAGAACGTTATGGGAAATAAAATCCAAAAGCCAAGCTTTAAGTTCCAAGTTCCAAGTTCTAAATTCCAAGTTCTAAGCTCCAAACTCTATAATCAATAATCTATATTCCGCATACCACCATCTAAAAACCCCGTACCCCATTCCTAATCCCACATCCCTATTAAATGAGCACCCTAGTTTCCATAGCCGTACTACCACACCATTTAGATAATGAAGAACACATTCTTGCAAAGGTTTTTGAACGTGTAGCGCTACGCATAGACGATGTCGCCTCGTGGAACATACGCAAGCGATCTATAGATGCACGACAAAAAAGGGTAACTTATAACCTGCAAATAGAACTGTGGCTGCATGGTGAAGAAGTGCCTGCCAGAGAATCATATACTATAAAAGACGTGACCGATGCAGCCAGCATTGCTATTATAGGCGCAGGCCCGGCAGGTTTATATGCCGCGTTGCGGGCTATAGAAGGTGGTATGAAACCTATTATTTATGAACGCGGTAAAGATGTGCGCAGCAGGCGTCGCGATCTTGCCGCTATTAATAAAGAGCATATAGTAAACCCAGAGTCTAACTACTGTTTTGGAGAAGGTGGTGCCGGAACTTACAGCGACGGTAAGTTGTACACACGTTCTAAAAAACGGGGCAACGTACTTAAAGCACTGGAGTGGTTCGTAGATTTTGGCGCGACACCAGACATTTTAGTAGACGCGCACCCACATATAGGGACTAATAAATTACCACAAATAATCACCGCTATGCGGGAGGCGATCATCGCCGCTGGTGGCGAGGTTCATTTTAACGCAAAATTAACAGACCTTAAAGTGGCTAACGGCAGTATTGCGGCTTTACAAATTAACGATATTTACTGGCACGACTGCAAGCATGTGATACTTGCTACGGGCCACAGCGCGCGTGATATTTTTTACTTGTTACATAAACGGCATATAAAAATAGAGGCAAAACCATTTGCCATAGGCGTGCGCATAGAGCACAGCCAGTCGCTCATAGACACCATACAGTATCATGGTGACGACGCAAACCCCTACTTACCGCCAGCAAGTTATAGCCTTGTAGAGCAGGTGGACGGTTTGGGCGTGTACTCTTTTTGCATGTGCCCGGGTGGCATTATCGCGCCCTGCGCAACTGCCGTAGATGAGGTCGTGACAAACGGCTGGAGCCCCAGTAAGCGCAATAATCCCTATTCAAACAGCGGTATTGTTGTGAGCGTTGCGCCACAAGACTTGCCTAATTATAAAGAAGACGACCCGTTTGTATGTTTAGACTTCCAGAAAATGGTTGAGCACGATTGCTGGGTCGCAGCAGGCAAATCGCAAAAAGTACCCGCACAGCGCATGGCCGATTTTGTAAACGGCGTTGTATCTATAGATTTTCCTAAAACTTCGTACCAGCCAGGTTTAACTTCTGTAGATTTAAATACCGTTTTGCCAGATTTACTCGCAAGCAGGTTGCGCACCGCTTTTGTCGCGTTTGGTAAGAAAATGAACGGTTATTATACAAATGATGCCGTATTGCACGCACCTGAAAGCCGCACATCGTCACCAGTAAGCATACCGCGTAATCCAGAAACCTTAGAACATGTAGAAGTCGCAGGGCTATACCCGTGTGCTGAAGGTGCAGGCTATGCCGGTGGTATTATAAGCGCAGCAATAGACGGAATTAACTGTGTAGATAAGATTTTAGAGAAGCAACATGCGGTTACAGCCTAATTTCTATGGTAGGCATTTTACAGGTTGCTAAAACCATTCATCACCCAAAATATACAGCACTGCGCGCAAAAGAGGAATGGAAATAGAACAGGATTACTCGTGCTACCAGCACGTTTGCACCCGTCTGCGAGTGAGGCTTACAGTGCCCATTTCAGACAAAATGCGCTCTGATCAGCAGGGCACAACGGAATGCGACTATTTTATTTATGTGTCAAAAACAGGGGCGTTAGATAAGAGGCAACTGCAGCAGGCATTATGTGCGTGGTAGTTAAAATGCACTGCGGCACACATAGGTACAAGTACCGTAACCAGTGTGTTTGTAACACGGTGTTGCTTTAAAGCAGACTCGTTTTTACGGTGCAACGCAATTTTCTGATGTTGTTAACAGCGGTATTTAATTGTTTTACGTAGCTTTAAGAGCTAACTAATTTATCGATTATGAACTTACTAGAACATCATGACTTGGGGTATACGGACGTTTTTGTTTTTGAGAACTACTGTATCAATCAAATTAAAACGGGCGTTACTATTGTAGATGCGCACTATTATGTCCTGAAAGGAATGATAGACAAACATTTTTCTGATCGCAACATGGTTTATATTTCGAACCGTGTTAACTCGTATAACGTAGATCCATTAATACATTTAAAAGTGTCTACGATTGAAAACTTGGTAGGGTTATGCGTTGTCGTTAATACACAATCCAGATACCGGACAGCCTATTTTGAAAAAAGGTTCTCAAGCAAGCCGTTTAAAGTATGCAGCTCCATACGGGAGGCCGTTTTATGGACGCCGGTCCTTATAGAGAACGCAGATTTTGGGTATAAGCCTGATTCCAAGTAATTAAATTAACAATTGTTTATAAACATACAAGGTTAGCATTAAATGATTTGGAAAATCTGTTTTTTCGGCTATATTTAGGGGAACTTCTTATGGTTTTAACCTTAACGCCTATGAAAGCGCTTCATCACTACGATTTGGGATATGCAAACTTATATGTTTATGAGCAGTATCTCATTAATAACATTAAGGATGGAGTAACCGTTTCAGACACCCATTATCTTGCTTTAAAAGAAATTATTGAAAAGCATTTTCCGGATCGTAAAATGGTTTATTTATCTAACCGCGTAAGTTCCTATACCGTAGACCCGCTCGTGCACTTAAAGGTTTCGACTATTGAAAACCTTGCAGGTATAGGTATTGTTACCGACACAAACCTGAGAGCACAAACAGCCTTGTTTGAAGGAACTTTTTCGAAGATACCTTACCAGGTTTTCAATACACTGGCCGAAGCGATTGTATGGGCAACTATGATTGTTAAGGAGTCGGGAAATAATAAGGATGGGTAGGGTTCAATAAGTAAGATTTTTCAATACTTGATAAGGTGCGCCTACATTAGCATTAAACTGAAAACCGGTAATAATACGGGAAAATCGACTTATACACGTGTACTTCTTTTGATCGTAACCGTTATGCTGTTATTGGGATTTGTGGCATTAAACACTGTGGTTCCTTTAAAATACGAAACAAAGGAACTGACCAGTTGTATTTCTTTTGTTTCTGAAAGGGACTTATGTTAGGCTATTAGCATGTAGTATGTGCTAGCAGTTACTTCTGGGCTTGTTTTTATCGGGCTTCTTCTATATCAGAAACTTATTGTTAACACAACTGTAGAAACATTAAAGAAATAAAAAAGGGGTCGTAAAAAAGTACGCATAGATTGTCATAAAGCTTTTAGTTTACCAGCCGGCTTTGAAAAGATCCATATCTCAAATTGTCCAGACTGTGCAGGGCAACTTTTTGAACATTATCATTTGCTTCAACCGCCATAACGGTTTGACATTAAAAAACAGGATGTTGTGAAGTTTTCAGTGGAAAACAGATTTAGATACTACCACATCAGAGAGACGGAATTAATTAACAAAAGAACCGGAACACTTGCGGAACATCAGAATTATGTGAAAAACCCAATGTTCATGAAAGATGCAAAGGAATTTGTAGCATTATATAAATATCGTAGGATAAAAGAGTAAAGCAAGTTGTTCAAAATGGCGACGTTTAATTTTAGTTACCAGGTATTTATAGGGGGCATAATTAATATCTTACTCTTTTTCTTTTCGGCTAGACCTCAGTATCACCCGCGTAATGCGATACACACAAAGCTGAAATTATCACATCGTTTTTACCTTAACAAAATAATGCCAAGCAACTTCTTAGGGTCACCTGGCATTTAATTGCAGCAGCATAAATGCTCAAAAAAAACGTTTACTACTAACTCTTCATTTTTTATGCGTGCTACAATATGTTTTAAACACTAACAAAGTACCTTGTCTTTAATCTCTTTAAAAAAGAGGTCTTTTTGCTTTCTGTATTTTTCTATGTGGTATAAATACAACCGCCTGTATGTTTCGTGCTCGTTTATAAAGCTCATATCACATGCGGTGCTGTCACATTCAACTACGTTTTTACGAGTAAAACTATGCGATGATAATGATTTGAGAATAACATTATTATCTATGTGCAGTATCTCAAATTTTTTGAGAACAACCACATTTGCATCGTCGTTTTTTTCTCGTTGCACGGTATAAAAATAAATTAAATTGCTAAGTTCTGTGTTTACATAATTCAGGTGATTAATCCAGTTTTCTAGTTCTAGTTCGTTAATTTTATGAACTATATCTATCTCGCTATCGTGGTCATAAACGTGTGTTGTCATAAGGTTTCTTTTAAATGGGTATATCTAAGGGTTCGTAATTTGCATCTCTTTTAACAGCTATAATAGTGATGGTTTTCTGGCCAGCAGGGAAATTCCACAGCACGCTATCGGTAGCAGCATATCCTATAAGCGCCGCACCCATGGGCTTTAAAACAGATATCTTGTTGAGTGCACTGTTGCCCTGGGACGGTATAACTACTTGTATTTCCCGTTCCTCACCTGTGTCTGCACGTATACTTACGATACTGTTAAATCGTATAATATCTAAGGGTACATCGCTATCATCTACTACTTGAGCTGTTTCAAGTTGTTCTGACAAACGGTGCAAGGAATGCTTCACCATTAAATCACCGTTGTAACCCGATATGTTCAGAATGCGCTTTAAATAAACATATTCTTTCTTTTCTATAATTAAATTGCCATATTTCATAAGGTAGCGATGTTTGAGATTTATGGGAAAATCCCACGTTCTATATAAGCCTTTTCTATGCGCTGTATGGCGATACAAAACGCAGCCGTGCGCATGTCTATTTGCTCTTTTTGTGCAAAGTCGTATACCTTGTCAAAAGAGGTTTTCATTTTCTTGTCCAGTTTAACGATCACGTCTTCTAGAGTCCATACCTCACCATTACGGTTTTGTAACCACTCAAAGTAGCTCGCGATAACACCGCCGGCGTTACACAAAATGTCTGGTATAATAGCTACTCCGTTTTCTATTAAAATAACTTCAGCTTCTGTGTTTGTGGGTCCATTTGCGCCTTCGGCTATTAAGCGTGCTTTTATGTAAGGTGCGTTTTCTGATGTAATCTGGTTGCCCAGCGCGGCGGGTATACAAATGTCACAAGCTGTTTCATAGAAACTCGCGCTGTCTAAAACCACGGCTCCAGGAAAATCGACTATGCTGCCTCTATTTGCTTTGCTATAATTTAAAAGGTCGTCCACAGGTATGCCATTTGTGTTTTGTATGGTGCCAAAAGCGTCTTGAACAGCAACCATTTTTGCACCTTCTTGTTCTAGAAAATAAGCTGCCCAGTAGCCTACATTACCGTATCCCTGAACGATAAAGGTTTTGCCTTTAAGGGACTCTTCATTACGGGCTGCCCAGAATTTAATATTAAGAAAAACGCCATATCCGGTTGCTCTATCACGGCCTTCTAAACCGCCACTACCGGTAGGTTTCCCTGTAACAACATGCTGGTTTGCAGTACGCTCTGCAGGCGGTCTTGTGCTCATGTAAGTGTCTACCATCCATGCCATGGTTTGCGCGTTTGTATTAACGTCCGGTGCAGGTATGTCGTGCTCTGGTCCTATATTGTCTGCAAGTGCAAACGTAAAACGGCGTGTAATGCGCTCTAGTTCGGACTGCGAGTATAGTGAGGGGTCTATTTGTATACCACCTTTACCGCCACCATAAGGTAAACCGGCAAGCGATGTTTTCCAGGTCATCCACATGGCAAGAGCTCTTGCAGCATCTATATCTACTGTAGGGTGATAGCGCAAACCGCCTTTATAAGGCCCTAATGCGTTGTTGTGCTGTACGCGGTAGCCGGTAAACACTTCTACCTCACCACTGTCCATGCGCACGGGGAAATGCACTACAATCTCGTTGTTAGTAATTTTTAAAATCTTGCGTATGTTCGGATTCAAATCTATACGATCTGCTGCACTATTAAATTGTTCCATCACGTTTTCCATCATACCTTTTAGGGGTACTTTACTAGATGTCTTTTTTACTTTGGTAAGTGTTGTCATAATAGGGTTGTGAATTGTTAAAATAAATTTTTAGGTACTGCATGCATTTGTGACACGGCTCTTTTAAGAGATCTCTTTGTGCATGTTGTTAAAAGATACACTTGATTTTGGGGTTGCTTACTTTAAAAGGGGTATGTACTTAACAAGAACAATTGTTGCGGTTTGTTAGGCCACTGCGGTCTTGGGGGTGTTTATTAAGTTAGTATTTGTGAGGTAGGTGGTTAACGCTGCCACGCCTGCGTACTCATCATACTCACTGCAAGACCACACGGTTTCTTTTTGTGATGTTAGAACGCAGCTTGCGTTGTGTTCACAAGTAGGACATAAATTTAATTTGCTTGCCTGCATAATAGGTTGTTTTAGTTTCTAACCTAAGGCAAACGCTGTGCCACCAGACTTGTAATAATATATGCAGTATCTTGTGTCCTTTGCTGTAGTTGGGTTTGTTCGCTTTCGCGAAAGCGTAATAAAAAATCCCAACTGGTACAAAATGCACCAGCTGGGATAAAATGTACCAGTAGCACGTGTTTTGTTATTCTAGTTTGGTGCGTAGGGTTTTACGGTCTATGCCCAAAATGGCGGCGGCTTGGGTCTTGTTGTTTTTAGTTGCGAGAAGTACTTTTATTATGTGTCTTTTTTCTATTTCCTGTAGCGTGAGGAGGCCTTCTTCTGGAAAATCTATTGCTGTTTTAAGGTGTGCCGGCAGGTGTGTGATTTCTATGAGTTTATCGCTCATAATCACAGCACGTTGTATGATGTTTTCTAGCTCCCGTATGTTGCCCGGGTAGTTATAGCGCTGCAAAATGGTCATGGCATCGGGTGCTATTTTTACAAAACGGTCTTTATATTCTACACCATATTTAAACAGAAATTTTGTTACCAGCGCCGGTATATCCTCTTTGCGATCCCGAAGTGGTGCTACATCTATCTCTACAACGGTAAGGCGGTAAAACAGGTCTTCTCTAAAGGTTTCTTGTTTTATCATCGCTGTTAAATCACTATTTGTCGCTGCTATAATGCGCAGGTCTACCTTGTCTGCTTTTTGTGAACCTACTTTTACGACCTCTTTTTCTTGCAATACACGCAGTAAACGGGACTGAACTGCGAGCGAGGCGTTTCCTATTTCATCTAAAAAAATAGTGCCACCATGTGCAGCTTGAAAAAAACCGTCCCTATTCTTGTCGGCCCCGGTAAAAGCGCCTTTGGTATAGCCAAAAAGCTCTGCTTCCAGCAAATTCTCGGGTATGCCGCCGCAGTTTACCGCTATAAAGGGTGCGCGTGCAAACTTGCCCTGGTAATGTATGGCTCTAGCGACAAGTTCTTTACCTGTGCCGCTTTCGCCTTTTATAAAAATGGTTGCTTTGTTGTCCTTTACGCGTTCTATAAGTTGTATAACTGCATTTATTTTATCAGAGCTGCCTATAATGTCACCGTAGGATTGTGCGTTTCCTTGGGAAATGGTTTGCGCTGTGTTTGTTTTTGCACCAGCGGTCCCTGCGGCGTTGCTATTTTTTAAAGAATCGTCCACAGCTGTTTGTAGCTCGTATTTTG
>Ga0136559_1000672_pt1 | contig 11577 bp, 12 predicted proteins | sample AntRauMeHopE1496_FD_104633 | JGI IMG/M metagenome (GOLD analysis project Ga0136559, IMG submission 104633) | Saline lake microbial communities from Rauer Islands, Antarctica - Metagenome Hop E1 #496 | ecosystem: Environmental > Aquatic > Non-marine Saline and Alkaline > Saline | place... | reverse complement strand
TCATGCGAAAGCTCATTGAGCTCGCCAACGCACTCATCAAAGCAAATCGAAACTGGGTGAAAAAAGCAGCTTGATCAAGACGGATACTCAAGGCTAACCTGCACCTCGCGGAACTGCGCCTTGGTCAGCCGCAACCTCCCGGTCTCACCGGCCCGGTTTGAGCTGATCATCAGGTGATAGTGATACGAATGATCCTTATCCTGGTGCAGTCCCCCAAAGACCATATTGTCGGGACAGCGTGCCGCGATATACGTCTCAGCAATAGACTGAAGACGATCCTTCTGCTGCTCCGGGCTCAGCCCTTGAGCCCGCGTGATCGAGATGATCTCGTGGTACAGATAGACCCCGTTTTTACGCCGGGATAACAGCGCGCCGTTGCGCTCAAATTCAGCCCGGATATGTGCGGGGTCACGGCCCCAAACATTGTGCCGGATGCGGTGGGCCTCCTGCCCCGCGTCGCGGTCGATATAGCCGATCAGCTGCCCAAAACTGCCCACCTTCCGGCTCATGGATTTAACTATCATGCGCCGTCTTCCACATCGCCTGACTGGGCACCACCCAGTCCAGATGAGACCTGCGCGATGGACGCCTTCAGTTCAGATTGCAGCGTATGGATGTGCAGGAACACTTCCTGCGCATCGAGCACATGGGCGATGCGATTGCTGTGCCGCGCCATCTGATTCACGTTGTTCGCAATCGTGCGAATGACGCGCTCCAGATCCGCCAGCTGCTGCGTCAGCTCCTCAGGGACAGGAGCACGACCGCCCTCTGCGTCGAGCGCAAGACGCTTGACGTAGGCCGCGACAGGGACGCCTGCGTCCTTGGCACTGCGGGCAATGCCGCGATACTCAGACAGCGAAAATGTCAGGTTCACGCGCTTGGCGTGATCCTTATATTGCTGGCGGTAGTCTCGTTGGTATTGGTCTCGTGTCATGCGGGCTAAAAGAGTCTAAAAAGGGTTCAAAGGGAAACGCGGTGATACGCGATTTTTTCCCTTGTTTGGGGATGCAAGGGGGCGAAGCACCCCTGCCAAGATGCGTTTCGGGGAACAGGTTTCAGGCCAGCGAAGCGAGGCCGAAAAAACTGTTCGTCACGAACACGCAATCTTGCTAAGCGCGTCCTCCCATCATTGTGCCCAATTCTCACGCTATGTCAAAGCCGCCTCTTCACATTGGCTTCACAAATCGGCGCGCGGTGGTCTGGTGAGCTTTGGGGGAGTGGCGATTTCGCCGGATGTATGGATTTTGTCAGGGTCAGCCACGACAAAAATGCCAGAATTTATAATTGGCATTTTTGTGGGTGAAAAAGAAAAAGGGGGGGCTTAGTTTGCGCCGCAGCACTTTTTGTATTTCCGGCCTGACCCGCAGGGACAGGGGACGTTGCGGCCCACCTTCGTGGTCGCAAACGGGTCGTGAGCTTGGTTTGCAGGGACATCCCAAGGCATCCCATCAAAGAGCGCCTCGGGCGGAAGTCCTTTCGTGAAGCGATTGATTTCCAGAACGCTGTCGATGATAAAATCGACCGCGTAGTCATCTTTCTCAGCTTGTTCGGTCTGCGAGTATTTGCTGCGCTCGCGCCCAAATCGCGCAAGGCGAAATATTTCAAGCATCGCAAACGACGCGTGGGTGTCGTCACCTCGACTCATATTTTTCCAGGCATCGGGTCTCAGCGCGACAACGGACATAAAGCCGTCCATCCAGAACTCCCACAATACTTCGCCCGTTGCGTCCACTTCATCGATGACCGGGGCGAAATACGCGGGCGGGGTGAGCATTGTGGCAACACGGTTGTAGTGCCCCATAATCAAATTCATCAGCGCTTGCATCTGCTCCATAGAGTCGAATTCAGGCGCGCCGCGCGATCCCCAGACTTGGGCCAACCATTCACTGGGCGGGATCATCTCTGGGCACACCAAGAGCCCTACGCAAAATCCATCAAGTTCGGATAACAGCATTCCGCCATGCTCTTCGGGCAACGCCAAAAGAGCATCGTCAAGGCGCTTGATATCCTCGGGGCTATGCCAATCGCTCAAAGCTCATATCCCCGTTTGCGCTTCGCTCTCATATGGTCAGTCAGGGCGTTCACCGCCTGCCCTTCATCTGCGTAGTGCGAAAACCGCACCTTGCCCGCGCTGCCAATACGGCCCCATTCGCGCACGAGTGATGCGCCTCCAAACAGGTCGCGCTGCACCATCATCAGGTAAAATCGGCGCATCTTCTTTGATGGATCAACCCGGCGCAGGTGCAGCCGGTCGGGGAACACTTCAAGCTGAGCGGAATCATCAAGCATTAGGTAACCTCAAAACGTGGTAATAATACCATATCAGGTATAAGTTATTCTTACCAACACTTCATATAGATTCAAGCTTGGAAAATTCAGAGCATTCTGCCAAACTTAAAGCATGTAATATAGGGGATTAAAATGCTGCAAGGATCGATCAAAACAGCATGCTGCGCGTGGTGTGGTGGTTTAATGCAGGCAGACATCCAAGCGTGTGACAACTGTGGGGAAGCTCCATCACCAGCCTTTCCGCGCACGGTGGCCAAGCCGCAACTGGTTTTCAAGTCGGTTCGCAGGCTTTCTCTGTAAACCAAGCAGACCCTAGCGCGATAAAAGAGCCCCCAATCGGGGGCTCTTCGATTTTCATAAGAGCGAAAGCTGAACGGGTTTGCCGTCGTCTTTCGTCTCGAGCCATGCCGTGACAAAGGCAAGCGGGCCACCGGCCCCTTCCACCAGCTCGCGCGGGCAGAAGTGTGAGCGATATCCAGTTTGAGATATCGGGTGCGGTTTGCGATCGGCGGTCACGATTTCTAGGTGGGCGGTATCTCCGCCCAGCCACTCGGGGCACCACCAGACGGTGATGACCTGCCCTTTCCAGTCCAGCTGATATTCCTCATAATCGCTCGCCATGCGACGCCTCAAAAGTCAAAACCAAGCTGTGCTGGCTTGACGTTTGGGGTGTCGGTTTGCGTGGAGCTGGGCGTTGCTGCCGCTTTAGGTGGCGGCGCGTGGGGCGCGGATTGCTCCGTGTCCGACGCTTCGACCTCGAGGCTCTCCTGGTTCCGGCGTAGTCGGTACTTCCAAAGCCCAAGGTTATGGGCAGGCGTGTACCAGACTTCGCGGATGTCCCAGCTCAGGGTGTTCCCAACGATAATCTCGGCGGGCACATTCCAAAGGCTCAGCTGCGTGTAGCACATCAGCGCGGCATTGCGGTCCACGTCGATGCATTGCACCCAAAGGTGCTGGGATGGATTATAACCCTTAGCGATCATCACTTTGATTAAAGCCAAAATCATCCCCCCTGCCCCACAAGCTGGTTCGCCTGCCGTAATAAACGGCTGGGTCTCCAGTTTGCCAAGCATGTCCCCAAAGGTCAGGTTCGCCATCAGCTCAGAGAGCTCAGGCGGGGTGAAGAACTGTCCTGCGTCCTTATTGGCAATCTCGAGCTCCATATAGAGGGGGCCAAGAATGTCACGGGGCTCAGGGTCCAGCGCCTGGATGAGGCATCCGAGAAGTTTTGCGAATGCCTCCTGGTCAGGTTTTTTGTAACCCGCAATGATGCGAAGATATTCCTCTTCGCGGGCTTCATCTTTTTGAACGGCGTTGTGCAAGCTGCACGCGGCCATCGTCACAAAGTCACGAAATACCTCATAGTTGTGCTTGTAAGGTGCCAGCTCGCGAAAGGTTTTTTTGAACGCTGCCAAAGCGGCGTCGCGGCGTGGGTGTGCCATGCCTGTTCTCCCCTGTTGGGGTCTCTCAAGCCTGGCGTCCACCAGTCTCGAAAGACTGGTGGGTTGGATTTGTGGTCGCGCTTACGCAACCGGGGAGAATTGTGCGATAAAAAGGCAGTTTGTCAAAAATAAGTGCCTGTGTCGCCTAGAGTAATCCCGGGAAAAATTCAGAGTAGGCCCGCTTTGCGCAGCGGTTATTTGTAATATAAACTTTTGGTTTTTCACCGTTTTTCAGTATATTTGATGTGGTCATTATTGGTTATTGAAAAGATAAAAAACGGGGTGATACGCTCACCCCGCGAAGCGGTTTTGGCTTAGTATTCCTCGGCCAAGAGGATCGTCAAAAAGCGGCTTGTCAGCTCCGGATCACTCGGGTCTGGAGATCCTCACTGCGTGTTCTGGTCGTAGTAATCGAACTTCCAATACAGCCGCTCACCTGCGAATTCGAAGGCTCCGAAGTCATGTTCCCCATATGGGTCGTTGTCCGGCGTGAACGTATCAAAACTGCGAACCCGCTGAATAATTTCTCATTGGACCGCAGCAGGAAGATTGAAAATCCCACTGGTCAGCATAACCTGACATCCGGTAAAACTTTCTCGCGCTCGGTCATTCAGCGCTGCAATCTCGCTGGACTGCTTGTCATGTAACGTCATAATCAAAACGTTAAAAAATAAAACGCCTCAGCTGCTCACTGAGACATAGCAATACCACCGCGCCCTCCCCTTCGGGCGGTCAAAGCGAAGCGCGAACCGTTCGCGCCGTGCCCAAGGGGCTAGCGGCAGCGCGGTTCTTGACGGTCCAGGGGTAGCGGTAGGATTGCAAGGCTCTGTGTGGCTCCCCCCCTTTTTCACCACCCAAACGCTTTATCCGTGTAACATTTAAAACGATGAATATCTCGCAAGCCAAGTGCATTCCACTCGTAGCCTACCTTGAGCGCCAAGGGCTCACGCCTCAAAAATCCCGCATGGGCGGGCGGGAACTCTGGTATAACTCGCCCATTCGTGACGGTGATGAAAATCCGTCTTTCAAGGTCGATACCATCAAGAACCTATGGTTTGACCACGGCGCGGTCAAAGGTGGCACGATCCTCGACCTCGTGCGGGAACTATGTTCCTGCGATGTGCGTGACGCGCTCCAGCATCTCGATAGGACTGGGCTCTTCTCTCCTGGCCTTGCCAGCCCTCGCACGTCTGCTGGGAATTCGCGCGGCGCTTCGCGCCAGTCTGAGCCCACGTCCAAAAGTCAGGACCTTGCGGGTGAAAAAGAAAAAAGTTTGGCCTTTGAGTTGGTGTCATCAGAGCCGCTCAAGCACCCTGCCCTGCTCCAATACCTCACGAAACGCGGTATCGACCATGATATTGCCCGCCAGTACCTCTCTCAGATCGATTTTAAGCCCCCTCACAGCGTCGGGAAGTACTTTTCCCTTGGTTACCCTTCGGGCGATGGCTTCGAGGCACGTAACGCGCTGTTTAAGGGCTTTGTCGGAACTGGGAAGGATCTGACCTTTCATAACAAGCCGGGGGCAACCCGGCTCCAGGTCTTTGAAGGCTTCATGGATTTCCTGTCCTACCTGTCGAAAGATAGGCCAGCGCAGCCGGTAGGCGCAGTGCTGGTGCTCAACAGCACGAACCTGTGGCAACGTGCCCTGCCCTACATCAATGATCCGCGTTTCGAAGAGGTGCGCTTGTACCTGGACAACGACGACGCGGGCGAAGCGGCCACGCGCAAACTGTTCGAAAACGCGCAAACACCGTCCAAACTTGCTGATATGCGCAGCTACTATGAAGGATATGAGGATCTCAACGCATGGCTGTTGGGAAAAAAGGGATAATCACCCTTTTTTATTTTCAAAAATAAGAAAGCATCAACCTGAGCTGACAGAGGGCCGTGAGGCTCTCTGTTGTTGTTTAAGATGTTTAATAAACAACGTTTAATAGGTTTAGGGGTCAAATAATGGCTTAGAATCAGGATGTTACGGGGGGTAAGGTGAGAGGATATGGGGCGAAAGGTGAGAGGATATGGGGCGATATCAGATTTAAGGTGAGAGGATATGGGGCGAAAGGTGAGGATTTATGGGGCGAAAGGTGAGAGGATATGGGGCGAACTAGATAATCTTGTAAGTTACTGATAAACAAGCCAAAAAATGGATCTTTCTTATCATAAGGTGAGAGGATATGGGGCGAAAGGTGAGAGGATATGGGGGCAGTCCTTTTTCGAGTCTATACTCGAAGCAATATCAGCACCTTAACAACCTTCTAGAGGACACGTTTCAAGCTTCCTGATGACGAAAGGTGAGAGGATATGGGGGCACTCCGTACGCCACGCATTTTTACCTAAGAAAAGCTTGCATTTTTTGAGGTATATGTACAATGGTGAGAAGCGTATCACCATAAGATATCACCTTATGAAAACCACTGAGAACAAACACCTGCAAAGTAAGCAGATTTTGAAAAAACACGTCGCAGCGATTCACATCGGTGCGAAGCTTTCGCTCTTGCAGCGTAAGCTCGTGAACGCCTTGCTCTACAATGCTTATGAAGGGCTTCTGACAGCCCGTGAGCATACGATCAGCGCCTCCGTCCTGTGTGAGATGATTGGTTTTGATAGCAAGAACATAGCCTATCTCAAGGCGTCCCTGAAAGGACTGATGGAGACCGTTGTCGAGTTTGACGTGATGGAAGATGACGGCGAACAGTCTTGGGAAGCGATGGTGCTTCTCCCGTACGCAAAAATCAAAGGTGGTGTGTGTACCTATCGCTATGAACGGGCTCTGGCTGAGAAGCTCTATCATCCGGATATTTTTTCAAAAATAAACCTGAGCGTGTTGCGCGAAATGAACAGCTCGCACTCCCTTGTGCTCTACGAAAACTGCCACCGCTATCTTGGAACCGGTCAAACAGCGGTTTGGGATATTGATGTTTTTCGGCGGCTCATGGGCGTTGAAGACCGATACAAAGAGTTCAAAATTCTTCGGCGAGACGTCATCAATCCGGCAATGAAGGAAGTGAACCAGGTATCAAATATCAACCTCGAGCTCATAACTTCACGCCGTGGGCGGCAAGTTGCTGCGGTGCAGTTTCTTGTAAGACCTAATCCGCAGCAGAGTCTTCTCAGCATGGAAGAAGATGACGCTATCAATAAGACAGCTGCTTACAAGGCATTGCTGGCTGAAGGGATTTCTAAGACCCTCGCCCGCGCTTGGGCGATTGAATACGATGAAGCCTATATTTTTGAGAAGCTCGACCTTGCCCAAGATCAAGCGGCAAGCGGAAAGATCAAGTCTTCGAAGGCTGGATTTTTGAAGTCAGCTATCGAAGAAGACTACCATAGCGAAAATGCCCAAAAGAAAAAGCACCTCGAGATCGTTCAGAGTACAAAGCAGGTGCGACAGAAGGTTGAGGCAGAGCTAGAAGCCCTCAAAGCGGCACAAAGAGAGTCTGAAACTGCCTATCGTTGGAATGTGGCCGCTATCATCGAAGATGCCTTTGACGCGCTTCCTGAAAGCCAAAAAGAGGATGTTATGGCTGAGTTCGAAGCCAGCTTTACAAGTTTAATCTACAAAAACGCTTTTCGGAAAAGTGGTTGGAAGGATCGGCTTAGCTTTCCTAATATCATGAAATTCTGGGCGGCAAGGGGGCTCAGCCTCCCCTCCCCTGCTGGCTTTGCCAAGGCGCAAGGCTCCAAGGAACCTGCTGTCCTGAAGGCAGCAATCGAGGCTACAGAAGAAGCGTTAAAAAAGCTATAAACGTAAAAACATTAGTAACCGTTTAAAATGTAGTAAATGTAATAAGCGTAAAAGCATTTGACACTGTAGAAACTGTAAGTAACATAGGTACATTATTAACCGTTAAAGACGCAAGAAATGTCCAAAACAAAAATAGCCGTGTACAATGAGAAGGGTCGAGTAGGGAAGACCCCGCTCGCGCTCGAGATAGCTCTACGCTTCGGGTACAACTACGCTACGAACCAGAACCGCCCACGCAATGATATTGAAGCGATCATCCCTGAGGGGGAGTTCCTTCAGGTTGGCCCAAGTGAGGCGTTTCCACAGCTAGACGCGGATTTTCCGGTGGTCTTTGACCTCGCGGGGGAGCTCGTTGGGTACGAACGCAGTATCATTTCAGCGCTTGAGCAAGTTGAGCTTATCATCGTGCCGGTCGTGAACGAACCTGACGCCCTCATGGGGACGGCCTATGCGATCACTGAGATTAAGACGCTTAGCTCGATCACAGCACCCTTTGTGGTGGTCGCGAACATGCTCAAGAAGCCTGAAGAGGCTGAACAAATCAGAGATCAGCTCTGGCCGATGTTAGGCTTCGAGGTGCCGATTGTTCCAATTCGGTACTCGAAGGCCTTTGATCGAATCCTCTCAGAAGGGCAGTCGGTGCAGCGCCTTGTCGAACAGGGCGGTCTCTGGAGCTGGAGCTTCCGCAACGTTGCCAAGGAGCTCGATGTCCTCATGTCATTTATTACTAAGTAGACAAGCCATGCAAAAAAAGACCTTCGGAACCATCAAGCCCGCACAAGTTGAGCCGCGTGGCATTCTACATTCCCACCAGGAAGAGGAGAAAGCCAAAGCGCCCAAGAAGCGGGGGCGTCCACAGAAAGAAGAGAATCCGCTCACGGCGAAGCTCACCCTGTATTTCACAGAGGAAGAGTTGGAACAGATCAAGGACAAGGCTGGCCTTGTGCCGGTTGCAAAGCACCTGCGCCACTACTTCATAGAGCAGGGCTACTTTAAGTAACTTAATAACGGTTAAAAAAGCACTAACATTATTAAATGTTAGTGCTTTTTTTATATCAAAACGCCTAATCCACGCCGTCGATAAAGGTCTCCACGAAAGCTTTGATTTTTGCGATGACCCGCTCGGCCACGCTGCTGCGTTCTCGTAGGGAAGGGCGCTTTTCCATAATCCCAATAACGTCGTCGCGCATCGGCGTTTTTTCAGTAAACAGGTAGTTCGCAAGAACCTTGTCCAGCTCTTCACGTTTCAGCCCTTCGTCTTCGCTCAAGGTGACAAGGGCACTTTGCTTCTGGGCCTCCCAGTAGCTATCAAATTCAGTCCCCACATCCGAGTTCGCTGGCAGGTTCGCAAAATGCTCCGAGATGAAGCGCTCGATCAGCTCTTTCTTGCTTCGCAGCTGTGCCTCGGTGTCGAGGACATCCATGATGGTTTTGCGTGTTTTGGCCTTTTCTTCAGGCGTCTTGTTTTCCATGCCGCGCAGCAGATTGATGATGTAGCTGACGTTGATCTTGTCTCGGCTGATAAGCTCGATTTCAAAATCAAGGTCATCAAGAATAGAAACCTTTTCCTTGGAATTTTCACCGCGTACCTTGTCATACAGGTCGAGATACTTGCTGCGGTAGTCGGCAAAGGTCTGCTCATCGAGGGGCAGGGTGCTAGCATCGAACTGTGAAAAACACTCCAGCACGTTCTTGACCCGGATCACGTCGCGAAAGGCTTTGATAAAAGCCGCTTCATCCTCTTCGGTCAGAAGATCATCAACGCTGTCCACGGTCGGCGTGATGGCCAGCAAAGCGGCAGTGGCGTCTTCGAATTTTTTTACATAATCCTCGTAAGGAGCGAGGATAATATCCTCTTGGGCGTCCTTATTGGCAAAAAGCTCGATAGCTTTGTCAGTAGCGGGCTTGAGGTTGCGGAACGCTACCACGTTTCCTTGAGACTTCTTAGCGCCCATGGTTCGGTTCGTGCGTGAATAGGCCTGTATCAGGCCATGATGCTTGAGGTTCTTATCCACGTAGATGGTGCTCAGCGCTTTGCTATCAAATCCGGTGAGGAACATGTTCACCACCAGCAGGATGTCGACCTCACGGTTTTTCACGCGCTTCCCTATATCTTTATAATAGGCGTAGAAGAGCTTGCTGTCCCTGGTCGAATAGTTGCTGCCAAACATCTTGTTATAGTCGCCAATGTAGCGCTCCAGCGCGTCACGGCTGTGGGTGTTTACCGGCCCATTTTCATCGGGCAAGTCGTCATCGCTACCCATACCGTCGGCCTCAGCGTCTTCTTCGTTGGCCCCGTAAGAAAAGATGGTTGCGACCTTCAGGTCGTGCTCTCCAGCCACCTTCTTCGCCTGAAATAGGTCGTAATAGGCCGTGAGTGTCTTCACGTTACTTACGCACATGATGGCCGTAAACTGGCGCTGATGCGTTTTGCTGGAGTGGTTCGCGATGATGTAATCAGTGATCTTTTCGAGGCGGGCAGGGGCCTGCATGACCTCGGCTGTATCAATCGCCTCGACTTCGATGTCTTGCACCCCGTTCTTTCCCTTGAAGGTGCGGATGTACTCCACCGAAAACTTTAGGACGTTCTCGTCTCGGATAGCGTCCGTGATAACGTATTTATGCAGGCATTCGCCAAAGAGGTCTTTGGTCGTGCGCTTGCCCATGGCGTTCTTAGCCGCGTTTTCGGCAAATATAGGCGTTCCGGTAAATCCGAACATCTGCACGTTTTGGAAAAAGTCTGTGATGCGCTTGTGGGTCTCACCGAACTGGCTGCGGTGACATTCATCGAAGATGAAAACCATGCGCCTATCTTTGAGGCCGTCCATGGTGTTGAGATGTCGGTCACGGCTAATAGCGGTGTTGAGCTTTTGTAATGTGGTGACAATCAGCGGCGTATCATCGGCGAATTGTTTCACGAGGTTGCTGGTGTTAGTGGTGGCGTCCACGCTGCCTTCTGAGAAGCTATTGAACTCCTTGATGGTCTGAAAATCCAAATCCTTGCGGTCCACCACAAAGACGACCTTATGAACATGGGGGCTCTGGGTGAGAATCTGCGCGGCCTTAAAAGAGGTCAGCGTTTTTCCTGACCCGGTGGTGTGCCAGATATAGCCGTTCTTGGTAGTGGTTTGGACGCGTTGCACGATGCGCTCGACCGCATAAAACTGGTAAGGTCGAAGCGCCATCAGCAGCTGGTCGCTTTCATGCAGCACGATGTATTTGGTAATCATCTTTGAGAGCGTACACTTCTCGAGGAAGTCCTCGGCAAAGGCGCTCAGCTGGCGGATGGTTTTGTTTTCCTCATCGGCCCAATAGAAGGTCTGTTTGAAGTCACGGCGATTGACTGGATTATTGGCGTAATACTTTGTATTTACACCGTTACTTATCACAAAGAGCTGCAAGTATCCAAAAAGCCCGTAGCCCGCTGAAAAGCTGTGCCGGTGGTAACGGTTGGTCTGGTTGAAGGCCTCCTTCATCTCGAGGCCTCGCCGCTTCAGCTCAATCTGCACCATAGGGAGGCCGTTCACGAGCAGGGTCACGTCGTATCGGTTCTTGTAGCTGCCCTCCATAGTGATTTGATTGGTCACTTGGTATTGGTTTTTGCACCACTGGGCTTGGTTTATGAGCTCGATGTATCCGGTTGTGCCATCGTCGCGGGTGAAATCCACCTTGTCGCGTAAGGTTTTGGCTTTCTCGAAGATATTTCCCCGTGCAAGCTTGTTGAGTACCTGCTTGAATTCGCCTTCAGAAAGGCTGGTCTTGTTGTGAACCTCCAGCTGGTGCTTGAGGTTGCTGACAAGATCAGCCTCATCCTTGACGGTCACGCGGTCCCAGCCCAGGGCTTTAAGTTGGGCAATAAGAGCGTCTTCAAGTTGTTGTTCGGTTTGCGTGGTCATAGGGTTAATCAACTTATGCGAGTGAAAATAAAAACTAGACGAACATCTGCTGAAGCAGGCCAGCCTTAAAGCTTCGGGCATGGGTGCGTATTCCGGGGTCATCCGGCCAGTGATTCCGAAAGTATCCGGCCACCCATTCCGATTTTATCCGGCCACTGATTCCGGAGCATCCGGCCACCCTGTGATGTGATGCTGCGAGGCAATC
>Ga0136559_1000670_pt1 | contig 11606 bp, 11 predicted proteins | sample AntRauMeHopE1496_FD_104633 | JGI IMG/M metagenome (GOLD analysis project Ga0136559, IMG submission 104633) | Saline lake microbial communities from Rauer Islands, Antarctica - Metagenome Hop E1 #496 | ecosystem: Environmental > Aquatic > Non-marine Saline and Alkaline > Saline | place... | reverse complement strand
TATCGTGCTGATCGTGCTGGTGGGCCCTGCCCTGCAGTCAGAGTTCGGCGTGCCACTGCTGATCGCGCATCTGGTGGTGTTCTGGTATTCGCAGGACAGTAACGTGACCCCGCCCATAGCGCTTGCGGGTTTTGCAGGGGCGGCCATCGCAGGCTCCAAACCAATGGAGACCAGCATGCAGGCGTGGAAATACGCCAAGGGCCTCTACCTCATTCCCGCCTTCATGGTCTACAACCCAGAGATCATTCTGGGCGGTGAGACGTGGTATGTGATCTGGACCGGGGTGATCGTGGTGATCGGGCTGGTGGGCGCTGTCGCGACCATCGAAGGGTATCTCTTCACCTGGATGGACAAGCTGTCGCGTCTGCTGATCATTCCCGGTGTCGTCGCGATCTTCAATCCCGATGAGGTGATCGAGGCCATCGGGGCATGCGTGGTCTTTGGCATCCTGCTGCTGAACTGGCTGCGCAGCCGCAAGGTGCAGGCCCCTCTGACGCAGAAGTGATGTGCCTGTGGGGGCGCGCAGGGCCATTGTGATGCCGCAACACGACAGAAAGGTTTTCAGCATGAAGCGCACCGCAGGCAGACATCTGGCAGGCCTCGGGCTGCTCTGGCTCATGGCGGGCCCGGCCAGCGCTCAGCAGATTGATTTCGGGTCTGCATGGCAGGAACAGCGGTTTGCGATCTTCGGCAGCAATGACTATGCGCTGCAGGGCAGCAGCCTCGGGGTGCGCTCCGACGGGACGGTCTCCTTGTTGTGGCGCGCCTTGCCCGAGGGGTTTGCAGGCACCACGCAGGCCACATGGGACTGGCAGGTCCAGACCTCGGTGCCGCCGACGGATCTGTCGCGCAAGGGCGGCGATGACCGCAATCTGGCGCTCTATTTCATCTTCCTGCCGCCTGAGGCCGCTGCAACCGCCCGCACTGCAGGGGTGCGCGCGCTGCTCGACAACCCGGATGTGCGGGTGCTGATGTACATCTGGGGCGGATCGCACGCGGTGGGACAGATCGTGCCCAGCCCCTATCTGGGCGCGCGCGGGCGCAGCATGATCCGGCAGAATGCCGGCACCGGTTCCGCGTCGGAGACTGTGGATCTGGCCCGCGATCACCAGCGCGCCTTCGGCGAGGCAGCGCAGAGCCTTGTCGGTCTGGCGGTGTCCTCGGACAGTGACGATACGCGCACACAGATCGCTGCGGGCATCGCGCGGCTGGTGCTGCGCTAGCTCGGCGGCCCCTCACCGCCTGAGCATATCACTCAACGACAGATCATCCGCATCCGGCGTTCCGAAATCCAGCCCGGAGTAAATGTCCACCAGATGGCTGCGCATGATGCCTTCCGCCTCGTCACCATCGCCGCGCGCGATCGCGTCAATCAGGGCGGCATGGGAGTGGCCGTCGCAGCGCGCGCTCTCCTTGGTCCAATAGAGCGCGATCACCAGCGCAGAGCGCGCAACCAGCCCCTCGATAAAGTCGAGAAGGGTGCGCTGCCCGGCGATGCGGGCGATCTTCGTGTGAAACTCTCCCGACAGGCGCAGCGCCTCGCCGTGGCGGCGCGAATCGAGGGCCGCATGTTCGGCCAGACAATGCGCGCGCAGCCCTGCGACATCGGCAGCTGTGGCGCGGCGGGCGGCCTCCCGGGCAGTGCGCGGCTCCAGTAACTCGCGGGCCTCAAAGACCTCCCGGGCCTCGTTTGGGGACGGCCTTGCGACGCAGGCACCCCGGTTGGGCCGGATCGTGACCAGATGCGCATGCGCCAGCGCCTGCAAGCCCGCCCGCACGATGGTGCGTGACACGCCATAGATTTCCGACAGCTCACCTTCGGCCAGACGCACGCCGGGCGGCAGGCGGCGCTCATGAATGGCAAGCTCCACGCCCACGGATACCGGATTCTGGACAGTCTCCCCGGAGGGGGTGTCTGCAATGTTGAATTGACTGGTCATGGTGATGTTCTAGCGTATTTGCCAATGTATACAATCAGCGTTCGGGTGATTGCGTGTCCCGGCACCGCCCACAGCACAGCGCCGCATCGAAAAAACTCAAACAGCCTTGAATTCAAGCAGATACGGCCGTGTCGCCCAAATAGTCAACAATTGTCTATGATTTTATCATTCATTGTATACAATCTGATTCTCACAACTCGCCATCAGACGTCGCCAGAACCTACCCATAAGCAAGGAAACCGGAAAACAGAGACATGATTCCTCTGTTGAGCAACAGGAGACAGCACGCAATGAGATCCTCGAAACTACTCGCGGCCGCATTGGCCACGACCATGCTGACAGCGGCCCCCCTCTGGGCTGAAACCACCCTCACCATCGGCATGACTGCGGCGGATATTCCGCGCACCTCCGGCCAGCCCGATCAGGGCTTTGAGGGCAACCGCTTTACGGGCATCCCGATGTATGACGCGCTGACCCACTGGGACCTGTCGTCGGAGACGGAGCCCAGCGTGGTGATCCCGGGCCTTGCCACCGCATGGGAAGTGAACCCCGATGACACCACAAAATGGACATTCACCCTGCGCGACGGCGTGACCTTCCACGACGGATCGCCCTTCAATGCGGACGCTGTGGTGTGGAACGTGCAAAAAGTCCTCGATCAGGAGGCCGCACATTTCGCCCCTGATCAGGTCGGCGCGACCGCCTCGCGCATGCCCACGCTGCGCAGTGCCGTGGCGATTGATGATCTGACCGTCGAGCTGACCACATCGGAGCCCGACGCCTTCCTGCCGCTGAACATGACGATGCTGTTCATGGCGTCACCAACGCAATGGCAGACGCTCTATGATGCCGTTGACGCAGGCATCACCGACCCGACAGAGCGGGCAGCAGCAGCCTGGACGGCCTTTACCGCCGCTCCCTCCGGCACCGGCCCCTTCAAGGGCGAGCGTCTGGTCCCGCGTGAGCGGTTCGAGATGGTGCGCAACGCCGACTATTGGGATCCGGCCCGCACGCCCACAATTGACCGTGTCGTGCTCTTGCCGCTGCCGGACGCCAATGCACGCACGGCCGCCCTGCTGTCCGGTCAGGTCGACTGGATCGAGGCCCCCGCCCCCGATGCCATCCCCCGCATCCAGAGCGATGGCAATGTGATCTATTCCAACCCGCAACCCCACGTCTGGCCATGGCAGCTGTCCTTTGCCGAAGATTCCCCCTGGCTTGACAAGCGGGTGCGCCATGCGGCCAACCTGTGCGTAAACCGCGAGGAGCTGCAGATCCTGCTGGGCGGCTACATGGGCATCCCCAAAGGCACCGTCGGACCGGAGCATCCGTGGTGGGGCAACCCGTCCTTCGACATCCGCTATGACCCCGATGCCGCACGCGCGCTGATGACAGAGGCAGGGTTCTCCGCCGACAACCCGCTGACGGTGACGGTCCAGACCTCGGCCTCCGGATCGGGTCAGATGCAGCCGGTGACGATGAACGAATACGCCCAGCAATCGCTGGCGGGCTGTTACTTCGATGTGCAGCTGGACGTGATCGAATGGAACACGCTGTTCTCCAACTGGCGCGCAGGCGCCAAGGATGAGAATTCGCGCGGGGCGGATGCGATCAACGTAAGCTTCGCAACCATGGACCCGTTCTTTGCCATGGTGCGCTTCGTCTCGACCAAGACCTTCCCGCCGGTGTCCAACAACTGGGGCTACTTCGGCAATGACGAGTTCGACGCGCTGATCGAGACCGCCCGCACCTCCTTTGACGATGCGGAGCGGGACGAAGCATTGGCACGGCTGCATGCCCGTGTGGTGGAAGAAGCGCCGTTTGTCTGGATCGCCAATGACACCGGCCCGCGCGCCATGTCACCCGCCGTGGGCGGTGTGGTCCAGCCCAAGAGCTGGTTCATCGACATCGCGCCGATGACCATCACCCGCTAGGGCGTTTTGCCGAACAGGGGTCGCCCGGCTGCGGGCGGCCCTTTCCTCAATGACGGGACATGCCCATGATCTCCTTTGTCGTCCGCCGGATCGTCTATACCCTGCCCATCATGCTGGGGGTATCGCTGGTCTGTTTCATGCTGGTCCACATCTCGCCCGGTGATCCGCTGGTGTCGATCCTGCCACCCGATGCCTCCGCCGAACTGCAGCAGCAGATGATGGCGATCTACGGTTTCGACAAATCCTACCCCGAGCAGTTCCTGCGCTGGCTGGGCCGCGCGGTACAGGGCGATCTGGGCAATTCCATCGCCACCGGGCGCCCGGTCACGGCAGAGGTGCTCAACGCGGTCGGCAATACGCTGATCCTCGCAGCATCCGCCACGGTCATCGGTTTCACACTGGGCAGCCTTTTCGGCTTTGTTGCCGGCTACTATCAGGGCAGCTGGATCGACAAGCTTGCCTCGGCGATTTCCGTCATCGGCGTCTCGGTGCCGCACTACTGGCTGGGCATGGTGCTGGTCATCATCTTCTCGGTGGAGCTGTCGTGGCTGCCCGCGACAGGGGCAGGCCCCGGCGGATCACAGGACTGGGCATGGGACTGGGCGCATATGCAGCACCTGATCCTGCCTGCGGTGACCATGTCGGTGATCCCCATGGGGATCGTCGCGCGGACGGTGCGGGCGCTGGTGGCCGACATCCTGCAACAGGAATTTGTCTCGGGGCTGCGGGCCAAGGGGCTGCTGGACAGCGGCGTGCTGGCCCATGTGATCAAGAACGCGGCCCCCACGGCGCTGGCCGTCATGGGCCTGCAGCTGGGCTATCTGCTGGGCGGCTCCATCCTGATCGAAACGGTATTTGCATGGCCCGGCACGGGCTTCCTGCTGGGTCAGGCGATTTTCCAGCGTGACCTGCCGCTGCTGCAAGGCACGATCCTCGTGCTGGCGATGTTCTTCGTCATTCTCAATCTGTTGGTGGACGTGGCGCAGACCGCACTCGATCCACGTTTGCAAAGGGGCTGAACCGATGGCTGCAACAGACTTCGAGGCTCTGGCAACGGTCCAGAAATCAGACGGCTACTGGCGCGCGGTCTGGCGCCGCTTTCTGCGCGACAAGGTGGCAGTCTGCGCCGGGCTGGTCGCGGGCGGTCTGATCCTCATGGCGGTCTTCGCGCCCTGGATCGCCCCCGCCGACCCGCTGCAGGGGACGATGATCCGCCGCCTGTCACCCATCGGCACCGAAGGCTATCCGCTGGGCGCAGACGAGCTGGGGCGCGATATGCTCAGCCGTCTGATCTATGGCGCACGGCTCTCGCTGTTCATGGGTGTGGTGCCGGTGCTGATCGCGTTTTTCATCGGTGGGATCATCGGCATTACCGCAGGCTTCGCGGGCGGCTGGGTCAATACCGTGACCATGCGCGTGCTCGATGTGCTCTATGCCTTCCCGTCGGTGCTGCTGGCCATCGCCATCTCCGGCGCGCTGGGGGCGGGCATCATCAACGGGCTCCTGTCACTCACCGTGGTGTTCATCCCGCCCATCGCGCGTGTGGCCGAGAGTGTGACAACCGCCGTGCGCAAGCTTGAATACATCGAGGCGGCCCGCGCCAGCGGCGCTTCCGCCTTTCATATCGTGCGCGCCCATGTGCTGGGCAATGTGCTGGGGCCGATCTTCATCTTTGCCACCAGCCTGATTTCCGTCTCGATGATCCTCGCTGCCGGCCTGTCGTTTCTGGGGCTCGGGGTCAGCCCGCCCAACGCGGAATGGGGTCTGATGCTCAACACCCTGCGCAATGCGATCTACGTGCAGCCCTGGCTGGCGGCCCTGCCCGGTGTGATGATCTTCATCACCTCGATCTCCTTCAACATGCTCAGCGACGGGCTGCGCACGGCCATGGATGTAAAAGCATGAGCGCGCCCATCCTCTCGGCCAGCGGTCTGGTCAAGCATTTCAGCGCAGGCGGCTTCGGGGCGGCGCGCAACGTGGTGCGGGCGGTGGACGGCGTCAGCTTTGATCTGGCGGCAGGCGAGACGCTCGGCGTCGTAGGCGAGAGCGGCTGCGGCAAATCCACCATGGCACGTCTGGTGGTGCAGCTGCTGACCCCCACAGCGGGCACCGTACACTTCGAGGGCCGGGCGGCGGGCACGGAGATCCCGCTGCGCGATTTCCGCCGTCACGTTCAGATGGTGTTTCAGGACAGCTATGCCTCGCTCAATCCGCGCATGACGATGGTGGATGCCATCGCCTTTGGCCCGATGGTGCATGGCACCGACCGGCGCGCGGCCACGAAAATCGCGGAGAACCTGCTGGAGCGTGTGGGCCTTGATCCTGCGCGGTTCGGGGGCCGCTACCCCCATGAGCTGTCGGGCGGGCAGCGCCAGCGGGTCAACATCGCCCGTGCGCTGGCGTTCGAGCCGAAGGTGCTGGTGCTGGACGAGGCGGTATCGGCGCTTGATAAATCCGTGGAGGCGCAGGTGCTGAACCTGCTGATGGATCTGCGCGCGGAACGGGGGCTGAGCTATGTCTTCATCAGCCATGATCTCAATGTGGTGCGCCACATCTCGGACCGGGTGATGGTGATGTATCTGGGCGAAGTGGCCGAGATCGGGCCGCGCGCCGATCTCTATGCACAGCCCCGCCACCCCTATACCACCGCCCTGCTGGCCGCGATGCCCTCGCTGGATCCGGACCGCCGCACCACCAGCGCCCCGCTGGCGGGCGATCCGCCAAACCCGATCAACCCGCCGTCCGGTTGCCGGTTCCACACCCGCTGCGCGCAGGCCTTTGATCTGTGCGCACAAAAACGCCCCCAGGACCTGTTGGTCGGCAAGACCCATATTGCCGCCTGCCATCTGAACGACGTGAAGGAGACCCCCCGATGAGCACGCCCCTTGTCGAGGTGGAACATATGTCCGTGCGGTTTGACGGGACACCTGCGGTCTACGCGGTGAATGATGTGTCCTTCACCCTTGCCCCGGGCGAAGTGCTGGGCATTCTGGGTGAGAGCGGATCAGGCAAGAGTGTCACGCTCAAGACCCTGTTGCGCCTGCTGCCCGAAAAGAAGGCGCGGGTCAGCGGCAAGGTGATGGTGGACGGCACCGATGTGCTGGGCCTCACGGGCCGCGCGCTGGCCGATCATCGCGGCGGCGTGGTGTCGATGATCTTTCAGGACCCCGCACTGGCGCTGGACCCGGTCTATACCATCGGCAGCCAGATCGCGGAATCCGTCGTGCGCCACGAGGGTGTCCCGATGCGCGATGCCATGGCCCGCGCGCTGGAGATGCTGGAACTGGTGCGCATCCCCTCGCCCAAGCGGCGGCTGGGGAATTACCCCCATGAGATGTCGGGCGGCATGCGCCAGCGCGCGATGATCGCCCTCGCACTGGCCTGCAAGCCCAAGCTGTTGCTGGCCGATGAGCCGACGACGGCACTGGATGCAACGGTCCAGATCCAGATCCTGCTGCTGCTGCGCGAATTGCAGCAGGAAATGGGCATGGGCGTGATCTTTGTGACCCATGACATCGGCGTCGCGGTCGAAGTATCGGACCGGCTGGCGGTGATGTACGGCGGCAGTTTCATCGAGACAGGCAGCGTGCGCGACATCATCCGTGACGCGCGCCACCCCTATTCAAAGGGGCTGCTGGCTGCCAATCTGGTGGATGCGGTGCCGGGCACCCAGCTTGATGCGATCCCCGGCGCGCCTCCGGCCCTGCATGCGCCGCCCACCGGCTGCACCTTTGCGCCCCGCTGCGCACTGGCAGAGCCGCTGTGCGAAACCGGCCCCATCCCGCTGTGGCAGAACGGCGATGACCGCTGGGCACGCTGTACCGTTGCGGCAAGGGCCATGCCATGACGCGCCGGATCAGGGTGGCGCTGATCAATCCCAACGCTTCGGAGTTCATGACGCAGCAGATGCTGGACACGCTGCAGCGGAGCTTCGGTGATCGGGCCGAGATCACGGGCACCACCAACACCGGCGGCCCTGCCTCCATTCAGGGGCCTGAGGATGTGGCGGCCTGTCTGGGGGGCGTCAGATCCGCCTATGGCCGCGCGGTGGCGCAAGGCGCGGAGGTGGCGATCATCGGCTGTTTTGACGATACCGGCGTGGCGGAGTTGCGCGCCCGCGGTCCCATCCCCGTTGTCGGACTGGGTGAAGCGGCCTGTACCGCCGCCAGTCGCGCGGCACACTCATTCGTGGTCGTGACAACGCTGGCGGTCTCCATCCCCGAGATCACCCGCAACATCGGGAGCGCGGGCCTGTCGGCACATTGCGCTGCGGTGATTGCCTCTGGCGTGCCGGTGCTGGAGCTGGGCAGCAGCGTGGCCCGGATCGACGCAGCAATCGCGCAGGCGCTGAAGGACCATCCATCTGCAGCGGTCGTGCTGGGGTGCAGCGGCATGACGGCCATCGTCTCACAGTTGGCACCGACAGACGGCAGCCCGGTGATCGATCCGGTTCAGGCCGCAGGCGAAATGGCGGTCGCTGCCGTTCGGGTGGGCTGAACGCTGATCGGTACACCGGTCCAGTGCAGACAGAACCGGCCCAGTACAGACAGAACCTGCCCAGCATATCGCACCGCAATATCTTTTCCCGATGTGAAACTCTGCGGCACCCTATATGTTGGGCCTGTACATTCAACTTTTCGAAAGGAAATTCCCATGCGTTTCTTGCTACTCACCTCAGGCCTTGTTCTCGGTATCAGCGGTGCCGCTTTTGCGCAGTACACCGGCCCCTCCGCAGACGACAACAGCACGCGGGGCGGTGCGTTTACCGCCAACACCATCCAGTCGATTCTGGATGACCCGAAAGATGATCAGGATATCGTGCTCGAAGGGGTGCTGATCCGCCAGGTCGGCCGCGAGATGTATGTCCTGTCTGACGGGACCGCCGAGATCAATGTCGAGATCGACGATGATGATTTTCCGCGCTCAGAAGTATCGGACACGACCCGCGTCCGGATCGAGGGTGAAGTCGACACTCACCTGCTGCGCGAAACCGACATTGACGCGGACCGGGTCACGATCATCGACTGATACAGATCCGGGCCAGGCGTCTCCAAATGTCTCGGACAGAAATTCATTAGATTTGCCTGAAGGAGTAATCTTCTTCAGGCAACATCGGGTAGCATGTCTGCATGCGCGCGGTTGTCGGGCGTGTAGCCTGTCCAGACGCGCAGAAAGCAGCGCTGCTGTGCCCGGCATCACAAGACTTCAGCCCCGACGCTTTGTCAAAACCAACCTTGCCAAATGCATCCCCCATCAGCCAAGCACCCCCCTGCTCTGTACCCCTCAGGCAGCCGAGCGCGGGCGGGCGAAGCCGGGGCTTTGGACGATGCCCTTGTCAAACAGGGCGGAAATTTCCGTATCGGTCATGCCGACCACATCGCCAAGCACTTCTTCAGTGTGCTGGCCCAGCACCGGTGCGCCCTGCGGCGCCTTTCGGGTGCTGCCAGAAAAGGTCGCGGGCAGGCCGGGTACGGCAAAACGGCCCAGACCGGGCTGATCCATCATCTTGAACATTGGATTGTCCGGACCCAGATCAGGATCTTCCGCGATGGCCTGTTTGATCGTGCGGAAGGTGGACCACGTCAGGCCCATCGCATCGAATTTCGGCCCGATTTCGGACAGCGGGCGGGCGGAAAACCACGGTGTCAGGATCTGCGTGATCTCATGGCGCAGGGTCCAGCGGTTGCCCTCATCACGCAGAGACAGGCCACTGCGCGCCTCCAGCTCCGCGAGCGCGGCAGCTGTCTCCGTGGCTTTGACCAGACCGGACCATTGCCGCCCGGTCAGCCCGATCACCATCACCCGCGCACCATCTGCGCAGATGAAATCCTGCCCGTAAGCACCATAGAGCGCATTGCCGGATTTCGTGCGCGCCTCCGCGTTTACCACGGCATCCCCGATCAGCCCCAGATGGCCCATCGCCGCCGCCGCCACATCCTTGAGAGACAGCTCAACCTCTTGCCCTGTCCCCTTGCGCAGGCGGTGCCGCTCTGCAGCAAGAAGGGCACTGACGCAGAGGTTTCCCGCCAGCAGATCCCATGCCGGGATCGCATTGGCGACCGGGCCTTCATAGCCTTCAGGCCCGGTGAAATCAGGCACGCCGAGCGCGGGATTGACGGTATAATCCACCTGCGGGCGGCCATGACGGTCCCCCAGCAGGGTGACCGTGATCAGATCCTCCCGGTGGTGGCGCAGCGTCTCATAATCCATCCAGCCCCGCACGCGCAGATTGGTCAGGAACAGGCCCGCATCCTCGCCCGGCGCGGTGATGATTCGGGTGATCAGCTCGCGCCCCTCATCGGATTTCATGTCCACGGCGACAGAGCGTTTGCCCTTGTTCAGCCCGGCCCAGAACAGGCTCTGGCCTGAGGGCGCGCGCGGCAGGCGGGTCGCGTCAAGGCCTCCCTCAATCCGGTCGAAGCGGATCACATCCGCACCCATCTGCGCCAGCGTCATGCCCGCCAGCGGCACCGCCACAAAAGCAGAACCCTCGACAACCCGCATGCCCTCAAGAATATGTGTCATGTCAAATCTCCCAGATGGCGCTGGCCTGCATGCCCTGATGGGTCCCGTTCGCCACGGTGCACAGCGTCCATTCCGCATCGCCCGTCTTGCTGGCCGAGACCTCAACCGTGTCGCAGGCAAAGACCGGATGCACCCCGCGAAAGGAGAACATCGAGGGCGCACGACCGCGTTTGCGGGTGGCCAGATCCATCAGCAGATTGGCCTGCAGCGGCCCGTGCACCACCAGATCGGGATAGTGCTCAACCTCGCGGGTATAGGGCAGATCATAGTGGATGCGGTGGGCGTTGAAGGTGATCGCGGAATAGCGAAACAGCAGGGGCGTGCTCATCGCGACCGGCTCACGCACGCCATCTTGCGGCGGGGCAATCGCCTTGGGCGCCCGAAAGCTGTCGGGGATCTGCAGGTAGACGATGTCTTGCTGCTCGCGCAGGGCAAGCCCGTTCTCGCCGCTGATCTCATGCTCAAGTGTGATGAACACCATCTCGCCCGCAGCACCGGATTTTTCCGATATATTGGCGATCCGGGTCATGCGGCTCAGCGGCTCCCCCACATGAAGCGGGGCGAGAAACTCCAGCGCGCCGCCCGCCCACATGCGCCGGTTCAGCCGTACGGGCGGCAGAAACCCACCCAGCCGGGGATGGCCGTCCGCGCCCAGATGATCCATGGAGGCAGCGGGCGGAAAGCCGAACCAATGCCAGAGAGCGGGCAGCGGATCACCGTGTCTGGGCGCGGTTGCGTTTCGCTGGCCCAGAACCGCATGCGCAGTCAGCGCCGCAATCGCGGACACCGATCCTGTGCTGATTTCATGCCGGTTGACCCATGCAGACAGGTTCATCTGGTCCATTCAATTCCTCCCGAATTGACCCTATTTTCGCGGGAATTCAAAAAAAAGCAAGTAATTTTAATGTGTTAACTGTGGACTATTGTATACAAAAGCAGATTGCTGCAAATGCAGCACCCGCCCGTTTCATTGAATTTACTGCATGTTTCACTACAATCGCTGACAATGCCGCGATGCAGCAGTGCGTCAAATTATTCTAAGAAGCCGCCAGAAAAGCAGGCGCTGCGGCAGTTTAGCCGCCCAGCGCCTCGGCAGCTTGCTGAAACGACAAAACCCGCCCCTCTCGGGACGGGTTCTGCTTTACTCTTGCGACAGACACGCCTGTCAGGAGTATCCGTGGATCACGCTGTGATCTTCGACACACCC
>Ga0136559_1000669_pt1 | contig 11607 bp, 12 predicted proteins | sample AntRauMeHopE1496_FD_104633 | JGI IMG/M metagenome (GOLD analysis project Ga0136559, IMG submission 104633) | Saline lake microbial communities from Rauer Islands, Antarctica - Metagenome Hop E1 #496 | ecosystem: Environmental > Aquatic > Non-marine Saline and Alkaline > Saline | place... | reverse complement strand
TTCTGCCGCGGATAACGGCGGCCAGGACGCCAATTGATCCGCCCAGCTCGACCACATGGGTGCCTGCGTGCAGAAGAGACTGCGCAAAACGCAACTCAGGTTCCTCATAGGGGCGATTGCGCGCAAGGATATAGCGGATTTCCGCATCCACTGTGGTGGGCACCGTGATCGATACTCCATGACATCGGAACACATCGCCGTACACCAACCTTCGGGCAAAGAGCCAGATGCGGCGGTTCAACTTTGTCACGCGTCGTCTCCGGGCGTGGCACCGCCATCATGCCGCGTACTGATCACGCCCTTCAGATAGGCGACCTGTTTTGCCCGTTTGCGTTTGGAAAACAATACTTCAATCGAGAGTAACTGCCGCACCGCTGAGAAGGCAGCCCTTGCGAAGGGCGCGGAACGGCCGTGCTTGCGGGTGGCGTAGACCCGCGAACGGCCCATGTGCCATGCCTTCAAAGCCGCAATCTGTGGTGTCCGCGCCGAGGATCTACCCTCAAGATGGGTCACCAGGGCGTCGCGTACGAAATACAGTCTGCCGACCTTCTTGCGTAAGGTCAGCGCCAGATCGTCGTCCTCATGATAGAGAAAAATCATCGGATCAAATCCGCCGACCTGTTCGAACGCCTTGCGCCTCACCAAAAACGCCGCACCGGAGAGGACGGTCACTTCACTGTCAGTTTTTGGCCAGCCCCGTGCCATTTTGTCAGACCGTGGAAAGAGGTGGCTGTTGCGCTTGAACTGAGGAGCCCCTGAGGGCGACGCAATTCTTGGGTTGAAGGCAACTGCGTCCGGATATCGGTCCGCCGCTTCGAGCAGTTTTTCCAGCGCGTCCTTCTCAAGTGCTGCGTCAGGGTTGAGAAAAAGCACGAACTCAGTCTCCAGCAAGGCTGCGCCCTGATTGCAGGCAACCCCAAAACCTTTGTTCTGCGCATTGACAATTAGCCTTGCACCATGGGCCATGGCGATATCTGCAAGCGGGCTGCCGTCCGGCTCACCAGCGTTGCTGACCAGAACCACAGGTACATCACGCGGGACAGACTCCAACATATCAGGCAGAACCTCCATACTATTATAGCAGACGGAAACGATGCCGATGCGGATCAAGTCAGTACTCATCTTCTGGCGATTTCATCTTGGTGACCGGCCCGGAAAGCAAACCGGGCCGGTCACGTTGGTGCAACGGTCAGGAATTTACTCCTCAGCTGCCTTTTCTTCTTTCACTTCTTCGCCGGTGACCTGATCGACCACTTTCATGGACAGGCGCACCTTGCCGCGATCGTCAAAGCCCAGAAGCTTCACTTTCACTTCCTGCCCTTCCTTCAGCACATCCGACGGGTGGTTCAGGCGGCGGCTTTCGATCTGGGAGACGTGGACCAGACCGTCGCGCTTGCCGAAAAAGTTCACGAAGGCGCCGAAATCGACAATCTTCACGACAGTACCCGTGTAGACCTTGCCCTCTTCCGGCTCGGCCACGATGGACCAGATCATGTCATAGGCCTTCTTGATCGCATCGGCGTTGGGCGACGCGATCTTGATGATGCCCTCGTCGTTGATATCGACCTTTGCGCCCGACAGCTCCACGATCTCGCGGATGACCTTACCGCCCGAACCGATAACTTCGCGTATTTTATCCGTGGGGATCTGCATCGTCTCGATGCGCGGCGCATGCTCGGAGAAGGCACCCGCGCCGGAGATGGCTTTGTTCATCTCGCCCAGAATATGCAGACGGCCCGCCTTGGCCTGCGCCAGTGCTTTTTCCATGATGTCAGGCGTGATGCCCGCAATCTTGATGTCCATCTGCAGGGACGTGATGCCGGCCTCTGTCCCGGCCACCTTGAAGTCCATATCGCCAAGGTGATCTTCGTCACCCAGAATGTCGGACAGGATCGCGTAGGAGCCATCCTCCTCGAGGATCAGACCCATCGCCACACCGGCCACCGCAGCCTTGAGCGGCACGCCCGCATCCATCATCGACAGTGAGCCGCCGCAGACAGAGGCCATGGAGCTGGAGCCGTTGGACTCAGTGATTTCCGACACCACGCGAATGGTATAGGGGAAATCCGTCGCCGCAGGCAAAACCGCCTGAAGCGCGCGCCAGGCCAGCTTGCCATGCCCGATCTCGCGACGACCCGGAGAGCCGACACGGCCCACTTCGCCCACAGAATAGGGGGGGAAGTTATAGTGCAGCAGGAAGTTGGATTTGTAGTTGCCGTGCAGCTCGTCGATGCGCTGCTCGTCGTCACCGGTGCCCAGCGTCGTGACCACAAGGCCCTGCGTCTCGCCACGCGTGAATAGCGCGGAGCCGTGCGTGCGCGGCAGAATGCCCGTCTGGCTGACGATATCGCGGATCTCGTCGGTGCGACGTCCGTCGATACGCTTGCCCGTTTTCACCACGTCACCGCGCAGGATGGAGGCCTCGAGGCCTTTCATCGCGGAACCGAGGTTGCTGTCGGCCCGCTGCTCGTCGGTCAGAGCGGCCATGATCACATCACGCGCCGCGTCAACGGCGGCAGTGCGCTCTTGCTTGTCACCGATGGCGAAGGCGGCGCGCATCTCTGTCTCGCCCGCTTTCTTCACGGCAGCAGACAGCGCGGAGTAATCGACAGGCTGGAAATCAAACGGCTCTTTCGCCGCAGATTCCGCCAGTTCCACGATCAGGTCGATGACCGGCTGGATCTGCTCATGCGCGAACTTGACCGCGCCCAGCATTTCCTCTTCCGACAGCTCGTAGGCTTCGGATTCAACCATCATCACCGCATCTTTTGTACCGGCCACAACCAGATCAAGACGCTGATCAGGATTGGCGCGCAGGTTCTGCATGTCGTCGATTTCAGGGTTCAGGATGTATTCCCCATCCGAAAAGCCAACGCGGCAGGCGGCAATCGGGCCCATGAAGGGCGCGCCGGAAATCGTCAGCGCCGCAGAGGCCGCGATCATCGCGACCATGTCGGGATCATTGACCAGATCGTGGCTCAGCACGGTACACATCACCAGCACTTCGTTCTTGAAGCCGGGGACGAACAGCGGGCGGATCGGACGGTCGATCAGACGCGAGGTCAGCGTCTCTTTTTCGGACGGGCGTGCCTCGCGCTTGAAAAAGCCGCCTGGGATCTTGCCGGCGGCGTAATATTTCTCTTGGTAGTGCACGGTCAGCGGAAAGAAATCCTGCCCCGGCTTTTGCTTGCGGGCAAACGTCACGTTCGCCATCACGGAGGTCTCGCCATATGTGGCGATGACGGATCCGTCGGCCTGGCGCGCGACTTTGCCTGTTTCGAGTGTGAGCGTCTCTTCGCCCCACTGCATGCTTTTCTTCACTTCGTTAAACATCATCGTTTCCTTGTCGGCTCATTAGCCATTGCATAGAGGGCGTATTCCCTCTGACCCCGCAATCTTGTTTGGTCGGCGCTGGAGTCCGGGCGCCGGCAAGTCTCTGGCGCGCGTGTAGCGCAGATCGGGGGGGATGGGAAGGGCGAGGCGTGCGGCCCGCGCGGCGCGACAACGCGATTGGACCCCAAAAGCGGGCGCTAAGAATTGACAGCGATGCGTGTCGTCAGCATAGTTTGCGCATGTAGCCAATCTGCTGGAGACAAAGTCATGATGCTGGGTGAAGTTCTGAGTGCCGCGCGTAAATCCGGCAGCGGTATCAAAGACTGGCTCGCCCCAGCGGAGCCGGAAATCTGGGCCGCACTGGGCGAGGCCGCCGAAGCAGAAGGGCTGGACCACGCCACCTACGCCCGGATGGCGGTCGTCGATTTTTCAAATGGCGCGCCTGAGGAAGACTGGGCAACCATGATGAGCCGCATCCGCGATGCCCAGGACCCGGGCCAAGCCTGCCTGCTGTCCATGATCACATGGCGGCTGGCCCGAGGTGACAAGAAAGCCTGCGGTCACCACCACTAGGACCTGCGGGAGGGTGAAGCTTACTCGACCGTGTGATATCGTTTGGGTTAGCGCGTCGGCAAATCTCTGGCACGTGGATAGCGTAGATTGGGATAGAAAACGCTTTGGTTTAGGGGCGCTACTTCGCAGCGATTTTTTCCAGCGCTGCGACCATACGCATTTGTGGGGTTTTATGTGCCCCTAAACCACTCATTTCTCGAACATCAATTTTAAACTCACTCTCGTACTTTTCTCCGGTGATGTCTTCGTAAGAAAGATGCGCCTGAAATGGTGGGAATGTATCTTCTCCGAGTACATTAAAACTTATAGCGAAATTAAATTCGATGGACTTGCCTTGAGGGATTACGGTGAAAGGATGATGAATACGAAATATATCGGTAATCACTGTTCTACCAGCTATCCCACCTGCAGGCTCCTTTACATCCAATACGACGTTTAGGGCGGCTCCGGCGCCGATGTTCGAAAGATTAAAGGTCATTAACTCAAGTGCATCCGCGCGCTGGCCAAGATGCGCAATCAAAACTGGATCAGTACTTGCTTCACGAGCTTTTCGTTGCTCAAGCAAAGCGCTGGTGGCTAGAAAAGTTGAGGTTAGGCCAACGATTAGTGAGATTATAAGAGGTGAGATATTATAGTAATTTACAGGATAAAAATCGCCTACGCTTATTTCTAAAATAAGACCAATCAAGATGAAGCCGATAGCACCAATCGCAAGTCCAAGCGCAAACTTACCGTCGCTTAAAAGATGATTATTTTTGCTGCGCTTCTCATGACGAATTGAGTATTTTTTCATTTTCAAACCGTATCAAACGGACCTAACTTCTCATTTGTGGCCCTACCTCGAACCACTCCGGCAACAATTAGTGCCTCTTCTACATTGGCTTAGTTCTTGGCCAAAATCCCATAAGCCTCCCGCAGCACCTCCACCAGCCCCGCCAAAAACCCGTCTGCCGTCACATCAATCAGTGCCTTGCCCTCCTCGTCCTGCAAGACAAACGGCTGGTCCGCCATTGCGGACAGCTCGCGAAAGCTCTTGCCACCGCCGTGTTTGAGCACATTCGCGGCGAGGTAATACCGGCGGATGCGGGCCGCGAGGGCGGGGTGGCCCTCGGCCTTCAACCGCGCCGCGAGTTTCACAAAGAACGGCCCCCGCGCAAAATGATGTTGCAGCCGCGCTTCAAAGGCGGAGACAGTCTCGACCACCGTCTCCTCGATCAGCACAACAGGCGCGCCCGCATCGGCGGCAATCGCCTCGGCGGTGGCGAGCAGGGTTTCAACGTCCGTCATGGCGCACTCCTATGGGTCAGGCCTCTGGGCATAGAGCGGGGCGCGGCCTAGATCAAGTTGCGCATCGCGATTGCCGGACCGCGCGTGCCATGCCAAGCTGGCGCAAAATCAGGAGAGCACAATGGCGCTTTGGGAATTGGACGGGGTCGCGATTGCCGCGATGGTGGCACAGGGCGAGGTGACGGCGCGCGAAGTCGCGGAGGCCACGCTGGCGCGCATGGACGCGGTGAACCCTGCGATCAACGCAGTGGTCGCGCGCGATGATGCGGGCGCTTTGGCGGCGGCCGATGCGGTCGATGCGGCGCGGGCACGCGGCGATGCCTTGGGCCCGATGGCGGGCGTGCCTGTGACGACGAAAGAAAACGTGGATCAGGTAGGCTTTGCCACCACCAACGGCTTGCGCATCCAGCGCGATCTGGTGGCAGCACACGACAATCCCGTGGTCGCCAACCTGCGCCGCGCGGGTGCGGTGATCGTCGGGCGCACGAATACCCCCGCCTTCTCCCTGCGCTGGTTCACCCGCAACTCCTTGCACGGCCACACGAAAAACCCGCATAATGCGGCAATTACGCCCGGCGGCTCCTCCGGCGGTGCCGCTGCCGCCACGGCGGCGGGGATCGGGGCGATGGGCCACGGCACGGACATTGGCGGCTCCATCCGCTATCCCGCCTATGCCTGCGGGCTGCAAGGGATCCGGCCAACCATCGGGCGCGTCGCGGCGTGGAACCCGTCCAGCCCGGACCGTCACATCGGCGCACAGCTGATGGCAGTCTCCGGTCCCCATGCCCGTTCCGTCCGCGATCTGCGCGTCTCCCTCACGGCGATGTCCCAGCCCGATATTCGCGATCCATGGCATACGCCGATGCCGATGACTGGCCCCGACTATCCCAAACGCGCCGCCCTCTGCGTGGCCCCCGAAGGATTGCAAACCCATCCGATGGTTGAGGCCGCCCTGCGCGATGCCGCCGCACGACTGGTTGATGCCGGCTGGCAGGTGGAGGAGGTGGCAAGCCCGCCTTTCCGCGAACCGGCCCGCCTTCAGGCGCAACTGTGGCTGGCCGAAATGGAGCGGGGCGCGAAGGCTGCGGTTGCACTGGAGAACGACCCAGATTCCATGCATGTGCTGGCTGAAATGCACAAGCTGACCGCTGTGCCTGACATGAACGAAGTGCTGGACGCCCTGCAAGCGCGCGTTGCTTTCCTGCGCGACTGGCAGGTGTTTCTGGCGCAATACCCTGTGCTGATCTGTCCCGTCTCAGCTGAGCCGCCATTTCCTGATCTGCTCGATCTGGAGGATTTCCCCCGTGTGATCGAGGCACAACTGACCCAAGTAGGCCTGCCGCTGCTCAGCTTGCCGGGCATGTCGGTCTTTACCGGGTTCGGGGAGGGCGAGGTGGGGCGGGTGCCCCTCGGTGCGCAGTTGATTGCGGGGCGCTATCGCGAGGATATTCTGCTGGATGCTGCCGAAGCGATCGAGGTGCGCAGCCCAGAAATTGCCGTGGTCACGCCACAGGGCGCATGAAAAAAAGGGCGCATGAAAAAAGCCGCGCCTGTAACAGGGCGCGGCTTTGACTGTCTCGCTGCGGCGCGGATTAGCGGCGCAGGCCCAGACGCTTGATCAGATCGGCGTAGCGCGCTTCATCCTTGGACTTGACGTAGTCCAGAAGCTTGCGGCGCGTCGCGACCATTTTCAGCAGGCCACGGCGGCCATGGTTGTCTTTTTTATGGGTTTTGAAATGCTCTGTGAGGGTCGCGATCCGCGAGCTCAGAACAGCGACCTGAACTTCCGGAGAGCCGGTATCGCCTTCCTTGATGGCAAATTCACCAACCAGACGGGTCTTTTCTTCTTTCGTAATCGACATCTGTGTCTCCTTTTCAAAAAGGTTGGAATCAAAGGCGCAGGCCGGGATGTCGTCCAGCACAGGCCCGTTGAGGAATCGCGGCAATCAGGCCGCAATAACGGCGTATAGGCGAGTTTTGCCCTACAGGTAAAGGCCTGTTGCCGGCCATTGCGCGTGGGAGATCAGATTGTCCGCATCTTTGGGTCGCGCAGAGCCCGGATCGGTCAGCCGAGTGCAAATCCGAGCGAAGCGGCGCTGCTGATGGGGATCACCGCGATGTCGCCGGGCAGAAGATCCGTTCCGTTGACTGTCGCAACCAGCATGCCGTCCATCATCACATGCGTCTGGTCCGCACCTTCGGGATCAAGTTCGAGGCTGATCTGCGGTACAGCATTATCCGCTGCGCTGTCGTCCCAGAGCAGAACAATGCTGTCATCCTCGGGGGTGTAGTCCATGATCTGAGCGCTTGCCCCTGCTGCAAGCCAATCCCCAAGCACAATCAGGTCCGCACCATCGCCAGCCGTCACAACATCACCTGCACCGACAAGGATGCTGTCGTCGCCCCCGCCGCCATTGAGGAAATCGGCCGCATCGTCATCCCCGCCCACTGCGTTGCGCATCAGCCCGCTGAGCACATCATTGCCCCAACCCCCGAACAGCACATCCGCGCCCATGCCGCCGGTCAGCGTATCATCGTCAAGTCCGCCGTGCAGCGTGTCATCCCCCGCGCCACCGTCCAGCAGATCGTTCCCGGCAGAGCCTTGCAGGGCGTCATCGCCCGCGTCACCGAACAGCACATCGTCGTCATTATGGCCAAACAGCACATCGTTCTGGTCGCCGCCGCGCAGGATATCACCACCGTCCTGACCGTGGAGTGTATCCTGCCCGGCTTCACCGCTCAGGGCATCGTCGCCTGCATCGCCGCGCAGCTCGTCGTTGCCGCCGCCGCCCATCAGGGTGTCCGCACCGTCCTGTCCGCGCATGCGGTCGTTGCCATCCGCGCCGATGATCTGGTCATCCGCGTCGGTTCCATTCACCAGCGTTATCCTCTCCGCCTCTGGCAGAATGTAGGGATCCAGCAGGGCAGCATCGTCCCCGCCGCGCGGATCGTAGTCAGGCTCAAAAGTGTCGTCGTTCTGCGAAATGTCTGCCTGAGCGAAGGTACCGTCCGGTTCTGCGGTCACGGAGGGGGAAGCCTGCGTGATAATCTCAGAGGTCAGGATGTCAGTTTCATAACCGGCATCAGTTTCATAACCGGCATCGGGCTCATACCCGGTATCGGGGAAGCGCGCTGCCGGATCAACGCCATCATCTTCATCAGCCGCATCTGTCTGAGGCTCCACAAAGGCCACTGCGCCCACGGCCATCAGCCCCATCAATCCTGCCAACCACAGCATATCCAACGATCCATTCTTTAGCGGCAAGTCTGCGATTTATAAGCGCAGATATGAAGTGAGTCGTCAAAACACTTGCACTAACAAGGTTAATCAATGCTGCGGTTGCCGGGGATCAACCGGCCGCGTGCCAGATCTGCGGTTGTGCGGAGTAAGGCAGGTACAGGGGATGGCGCGGGTGGCCTGCCTGTGTGAGGCCCAGATGGTGCAGGACGTGACCGGCAGCGCGCAGGTGTTGCGCCATGGCAGGGCCGTGGTCCCGGTGCGCACCATGCACGCCCCATGCCGCGATCAGCGTATCGGCCTGATCTGCGGCCTGCATCAGGGCCGCCAGATTGTCAGGACCTTCGGGATCGGCGGCGGCGCGCATCACGCGCGGATCCGTGGCGCGCAGGGCAAATATATTCGCCACGCAAAACCCGCCAAACCCCAGACGCCGCGCGCGCTGTTCGCAGCGCTCGATGGTGGGGTCGTTCTGAACTTCGGTGGCGGTGGAGGGGTTGAGCATGATAAACGTGACGTGCGGCCCGCCTGCATCCCATATCCGCGTCAGGCTGTAGCGGTAGTGCGCGCAGTCCGAATAGACGGCGGTGGACAGCGCATCGCCTTTGGTATGGCTGCGGGTGATCAGGGGCACGGATCAGTCTGCGATATTGAACACACGGGAGGGGTGCAATTCGCCTGCGCGGTATATCCCCACAGCCACTGCGCGCCCGTCATGGGAGGCCCAGCATTCATCGCCATAGTCCACATCCTTGGCAAAAACCATGCCCGGATTACCGTTGCGCAGGCGCGTGGCCCCTTCACTGCTGGCGGTGACATGGGGCAGGTCCTGCAAGCCTGTCTCCAGCGGGCCAAGGAAGGCGTCCAGATCCGGCGTGCGGGCCATCGCCTCCACCTGCGCCAGCGTGATGGCATCCGCCACATCGAAAGGGCCGGACCAGGTGCGCCGCAACTCGCGCACATGCGCCTTGCACCCCAGCACCTCGCCCAGATCGCGCGCGATGGAACGGACATAGCCGCCCTTGCCGCAGACCATCTCAAGCGTCACGTGATCCGCATCGGGGCGCTCCAGCATGATCAGGCTTTCCACAAACAGCGGGCGGGCGGCGATCTCCATCGTCTCGCCGTCGCGGGCGCGCTTATAGGCGCGTTCCCCGTCGATCTTGACGGCAGAGAATTGCGGTGGCACCTGTTCGACATCACCCACAAAGGCATGCAGCGCTTCCTTGATTGCCGCATCGTCGGGTCGGATATCGGAAATGGCGATCACCTCGCCCTCGGCATCGTCGGTATTGGTGGCCGTGCCGAGGCGCACGGTGAACACATAGGCCTTCAGCGCATCGGTGATGTAGGGCACGGTTTTCGTGGCCTCGCCAAGTGCGATCGCCAGCACGCCCGTCGCATCGGGATCAAGCGTGCCTGCATGCCCCGCCTTGCGCGCATCAAAGGCCCAGCGCACCTTGTTGACCACGGTGGTCGAGGTGGGACCGGCGGGTTTGTCGATCACGACCCACCCGGAAATATCGCGGCCTTTTTGCTTGCGTGCCATGTGCTGTCCTCTGCGTGACTGATCCGCGCCGTTTTGCAGATTGCGCAGCGGTGCGCAACGGGTGTGGCGCGGAATGCGATGGGGACGCGCCCGCCCGCTCATGTCAGATCAATCGAGAGCCGGCGGCGGGCGCTGGCCTTCCACGACGCCGATGATGGGACCAAGCGCGCCAAATCCCAGATCGTTGCGCCCCAGTTCCGGCGCGCGCAGCCGCGAGATATTGCCATCAAAATAGAGCGCGTTCTGCAGGCCCAGATGGTCGCGGAAGAACCTGCCGAAGCTGTGGAACGTGACGGGCCCGTTCGAGATCACAAAGGAAGCGATGGTGCCGTCCGCAGTGGTGCCCACCCCGTTGCGGATGAACAGCGATGTGGAGTCGACCAGAAAGCGGGGGTGCAATGCCCCGTCGATCACCAGCATGGGGCCGGACTGGGTGGCGCTGGTGCAGCCGGGCGCCTCCGCGATGTAGCGCTGCGTCTCGAAAACATCGGCGCGCCCGGTGCGCAGGCACAGGATGCCATTGGGCAGCAGGCCGAAATTGCCCGGCCCTGCGCTGCTGATGACGTCCTGCACCATCACGCCATCCTCAATATAGAGGCCGACGGGCGCGCGGTCGCTGTGGTACATGCCCGCATTGGCGGCAAACCCGAGGGCATAGCCCTGCTCCCGCAGTGCGGCGTCAAGCATGTTGAAATAGCCGTAGGGCCGCGTGCCGCTGCTGTCATACAGAAACAGGCGCAGCATCTGCCGGGTCACGTCCACATCGCAGATGACGTATTCGGTCCCCTCGAACATGTCTTCGCGGCAGATCTGGGCCAGCGCGGGCTGGCCAAGCATCAGCGCCAGTGTGGCCGCTGCCGCCAAGCGGATCACGATTCGGGCGTCCTGTCATGATGATCTGGATTTTGATCATCCGGCGCATCCGCATCGCGGCGCACCACATCCTGCGAGAGCATCCTGCGCGTCTCGTCCATCTGGTCAAACGTGCGGTCCAGCTGGAAGCGCAGATCGGGCGAGAACTTGAGCGTGAGTTTTTTGGCGACCATGCGCCGCAGCTCCGCCTTGTTGCGGCTGAGCAGCCCCACGACATCCTCCTGCCCGATGCCGCCCAGCGGCAGCACATAGGCCGTCGCGATCTTGAGATCGGGGGAGGTGCGCACTTCGCCCACGGTGATGGACATGCGGTTGAGATCGGGATCATGCACATCGCCCCGCGCCAGCACATCGCTCAGCGCGCGGCGGATGGTCTCGCCCACGCGCAGCTGCCGCTGGGTCGGACCACCTGAGGAAAGTTTGGTGCCTTCGTTATGTTTGTTCTTTGCCATGCCCCTCATCTATGCGCTCTGAACTTCTTTGCCAAGCAGTCAGCGAAAGGCTACACCGTCGCCACCGGATCAAGGAGCGCGCGACACATGACACAGACCACAGGCCTGACCGTTACTGGCGTATCGGGGCGCATGGGGCAAATGCTGGTGCGCGCTGTTGGTGCCCATGAGGGCACTTATCTGGCGGGCGCGGTGGAGCGGGCGGGCCATGATTGGATCGGGCGCGATCTGGGTCTGGCCATGGGCGGTGCGGCCAGCGGGATCATCGTGACTGACGATGCGGTGCAGGGCATGGCGGGCGC
>Ga0136559_1000667_pt1 | contig 11626 bp, 7 predicted proteins | sample AntRauMeHopE1496_FD_104633 | JGI IMG/M metagenome (GOLD analysis project Ga0136559, IMG submission 104633) | Saline lake microbial communities from Rauer Islands, Antarctica - Metagenome Hop E1 #496 | ecosystem: Environmental > Aquatic > Non-marine Saline and Alkaline > Saline | place... | reverse complement strand
TGCAATGTTCAATTTGGCGGTGATGAACTCAATCTGTGCGGCTAATAATCTGTTTTCTGCGGCAAGAATTCCAAATTGTAATTCTCTTAATTCCAATGGGGTAAGTATTCCTGTTTCGAAGGCTTTTTCACTGATATTCACGATGTTTTCAGTATTGAGCTTATTCCTTAATTCGAAATCGAGATTTTTTACAGCCCATTGATAGGAGTCAAAAGATTTTTTTAATTCGCTAGAGATTATTAATTCTTGCTCTTTTTCGGCATATTGGGCATTTTCAAGCTGTATTTTAGTGTTTTTCATACCGCTATACCGAGAAAGTTGATCCAAGATATCCCAACGTGCATACACACCAACACTAGGCCCGAACGAGCGATTGCTGAGTAAGAATCCTACTTCATTTTGAGATTGTCCGAAATTATAGTTTGCAAATAGTCTCATTTGAGGATAAAAACGACTCATTACCTCTTTTTTCTGTTGTTCCGCAATCGCTATATTAGATTTAGCTAGTAAAATAGATGTATTTTGATTTCGAGCGGTTTCTAATAATTGTTCCCAAGTAATTGTTGTGATTTCCAAAGGAAGTTCTCCAAAAAATGAAATTTCTCGCTCCACAGATGCTGCCATTAGTCGGTTTAAGTCGCTTTTTAATAGAACTTGTTCTCTTTTATTTGCTAAAAAAGAAGCGCTATCAGCGTTTAAGTCAAGTGCTACTTGAAGTAACTCTAGTTCTGATGCAGCTCCAGCTGATAATCGTTTTTCTATAATAGCTTTGCGCGCTAAGGTGAGTTGAATGGATTCTTCCAAAATCCGTTGTTGCTTCATGAGAAGTAAAGCCGTGTAATACCCAATACTTGTTTCATACACTTTCATTTCAATTTCGGCTAATAAATTGAATCGAGCTTGGTCCTCCAATAGGTCGAGCCGTTTGTCCGTTGCAAACATCTTAAACCCGTCAAAAAACGTCCATTCGAGGGCAACTCCAGCATCAAACGACCGGTTTAATGCATTGTCAGCTTCGTTTATTTGGCCACTTAAAAATTCTTGTCGGGCACTGTTAATCGTTAGGTTTTGGCGCACATCAAGCCCGATTGTCGGCAAGTAACCCGCATTTCCTGCATTATTATTGTTGACAGCAATAGCCATATCATTGCGCACCATTTGAATACCATAATTTTTTTGAAGTACTTCATTGACGAGAGCGTCTAACGAATAAGGAGTTTGTGCTGAACTCAAGACGGTGGTAAATACCAGTATCAGTAAGCAGAAAATGTTTCTCATTTCTTTTTTGAAGTTAGGTAGATGTACAATCCGGGTATAACGTATAGTGTAAGTACTAAAGAGAGAGTAAGTCCACCGATAATGGCAATTCCTAATGGGATTCTACTTGTTGCAGCATCGCCAAGTGCTAATGCAATTGGAAGCGCTCCAAGTATCGTAGCTAATGAGGTCATAAGTATTGGTCTAAATCGTTGTGCTGAGGCATCTATGATGGCTTCTTTGACGCTTAGACCGTCCTCTTTTCTTTGGTTAGCGAACTCTACGATTAAGATGCCATTCTTGGTGACTAAACCGACCAACACTATAATCCCAATTTCAGAAAATATATTTAATGTTTGATCGAAAACCCAAAGGGTGAGTAGTGCGCCAGCAAGTGCTAATGGTACCGTGAGCATGATCGTAAGGGGGTCTCTAAAGCTTTCGAATTGTGCTGCTAAAACTAAGTAAACCAACACTAACGATAACAAGAAAGCAAAGACTAAACTACTTCCACTTTCTCTAAATTCTTTCGATGTTCCTGCGAGCGAAGTGGTGAATGTTTCATCGAGTAGTTCCTCCGCTATATCGTCCATAATGGTAATACCCTCACCAATAGTTTTACCAGGAACGGTGGATGCTGAAATAGTTGCTGAAACATAGCGGTTGTATCGAAATAATTGAGGAGGACTTGATTCATCGGCTACGGTGATGAAATTGTCAATCGGTATCAACTCCCCAGATTGAGCCCTAACTTGGATTTGTTTTAAGTCTGCAGGATCATCTCTAAATTCTTTGTTGGCTTGTCCTATAACTTCGTATTGTTTTCCATCTAAGATGAAGTATCCATAGCGCTGACCTGAGAAATACAATTGGAGCGATTCTGCAATTTCTTGCACAGAAACTCCAAGACTTAAGGCTTTATCTCTGTCTATGCTCACTTGGAGTTCGGGCTTGTTGAACTTCAAATCTAAGTCAACAACCTGAAAAGTGGGATTTTGTCGCGCTTTTTCTACAAAAACAGGAAGAACTTCCTCCAATTTTTTAAGCGAGGTGGCTTGAATCACATATTGAACGGGTAATCCTGCTCTTCGCCCTCCTCCAATCGTTTGTTCTTGAACGATAAATGTGCGCGCAAAGTTGTAATTCTTTAATTGTTCTGTTAATGCTTGCGCGATTTCATCTTGACTTCTTAACCGTTGATTTTTTGGAACTAAAGTTAGTCGAACAAATCCTGAATTCGAAGAAACAGAAGCTCCAAAGCTGGGAGAAGTTACTGATAACAGCGATTCTCTTTCCTGGAGGGTATCTGTTAATCCTATCAAATCCATTTGATAGCTATCCATCTTCTCAAATGAAGTGCCTTCTGGTGCAGACGCTCTAATTTGTAGCCTGGATTTATCTTCCATCGGAGCTAACTCGCTGGGTATGTCTTTTCCGATAAAAAAAATGATTGCCCCAGCTCCTATCATATAAATGAAGGAAACCCAAGGACGGCGCATATAGCGTGTCAATGAATTCTTATATCCTTGGATAAACCAATCAAAGAATTTTTCTGAGCTTCTATAAAATAATGATTTTCGTTCTTTTTTCTTTAAAATGCGTGCACTCATCATCGGAGTTAACGTCAGCGATACGAAGGAAGAAATCACCACAGCGGAAGCGACTACAATTCCAAATTCTCTAAAGAGTCTTCCTGTGAGTCCTTCTAAGAAAATAATAGGTAAAAACACCGCAATAAGTGTTACTGTAGTCGAAATAACTGCGAAAACGATCTCTTTGGAACCTTTGTGTGCTGCTTCCTTGGCTTTCTCTCCTTTTTCTATCTTGGAGTAAATATTTTCCATTACTACAATGGCATCATCCACTACAAGTCCAGTGGCGAGAACGATTCCCAAAAGGCTCAATATGTTGATGGAGAAGTCCATGAGGTACATGATGAAGAATGTTCCTATGAGCGAAATCGGAATAGCGATTATGGGAATGAGTGTCGTTCTCCAATCACGCAAAAACAAATAAATGACGAGCACAACAAGCAGAAACGCAATAAGAATCGTTTCCTGCACCTCGCTAATTGATTTGCGTATATTGATGGTTGAGTCTAAGGCGTATCCCAAGCGTATTTCATCAGACAATTCTTTTTTTATTTGATTCACGCGACGGTTAAGTTCATCTACTATATCGATATAATTGGATCCAGGTTGAGGTTGAACAGCAATTCCGATCATAGGAACACCTCCGTTTCCGCGCAACAGTGTTCGTTCATTTTCTGGTCGAATTTCAGCACTTCCTATATCTTTTAATCGAACTATTTTCCCGTTAACTTCTCTTAAAATAAGGTCATTAAACTCCTCTTCGGTGCTCATTCTTCCAAAAGTACGTATGGTTAAATCAACGGTTGTGCCTTCAATTCTTCCAGAAGGAAGTTCCACATTTTGAGTGGTTAAAGCACTGCGAATATCTGAGGGTGTGAGTCCAAAACCAGCCATTTTGATTGGGTCCAATAGGAGTTTCATCGCTATTTTCTTCTCTCCCCAAATAACTATTTTACTAACGCCTGGAACCGTTTGGAGTCGTTCAAGAAATACATTTCTACCGAGTTCGGTGAGTTCAATTAAACTTTTAGTATCAGATTGTACCGTCAAAGAATAGATGTAATCCGCATCGGCATCTGATTTAGCAACAATGGGAGGGTCGGAGTCCGACGGTAAATTACGAACAGCACCAGCAACTTTATCACGAATGTCGTTGGCAGCGTTATCTAAATCGAAGTTTAGATTGAATTCTACCGTAATGGTGCTCCGTCCGTCGCTGCTTACAGAAGTGATGGTTTGTATCCCTTGAACGCTATTGATGGCTTCCTCTAGAGGTTCTGTGATTTGAGACTCTATGATGTCTGCATTTGCTCCTGGATAGTTGGTAGTGACAGTTATTATTGGTGGGTCTACAGATGGAAATTCGCGCACACCAAGGTAGGTGAATCCGATGATTCCAAAAATAAGAATGACCAACGACATCACGATCGTCAAAACAGGGCGCTCTATGCTAATAGAAGGTAATTTCATGTGTATTTAAGTCTGTTGCTAAAGTGATGGACAAGTGTCAGTTTAAATAGATCGGTATACGTGTCGATTTTTCGATAGGTCATTTCTATTCCTTTCTTTTTGGATGCACAACGACTCCTTCTCGTAAGCCAAGTAGTCCTGTTGTAATGAGTGTATCTCCGGGACTTAAATCTCCGATTAATTGAATGGAGTTGGGGGTGCGAATTCCGAGTTCCACAGCAACTTGATGGGCTTTTCCATGACTCAACTTCCACACGTTTTGACCATTCAATACTGGAATAACAGACTGTGTTGGTGCCATTAGCGCATTTTCTCTTTCTCCAAGGTTATAACTAAGGTTAACGAAACTACCAGGAATTAAACCACTAGGTTTTTTAGAAATTGCGCGTACTCCAAACATACGTGTTTGCTGGTCAATGGTAGGTTGCGTGGCGTATATTTCAAATTGATGTTGGACTGTATCACCAGAAACACTCACCATTACTTCTTGACCTATTTTTACATTATTTGCGTAACGTTGTGGGATGGAGAAGTCAACCTTGACATTTCCTGCTGCGGTGAGGGTGGTGATTAATTCACTTGGTGTGATATAGGCGCCTTCACTTATATTTCTCAATCCAATTTTACCAGCGAATGGAGCGCGAATTTGACCTTTTGCGATTTGTACATCTACCGCTTTTAGTTGAGCCTTGAGTTGTTCTAATTTTGATTGAGACTGTTCGTATACTTCTTCAGAAATCGCTTTATTTTCTAGCAGTGTTTTTTTCCGTGCTTCATCTTTTTCAGCTAAAGTCACTTCTACATTCAATTGCTGACGTTGAGCCTGCAGTAGCTCCGTATCAATTTGAATTAGCAGCTCATTTTTTTTAACAATACTGCCTTCCTGAAAGGGTATGGAAATTATTCTTCCAGAAATTTCACTGTACAAGTCTACTGTTTCGTTGGCAATTATTGATCCTGGAGCATCGATACTGAGAGCTTTACTTTCCGCTGCTAATACATAGTATTCTACGTTCGTAATAGTGTTTCCTTTATTCACCGCAAGCTTAGCTTCTTCTGAAGAGCAGCGAATAAATAATAATGTAAGAAACATAAAAGCAAGTTGCTTAGTCATTCGTTATTTTGTTATAAGATAATTCAATTCTATCACTGGGTAATTGTTTCATTTTTTCATTCAAAAGAACAAGCTGATGCATGAATTTTTCATTAAATGTAGGATCCATTTGGTCCAAAAATAATTGATCAGTTTGCTGCAATGCTTGTTCAATTGGTAAAATGTATTTCTTGCCCTTTTGAGATACGGAAAGGAGGTGAGAGCGACGATCTGATTCATTTACAGTTCGTTCCACAACTTGCTTTTTTTCCAAATAATCAATAATCCGAACCATCAAAACCTTATCAATGGATAGTTTGTCAGCGAGTTGTTGCTGTGTTAATTCTCCTGAGTTTTTTGCAATAGTGAGGAAAGGATAAAAATACCGTTCGATGGGTATATCTGTTAGCTGATTAGTAAGAATGCCAATGTATTGCTTGGTTAAATTTCCAAACAACTTACCCAAAGGAAAAACATCACCTGAATACTCCATAAACTTACCTAGTCATTAGTTTACAAAGTTAACTAAAAATTGTTCGAAATAGAATGGAATAAGTGGTGATTTAGAGCTATTATATTTCTGTAGCCGCTCAACTTGCGTTTTCTGATAATGAATTGAAAAAAAATTAAGTCAAAAGCGATTCTACCAAAACCCCCTAAAGGTCATCAAAAAGGTTCCCTAGACTATGAGATATTTTGAGGAGCGAATATTTATTTTTTATTTCTAATTCCGCCAGTTTAATTCGTCCGTTTATGTAACTAGATTCTCTTGAGTTGACTAAGAAAAGGGAGCTTTCGCCACCTCTAAATTTTTGTTGTTCTCCATTTAATAATTGGCCTAAATCCACCACTGTTTTGGAGTAAATGGATAATTGTTGTGTGGTTGTTTGAAACTCGTTGACAGCTTGTTGACTTTTTGCATTGAGCAGCTGAACTTTAAAATTATAATCCAATTCAGCATCGCGTATTTTTAGCTTTGCTATTTGTAAGCCTCCTCTTCCAGATCTTAGAAAGATGGGCATTCTAAATTCCATTCCCCAATTATAATTATTTAGCGCATAGTTGTTTGTGAAATTATTTACAAATGGTTCGTTGAGCAGGTTGTATTTTAAATTCAATTCTGGCTTCATCGATTCCAGTTTGAGTTTTCGCTGAATATCATTTTGTTCAATTTTTAGTCGTGCTGTAATTGCTTCCGGATGATTTGGAATCATAGAGTCTATTTCATTTCTTACGTAATCGCTAAGTATGTTTAAAGGGTAATCAAATTCTTTTTGTGGTGAAATAGATTCACTTAATTCGAGTGGAACGATATAGTTTGCCCAAAGAAATGTAGAAACGTATGCTTTCGAATTGATTTCGAAAAGCTTAGCTTCTTCTAGTAGCATTTGTCGATTTTGAAGTTGAATACTAGCTTCAAGTGTATCGATATAAGGAATGTCCCCAAGAAGCGCATTCAGTTTGACCGCCTCCAGACGAACTTCGGCCAACAACAGTCCTTCCTCTTGAATTGTCCGAGTTATGGTGGCTAACTGCCATTCAAAATAAGACTTTGACGCATCTAAAAGTAAGTCGTTCAGCATTATTCTTCGCTCTTGTTCAGTAGATACTTGTCCAATTTGAGCTGTTTTCAACATGGCTCTTCGTTGATCCATAATTAATCCTTTTCCTAACTTTAAACTGATCCCTGTGTAAGTTAGTCCATTATCAGGTAGTTTGGACTGAGCACTTAAAAATTCCCCATTGGCTTGCTCTATTCCACTATAAAACTCTACACCGTACCAAGTTGGAATACGAATTCCTCCATCAAACAGTCTGTAATATCGACTTCCTTCAAATTCTTTCTGGTTAATGTCAGAGTAAATTTCAGGATCAAATGCTCCACGTGATTCAAGCACAAGCAGTTCACCTATGTTGGCCCTGATTTCAGCCCTTGCAGCTATTGGGTGATAATTTTTGACATATTCAATGTAGTCTACAAAAGTCAAAATGTTCTCTTGACTTTTAACAGAACTACTGCTCACAATGAACAGACTAACAAGAAGATATGTTAGGTTTAACCTCATTTCTTTTCAGTATTGTCTTCAGGGTATAAATATTTATCTCCATCGTAATAATCGGGTGGAAACCCATTGAATTGGCGCCAAAGTTCATACCAAATAGGCACATCGTGCAAAAGAAGAATACTGTTGGAGCCTGCACCCACTCTTAATGCGTCCGGCCATTCTTCCTCTTTGGGGTCTTGTGCCACCAAAATCCTGTAATTACCGTTTCCACTAATCATATTGTCTATGGCAAAAACACGTCCGCCATAAGTTCCATAACTAGTATTGGGCCATCCACTAAATACTATCGCAGGCCATCCGTCAAATTGAATACGCACTTTTTGATCTAGCTTAATTAGAGGTAAATCTATAGGACGAACAAACATTTCTACTGCGTAATCATATTCGTAGGGCATTATGGTAAGGATTTCTTCTCCTTCTTTAATCGTTTCACCAATTCCAGATTGAATCGCTTTGGTTATAAACCCTTTAATCGGCGAGGTGATGTAGTATAGACCTGAACGTATGGTGTAATTTGCCAAATCATTTCTGAGCTTATTTACTTCATTTTCGGTATCTAATTTTGCGGAAAGCGTAGAGAATTTTTCAGACTGAACTTTCGCAATGGAGTTGTCAAACTGAGCTTTCAAAGAAATTAGTTCGACTTGTGCGTTAATTACTTCATTTTCGCTTGTTAATAATTTATTCTCCGCGGAAATGTTTTTAGCCTGCGCTTCTTGCAACTTCATTCTTCTCGTTTCAAGGTCTGTAAGAGATTTTAAATCATTCTTATAGAGTTCTTCCATTCGGTTCAGTTGATCTGTTGCGATAGAGAAATTGATAATTGCGGCTTGGTAGTCGATACTGTCACTTTGTACCTTTAGTTTAGACTGTTTTAATTTGTTTCGCGCTTGTTCTATTTTTAAAGATCGTGTTTCATCTAATGCGGTTAACTGATTCTCAATGGCATTTAATTTTTCTATGTACGATTCAACAGACATTTTTTTTGCCGTTAATTGATCGGATGTTCGGTCTAATAATTCCGGGTTAAAGTAGTTGTCTTTTACCTCTGATATAAAAAGTATCGTGTCTCCAGGAAGTACGAGTTCACCTTCTTGAACATACCATTTTTCTATTCTACCACCTATTATGCTGTTCACAGTTTGTGGTCGTTTGTCTGGCGAAAGGGTATTCACATATCCTTTACCTCTTATGTTTTGTGTCCAAGGTAAAAACATGCAAACTAACATGATGAAAAAGAACCAACTTATCAAGCGAAGGAACACTTTTCCAGATACTTTGGCTTCCACTTTATTCAGTATAGGAATATTCCTAGTGCTGAATTGCTTGGATAATTTATTGGGAGAAATATTTAGCATAATTGGTTATTTTAAATCGTTTTTCAAATCAGCGTAAACACCTGTTTTTTTGATGAATCCATTCTCCATAATGACAATATTATTGAATTTTTGGGCAATATAATCATCAGATGAAGAAGCAATAACCGTCCATGGATTGCTAGGGTGAGTTATAAAGTCAACGATTTCTCTTTTGTGTTCATCATCTATATGCTCAAAGGTATATTCGAAAAGTAGTACTTTAGGTTTGTCCGCAATAGCCCTTGCAATAATTAGTTTTTGTATAATACTTCTTGGTAATTTATTTCCATAAGGTTGTATTTCAGAATCAAATCCTTTCGGTAGATTTTTCACAAACTCTTCTAAGCCAAGTTTCTCTATGGCCCATTTCACATTTTCGAAGGAGGCATTTGCCCTTCCCATGGTGATGTTGTCAATCAGTTTGCCTTCAAAGAGGTCTTCCCCATCCAAACAGGTCCCAATAATCGTTCTTAAAGATTCTATATTTAAATTGTCTCTCGGAAGTCCGTCGTAGGAAATTACTCCTTCACTTATATCATATAAACCAGCGATAACATGAAGTAACGTACTTTTACCAGATCCATTTTTTCCAGCGATGAGCAGACGTTGACCATCTTTTATCAATAAATTTATTTCTTGAAGTGTCCTTTTACTAGAATTAGGGTAATTGAAACTAAGACTTTTTATGTCTATTGACATTCCATCTGTCTTACATTCATGTGTCAAGTCAAGTCCTTCGTTGGATTCTAGTTCTAAATCAGTAACCTGTCCTACCTTTTCTAAAGAGGTTAATGTGTCATAGATAACGTCTAAGCTTACAATGAGTTTTTCAACAGAAGCGATAACGAGTAATATAATTATTTCTGCAGCTACGAACTGACCAATATTCATTACTTGTTCCATCACTAAAATTCCTCCAACCGCAAGTAGTGTTGTTGCAATAACTACTTTAAACACTACAAGTAAAGAGTATTGCTGAATGAGAACTTTAAAATGGCTTTCTCTTGCATCAATGTAATTACTCACATGCCCTTGAGCTTCATCTAATGGTAAATCTGTTTTGCCTGCTAATTTGAAAGATTCACCGGTTCGAGCAACTTCTTCTAACCAATGCGCTAGCTTATATTTGTGTTTGGATTCTGTTAAACTTGTTTGAAGTCCTTTTTTCGCGGTAATTCTAAAAATAACATACACAAATAGTACAAGAAAAATACTGTAAACAACAAAGAAGGGGTGATACAGAGAAAGTAGGGCTAATCCAAAAATTACTTGAATTGCAGCTGTAGAAATGGAAATGAGAATTTTAGAGAGTCCTTTTTGAATGTTCATGACATCAAAGTACCGGTTCATTAATTCGGGCCCAAATTTATTGTGCATAGCCTCCACTTTAATCTTAGGAATACGATATGCAAACTCAAAAGCAGCCCGCGTAAATATCTTTTGCTCAAGGTTCTCCGTAATTCTTAGTTGATAAATTTGAAGAATACCATTTCCCGCAATACCTATAACTACAAAAAAGACAAGTACCATCCAGGCTGAGTTGACTTGCCCACCTTGAATTAAATTAATTATGGCCTGTATCCCCAATGGAAGAGATAAGCTTACAAGTCCACTGAAAATGGCGTAGGCATAAACATTCTTTATCTCTTTTGAGTCTTGTTGCAACAGCTTCCAGAACCGCTGTGTTGTAGTATATGTTTCCGTTTGCATACTAATGAATTGCCTTAATAACTAGTTCTGTGTAAAATGATGTAACTGAGTCCTCATGTTTACAACTGTTTGTCAACTTAGGAAGATGGTCTTGAAAAAAACGTTGTTGATGTGCTCCTTCTATTATTGTTGATATTAACATGTTTGGGTACTTATAGTTCGGGTTAATATCAATAATTATTTCCGCTACTTTTGATACAATATGTGTGTATCCCAGAAATGAACCTTCCTTATTTTCATTATCAACTTCTTTGTGCAAATAAGGTTTGGACGATTCTGTAATGATAATTTGATTTAATTTAATTTCGTTGATGTGCGAATAGGAGCCGTCTTCTTCTACTTTTTTTGTTAAAATATCAATGGCACGCTTGAGTTGTTCATTTTTATCTTCAATATTGATAATACCCAACACCAAATGCGACTCCAGCCAAGCCCAATACCAGCTTGTTAAATAGAGGAGTAGTTTGTGTTTGTTTTCAAAATACCTGTAAATAGACGATTCCGTAGAGCTAATGTGTTCCGCTAATTTTTTAAAAGTAAAATTATCGAAGCCTTGGTCATCGATGAGGTTAATACTTCCTTCTATTATGCGTTTGCCCAATTCACTCGTTTCAGGGTCCTTCAGGTAGACAGAAGGATTTATCCTAAGCGTGAAATGTGAAAAAAAGGAGTCCATTTAGAGTTATTTCTCGCAAATATACTAGTATTACTATCAATTGTGAAAGTAAAAGAACTAAAAAAATGTTAAACACTACCAATACTTCTGCCGTTCAATACATACGATTAGCTTATGCAGAGCAATCATATAACTGATTTTTTAAGTAATTATTCAATTATTTGCTATTATTGTAGCGAGCCAACAATAATTTTTATCAAAATGAACGTTACGATTATTAATTATAAAAAGAGGAACTGTATTTTTATACTGCTAAGTATAATGTTTGCTGTTCAATCTTGTACTTCTTATAAATATGTCAAAGTGGATCAATTCAAACAAAAATCCTCTAATTCTCTAAGCAAAGAGGGAGAAGTTGATGATTCGATAAACGTTAGTTTTTCATTTTTGGGAGAATTTGTGCC
>Ga0136559_1000665_pt1 | contig 11675 bp, 4 predicted proteins | sample AntRauMeHopE1496_FD_104633 | JGI IMG/M metagenome (GOLD analysis project Ga0136559, IMG submission 104633) | Saline lake microbial communities from Rauer Islands, Antarctica - Metagenome Hop E1 #496 | ecosystem: Environmental > Aquatic > Non-marine Saline and Alkaline > Saline | place... | reverse complement strand
TTCATCTTCTGACATTGGTCCTCCTTTTCCTCTCTTCGTTACCTGCCAAAGACCTGTAATCCCTGCAGGTGCTAAAAATCGTTTTGAAAACTGGTCAGTTGTCAATTTCTCAGCCTCGTATATCGGTAGGGGACGGTTGCCTACAATAGACATGTCTCCTTTGAATACGTTGAACAATTGCGGTAGCTCATCTATACTGCTGTTTCTGAGGAAATTTCCAAGTTTTGTGATTCTTGGGTCATTTGTTAATTTGAAAAAAGCTGCATCCCCTTCTTTCTTTAAGGTTTTGAAAACAACTTCGCAAACTTGATCACCATTTTCATTAAATAATAAGCTTTCACAAGGTTGATCATACTTTTCACAGGTCTCGCATCTCACAAAGTTGATTTTCTCTTTTTTTGCGATGCTAGTATCTCCTTGTTTTGTGGCATACTGATTTAAATGACTTAGATCTTTGAGTTTTTTGTCAGCGTCAGGAACCATCGATCTGAATTTGTAGAATTCAATAATATCCCAGCCTGTTCCTACTCTTTTTGATTTGTAAAAAATAGGACCTTTTGATTCCAGTCTTATTGCTAAACCCACCAATAGGAGCAAAGGCGATAGTAATAGAAGAATGGTTCCAGAAACCATTACATCAAATACTCTTTTCCAAATCGGAGTTTTAGATTTACTGAATGTAGTAATAGACTCTGTATTTTGATCCATAAATCCTCTCATCGGAGGATTAGCCAATACTTTATTTATTTCTTCTATTACCAACGGCTTTTCAAGATCTCTTGTGAGATATAGCCCGCTTATACTTTCTCTAATGGCGATCTGTCGTGAGTCCATATCCAGCGTGTCGGATACCACAAACATCACATAACCATCTCTAATTGAATAGGGTTTGACTTTTCGAATGTAGTCCAGAAAGACTTGATCTTTGAGATTACCAAAAAATACTATTGCATCAAAGTCAGTTTTTAATTTGGCAGTTGCGATAAAGCTGAATAGTTCATCCATAACAAGTATAGAAAAGCTGTTTTCAAGATTGCTTTTGGATAAATTATTTAGCGCATAGCCTGGTTTGATGAAGACTAACCTTTTTTTAATCATAATTTGTCAAAATTATATCGATCAAAAAAGCGATTTATTCTGACGGTCAGCTCTGTTGGGTTAAAAGGTTTAATTAAAAAATCGTCCGCACCCTCTCTGAACGCCTCGATTCTTGAATTAACGCCTTCTTCTCCTGAAAGTACAACCAATGGAATTTTATCCAAATAATTGAATTTCCTAATTTCTTTGATAAACTCAATCCCGTTCATTTCAGGCATATTGAGATCTAATACTACGACATTTGGTATATTTCCTTCCATGATCCAAGCCAAAGCTTCTTTTCCATTGTGTTTTACGGAAACATTGAAATCATTTTCCAATTTATTCTTTAATATGATTCCCATGACTGGCTGATCATCAATCAATAAAATGTTTTTTTTGTCCATTTTTGGTCTTTTTTAATTGGAGACTTCAAAAAGCTGCGGTAGTATAATATCTTTTCCTTTTTATAAATGTAGATAAGATTTCGTCCCTTTCTATTTATAGTATTTATAACACTATTAAGGTTATGGGAAATACATATTTATATGTACTTCGAGAAATTAAAAACACGTAAACTTATAATAAGTATTAGATAGTTTTTAGCTATTCGATATCTCGTTCTCTATTATTGGCTTTAATTCTGTCCATGCAAGTTCGAGATTTTTTATTAATTCTAATAATTCATCATCGCTTAAGCTACCTATATTTTCTTCAATTTTCCTGGAGATGCGATGCATTTTGTTGAAGTACATAGTTTGAGTGCTTCCCTTTATCCCATGGGCTACCGATTTGATCTCAATTTTATTCATTTCAGAAGTAGCAATTTTGAGTTGGTCGATTTGTCTTTCAAAATCTAAAGACGCATGCATCAGGGTATTAAATAGCTCTACATCATGCCCGATTAAAGTGAGTAATTCTATCTTGTCAAATGCTGCCACTTCCTCATATTCACTTTTCACTTGTTCTGATTGTTTAATTGAAATTTTCTTTGAATCGTTGTGCAACAGATATTTTTCCATTAACTCAACCAAAACTTCAGATTGTACTGGTTTTGTCAAGAACTCGTCCATTCCAGCCTGAAGGCAATTTTCTTTTTCTTCTTTTAAAGTTCCAGCAGTCAAAGCGATAATTGGTGTACGTTTACCCAGCTGTTTTTCATATTCTCGGATCATTCTGGTTGCACCTAATCCATCTAGTTTGGGCATTTGGATGTCCATAAAAATAAGATCGATGGATTGATTTTTGAATGTTTTAAAAGCGATTTCACCGTTTCTGCATTCATACACGACTGCATTTGGAAGCAGATTTAGGATTAATGTCTTGATCAAGATCATGTTCATCTCAATGTCCTCTGCTACCAAAATCTGAAATTTTTTCTCTGATTTATAAAAAATTTCTTCGATTCGTAGATCAAATTCAAATTCATCAGAGACTACTTTGCTTTTGATGTTAGCTAGAAAATAGTAAAATTCGTCTGACTTAATTGGTTTTAATAGTCCAAAAGCGATGTTAAATTTTTTATAGAAAATCTTAAGAGTGTCAGTATCGGTAGATGAATGCAAAAGAATCAGTTTAAGCTTCTCATGATCTAGGTGCAATTCCTCTCTAATTCTAGTAATTACTTCTACGCCATCCATATAGGGCATGTGATAATCTACAATTGCAAGATCAATATCTTTATCTTCTTTGAGTATGTTTAGTGCATGCGCTGGATTCTGGGTGCTTACAAAGTCGATATTCCAATAATTAAAGTTGCCCTCTAAGATTTCAATATTTTTCAAATTGTCATCGAGGATCAATACTTTCTTGATATCAAGCGCTAATTTTTCACCTTTTTCCAAAATCTGATAATTCACTTCAAACGAGAATCTAAAAATGGAACCTTTGTCTACTTGGCTCTCCAAAGTGATTTGCCCTCCCATCTTACTGACTAGAATGTTAGAAATAGCCAGTCCTAGACCACTCCCTCCATATTTTCGTGTAGTGGAACTGTCTGCTTGGGAGAATGAATGAAATAATTTTTTCTGGTTTTCGTCTGATATTCCAATTCCAGTATCTCTTACTTCAAAAGCTAAAATACCTGCCTGGTCCGTGGTTTTATCAAAAGAGACTTTGAGTTCCACTTCCCCGTATTCAGTAAATTTCACAGCATTGTTAAGTAGATTTACCAACACTTGCTTTAGTCTGATAGGATCCAAAATCATGATTTCCGGTAGATCAGGTGGGGTGTTGAGAATTAATTCCAATGTTTTCTGACTGCACTGAAATTTGGTTATATCAACCGAAGAATTTACAATCTCATAAATATTATGCTCTATTAATTCTAGGTCAAGCTTACCGGCTTCGATTTTGGAAAAATCCAAAATATCGTTTATAAGTTCTAGTAGCGCTTTTCCAGAAATATTAGCATTCTCTGTAAATTGTTTTTGAATTAGGGTTAGGGGAGTTTTAAGCAATAAATCTGTAAATCCTATGACGCCATTCAATGGGGTTCGGATCTCATGACTCATATTAGCCAGAAACTGCGATTTGTATTGGTTGGCCACTTCTGCACGCTCCTTTTCCAAAACAAGTTCTTGTTCCAAGACAGATCTGTTTCTAAGATTTGCCAAAATTTGAGCAAACAGTACTAAAAGAGAAATTTCTTTTTCGCTTAGATTTTTAATCTTTCCAACATAGTCAAATCCGACAAACCCATATATATATTCTTCAAATATGATTGGAATAGTAATTAAGGATTTGATTTGTTGCGGAGCAAGAACGGCCTTAAGTGAGTCATCTTCTTCAAGCGACGAGACATCATTGATGTATATGTATTCATTTTTTTGGTGATAATGTACAAACTGGGGGATATTATCTAAAGGTAGTTCCTGCAGATTATCCTTTTCTTCACTTATTCCAGTATCACACCATTCAAAGGTGTTGTTGCAGAACCCTTCATCCCAATAATAGTCAAATATATAAGCTCGATCGGCGCCCGCAAATTTCCCTATAAGCTCCAATGATTCGGTGATATTCTCATTTATTTTGCTTACTTCAATATTAATATATTGTGTAGCTATTTTCATCAGGATTTTTTGAAGGGCTATTTGATTTTTTAGTTCCTCCTGATTTTGGATATTGCTACTGATATCGCTGATATTTCCGTCCAATCGTTCTGGAATTCCATTCAGATCGTAAATCAATCTCCCTTTATTCTTAACCCATTTCAATAATCCAGACTTGGTCTTTATTCGATATTCCACATCATAATGGCCATTTTTCTCGATTGATTTGTAAATTTTTTTAACAATGCTTTTATCTTCCGTATAGATCAGATCTTCCCAAATCTGGGAATTGGAATAAAAATCCGCTAATTCACAGCCTGTTATTGTTTTAGCAGAAGGAGTTACAAACAGCAGTTTATAATTGGGATAACTTGCTGACCAAATTATATCATTTGATTCATTTAATATACTTTCAAGTTTTTGTTTGGTTTGTTCAAGTTCTATATTTTTAGACTTGGAGGTACTGATATCGTGAATTACACCCGTGATCCTGACTAATTTACCATTGATAAAATCTGGTTTTCCAATAGTTCTTATCCATTTCTCATTTCCCTTGGCTGTGACAAGTTGTAATTCCAGGTCAAAAGATATTCCTTGATTTATAAGTCTTGAAAATGCTTTGGAGATTATCTCTCTGGATTCTCCTTCTTTGTAAAAATTGATTGCAGCATTCACGTTTGGCGCATATTCTTCGGGACACTCATGAATTTGCTTGGTAATACTTGTCCAATTCAATAGAGTTGAATTCACTTCGTAAGACCATCCACCGATGCCGACTAATTTGCCTGTCTCTTCCAACAGATCCATAGTTTCCTTTAGCTTCATGGATGAACTTTTGCTGAGACTGACGTCGGTTACCCTTCCGATGTATTTGATTAGTTTTTTGTCTTCATCCAAGAATGGATTTACCAATTCCTTGAGCCATCTCTCTTTACCATCGATCAATATGGGAAACTCAAAATTATATCCTAAGCCGTTTTTTAATTCCTCTTTATGTTTTTTACAGAGAATTTTATATTCTTCTTGGACAAAGTCATCGATAAATTGATTCTCGTTCAAAAAATAATCTGATTCTACACCAATTACTTGTTTTGAATTTGGGGTGATGTACGTGTATTTATCTTTTTGTTGGTCATATACATAAAGAGTGTCTGAAAAGTTTTCCGACAAAAACTTAAACATTTTTTGAGATTCCTCCAGTGCCTTCTCTGTTTTGAGATTATCTGTGATGTCCCAGGCACTTATAAGATAGATCTTTTGACCCTTGGCAATTCTGATGAAAGATGTTTGGCATGCCCAGTATCTTGTTTTATTGTCTTTAGATTTTAGCCTCAAATTTATTTTGATCTCATTATCTTTCTTTAGGACCGAAAAATAGTAGTCTAGGTATTGAGCATCTTCCTCAAAAATAAAATCTTTGATATTGAAATCTCTAACTTCCTCCACGGGGTAGTTTAGTGAAGTAGCGGCGGCTTGATTGAAATTTAAAAGATTACCGTTTTCATTATGAATACAAATTATGCTATTTGAGTGCTCAAATATAGTTTTAAAGTAATTCTCACTCTCTATTCTATCTGTGATATCGATCATGATTCCATCTAGAATAGATGCATTAGTTTCAGATCGTGCCTTCCCTTTATCGAGTATCCATTTTATTTCCTGACTTTTGGTTTGGAGTCTGTAGATCGCTTCCCAGCTTTTCTGAGTAGTTACTGCGTCGTTAATTTGTTTTTTGAAATTTGAGAAATCTTCTTTATAAATGAATTGACTAAGCGAAACTGGTGAGTTTTGTTGAATCTCTGCTGCAGTGTATCCTAAAAGGCCGTAGAAATAATCAGATACAAACACTTTTGTCAAATTTGCATCATTGAGACAAGAGTACGCTACTGATTGGCTATTGTGATTCCAGTTATCAAATCGCTCCTTAAATTCAATAAGTTCATGGTTCTTTTTACGCAACTCCATGAGGTTTATGGCCTGCTTAGCCAAGGACTTTAAAGATTCCTGCTGTTCGTCAGTTATCCTCCGCTCCTCGTGGTCGATTACGCAAAGTGTACCAACAGCTTCTCCTTCAGAAGAGATCAGTGGAGCTCCTGCATAGAAAATAATCTGAGGAGACTCAATGACCAAAGGATTATCCGTAAATCTCTCATCATTCAAAGCATTTGCAACCTCCATTACTTGATTGGGCTCTAGAATGGCGTGGGCACAAAAAGAATAATCTCTTGGAGTCTCGGATACTTCAATTCCAATTTTGGATTTGAACCATTGTCTATCCCTGTCTATCAGACTGATCAGTGCAATAGGAGTATTACAAATTTGAGAGGCCATTTTGGTTAAAAAGTCAAAATCTTCCTCTGATAAAGTATCCAAGATTTGATAAGAATTTATAATGCTTAATCTTCTTTCCTCGCTCGGGGTAAGGCTCGGTTTTACCATTAAAGTAGATGATTTGATGTGATTGACTATCGTATGGACTCTTTGTTCAATTTAGTGATATCGTGCATATTTTCAAGAAACGTCTGTCCTCGTTTTACAATTGAAGCTAAATAGCAAAAGGCACCATAACTCTCATTTGATATATTGGATCCTTGTAGGTGTCTTTTAATGTGATAAATTTATATTCTATGTAACACTTCATGCTGGATCTTTATTGGAATGACATTTTTTGTAGTGTAAAATACAAATACGGTCACTCTTTATTATATATGGGATTCTGATATTAAACTATCTCTAAAGATTCCGCATCTATCAAAGTGTAAAGTAATATGTAATATAATTTCTACGGGCATAATTTTTTTCTTTTTCTGAAAATTCATGTTATCCAGTTGCAATAGTTACGCTTGACGACGGATAATTGCCGAGTCCGTTTAAGCACGAATCAGGGGCAATAAGGTAGGGAAAACAATTCATCGAAAAATATTAAACATTCATCATGGGGTTATTAATCTTTTAAGTTCTCTCTTTTTACTGTGTGGAAATTTGGTTTTAAACCGATAATATAGTGGAAAATATATGAGAGAATTTAAAAAAGCTTTATTTAGCGGTGATCGGGTAAAGTATAAATCTGAAGGTGATCATCCTGGAAACAGCTGCAACTCTCCTCGACTCTCAGAGGTTTCCCTCACGTTTTTTCAATTTTTTATAGGATGTTTTAATACTAATAGATTCAAGACCAGCAAGATTCTTTCACCTGCCTTTAATTTTTTACTCTTTCTACTCGTGATGAATCTACTTTCCTGTACCAACGAGGATAACTCAAAAGCACAGGATGGCATCGCAGTCCCCGATTCGATTCAAGTCCTTGAAGGTTACTCTTTTGAAATGGTTGCCGGAGCCGACCTTCTAGATTATCCAATGTTTGGCACATTGGATGAAACTGGCAGGCTGTTTCTCTTTGAATCCATCGGCGACGTCTATGCCGAGACCGAAGATGCTATTAACGATCCCCAATTCCGGATCAATCTCTTGGAGGATCTAGACGCTGATGGGATCTATGATAAAAGCACGATCTATGCGGATAAAGTTGGTTTTCCTCAGGGAGGTGTTTTTTACAAAGGAAGCTTATACGCTACCTCTGCGCCGGATTTGATCAAATTCACAGATACTGACGGTGATGGAGTGGCTGATGAGCGGGAAGTTTTACTTTCGGGTTGGACACTGAATGTGAATGCCAACAGTCTAATTGGACCTTTTATGGCGCCTGACGGTTGGTTGTACATGACGAGTGCCATTGAAGGCTTTGATGTCACTACTCAGGAAGGCCAACGGCTAAAAGGGGAAACCTCCCGAGTATGGCGAGTCCGCCCTGACGGCTCAGGTTTGGAGTGGGTTGCGGCCGGTGGAATGAATAATCCCGTGGAACTGACTTTTACAGAAGCATCGGAGCCTATCGGTACCATGACCTATTTTACAGATCCAAAGGCCGGACAAAGAGATGCTTTGATTTACTGGACAGAAGGTGGCGTATATCCTAAGCCAAATAGTAATATCGCTCGGGACAAACTACCGAGAACCGGCGATCTTTTGCCTGTCATCTCAAAATACTCGAGAGTATCACCTTCGGGAATCGGCAGATATAGAAATACGATTTTGGGAGAAGATTTTAAGGATAATTTATTCAGTGCCCAATTCAACACACATCGAATCATCCGACATAAACTTATTCGTGAAGGCGCTTCTTTTCGAACTGAGGATGAACCTTTTTTCTGGAAGGATGATGAGGATTTTCACCCAACAGACGTATTGGAAGATGCTGACGGAAGCTTACTGGTTGTAGAGACAGGGGGCTGGTTTATAAAAGGATGCCCACTTTCACAGGTTTCCAAACCAGAACTTAAGGGAGCAATCTATCGAATTCGAAAAATAGGAGAAGAAAAGCCTTCTGATCCCTACGGCAATGCGATTAAGTGGGCAAGTCTTTCCCCTTCGGAAATTATAAAACACCTAGAAGATCCAAGACCCTTTGTTAAAGACCGCGCTGCACAGGCTTTGGTCGATCAGGGAGACTTGGCGGTAAAGCCACTGATTGATTTGCTAAGATCTTCTGGTTCTGTTGAAGACCGCACCAAAGCTGTTTTTACCTTATATAGAATTGGGACTGACGATGCGCTTGGCGGTGTCCGTCAGGGATTGGATGACGAGGATCCGCAGGTACAGATTGCGGCAGCCCGATCGGCGGGATTAGCAAAGGATGCGCTTGCCCTAGATAAGCTACTAGCAATTACCCAAAAAGATGAACCTGCGGTGCAGCGTCAAGCCGCTACAGCTCTGGGACAAATTGGTGATAAATTGGCCGTGGCCTCCTTGTTGGCTGCTTCTGAAAATAATAGTGATCGATTTACATCGCATGCCATCATCAGTTCATTGATTCTCATCAATGATCCAACCCAAGTCTTGCAGGCACTGAATCATCAATCAGAAAAAGTGCAGGAGACCGCATTAATTGCACTGGATCAAATGCCTTCATACCAACTGAAGGCCAGTCAACTGACGCCTTTCTTGGAGGGCAGTGAACCGAAATTAACCAAAACGGCACTTTGGCTGGCTTCTCTTCATCCAGAATGGTCGGGAGAGATGTCAGGATTTATAAGTAAAAGATTTCGAGGTGCTCCGTTATCCGAAGATGAGAAAGTCATGTATGGAGCTATTCTAGCGTCCTTTTGTGGGGATGCTATTATGCAGATGTTTATGGCTGATCAACTGAAAGGCGCGCCTTCCGAGCGGAAAATTTTCCTTTTGGAAGCGATGTCCAACTGTAAAGTCCAGGAATTTCCAAACATTTGGGTGGATCAAATCGGTCAGCAGTTGGCCATGAGTGATCCTATAGTTCAATCCAAAGCATTGGAATTGGTTCGTTTGAGAGAGATTTCATCCTTGTCCAAACCGCTTCAACAAATGGCCGCCAATGATAAAATTGCGCCAAGTTTAAGATTGGAAGCCATGGGGGCGCTATTGATTTCCGAGCCCAAACTTTCAGACCAGCAGTTTGAATTTATTTTTGCGCAGCTTCTATCTGATGAGGAACCGCCACTTCGACAGCAGGCCGCTAGTGTTTTGACCCAAGGTGAGCTTACTGAAAAGCAACTTTTGAAAATTTCCCTGGATTATTTACCTACAGCTGATGCATTTATTCTTCCTCGGATATTACCTGTTTTCAGTGGAAAAAAGAATGCTCAGATCGGCAAAGCCTTGGCCGCCACCCTCACAAATTCTCCAAGCCTGGACAGCTTTAATGAAGAAAATCTCAAAATCGTATTTGCCAACTATCCCTCCGAAGTTGATTCATCAGTAGAAACACTGATGACCAAACTGAGAAAATCGCAAGAGCAGCGTCTCGAAAGATTACAAGCTATAGAGAAGCAGATTCCAACTGGCGACTTGGAGCGAGGCAGGACGCTATATTTCGGCAAATCTATATGTTACAGTTGCCATACTTTAGGTGGCGAAGGCGGAAATCTGGGCCCTGATCTCACTTCCATTCAACGAGACAGATCGGCACACGATCTATTGGAGGCAATTGTCTATCCAAGTGCCACTTTTGTCCGTGAGTATGAGACCTATCGAATCAAAACTAAGACAAATGAATATTTAGGTATTATACGTGAAAACACACCTGATGCTATTCTGTTGGCAACTTCACCACAAACCTCTGTACGGATTCCCAAAAAAGACATTTTATCCACCGAAGTATCAGATGTATCCATGATGCCTCAAGGATTGGATCAATTGCTTACTGATCAGGAGATGGCCGATCTGATGGCTTTTCTTTTGGGGCAAGATCAAGATCCGGAAACTGATAGCGCTATTTTGAGATAATATTTCGATTGAGTCAAAATAAGACAACTTTACAAAATCACTTTACAGACCTTGTAGGAGTAGGATTTCATTCTCTTTTGATAGGAAATAAATCATAAAGTTAAAAAATACCACATTATGGAAAGACGAACCTTTTTTAAGAATGGAATGCTAACCGGAGCGGCACTGATATCTGGAGCTACTTTGGCTGACTCTTTCGCTGAATCAGCGTCACCTAAGTTGATAGAGAAGTTTAATATGAAATTCTCTCCTGAGTTTGGGATATTTTCAGAGCTCTCCGGAAAAGACCCTATAGATCAAATAAAATGGGGCTACGATCAGGGTTTTAGAGCTTGGGAAAGCACAGGATTGAGGAGCCGACCGGTGCTGGAGCAGGAGCGCATCAGTGCAATTATTCAGCAGAAAGGAATGGAGTTTGGTCAATTTGTAGGCACGATGACTTTTAAGGACGTCACATTTGCCGGTAGAGATGCCGATCAGCGAGAAAAAGTATTGAGCGATGTGCGATCCTCAGTTGAAGTTGCCAAGCGGATGAATACCAAATTCATCCACAATGTCCTCGGCTGCTCGGATATTAGATTGCCTTGGGATTTTCAAATGGCCAATGCCATCGATCTTCTAAAACGGATAGCGGAGATTTACGAACCACATGGGATCATCATGGTGATGGAATCCATGAACCATAGAAGAGATCATCCTGAAATGTTTCTTCATACCATTCCCCAAGCCTATGCCCTGGCCAAAGCAGTTGGGAGCCCCAGCGTAAAGGTGTTGTATGATTTTTACCATGTTCAGATTCAGGAAGGTAACCTCCTGCCAACCTTAGATTATGCCTGGGATGAAATAGCTTATATCCAGGTGGGCGATACGCCGGGACGTGCGGAACCTACCTCCGGAGAAATCAACTATCCAAACGTCCTCCAACATCTTCACGACAAAGGCTACAGGGGATTTGTAGGCTTGGAACATGGAATAAGCAAACCGGGAAAAGAGGGTACGCTGGTTGCTTTGAATGCTTACAGGTCCATAGATCCAAAATAGCGAGGAAAGTAAGGCTATTAGCGTCATTTTATACGATCATATTTTTCTATTTCCCGTGGGGTTCTTTTCATTCGTCAGCTCTCTTATTAATGTAAAGATTGGAGTGTAATTAGCGAAAAGGTCATTCTCGAATATTTCGGGAGTGATCTTTTATTTTTTGAAAAATCGAGATATGAACCAGCTTAGAAT
>Ga0136559_1000664_pt1 | contig 11694 bp, 9 predicted proteins | sample AntRauMeHopE1496_FD_104633 | JGI IMG/M metagenome (GOLD analysis project Ga0136559, IMG submission 104633) | Saline lake microbial communities from Rauer Islands, Antarctica - Metagenome Hop E1 #496 | ecosystem: Environmental > Aquatic > Non-marine Saline and Alkaline > Saline | place... | reverse complement strand
GTGGAACCACACGCACCAGATCATCCATAATCTGGAGCCTGCGGGCAACTAACGACCTCCCTGATGAAGGTGGCCGGCGTGCGCAACGTGTGCGCCGGCCCCACCCGGTTCACGACGGTGCGGCAAGCGGATGATCGTGTCTGCTTTCCTGACCGCCGAACAGAAGGGACCTAGATCATGGGACGTATCCCCCGATCCTACCTTATCAATCGCCTGATGACGCTGATTTTGACGATCTTGATTGCGGCGACAATCATCTGGATCATTCCGCGTTTGTCGCCTGTGGACCCTGCTGAAATTGCATTGGGACGTATGGCATCCGGTGCCGGTTCGGTTGCCAACTCCGAGGAGATCCTGGCGCAGCTGCGCGCGAATATGGGCATCGACCAGCCGTTCTTGTTGCAATATTTCAAATACATTACCGGTGCGCTCGTGTTTGATTTTGGCCTGTCGACTGCGGCCTTTCCAACGCCCGTGTCTACATTGATCCTGAACGCGCTGCCTTGGACCATGGGTTTGATGATCCTGTCATTGCTGATCACTTTTTTCATTGGCAATCTTTTGGGGGCGTTGATGGTTTGGGACCGCTCGCCAAAATTGGTGAAAGTCGCGATACCGGCGGCCATGGTCTTCACCTCGATCCCGCCAATTCTGTCCGGCCTTTTGCTGATGTGGGTCTTTTCGGCCAAGTTGCAGTGGTTTCCGCTCACGGGGGCGTATTCCATCTTCGTCGAACCCGGCTGGACCTGGGCGTTCACGCAATCGGTGTTGCACCACGGGTTCTTGCCCGCGCTGTCCATCGTGGTTGTGACGTTCGGGTTTTGGGCCTTGGGCATGCGCGGTCTGATGATCGGCGTGCAAGGCGAAGACTACGTCAAACTGGCCGAGGCCAAGGGCCTGCGCCCCCGCTACATTTTATACCGCTATATGATCCGTAACGCGATTTTGCCGCAGATCACCGCGTTTGCGCTAAAAATCGGTTTATTGATTGCGGGGCAAGTGCTGGTTGAACGGATTTTCGCCTACAACGGGATGGGTAAGCTGCTGTATGACGCGATTCTCAATCAGGATTTTCCGGTGATACAGGGGGTCAGCTACGTTATTATTCTGATCACGGCGATCAGCGTTTTTCTGGTCGACCTGCTTTACCCGTTCATCGACCCCCGCATCAGACATTCGGAGGCCTGAGACATGAGCACCGCAAACATGACCCGCGCTGAAAAACGTCAGGCGCGCCGTTTTCGCCGGTTTGACAATCCGTGGATAAACCCCAAGCTGGTCTGGGGCATCGGCCTGTTGCTTGGCATTCTTGCGCTGGGGGTGATCGGGCGGATCGGGTGGGATCTCGATCTGGTGTTCACGGGGTCCAGTCCGCTGCGCCTGCCCCCTGTCGGGTTTGAAAACCTGCGCGGACAAGCCGGTATTGGCAGTCATCCCATCGGCACGGACGGGGGCGGGCGCGACATGTTGGCCATGATCATCGTCGGCGCACCAAATACGCTGTTTGTGGGGTTGTTGGCGTCGGTCATTGGTATGTCCATCGGCATTTTTCTTGGCTTTTCGGCGGGTTTTATCGGCGGGCGGGCAGATGATGTCATCCGCGTCAGCGCCGATGTCATGATTACCATTCCGCCCCTTCTGATTCTTGTGGTGTTTCAATCGGCATTCGGGGATGTGTCGTTAACCATGATGGCGCTGCTGATTGCGGGGTTCGTGTGGCAATCGCCAACCCGCCTGATCCGCGCGCAGGTGCTGTCAATGAAGCAATCAGGCTACGTGCAAATGGCCCAGCTGTCCGGCGCGTCGACGGGCCACATCATGTTTCGCGAGATGATGCCCAACCTTGTGCCTTATCTGTTCGGCAGCTTCATTGCATCGGTGACGACGGCAATCGTGACCGCAGTGGGCCTTGAGGTTCTGGGCCTCGGCCCGCAGCGCATCCCGACCCTCGGGCGCACCATTTACGAGGCGATCAATGCAGGTGCCCTGATCCAGAATCTGTGGTGGTGGTGGGGTATTCCCACACTGTTATTGGCGGTTATTTTCATCGGGCTTTTGTTGATCAATCTGGGCCTCGACGAGGTGTCCAACCCACGGCTGAGGAAACTTTCATGACCGATAAACCTGTCCTCACGCTGCGCGATCTGTCGATCGAATTTCCGACCCCGCAAGGGGTGGTGCAGGCGGTCAAGGCGCTAAGCCTTGAAATACACAAGGGCCGCCGCGTCGGTTTTATCGGTGAAAGCGGGTCTGGCAAAACCACCACTGCGCTGGCGGTTATGCAGATGCTGGCCGAACCGGGCCGTGTGTCGGGCGGTACCATTGATCTGGGCGGCACGAATGTGCTTGGCCTGAGCGAGGAGGAGATGCGACGCACGCGGCTGTCGCGTGTCGCCTATATTCCGCAGGGGGCCATGAACTCGCTCAACCCTGTGATGCGCGTTGAACCGCAGATGTGGGATGGCATCATTGCCCATGAGGGCAATGTGGAGCGCACCGAGTTGAAACGCCGGTCTGATGCGGCGCTGGCCAGCGTGGGGCTGCCGCTGCACACCGCTGATCTGTATCCGCATGAATTGTCCGGTGGTATGAAACAGCGGGTGTGCATTGCCATGGGCATCATCCTGAACCCTGAACTGATCATCGCGGATGAACCGACATCCGCGTTGGATGTGGTGACGCAACGACAGGTCATGCAAACGCTGAAAGCCATTAAGACCAAAATTGGATCGGGCCTGATGCTGATCGGGCATGATATGGGGCTTATGGCGCAAACCGTGGACGAGCTGGCAGTGCTGAAAGACGGTGAGCTGGTTGAACACGGGACGGTGCAGCAGATTTTGCAAGCTCCGAAACACCCCTATACCCGTGCGTTGATCGCCTCGGTTCCGCTGGTTGGCGGGGAAAGCTTTTTGAACCCCGATGCGCGCGCGACAGCCCCCAAACGCGCCTCGCGCGCGCCGCTGCTGCAATTTGACAGCGTGCGCAAATCCTACGGGGCCGTCACCGCCCTGCACCCCATGTCGTTCACGTTGCAGGGCGACACGCCGCAGATTATTTCCATCGTCGGACAATCCGGTTCGGGTAAGTCGACGATGGGGTCGATCATGTTGGGGTTTAACCCGACCAGCAGCGGGCGCGTGTTGTACGAGGGACAGGATGTGGCGGGCATGAACACGGCGCAATCGCTTGATTTTCGCAAAAATGTGCAGGCGGTGTTTCAGGACCCCTATGCTTGTTTCAACCCGTTTTACCGCGTTAACCATGCGTTGAAGTTTCCGTTCAAGCAGTTCGGCTTGTCGAGATCGGACGCCCACACGCAAACCGCAATGGAAGACGCCTGCGCCGCCGTCGGCTTGGACCCCGATCTGGTTCTCAACCGTTATCCGCACCAATTGTCTGGCGGGCAACGCCAGCGGCTGGTCGTGGCGCGCGCGCTTATGTTGTCGCCAAAACTGCTGATAGCAGATGAACCTGTCAGCATGGTCGATGCGTCTTTGCGCGCTTCGATTTTGTCAAATATTTACGATCTGAAAGACAAATATGGTATTTCAATCCTGTATATCACGCATGATCTGGCCACCGCGTATCATGTCAGCGATTATGTGATGGTGCTGTTCAAAGGCAAAGTGGTCGAGGCCGGCCCGCCGAAAGATGTGATTGGCACGCCGCAACATCCCTACACCAAGCTGTTGATCGACAGTATTCCATGGCCCGATCTGGACCGCAGCTGGGGCGACGGGCGCACCGATTGGGACCCCACAAAACTGGAAAGCGAAGCCGCCAAGGTCGGCGCGGTATATCGGGGCGTCGTGCCCGGTTTCGATTTGGTTCAGGCATGACCGTCGGGTGGCCGTTTCGGGCTGAAACCTTGGCGTCACGCCTCTCGTTGATCGCGCCCTATGTGTATCGCCAGCGTCTGGCGCTGCCGCATTTCAAATTGCTGTCCTTACCGGGTGCCATTGTGGATGCGCCGGTTTGTGGCGATCCCGCCCATTGGGAAGAGATCCCCCATCAGACCTATTGGGGCCACGCCGACCTGAATTTTGTGATGAAAACAACTTTTACGGTTCCAGCGGGTTGGGCCGCTGACTGTGTTGCGCTGCATCTGCCGCTGGGGGTGATGGGCGATATTTTCAATCATCCCGAAGCCTTGGTGCACGTGGACGACGTGCCCATCGGGTCTGCGGACCGGTATCATCACGCGATCCCGTTGCCGCCCGCCGCGGCGGATGGTCGATCCCATGTCGTATCGTTGCACGGCTGGACCGGCCTCGCCGGTTGGCCACCCGACCCTGCGTCCAAAGCCAAGCTGTTTATGGGCGAAGCCGCGCTCGTGCAGCGCGATCCGACCCTGATGGCCTTTGTGCAACTTGGGCAAACCATGCTGGACACTGCCCGCACGTTGGATGGTACCAGCACCGAAAGCCGCGGCTTGATTGATGCGCTGGAGCGCGCGGTACGCCTGCTGGACACGCGCGACCCGATTGGGGGTGCGTTTTATGACAGCGTGCCTGCTGCGCTGGCAGCGTTGGAGGAGGGTCTTCACGGGGCGGGTGATGCACTGGATGTCACGTTGCATGGCATTGGTCACGCGCATATGGACATCGCCTATCTTTGGCCGATCTCACAGATACGGCTAAAAAATGCACGGACTTATTCGAACGTATTGCGCCTGATGGACATCGACCCCGATTATCGGTTTTCGCATTCGCAGCCGCAGCTCTACGCCTACATGGCGCAGGATTATCCGGCAATGTTCGAGAAAATTAAAGCCCGCGTCGCCGAGGGCCGTTGGGAGGTGATGGGCGGCATGTGGGTGGAGCCGGACCTGAACGTCCCGGGCGGCGAGGCGTTGATCCGTCAGTTGATGTTAGGGCGCGGATATTTCAAAGACACCTTCGGCGACGTTGAAACGCCAGTGCTTTGGTTGCCGGACACGTTCGGGTTTCCGGCCCAAATCCCGCAGTTGATGAAACTGGCGGGGCTTGACTGGTTCCTGACCAACAAGCTGAGCTGGAACCAGTATAATGCCGTGCCCTCCTCCACGCATCACTGGGAGGGTCTTGATGGCAGCCGTGTGCTGGCACACGTCCTGACCACCCCGCGCGACGTCCAATATCTGCCGTTTCCGACAAATTACAAAAGCGATCTGAGCGGTGCGGAGGTGTTGGGCACATGGACCTATGCAACATCCCCTAACGCGGTTCGCGACCTGCCAATTTGTTACGGCTATGGCGACGGAGGTGGCGGCCCGACCGAGGATTTACTGGCCAAAGCGCGCGCGTTCAAAGCGATGCCCGGGATGCCGAAGTTCCGCCATAGCACTGTGCGCGCGACGTTTGAAGCCATTGAAAACACACCGGACTTGCCCCTCTGGCAAGGCGAACACTATATGGAAGGGCACCGTGGGACATACACGTCGCAGGGCTGGATCAAACGGGCAAATCGCAAGGCCGAATGGGCCCTGCACGAGGCTGAGGCCATGGCGGCCATGGCAGGACAAACGCCCGATTTGCGCGAGGCGTGGCAGCTTTTATGTCTGAACCAGTTTCATGATATCATCACCGGAACGTCCATCGGTGCGGTGTTTGAAGATGCCCGCCGCGATTATGCGCGCATCCACCAGATTACCGAAGAAGCAGCCGTGCAGGCGGCCGCGCGCCTTGCCTTGACGCAAGATGCGCTGGTGAACACGTCTCCCGTATGCGGCCCGCGCCTTGGCGTTGTGGCAAACGCAGCGGGGTATGGCGCGCAGCAGGTCGAAGGCGGAGACCTTGTGTATTTTGCGGCCATGCCCAGCTACACCGTGATCGCGGTGTCGCAAGCGAGCGAGCCGCATGATGCCGTGCGCTGTACAAAAGACGGTGCAAACTGCGTCCTTGAAAACCCGTATCTGCGCGCCGTGATCAATGACGCGGGGCAGCTGATCGAGGTGTTTGATAAAACCACCGGCCAGCAGGTTCTGGCTGACGGGGCCGTCGGCAACGCGCTGCTGGCCTTTGAGGATCGCCCAATTAGTTGGGACGCATGGGACATCGACGCGAATTACGAGGACCGGTGCGAGGTGATCCAAGGCAAAACCCTCGTCAGGATCATCGAAGAAGGGCCGCTCCGTGCCGCAATCGGGGTGACGACCAAGTGGCGAACCAGCGAAATCCACCAACGAATTCAATTGCGCGCGCATTCAAAACGCATTGATTTCGTGACGGATGTGGACTGGCACGAAAGCCACACCCTGTTGAAGGCGGCCTTTCCAACGGCACTGGACCCGCAAACCGCCCAGTACGACGTACAATGGGGACGTGTGTCGCGCAGTGCGCAACGCGATACACCGTTTGACGCCGCGCGTTTTGAAGTGCCGGCCCAGAAATGGGCCAGTATCGCATCGGGGGGGCGTGCCGCTGCCATATTGAACGACTGCAAGTACGGCTATGACGTGTTAGGTGGCACCCTGCGCATTACGCTGATCAAATGCGCGACATCCCCGGACCGGGGGGCAGATCAGGGCGCGCACCAATTCACCTATGCGTTGTTGCCCTACGATCCCGCACATCCCGAACACCTTGATCGCGAAGCGTATGATTTGAACGTGCCCCTGCGCTATGTGCCCGCGCAACACGCGGCGGATTCGGCGCCGGTTACATTGGTGCAATCGAACGCGGCGAACGTTATTGTCGAAACTGTGAAGCCCGCCAATGATGGCATCGGCCTGATCCTGCGTTTATTTGAAGCGCATGGACACGCCACGATGGCGCGTCTGCAATTTTCAGAAACCTTAAAAACATGCGATATCGTTTCGATCTTCGAGGAGCCTGAAACGTCGCTGAACTGCGATGGCAGTTCTGTCGATGTAACTTTAGAACCCTTTCAGATTATGACGTTACGGATAACGGGGTCTGGCCTGACCCGGCCAAAGAATGAACAGGACGCGCAGATATGACACCGCAACACCCCCTTTCAGATCAGGTAAACGGCCCTTGGCTGCGCAATGCGGGCCATCTGGCATGGCTGCGGCATGATGCACAAAAACAGCTGGATTTTTTTCGCAACAGTCTGCGTCCCGACGGCGGCTTTGACACGTTGAACTGGGATGGCACTGCGCAACCCAGACCGGCGCAAGAACTTCACACTACAACACGGTTGATCCATTCCTACGCTTTGGGCCATGCCTTTGGCGATGCAAATGCAGCGCAGATAATTGATGCGGGCATGGCGTTTTTGTGGGCTCGTCACCGCGACGAAACACATGGTGGATACGCTTGGTCAGCCGGTGAAACAGGCATCGTCGACGGTCAAAAGCTGGCCTATGGGCATGTGTTTGTCTTGCTCGCGGCGGCGAGTGCAAAACAGGCGGATCATCCGGATGCAGACCGGCTGTTGCGCGATATTTCAAATGTTCTGGACACCCGTTTTTGGGACGAGAAACGGGGGCTGTTCAAAGAAGAATACCACGCCAACTGGACTGCGTTTTCCAAATATCGTGGCATGAACGCGAATATGCATGGTGTCGAGGCGATGTTGGCGGCCTTTGAAGCGACACAAGACCCGCTATATCTGACACGGGCGGGGCGGATCCTCGACTTTTTTGTCGGTCAGATTGCGCCCGCACACGGGTGGCGTATCCCTGAACATTACACCGAAGACTGGCAGGTTGACCCGGATTATGCCGGCAATCCGATGTTCAGGCCTGCGGGGTCGACGCCCGGTCATTCCTTTGAACTGGGGCGTCTTTTGATCCAGCATTGGGACCTGTCAGGGCGACCAGTGTCCGGTGCAGTGGCGCAGGCACGCCTTTTGATCGAGCGCGCGTATGACGATGCATGGCTGCCATCCGGCGGCTTTTGTTACACGCTTGATCTGGAAGGTCATCCCGACGTGACGGACCGCTTTTGGTGGCCCGTCACCGAGGCTATCGGGGCTTTGGCGGTTCTGTTGACGATTGATCCGACTGCAGCGGACGAGGAGAGGTATCGCGCAGTCTGGACGTTTGCATATAAGCATCTGATCGACCGTGATCTGGGTGGCTGGTATCCGGAACTCGACGATTCCGGCGCGCCGACCCAAGGACAGTTCGTTGGAAAGCCCGACATCTATCATTCGCTTCAGGCCGCGTTGATCCCGTTGGCGGCAACACCGTCCGGAACACTCGGAAGGATCGCGCAAGCGACCAAGGAAGATTAAGAACGAGGCGGTGCTAGGTTGAAAGCAGTTTGGCCGATATAGGACCGCGCGCGCCCGTCGACGCAGTCTGATTTCAGGCAGTAAACAACGGGTACTCATTTTATGAACGCTCAGCCGGCTGTCCCTTGGCGACACCCTGCCGGGTCGGTTGGTTTGCTCACGGCGACCTGCTTTGCCCATTCATTTCCAATGGGCTTTTGCGACGCAAACGCCGAGATTGGAACCACAGCGCCAGCAGAGGCCGAGCAGAAAAAGGCCCGCGGCGTTGAAGCCGGTGTGGCCGACATCGCGCCACGATAGCGCGGGTTCGATTCTTGTTTCAGCCGCGAGCGCGGCCCGTTTCTGAAAGAGTATGATGTGCAAATCGACACCATGGTAGTGATTCTTGGTGGCGTGAACTGTCGGACTGAACAAAACTGCTGGTTTTGTGAATTCTTGCAAGTGTTTTACACTTATTTTTATATATAAAACAGTATTTTAAGGTCTATTGGGCAACGGCTTGCAACGTTAACTTGACCGAAATTAGTTTTGCGTCATCCTGTTAAATAAGGGATGGAGATGACAATGCTGGAAACACTGCCACAGTCGATTTGGAACGAATTACACGCGGCCCAAACAAAGGCCGCGCATCTGAACCGCAGCCTGCGGGTCGAGGCAAACGGCAAGAGTTTTGCCATATTGCGGCTGACGGCAGAAGGCTTTGTGTTGGCTGGGATGGACGCACCACAGCTGCGGGGCACTGCTAATTTATACGATGGTGCGCGCCACCTGAGCCGTTGCGAAATCGTTGGATCGTCTGTCAGCCGCGGAGAAACGATTTATGAATTCAAACGCATCTCGGACGCAAAGCAGAGCGTGGCTTTTGATTTTGAGCGGAATGCTGATGTGCCGCGTGCATTATTGGGCCTGTAAACGACCCGATCATCAGTTTTCTGAAGTCACCTCAGAACGCTGATCGGCAAGACCAGGCAATTCGTGGTGCGCGCCATAAACCATCATCGCAATCGCCAGTGCAGCGATAGCAAGAATAATCGCCATACCGGTCAGGGCGAGTCGCACAGCCTGCCGCTGCGCCACTTCGGTGATTTCCGTGTCACCGATGCCAAGACGCGGTGCTATTGCAAATCTCCGAACGCAATCGTCAAGCGATCTACGGCTTCTTGTATTTGCTCGCGCGGTGCCGCGAAGTTGAACCGCAGAAATGTCTCGCCGCCCGACCCGAATGTCGGACCGTGGTTCGCCGCGATTTTCGCGCCCTGCTCGACCCGCGCGGTGAAATCTGCGCGTGACATACCGGTGCCCGCAAAATCCACCCACGCCAGATAGGTCGATTCCAGCGCCATGGAGGCCAAACCCGGTATCTTGTTCACACCCTCGTCAAACAGCTTGCGGTTCCCGTCAAGGTACGTGCGCAATTCGTCGACCCATGTTGCCCCTTCGGGCGAATAGGCGGCGGTGGCCATGAACAACCCGAAACTGTTGGGCGACAGGCCCATCGCGGCCATTCGGCGGGCGAATTGTGCACGCAGGTCGGGGTCCTCAATAATCACATTGCCGCTGTGCGAGCCTGCGATGTTGAAGGTTTTCGTGGTCGCTGTCATGGTGATCAGGCGGTCCTCGATCCCCTCGATATGGGCCATGGGGGTATGTTTGGCCCCGAACGTCAGATCGTGGTGAATCTCGTCCGATACAAGGATCAGGCTGTGGCGTTTGGCAAAGGCCGCGACCGCCTGCAATTCGCCCTTGGTCCAGACGCGGCCACCGGGATTGTGCGGTGAACACAGGATCACCATGCGCTCCTTGCCGGTCATTTGTGCATCATAGGCGTCGAAATCGAATTCATACCGGCCGTTGGCATTGACCAGATCACACTCGACCACATTGCGGCGGGCCGCGTTAATGACTTTTGCGAAAGCGTGGTAAACGGGGGTGAACAGGACAATACCGTCACCCTCATTGGTGAAGGCATCGACGCACATTGCGGTGCCGTTCACCAAGCCGTGGGTGGTGAAAATCCATGACGGATCGATCTTCCAGTCATGACGCGTGTCCATCCACCACTGGATCGCGCCGAGGTATTTGCTCTCGTCGCCAAAGTATCCGTAAATTCCGTGGTCGTGCATCGCGAGCACAGCGTCCTGAATGCACTTTGGCGGCTGGAATTCCATATCTGCCACCCACATCGCGATACCGTCCTTGGCATCGACACCGTAAATCGGCTCCATCCCGTCCCATTTAACGCAATGTGTGCCGCGGCGGTTGATGGGGGTGTCGAAATTCATGGGCATTCTCCTGTTTGTACCCAAGCTAGTCATGTGGGGCGCAGGTGCAAGCCTGAGATATTGCGAAATGCCGGCGGCTGTCATAGATGCATCGCCATGACAGTTAGATCGATCCTTCTTCATCCCGATCCGCGCCTGAAAACCGTGGCTGACGCCGTTGCCGAGGTGACGCGCGATGTAGCCGCCTTGGCGAACGATATGTTGGAAACGATGTATGACGCCCCCGGTATCGGGTTGGCCGCGCCGCAGGTGGGCGTGCTGCAACGGGTGATGGTGATGGATTGCGTCAAGGAAGAGGGCGCAAAGCCCGATCCGATGGTTCTGATCAACCCCAGCATCATTTCGGTGTCCGAGGATCTGTCGATTTATGACGAAGGCTGTTTGTCCATCCCTGATCTTTATGCCGAGGTCGAGCGACCGGCGCGTGTGACAGTGGAATGGACCAATCTGAACGGCAAAATCGAACAGGCGGAGTTTGACGGGCTGTGGGCGACCTGCGTGCAGCACGAGATCGACCATTTGAACGGGAAGCTGTTTATTGATTACCTGAAGCCGTTGAAACGCCAGATGATCACGCGCAAAATGCAAAAACTGAAGCGCGAGCTTGCCCGCGAGTCCAAAAGCGGTTTGTTCTGATCATGTCGCATAGACCGTTTGTGCCCTACCCAGCGGCTGTTTTGCGCACGCCCGCTGCAAAGGTCGAGGCGATAACTGATGAGGTCCGCGCCCTGTTGGATGAGATGATCGAAGCGATGGATGCCATGCCCGGCGTCGGGCTTGCCGCGCCGCAGCTCGGTGTGCCGTTGCGGCTGATCGTGGTGGATGCGTCAGACAAACGCGGGCAGGCGATGCGTATGGCGAACCCGACGATTTTACATGCATCGGTCCAGTTGCGCCGCCACGAGGAAGCCTCGCCCAATTTGCCCGGTGTGTCTGCCGCGCTGGAGCGGCCCCGCGCGGTGACGGTGCGGTTCATGAACGACGCGGGCCAATATGATCGGCATGATTTTGTCGGGATATGGGCAACAAGCGTGCAGCACCAGATCGACCATTTGGACGGCAAGATGTATTTTGACCGGCTAAGCCGTGTGAAGCGCGATATGTTGCTGAAGAAGGCGCGTAAACTGAACCGGTGAGCGTGGGGCCAAGCGGCCCTTCGGGGAGAGTTTAAGGCCAAGATGAAGGGGCAAGAGATGCGCATTGTTTTCATGGGGACGCCTGATTTTTC
>Ga0136559_1000663_pt1 | contig 11696 bp, 13 predicted proteins | sample AntRauMeHopE1496_FD_104633 | JGI IMG/M metagenome (GOLD analysis project Ga0136559, IMG submission 104633) | Saline lake microbial communities from Rauer Islands, Antarctica - Metagenome Hop E1 #496 | ecosystem: Environmental > Aquatic > Non-marine Saline and Alkaline > Saline | place... | reverse complement strand
TCCGCCTGCAACCCGACAGCACATTCACCAACAATGTCTCGTTCTTCAGGACCGGACCGGAGCTTGCATGGCCATGACCAAACTGGACCTGCGCAAACTGGCTTTTGCCGCGCGAAAGGCCGCGCATGCGGCGACGGCCGATGTCACGGCGGCCCTTCTGGCGGAAATTGGCCCGGTGACGGGGCGCATTATTTCCGGGTATATGCCGATCCGCACGGAAATCAGCCCGCTTGCCGCCATGACGGCCCTGTCGGGCGCGAACCGCATCTGCGTGCCGGTCATCGCAGGCAAGGGCCTGCCGCTGGATTTCAAGGAATGGACGCTGGGCGCGCGGATGATCCCCGGCCCGTTCGGCGCGCTGATCCCGGAAACGGGTGACTGGCTGACCCCCGATATCCTGATCGTGCCGCTGGTGGCCTTTGACTGCCACGGCCAGCGGTTGGGTTATGGCGGCGGGTTCTATGACCGCACGCTGGCGCGTCTGCGCGCCGACGGGCCGGTGCGCGCCATCGGGTTGGCCTATGGCGCGCAGGAACTGCCACCCCTGCCGGTGGAACCGACCGATCAGCCGCTTGACTGCATCGTGACCGAATGCGGGATGATCCGGCCCTTGCCGTGACCCGGCCTTGGGCCTAAGCCAACGGCATGAAAATTCTTTTTCTTGGTGACGTCATGGGCCGCGCGGGCCGCGCCGCAGTGACCGAGCGGGTTCCCGGCCTCAGGGTCGAATGGGCCCTCGATTTCGTGGTCGTGAACGGCGAGAACGCGACCGGCGGCACCGGCGTGTCCGCCGCGCATGCCAAGACCCTGCTGGATGCGGGCGTCGATTGCCTGACGCTTGGCGATCATTCCTTCGATCAGCGCGACATGCTGCAATTCATCGAGACCGAGCCGCGCATCCTGCGACCCCTGAACTATGCCAAGACGGCACCGGGCAAGGGCGTGCGCGTGTTCGATGCGCAAGGCGGGCGCAAGGTCGTGGTGGCGCAGGCGCTTGGGCAGGTGTTCATGAAACGCCCGTTTTCCGACCCGTTTTCGGCGTTGCAGGGTGTGCTGAACACCTATCCCCTCGGCGGGCAGGCACAGGCCGTGATCGTGGATATCCATTGTGAGGCGACGTCGGAAAAGATGGCCGTGGGCCATTTCTGCGACGGGCGTGCCAGCCTTGTGGTGGGCACGCACACCCATGTGCCCACGGCTGACGCCCAGATCATGCCGGGTGGCACCGCCTATCTGACTGATGCGGGCATGTGCGGCGATTACGACAGCGTCATCGGCATGGACAAGGTGGAGCCGATGCGCCGCTTCATCACTGGCATGCCCAAGGATCGTTTCACGCCCGCCGATGGTCCCGCCACCCTGTCGGGCGTCTATGTGGAAACCGATGACCGCACCGGCAAGGCCACGCGGATCGCCCCCATCCGCATCGGGGGCCGGTTGCAGGACGCCCGCCCATGAGGCGCGACTGGGCCAGCATGCTGGCCATTCTGGTGGTGATCGCGGCGGCCTGGGGCATGACGCAACCGCTGGCCAAGATCGCGGTATCGGACGGATACCGCCATTTCGGGATCATCTTCTGGCAGTTCACGGTGGGCGCGACCCTGCTGGCCATCATCAACCGGGCGCGCGGCAAGGGCCTGCCGCTGACGCCGCCGCATCTGGCGCTTTATGTCATCATCGCGCTGATCGGCACGCTTTTGCCCAATTCGGCCAGCTATACGGCGGCGATCCACCTGCCGTCGGGTATTTTGTCGATCCTGTTGTCGATGGTGCCGATGTTGGCGTTCCCCATCGCGCTGGCCTGGGGGATGGACAGGTTTTCGCCCGCGCGTCTGACCGGGTTGTTGCTTGGCTTTGCCGCGATCCTGCTGATTGCCCTGCCGGGGTCCAGCCTGCCTGATCCCGCGATGGTCTGGTGGCTGCCAATGGCGCTGATCGCGCCCGCCTTCTATGCGTTTGAGGGGAATTTTATCGCGCGCTATGGCACCGAAGGGCTGGATGCGGTGCAGGTATTGCTGGGGGCGTCGGTCATCGGTTTGGTGATGACGGCCCCCCTTGCGCTGATGACCGGACAGTGGATTTCGCCCCTGCCGCCTTACGGCGCGCCCGATCTGGCGGTGTTGCTGTCGGCCTGCCTGCATGCGCTGGCTTATACTGGTTTTGTCTGGGTGGTGGGCCGTGCGGGGGCGGTGTTCGCGGCACAGGTCGCCTATCTGGTGACGGGCTTCGGCATCCTCTGGGCCAAGCTGATCCTGGGGGAGGCCTATTCCCCTTGGGTCTGGGGCGCCATTGCGTTGATGTTCGTAGGCCTCTTCCTGGTGCAGCCACGCCGCAAAGAACCGCTGGACGGGGCGATGGTGCTGGGGGATGATGCCCGCTGAGGTCAGGGCCAGGGGACGCGAATGATTGATCTTTCGTTATCCGACACGACGCGGGCGGTGCTGACCCTGGTGATTCTGGGCCTGATGTTCGTGCTGTTCCTGCGCGAACGGTTCCCGACCGAGGTTGTCGCGATCATGGGGGTCGCCGTGATGCTGGTGCTGGGCCTGTTGCCCTATCCTGCGGCAATTGCGGTCTTGTCGAATCCCGCGCCCTGGACCATTGCCGCGATGTTCATCGTGATGGGGGCCTTGGTGCGGACCGGGTCGCTGGACCGGCTGACGCGGCTGGCCGAAAGCATGGCCAAATCGCGCCCCTATGCGGCGGTGGCGTTGTTGCTGGGTCTGGTCATGCTGGCCTCGGCCTTCATGAACAACACCCCCATCGTCGTCATCATGATCCCGGTCTTCGTGCAGATCGCGCGCATTCTGGAACAATCCCCCTCAAAGTTGCTGATCCCGCTGAGTTATGCCGCGATCATGGGCGGCACGCTGACGTTGATCGGCACCTCGACCAACCTGCTGGTCGATGGCGTGGCCCGGTCGCGCGGGCTGGAGCCGTTTTCGATATTCGAGATCACCCCCATCGGTCTGGTGGTCGTGGCCTGGGGGATGATCTATCTGACGCTGATCGGGCGGCATCTGTTGCCTGACCGCACATCGATGGCCGCCCTTCTGGGCAGTGGCCGGACCAAGGCCAAGTTCTTCAGCGAATTCGCCGTGCCCGAGGAAAGCGCGCTGATCGGACAGATGGTCGTGGATGTGGACATTTTCCGCCGCGACGGCGTGCGCCTGATCGACGTGCTGCGCGGCGATGCCTCGTTGCGCCGGGACATGGGGGCCGTGGCACTGGCCGCCGGCGACCGGGTGGTGCTGCGCACCGAAATGTCCGAGGTGCTGGGCCTGCAGCAATCCAAGGATCTGCGGTCCATCGACAAGCTGAGTTCGGTGGCCACAACAACGGTGGAGGTGCTGATAACGCCGGGTTGCCGCATGGTGGGCCGGTCGCTTGGTGCGATGCGTCTGCGCCGCCGCTACGGCGTCTATCCGCTGGCGGTGCATCGCCGGAACCAGAACATCGGGCGACAGCTGGACGATCTGGTGGTCCGCGTGGGCGATACCCTGCTTTTGGAGGGCGACCCGGCGGATATCGAACGCCTGTCCGTCGACATGGACCTGGTCAACGTCTCAGAGCCGTCCGAACGGGCCTACCGGCGTGACAAGGCGGCCATCGCCATCCTTGCCATGGTCGGCATCGTGGGTCTGGCCGCCTTCGATGTGGCCCCCATCCTGGCGCTGGCGGTGCTGGCGGTGGCCGTGGTGCTGTCCACCGGTTGCATCGACGCGGACGAGGCGTTTTCCTTTATCGATGGTCGCCTTCTGGCGCTGATCTTTGCGATGCTGGCCATCGGTGCCGCGCTGGAGGAAACCGGTGCGATCGAGCTGATCGTGTCGGGCTTTGCGCCCTGGCTGCTGGACATGCCGCCCTGGGTGCTGCTGTGGGTGATCTATTTCATGACCACGACGCTGACCGAACTGGTGTCCAACAACGCCATCGCCGTCATCATGGCCCCCATTGCCATCGCATTGGCGCAGGCCACGGGCGTCGATCCGCGGCCCATTGTCATCGCGGTGATGATCGCGGCCTCTGCCGCTTTTGCCACGCCCATCGGATATCAGACCAACATGATGGTGGCAGGTCCCGGCGGCTACAAGTTTACAGATTTCATGAAGATTGGTATTCCCCTGAACCTGAGCCTTGGGGTGGTGGTCTGCCTGGCCATCCCGATGATCTGGCCCCTGACGTCCTGAAAGGTCTTTCCATGCGCATCATTTCCGCCTTGATCCTTGCCGCCGCACTGGCGGGCTGTGCCGCGTCCGCGCCGCGCCCCGTCGAGGTGACGCTTGACCGGACCCTGCTTGAGGTACGGTTGTCGAATGGGCAGACCTGCCTTGGGCCTGCGCCTGACGCGGGGGATGCAGGCTGGTCGGGCACGCTTCAGGGCTGCGCCGTGGCCTGGCCCTATACGGTGGACATCGACACGCGCACCAACCCCGTGCGGTTCGTCCTGCAGGAGATTTTCACCGCCATCGGGCTGGCGGATGCACTTGCGCCCGTGGCGACCGTGACGCTGACGGATGATGCGGGCCGTCTGCGCCGCTTTGCCTCCCCCGCCGTGGCCGAGCAATAGGGGCGCGGTTACAGCGGCCAGACGAACAGGATGGTGGGGATCGATACGGCGATCACCAATATTTCCAGCGGCAGACCCATGCGCCAGTAATCGCCAAATCCATAGCCGCCGGGTCCAAGGATCAGGGTGTTGTTCTTGTGCCCTATGGGCGTCAGGAACGCCGCCGATGCAGCGACCGCCACCGCCATCAGGAACGGGTCGGGCGACACCCCAAGGGTCTGCGCCATCTGGATCCCCACGGGGGCCGCCACGATGGCCGTGGCGGTATTGTTCAGCACATCCGACAGGGTCATGGTCACGACCATCAGCACCGTCAGGATCATCCAGGCAGGCCAGCCTTGCGTCAGATCCACAAGGCTGCCCGCGATCAGTTCGGTGCCGCCCGATGCCTGCAGCGCCGCGCCAAGCGGGATCATCGACCCCAACAGGACCACGACCGGCCATTCGACATGGGTATAAATCTCGGACAGGGGCATGATCTTTGCCAGCACATAGCCGATGACCACGATGCCAAGCGCGATCGGCAGGTAAAGAAGCCCGACAGACGCAGCCGTGACTGCGCCCCCGAACAGCGCGATGGCAAGCCATGTCTTGCTGTCCTGTGTCACGCTCAGGCCACGGTCGGCCAGTGTCAGGCCGCCCAGCCAGTCGACCACATCATCTGCACTGTCGGACGGGGCCAGCAGCAGCAGGATGTCGCCGGGCTGCACCACCGTCTTGCGCAGCCGCTTGGTGATCCGGGTGCCGCGCCGCGCCAGACCCAGAAGCGTGGTGCGCTTGCGCCAGGACAGCCCAATGGCCTCAGCCGTCTTGCCGACGATGCGGGAATCGTCGGTGACGACCATTTCGATCAGGGTGACGCCGTCGCCCAGGGCCTCGGCGGTGGGGCCGTCATCCCCGGCGATGTCCAGCCCGGTGTTGGTGCGAAATTCGTCAAGCGCGTCGGGCGCGGCCTCCAGCACCAGCACATCACCGGCCATCAGCGCGATGTTGCGGCCTGTGCCAAACCGCCGCTTGCCGTCACGCACCAGCCCCATGAGGCCGACATCGGCCTTTTCCGCAGGGTCATCCAGGTCGCGCAGGCGTTTGCCGACCAGCTTGCTGTCATCAGGGATGCGCAGCTCCGAGATATAGGGGGCCAGTTCCTTCAGCTTGTCGCCGCCGACGCCGCTGTCGCGCACGGGGATCAACCGCCAGCCGATCAGCGCGACAAAGGCGATACCCACAATCGCCACCACACTGCCCACGGGCGCGAAGTCGAACATGCGGAACGGCTCGCCCAGGCTGTCCTCGCGGATCGTGGCGATGATGATGTTGGGCGGCGTGCCGATCAGGGTGGCCATGCCGCCCAGGATCGTCGCAAAGCTGAGGGGCATCAGCGTCAGACCCGGCGCGCGGCCCGCTTTGCGCGCCGTGGCGATATCGACAGGCATCAGAAGGGCAAGGGCGGCCACATTGTTCATGAAGGCCGACAGCACGCCGCCGATGCCGCCCATGATGACGATATGCGCGCCCATGCCGCGCGTCGCATCAACCAGCGTGCGGGTGATCAGGAAGACCGCGCCGGATCGCACCAGCCCCGCCGATACGATCAGCACCAAAGCCACCACCAGCGTGGCGGGGTGGCCGAAACCTGCAAAGGCCGCGTCCGTATCGACCACGCCCAGAACCACGCCCGCCATCAGGGCCGAAAAGGCCACAAGGTCATAGCGGAACCGCCCCCAGAGAAAGAAGCCGAAGACGATGGCGAACAGCGCGAAAAGGGTGATCTGATCCTGAGTCATGGACCAAGCCTATCCGGGCGCGGGCCGCTGGGAAACCGGATTAAAGATGCGGTCCCACAGGCACGCGCCCCTCGGCCTGCGCCGCCTCGATATTGCGCATGGTCGCGGGCATGACACGGCCCCTGGGCTTCGCCTCGGCCCACCATTCCCGCGCGCGCCAGTTCGCCAGACCGGTCTCGCGGTTCTGTTCGCGCAGCTGAAACGCCAGAAACAGCAGCGATCCGATGACATCTGCGGCGGCGATCAGATCGGCGATGGCGGCAAGGGTGGGCAGCATGGGGCCTGCGGCGCAATGGGTATGGTGAGAGCTTATGAAGACCTGCGCCGCCTGCGCCATTGTTTTCTGGAGGCGGGGCCATCTTGCCGGGCCACACTGCCTCACCTATAAAAGCCAAAATTCGCGCATCTTACACAGACGGGGCAATCTCATGGCCGGCCATTCCAAATGGGCAAACATCCAGCATCGCAAGGGGCGGCAGGACAAGCTGCGCGCGAAAGTGTTCTCCAAGATGTCCAAGGAGATCACCGTCGCTGCCAAGATGGGCGACCCCGACCCCGACAAGAACCCGCGCCTGCGCCTTGCGATCAAGGAGGCGAAATCCGTCTCGGTCTCCAAGGAGGTGATCGAACGCGCGATTTCCAAGGCCACGGGCGGCGACGCCGAGAACTACGACGAGATCCGGTATGAGGGCTATGGCCCCAACGGCGTGGCGGTGATTGTCGAGGCGATGACCGACAACCGTAACCGGACCGCGTCGAACGTGCGGTCCATCTTTGCCAAGAACGGCGGCAACCTGGGTGAGACCGGATCAGTGGCCTTCATGTTCGACCGCAAGGGGCAGGTCAGTTACCTGGCGGCTGCAGGCGATGCGGATACCGTGATGATGGCCGCGATCGAGGCGGGCGCAGAGGATGTGGAAAGCGATGATGAGGAACACATCATCTGGTGTGCCGATACGGATCTGAACGAGGTTTCCACCGCGCTGGAAGGGGCCTTGGGCGAAAGCGAAACCACCAAGCTGGTGTGGCGTCCGCAGACCACCACGGCGCTGGAATTTGACGATGCCGAGCGGCTTTTGAAGCTGATCGAGGCGCTGGAAGATGATGACGACGTGCAGAACGTAACCGCCAATGTCGAAATGTCGGATGCAGTGATGGCGCAGCTCTCGGCCTGAAACACGGCGTATGGAACCAATATGATTCCGGTATGCAAATCATGCATACGCGATGAGGCAGCGTTTCGCTGTCGCCTTGTGGGTCGTTGACGTGGCGAGGGCGGGATCGCCGCCCTCGGGCCCCCGTGCCGGGAGCGTTCGGGCGGCGATGCCGGGCGGGGCCGGCCCGTCTGTGGCGCGGTCCGGGATCATTCCCGACGGTGCGACGGGGGCACCTGCGGGATGCCTCCGGCGGGAGTTTTTTGACCAAGATGAAGGCGGGTCCGGGTGTCAGGCCGGGAGCAGTGCGCGGCGTGCCGCGTAGCGGATGGTGCGGGTCAGATCGGCCAGCGTCGCGCGGTGCTGGCGCGGCACCTGCCAGGTCAGGGCCGTGTCGCGCGTCGCACCGGGTTGAAGTTCCACAAGCTGTCCCGCCGCGATCAGCGGATCGACGAGCAGGGTAGGGTTGAGACCCCAGCCCAGGCCCGCGACGGCGGCGGCGGTGATGGCATTGGTATCGGGGACATGATGGGTGCGCAGCCGGGGCCTGTCCCCTGTCACCTGCGCGGCCCATTGCTGTTGCAGCCTGTCCTTGCCGTTGAAGGTCAGGGCGGGGGCGGGGGCAAGGCTGGTCGCGGTCACGCCATCCGCGAACCAGCGGGCATGAGAATCTGGCGCGCAGACCGCGCGGTAGCGAAGCGCGCCCAGCGCATGCGCGTCGCAACCGGGCACCGGGCCGCCCGCGACGGTGACGGCGGCGGCCACCGCACCCTGGCGCAGCACATCAGCGGAATGGTCCTGATCGTCGATCACCAGATCGAAAAGCAGCCCCGGCACGGCGGCCAGCGCGGGGATGACCCAAGGTGGCGAGACTGTCGGCCGTCACCGCGATGCGCAGGGCGGTGTCGGGTGCGGGCAGAAGGCTCGCCAGATCGGCGGCCAGGCGACGGTCGCGCAGGCCGATATCTTCGGCATGTCGCACAAGCCGCGCGCCGGTGTCTGTGGCGGTGGCGGGCCGTGTCTGGCGCACAAGCGTGGTGCCCAGCCGTTCCTCCAAGGCCTTGATGCGTTGGGAGACGGCGGATTGCGTCACGCCCAACCGGGTCGAGAGGGCGGTCGAAGCGATCATCAGATCAGCTTATGTTCGATCGGGATTATGCGGTAGACCGATGTTGGTGGGTCGGGTGGCGGCAGGGACTTGAGAAAAGGAGCGCGCCATGTGGACAGCCGTATTGGCCGGATTTTCACTGGGCTTCAGCCTTATTCTGGCGATCGGAGCGCAGAATGCCTTTGTCCTGCGGCAGGGGCTGCGGCGGGCGCATGTCGGCGCGGTGGTGGCGGTTTGCGTGCTGTCGGATGCGGCGCTGATCGCGCTGGGGGTGACGAGTTTCACCCGCGTGACCACGGCCCTGCCCTGGATCGTGCCGGTACTGCGCTATGGCGGGGCGGCGTTTCTGGCGGGCTATGCTTTGCGCGCGGGATGGTCCGCGTGGCGTGGCGGGGCGGCATTGGCGGTGGATGTGGGCGGCGGCGGTAGCCTGCGGGCGGCGGTTCTGACCTGTCTGGCGCTGACCTGGGGCAATCCGCATGTCTATCTGGATACGGTCGTCCTGGTCGGGTCGGTCGCCACGCAATACGGCGATGCGGCGGGATGGTTCGGGGCCGGCGCGGCCCTGGCCAGCGCGGTATTCTTTGCCGCGCTGGGCTATGGCGCGCGCTTGCTGGCCCCGGTTTTTGCGCGGCCCATGGCCTGGCGCGTGCTGGACGGGGTGATTGCCGTCGTGATGGCGGCGCTGGCCGTCAAGCTGCTGGCGATGTGACGCCTTGCAGCCGCCCCGGCGATGGGATTTCCTGCGTCCATGACCACGCGCCCAACGCCCATCCCGACCCCGATCCTGACCCCGATCCTGAACCCCGAGGCGCGTCCGGTTCTGGGCGTGTTCTGGATGCTGGTCACGGGGGCCTGTTTTGTGGCGGTGACGGCGACGGTGAAGGTGGTGGGGTCGGACGTGCCCCCGGCGCAGGCGGCATTCCTGCGCTATGCGCTGGGGCTGGTGTTTCTGATCCCGATGCTGCCCGCGATGCGCGCCGCGCGGCTGGCCCCCCGGCAATGGGGCCTGTTCGGTATCCGGGGCGTGGTCCATACGCTGGGCGTGATCTGCTGGTTCTATGCGATGACGCAGATCCCCATCGCGGAAGTCACGGCGATGAATTACCTCAACCCCGTCTATGTCACGATCCTGGCGGTGTTTTTCCTGGGCGAACGGATGGCCGCGCGACGGATCATCGCGGTGGGGGTTGCGGTTCTGGGGGCGCTGATCATCCTGCGCCCCGGTTTTCGGGAGCTGAACGACGGGCATCTGGCGATGCTGTTTACGGCCGCCGCCTTTGCGGTGGGATATCTGATTGCCAAGATCATGGCCGATGAGGTGGCCCCGGCGGTCGTGGTCTTCATGCTGTCGGTGACCGTGACGATCGGGCTTGCGCCCTTTGCCTGGTTCGTCTGGGTGCCGGTGACATGGGAGCAGATCGGCTGGTTGTTCCTGACGGCGGCATTCGCCACGGCGGGCCATTTTTCCATGACCCTGGCGTTTCAGGCGGCACCCCTCGCGGTGACGCAGCCGGTGACGTTTTTGCAACTGGTCTGGGCGACGGCACTGGGTGCGCTGGTGTTCGGGGAGGCGGTGGATGGCTGGGTGATGTTGGGTGGTGCGATGATTATCGCGGCGATCAGTTTCATCACCTGGCGCGAGGCGGTGTTGAAGCGGCGCGGTGTCACACCTGCGGTCAGCCAGACCAAGCATTGAGCTTGGGTTGATCTGGCGCAAGGCGCGGGGTTGCGCGGGGGCCTAGGGTGATGGCCGACGTGACAGCACAGGAGAGGCGCGATGTCCAACACCCCCCATGAACTGGCCGAAGAATTCCCCGATGCGGTGGAGAAAATCCATGCGCTCAAGACCAGCGACGCGCATTTCGCGCGCCTGATGGAGGAATACCACGATGTGAACGGTGCCGTGCATCGCGCCGAGACCGGGGTGGAGCCTTGCGACGACTTGGCCGAGACGGAGATGCGCAAGCAGCGGATGGTGCTGAAGGATCAGATTGCAGCGATCCTGGCCAAGGCGTGACGTGGGAGGGGGGCGCTGCCCCCCGGCCTGCGGCCTCCCCCCGGGAATATTTGTGAAGCAGAGAAGCGGGGGTCAGGCGGTATCCGGGTTCGCGGTATCGGTGTCCGCTTCGGGCAGGTCGGTGCCTTCGAGCCGGGCCTGAAAGCGGTCGAAGAACTGATCGGCCATCTTGCGTGCGAAGCTGTCGATCAGGCGGGATCCAAGCTGTGCCAGCTTGCCGCCGACCTTGGCATCAACGACATAATGCAGGTCGGTGCCGCCACCTGCGGCATCCGAGAGCGTGACCTGAGCGGCCCCCTTGGCAAAGCCCGCGACGCCACCCTTGCCCTCGCCGGTGATGGTATAGCCTTGCAGGGGCACGACATCGGACAGCACCACCTCGCCTTTGAACGTGGCCTTGACCGGGCCGACCTTTTGTTTGACCACGGCGGAAAAGCCATCTTCGGGCGAGCCGGTCAGTTCCTCGCAGCCGGGGATGCAGGCCTTGAGCGTGTCGGCATCGTTGAGGGCCGTCCAGACGGTGGCGCGGTCGGCGGCGATGGTGCGGGTGGCGGTCAGTTCCATGCGGGTTCCTGTGGTGGTTGTGTCAAATGAGTTAGGACCGGGGCGGTGCCTGCGTCAACGCAGGATCTGATAGGGCAGGGTGCCGCGATGGTTCGGGTCGATCACGATCCGGCGTTCCAGTGGCGGGACGGAGCGTTGGTGACACTGCGTGCGTTCGCAGATGCGGCAGGAGATGCCGATGGGCTGGAACGCGGTGGCGGCCCCCAGATCAAGCCCGTCGGCATAGACCAGCGCGGGGGCGTGGCGCACCTCGCAGCCCAACGAAATGGCGAAGCGTCGCAGTGGTGCATCCCAGGCCCCGCCCGATTTCGACACGTCGCGCGCCAGGATCACATAGCGCGCGCCATCGGGCGTTTCGGCCAGTTGCCGCAGGAAGCGGCCTGGCGATTCAAAGGCGGAATGCACATTCCAGAGCGGGCAGGCCCCGCCGAAGCGCGCGAATTGCAGCCGCGTGGCGGAATGGCGTTTGGTGACGGTGCCGGCCTGATCGACGCGG
>Ga0136559_1000661_pt1 | contig 11710 bp, 9 predicted proteins | sample AntRauMeHopE1496_FD_104633 | JGI IMG/M metagenome (GOLD analysis project Ga0136559, IMG submission 104633) | Saline lake microbial communities from Rauer Islands, Antarctica - Metagenome Hop E1 #496 | ecosystem: Environmental > Aquatic > Non-marine Saline and Alkaline > Saline | place... | reverse complement strand
TCATCATATAACTGAAGGCTAAAACACTCTTCAACTACATCAAAAACCATATTGTTTACTTCTTTTTTTACATCTCTCTTGCTTGCCATAATTCATTGATTTATTGATGCAAAATTACAAAAAATATATCAGCCTCAGTTAACGGCAAGAAATTAACCTTGAGGGAAGTCAAAGGTATTCGATGATGTGCAGGCGATTGCATGTTTAAAAAAGAAGACATTTAGAATAATCTTTCAACAACAAATTTCAAGATTCTCCATATATCACTTATCTTCGCGGATATGCTTTACGCAGTGACCGATATAGAAACCACAGGGGGAAGTACTCGCACAACTAAAATTACAGAAGTTGCCATTTACCTGCACGATGGCGAGAAAATTATCGATGAATATAGCCAACTTATCAATCCTGAAAGCTCTATTCCACGATTCATTTCTCAACTCACTGGAATTACCGATGAAATGGTAGAGCACCAACCGCGATTTTTTGAAGTGGCAAAAGACATCGTAAAATTTACCGAAAATGCTGTCTTCGTGGCACATAACGTAGGCTTCGATTACAACGTTTTGCGCCAAGAATTCAAGTCATTGGGATACGACTACCGAAGAGCGCATCTGTGTACCGTGCGCACTTCACGACATACGATTCCTGGACAACCATCCTACAGTCTTGGAAAACTTACAAAAGCATTAAATATCGAGTTAGATAATCACCACAGAGCAGCTAGTGACGCGCTAGCAACTACACACTTGCTCCAGCTTTTATTAACTATCAACAAGGGTGACCTTACTAATTTTATAGAAAAAGAGATTAATCCCAAAGAGCTTCACCCTTTATTGAACCTAGCAGTTCTTGATACAATCCCAAAACAAACTGGCGTTTACAGATTCTACAATGAGGACAACGCATTAATCTACATTGGAAAAAGTAAAAACATTCGAACACGCACACTGCAGCATTTAAAAAATAGCAAAAACAAAAGAGCCATTCAGATGAGGCAAGAAATCGCGCGAATCGAATATACGCTCACCGGCTCCGAACTCATTTCACTCATTCATGAATCAGACATAATAAAGAAATACAAGCCAATCTATAATAGAGCACTGAGAAAAGACAAATTCAACATTGGACTTTACGATTACGTCGATGGGAAAAACTACCTTAATCTCCTGCTTGATTCTGTCAAAAATAAAACAGCACAGCCCATCACCACTTTCGCATCGAAATCAGATGCACAGCGATTTATGGACTACAACTTCGAAAAATTCAACCTTTGTCAAAAGTTAATGGGCATGTACCCCACTCGAAACGCATGCTTTCAATACCACACGAAACAGTGCAAAGGTGCTTGTGTGGGCGAAGAATCTTCAGAAAATTATAACGCACGTGTTCAAGAGATGATAGATCGGCTTCATTTCGATCGTGATAATTTTTACATTATTGAAAATGGACGAACGAAGTATGAAAAATCGTTGATTCAAATAAAAAACGGCAGTTACTTTGGATATGGATACATTCCCTTGGAGCAAATGAATAGTACGACGCAGCATTGGGAAAACTTCATTGAACAGTACAAAGAAAACAGAGATACACGCGTTATTTTACAGGGTTATTTAAGAAAGCATCAAAAAGTAGACACTAGACCCTATTCATAAACCCCTCTTTTTCTCTAATCGATTAAAAATTAATGAGCCTAACATAACAACTAAAACAAAAGAGAGCAGTACCAGCATATATTTAGGTATTTATAACTAGGTAAACGCATGTGCAAGAGCAAACGTTGGAGATTTATAAGTTAGTCTCTTACTTGGTTCATATTTACTCTTCACTATTGGCTACCGACTTCCGCTTTTCACAAATTCATCACGAATGCTTACCGACAAAAAAGAATTGAAGAAACTACTCGGTCTTTTAGATAGTAAAATAACTTATGCTCATGCCTGACCAAAAGATTAATTAATTGATTTTCATTGATTCAAAAAATAATTGTTCCATTTTAAGTTACGATTTAATTATTAATTTAGTGCCTCATAAAGAGTATTTTTTAGTCAAAAAGGTCTGTTTTATAAGTAGGGAAAACGTATTTCGGCAATGAATGAATGAATGAATGAATGAATGAATCTATTCACACACCATGACGCAAAGAGAAAATGAAATCAGTGAGTATTTTGAAAAAAACAGTCGCTATTTTCCAGCAGTCGCTTTGGAAAATATAAACGAGTTTATGCAGCACATAGATGAAGAGGATTTACATTTAATACTGACGTTTCCTTTTAAAAATCCTTCAAAAATGTTTTGGACTGCCTTTCCGCTAGGATTATTTGGAGTGGATAGATTTGTTCTTGGAGATACTGGTTTAGGCATTGTTAAATTGTTAACACTTGGTCAGTTTCTAATTGGCTTCACGGTAGATAGTTTTACAATTATCAGCAGAACGAAGAATTATAACTACCAAGAATTTTTAAAACTTAAAATTAAGCTGAGTTAATATTAATCAATAAATGTAATTATTATGAAACATTTTGTAACCAATGAAAGTACGTCAAACGAAAATTTTACGCATGTTTATTCAGGAATTTCTAAAGGAGATTTAGACAAGAAGATCGATAAATTGTTTTTATCTTCTGGGTATAAAATGAAAGAAGGTCAAGTTGGAAAAGCGTCTTATGTAAAAGGAAACAGAGTGTTACGAATTCTATTCGGCGCATTTGTGAAGTATTTCAAATTCCACATTGAAACCACGAAAAATTCAGATGCTGTAAAAGTTACCGTAGGAAAAGAAACTTCCGGAATGTCTGGAGGTGTAATTGGAATTAATCAAGTAAAAAAGGAGCTGAAACATCTCGCTTCGTTGCTTGAAACGCTTTAAAAGTAGTGGTTAAAAAAAAGTAGATTACCTACCGTCTGTTACCCCATTTAGGGTTTACTAATTTAGTAAATCACACTAACGCATTTGCTAGTTGAATCTTCCTCGCTGTCATTTATCATCATTTCTTTGGTAATAAATAAAAAAGTAGCTATCTTTGCACTCCAATTTAAAAAAGTGCTGTAAGCCCTGATAACACAGTGATTAATAACAACTTTTAACTATTCAGGGGTGGTTAGAATACAATTTAAAAAGCCCAAATATGGCTGAAAAAACAATTACAAGTCAGGGAAATCCTGATTTTGACTGGGAAGCGTTAGCGCATGACGGTTACAGTAAAGCAGAACATGCTGAGTATGCAGATCGCTACGAAGCAACATTGACATCGATCAATGAAAAAGAAGTAATCATGGGAACAGTTGTTACCGTGACGAAAAAAGAAGTAGTCATCAACATTGGTTACAAATCTGAAGGAGTTGTTGCGATCAACGAATTCCGTTACAATCCAGACTTAAAAGCTGGTGATGAAGTAGAAGTTTTTGTAGAATCGCAAGAGGACAGAAACGGACAACTTATTGTTTCGCATAGAACTGCGCGTATGCACAGTGCTTGGGACAAAGTAAACGAAGTACTCAAAACAGGAGAAGTTATCACTGGTTTTGTTAAGTGTCGTACAAAAGGAGGTCTTATCGTAGATGTATTTGGAATTGAGGCGTTCTTGCCAGGTTCTCAAATCGATGTTAAGCCAATCCGTGATTACGATATCTATGTTGGTAAAAACATGGAATTCAAAGTTGTTAAAATCAACCAAGAATTTAGAAACGTTGTTGTATCACACAAAGCTCTTATTGAGGCTGAACTTGAAGAACAGAAAAAACAAATTATTTCTGGTCTTGAAAAAGGTCAAGTATTGGAAGGAACAGTTAAAAACATCACATCTTACGGTGTATTCATCGATTTAGGTGGTGTTGACGGACTTATTCATATTACAGATTTATCTTGGGGTCGTGTGAACCACCCAGAGGAAATCGTTGAATTAGACCAGAAATTAAACGTTGTAATTCTAGACTTTGATGATGATAAGAAAAGAATTGCATTAGGGTTGAAACAATTACAACCTCATCCATGGGATGCATTGAGCGAAGACTTAAACGTTGGTGATAAAATCAAAGGGAAAGTTGTTGTTCTTGCGGACTACGGTGCTTTTGTTGAAATAGCTGCTGGCGTAGAAGGATTAATCCACGTATCAGAAATGAGCTGGTCACAACATTTACGCACTGCACAAGACTTCTTGAAAATAGGAGACGAAGTGGAAGCTGTTATCTTAACACTTGATCGCGAAGAGCGCAAAATGTCGTTAGGTATTAAGCAATTGATGCCAGACCCATGGGCTGAAATCGATAAGCGTTACCCTGTTGAATCTAAGCACAACGCAAAAGTACGTAACTTTACAAACTTTGGTGTTTTTGTTGAATTAGAAGAAGGTGTTGATGGATTGATTCACATTTCTGACCTTTCATGGCAGAAGAAAATCAAGCATCCATCTGAATTCTGTAAGGTGGGTGATGAAATGCAAGTAGTTGTATTAGAAATCGACCAAGACAACAGAAGAATTTCTTTAGGTCATAAACAACTTGAAGAAAATCCATGGGATGTATTCGACACATTGTTTGCTGAAGGATCAGTTCACCAAGGAACTATCATTGACTTGAAAGATAAGAGTGGTATCGTAGCTTTACCGTACGGAGTTGAAGGGATTTGTCCTGCTAAACACATGCGTAAAGAAGATGGTACTAACGCGAAAATGGAAGAGCAATTAGATTTCAAAGTAATCGAGTTTAACAAAGATGCTAAGAAAATTGTTGTTTCACACGTGAGAACTTTCGAAGAAGGTGATGACACTCCAACAACTACTAAATCCGCTGGAAACAAAGGAAAAGGTGGTAAAGGTGGAGGAGGTTCAACTTCTAAAGCTGTAGATCAAATCAATAAGAACTCTGAAAAGTCTACATTAGGTGATTTAGATGCTCTTGCTGCATTGAAAGATAAAATGGACGGGAAATAATATTATTTCTTCGTCTTAAAAATACAAATCCCGAGCTAGTTTCTAGTTCGGGATTTTTTTTTGGAGGTTTTAATATTTGGTAGACGAAGAACTGTGTACCAAACACACCCAAAAAAAAGGCCTAATAAAATATGGTTGAGGCAAGGTTTAAGATCAATCATTGGCATTTTCTATCCTCACCAAAAAAGCCCGTCGAATAAAAAATATATTCCAATTATAGAAAGGATTGAAATAATAAGAAAGAGCGATAAGTAAGCAATATCCTGTCTGCGCGCTTTCTTTCGTATTCGTTTTTTCATCTCTACTATCTCCTTGGGAGTATGCTCCTTAAATTGTAGTCGGACACTTTTTCTTGATAAACTATTATACCTAGTGCTATTCCTCTTAAACTTAACACCTTTTCTAAGTGCTGTATTCTTCTTCAAAGAAGTAAACATAGCCGAAATAGAACCTGGCCGAGCTCATAGAAAGAATTTTTGATAGTTAAGCACTAGTGGAATCAAAAAAGCCATAGGAGAGAATACATCCCCTACGGCTTTTTTTAGATAACACTATTTATTTTGCAATTACAATCTTCTGCACACGTTGGAAACTTTCCTTTCCAATGCGTACCAAATAAACACCTGAGGACAAGTTTGATTTGTCAAAGCTTGATGTCAATTCCCCGGAAGTTACATTAACCACCTTAGAAGCTATCTCCTGTCCATTCATAGCGAATAAGTGTACGTATATTTCACCGTCGCTCAGATTTGCTCCATTCACCAAAATCACATCTGAGTTTTGACTTACATTCAGCTCTGGCTCAACAAAATCTTCATTTACAACGTTCACGATATCTTCTAAACTAAAGGAAAATATTTTAGTTCTTCTAGATCCGCCTGGGCCAATATACTCACCCGTAAACCAAAACGTTTTTCCGTCAGGGTCAAGTGACATGTGTGAATAATCTCCAAAACGATTTCCACCAGATTGAAAGGAAGAACCTTCCTGCGCAAAAGTTTCTGGCAAAGACATATCCCCTAAGGCATCCCAATGAAATCTTCCTGTAAAGGCAAGACCAGGATAACTATTCGGACCAGAAACGTTAAAGCCCATTCCGATATGACCATTGTAATCCATTGAAATACTCCCTAAGAATCGGCTGTCTACGTCTGGCGGCGAATACGTACTTTGTTGACGAATGGAGAACTCTTGCGTGGCCTCATCCTGACGTAATTCGTACCATCTTATTCCTCCCTTATTCGCATTATTCACATCCACAACATTACACAACATAACGGTATTGTACGTGGGCCATCTTAAGTATTGTGCACGGTAATTAAACACAGATGCAATTGCATCAATCCGTTGTGTTGTTCCCATTTGCACTATATCGTCCCAACTAGTTGTAAACACTGAATTAAATGGTTCAGTAGGAATATTTTGATGTAAACTTATGGAAGAGTTGGAAGGAATATCCCAATCAACTTCCATTTTTAATACGCGGATATGATCCTCGCTTACGCCTCCCCAAGAATCATCTTGAAATAAGAACATATAATTTGGAGTACCATACGGAGGTAAATCCCCATCAGCATCAGCCGGAAGCACACTTCTAAAACCATATCCAGTTGAAAAACTTGGTAATGTCATGGGCACCATCGCAGCAGTTGGATCACCAACAATCATTTTATCCCGTTCGAAAGCCACTACATTTTGAGTAAATGTATTGGATGTCATATAATAACCATCTGACCAAATAGAATATTTTGGGTAATCTGGAAAAGAAGGGAAAGAAAACTCATACAGGTGAAAAGAACCAGTAGGGTCTGAAGTTTCAGATACTGCAAATAAAATTTCATTTGTACCTGTTTGGAACTGCGTAATCACAAACTTATCTGCAAATCTATCATACATAACAATTGGATCACCTGAATTAGTTGATCCTGGCCACAGCGTATTCAACGCTTTGGCACCTACTGAAGAAGTGCCGTCCTTATTATAAACCCGATATACTGTATTTACAGCTTGAACATAATAATCATCACTTACTGCCCCAGAAGGATCAGGTGGAAAGGCACCTTGTAATCCAAAGAAATTCACGCCCATTGGAAGATCCCAACTGGCCTTTTCATAGAATTGCTGACGCGCTGGATCTTCTTTTTTTGGCAGTGCATTAGGATTAACAGCCTCTGGTCGGCGGCGATTTTCCTTTACATTACCTTCATTTTTTTCGTATACCAATGTTGTTTCATCAACATCCGGTAAATCTCTAATCGGAATGGAGAGCCCCAGGTAGTTACCTTGAACTTTCTCAACCGGCTCTTCTTGTTCATATACTTGTTCTTGTCCCCAAGAACTCCCTATTGCAGCAACGAATAGAGTAAAAGTAAAAAATGTGCTTTTTTTCATAGTGGACCAAATCTAACAGATTCAGCTTGATAAAACAAAGAAAATAGGATAATAATGCGCAATAGTTCAACGAAAAACTATTCGAACCAAACGTCCACAATGTATTGAGTACCCGCTTTTTGGTTCACCCTGTCGATAATGACCTGTTTTCCGAAGAGTAATTCTTCACGCATTACAGAAGAATTCATTTTTAAATGTAGAATTCGATTTCTTATATATATCTTATCCGTGCGCAGCGAAATTGCCTTACCCATCATTTCTTCCCACCCGTTAATAATGTCAAAATCTTTCATCCTACCTTCCAGATTATAGGCTTTTAGGAATTTATCGATGACAGCATTGATGGACTGATCTTTGTCTTTATTTGTTCTATCACTCATAGGTTACAGCTTCTTCTAAAACGTTCTTGACTTCATTCTCCTGCACCGAAAATAGTCGAAATGGTAATTTTATGCTATCAAAAATACGCCTCACCCTGTCCTCATCCGTGTCTGTTACGAGCACTTGACCAAAGCTATTATGACTGACCAGCTCCATTAACCGTTCCACGCGCTTATTGTCTAACTTATCAAAAATATCATCCAACAACATAACTGGCTTTACTTGCAAGTGTTTGGTCAACCATTCAAACTGAGCTAATTTAAGTGCAATTAAATAAGACTTTTGTTGACCTTGAGAGCCAAATTTTTTAACTGGGTGATTATTAATCGTAAAAATTAAATCATCTTTATGTGTTCCAACGGTGGTGTATTGCTTGCGGTGATCATGACGCTCCGCCCCTTTTAATTGAGTGAGAAAATCCCCTTCCAACAAATGTGATTTATACGTTAACCCCACAACCTCTTTTTTATCGGATAAATCGTCATAGTACTTCTGAAAAACAGAGATAAACTCCTCCAAAAAAGCTGACCGTGCCGAAAATATGCGCTGACCATAGGTGACTAACTGCTCATCCCACACCTCAATACTCTCCCGATTGAAAAAACCAAAATCTGCCATGTTCTTCAGCAAAGCATTGCGTTGATCCAATACTTTGCCGTATTTTACTAAATCATCTAAGAATCCTCGATCGAATTGAGCGACTATTCCATCCATCCATTTCCTTCTCAGCTCACTCCCTTCAGTAATTAAATTCCTGTCATAAGGTGAAATCATTACACTTGGATAACATCCAATATGCTCCGCTAGTTTTTCGTATTGAACTTTGTTCTTCTTAAAAACTTTCTTAGTACCCTTTTTAACCCCACAATAAATTTGATCAGACACCTCCTCTTTTTGCCAAACCCCTTGAAGAACAAAAAACTGCTCGTCGAATAAAATGTTCTGACTATCAATAGGATTGAGGTATGATCGACACATACTTAAGTAGTGTATTGCATCCAATAAATTTGTTTTTCCAGCACCATTGCTTCCCACAAAACAATTGATTTCAGGAGATAGCTCCACATCCACCTGACGGTAATTCTTGAAATTTACAATGGAGAGCTTCGCTACGTGCATAGAAAACAAAAGTACGATATTTTAAGGAATTTTTAGGGAGAAAAACAGATTGCTGTGTCGCTCAATTTTGTGTCCAACAAGGAGGATTTCCAAATCAAGTATTCCAGCCCTTGCTAGCAGAAAAAAAGCGTATTCCTCCAAGTTACAAGCTACTGATCAAAGCTGAACGGGTACTAATAAGACAAGGAGAGCTGCGGCGCAGTGACTTAATTCGAAGTTATAACTAGTGATTTCTATATTACGCCAACGAAAGAGTCGGATGTGGCTTCTATGAATTACTAACAGTATAAGGCGAATAACTATTTCGTACTATTTTCTTAACTCCCCACAATAGTTATAATTTTAAGGTTGGAAAATAGGCAAAATATGAAATTAGCTAAACCGCACACATTAAAAGAAATCGCGGAAATATTAGGATGTGAATTTATTGGTAACGCGGACCATAACGTTACTGGAATCAATGAGATTCATCGTGTGGAAACAGGTGATATCGTTTTTGTAGACCATCCTAAATACTATGAAAAAGCGCTAAAAAGTGCCGCAACAACTATTCTTATAGACAAAGAAGTAGATTGCCCTGAAGGAAAAGGACTACTTATTTCTGCAGCGCCATTTGATGATTTCAATAAATTAACACGCCATTTTCGTCCTTTAAGACCGTTCCATCAAGCAATAGGTGAAGACACAGTAATTGACGACACCGCAATTATCTACCCCAACGTTTCAATTGGCAACAATGTAAACGTAGGTAAGCATGTTGTCCTCTACCCTGGCGTCGTTCTCATGGACCATACTACGTTAGAAGACAATGTAATTATTGGTCCCAACTCGGTGATAGGCCATTATGCTTTCTACTACAAGAAAAAAGCAGATGGATATAATCGAATGCATACGTGCGGTGGGGTTCTCATTCAAAAAAATGCAGAAATTGGAGCGAGTTGTACCATTGATGCAGGGGTATCGGCACTAACAATTGTTGGAGAAGGCACTAAAATAGACAACAAAGTGCATGTTGGTCACGATACGGTTATCGGAAAACATTGCTTATTAGCTGCCAATGTGGGCCTTGCAGGATGTGTCGAACTCAAAGACAACGTTACGCTATGGGGTCAAGTGGGATGTGCCAGTGATGTAGAAATTGGAGAAAATGTTGTCGTATTCGCACAATCAGGCATTTCTAAAAATTTAGCACCAGATAAAACATACTTCGGCAGCCCAGCGAAAGATGTGAGACTCGCTTACCGCGAGCTCGCAGCATTGAGAAAGCTACCTGAAATATTAGAAAACCTGTAATTAAATGAAAGATGCCCTTATCCTGGAGTTAGAGCGACAATTGAAGTTGAAAGACTTCAAACTAAACTCTCTACTGGAAATCACTACAGGCATAAACACCAATCAATCAGTGGATCAACTGATTATGATATATGAATTCATTCTTAAAGAACAACTAGGGTTTGAAAAATTTATATTGTTTAATAAACAAGAGAGTTGGGAGCCCTTAATCAAAACAGGATTTAGAGGAAAAATAAAGGAAATCGATGTTGATCGCGACTTAATGAGGTTTAGAGAAATTACTGTCATCGAATCCTCTCACCTAGAGATGTTAAATGAGTTCGACGTTGTAATCCCAGTATATCACAAGGAAAAACCACTTGCCTTTTTGCTCATCAAAGGGATCCAAGAAGAAAACTTAAAACCAAGTAGTTCTCTCGATAACCTGAATTTCATTCAAACACTTACCAACATTATTGTTGTTGCCATTGAGAATAAGCGCATGGCGAAACAAGGGTTAAAGCAGGAAAGAATTAAAAAGGAATTAGAAGTCGCTTCGGAAATGCAGAAAATGCTTTTTCCGACAGACCTTCCATCAGACAAACGCATTGATTTAGCAGCGACACATCGGGCACGCCATGAAGTTGGTGGGGATTACTATGACTTTATTCCGTTAAACGACGAAGAATTCATTGTGTGTATTGCAGATGTTTCTGGAAAAGGAATCAGTGCAGCAATGCTTATGGCAAATTTCCAAGCAACCATTCGAACACTCTACAATTATCAGCGTTTTGACCTTGAGTTTTTAATCGGAGAACTGAATAAAAAAGTAATGCTCAGTGCTAAAGGAGAGAAATTTATTACTTTTTTTATCGCACAATACAACAGTACCACGCGCAGGTTAAAATATATCAACGCCGGACATAATCACCCTATTTTAACCAATGGTAGAAAAGCCACTTTTCTAGACAAAGGATGTGTAGGATTAGGGATGTTTGACGAAATACCATTTATCGAACCAGATGAGATCACAATTCCTCCCAATTCTACGCTTGTGCTTTATACAGACGGTGTGGTTGAGTTAGAGAATCAAGAAGGAGAATACTATGAAACGGATCGGCTCATTAAACTTATTCACAGCTTTTACCCTCTAAAGATGGAAGATTTGAATAACCTCGTATTCTCAAAACTAGATGAATGGCGGGGAAAGAAAGATCCTGATGATGATACGGCCATTTTGAGCTGTAGAATTTTTTAACAAAGCGTTCGATGACACAGACCAAAAAGTAGTACATTCTTTTCACGCTAAAAATCGCAACTTTTTCGTATTTTCGTATTCGATGAGAAACATAAAACACGTTTTATTCCTACTCGTAACAGCCACTATATTTTTGAGCGCTGGCAATAAACCTATCCCTAAACGTTTAATTGGCACGTACACCGGAATTCAAGACAGCTATACCATTACCATTGATGATGAGGTGGTGAATATTCCGTCTGTAAATTTAACTATCAAATTGAGCTACAATGAGCTGCTCATCTCTTCACCCAACAAAATATTAAAAGCACGTTACGAAGTAAAATCTCCCACAAAAAAATACTATGCACTTACAGTT
>Ga0136559_1000659_pt1 | contig 11745 bp, 9 predicted proteins | sample AntRauMeHopE1496_FD_104633 | JGI IMG/M metagenome (GOLD analysis project Ga0136559, IMG submission 104633) | Saline lake microbial communities from Rauer Islands, Antarctica - Metagenome Hop E1 #496 | ecosystem: Environmental > Aquatic > Non-marine Saline and Alkaline > Saline | place... | reverse complement strand
TTTGCGCAAGCAGGTTTTCAAAACTTATGTGCAAAATCTGCGCAGCTTACCAGTTATTTAGAATACCTTGTAAGCAACCTAGACGGCGAGCGCATTACCATCATCACGCCCAGCAACCCAGCAGACCGCGGCTGCCAGTTGTCCCTAGCCGTTAAAAATGCCGACAAGTCCCTTTTTAATGCCATCACCGCAAAAGGTGTGATTGCCGACTGGCGCGAGCCAGACGTTATAAGGATTGCACCCGTGCCGCTTTACAATAGTTTTGAAGATTGCTGGCGGTTTGTCGAGGTTTTGAAGAGTGAGTTGTGAGAAGAGAGTTGCAGTTTATGAGCTGTGAGCTATAGCGGTTAGGACGTATGACAATTAAGAGCGTTAATGCTTAGGACGTGAGACTTATGGCTTTTAGAATTACAACTACCAATCTGAGCACGCAAACAAATGCAGCACAAGCCCTTCTAGGAAAATGTAGCAAAAAACACCATTAAAATCCTCATGAAAAGCCCAATAACGCGACTCAATAAATGGGACACTTAAATCACCCCAGCGTGAATGCGAAATTTATTTAAAAAATATGGCCGCCCGGGCAGAAATACTGGGCTCATCATGAAAGCATTAAAACAAATTAAAGAAAACCAACCAATAGCCCAATAACGGTTGACAGATAACTACCCCATGAAAACAACAAACAAAGAAACTAAAATACTCATCACAGGAGCTGGATTATGTGGCTCTTTACTAGGACTGCGACTGGCGCAACGTGGGTATCATGTAAACATATTAGAAAAACGTGCAGACATGCGCAAGATGCAAGCAGACGCTGGCCGCTCTATAAACTTAGCACTTTCTGATCGTGGCCTTTCTGGTCTTAAACTAGTAGGTCTAGAAGAAAAAGTGCGCGAACTTTGCATTCCCATGAACGGTAGACTCGTACACGACGTAGACGGCAACACATTTGCATCTAACTACAGCGGTCGTGACGGCGAGTACATAAATTCTATATCTCGTGAAGAGCTTAATAAACTTTTACTAAACGAGGCAGAGAAATATGACAACGTACAAATAGATTTTGACGATGCCGTTATCGCGGTAGATTTAGAAGAAAGCACGGTAACCTATCACGATTCTGAAACTGATACAGAGAAACAACGGAAAGCGGACATAGTACTAGGAACAGACGGCGCAGGTTCGGTAGTGCGTAAAGCAATGATGACGCAACGCGATTATCTGTTCTCGCATGCCATGGACTGGTTGCCACACGGTTATAAAGAACTAAGCATACCACCTGCTGAAGACGGCACATGGCGCATCGAGAAAAACTTCTTGCACATTTGGCCACGTGGTGGTTTTATGCTCATAGCCCTACCCAATCTAGACGGCAGTTTTACCCTAACCCTATTTATGCAATATGACGGCGACGGGCCAGCGTTCAATAACATAAAAACCGATGCTGAAATCACCGTATTCTTTGACACCTATTTTAAAGATGTGGTAAAACATATTCCAGACCTTAAAGAGCAGTACCATACAAATCCTGCACCACCGCTAGGAACTGTGCGTTGCTCACCGTGGGCGGCTTATGGAACAAGCCTGATACTGGGCGATGCGGCACATGCCATCGTACCTTTTTACGGTCAGGGCATGAACGCTAGTTTTGAAGACGTGGTCGTCCTAGACAACATGCTAGACCACCATGAAACTTGGGAAAATGCACTCAATCATTTCTCTACCCAGCGCAAACCAGATGCAAACGCCATTGCTGACCTTGCTTTAGACAATTTTGTAGAGATGCGCGACAGCGTTGCAAACCCCAACTTCCAGTTAAAAAGGCAAATTGAGATGCGTTTAGAGGCCGCTTTCGCGAAAGCAGAATACCAATCTAAATATTCACTCGTTACATTTCCTGCACCAGGAATAAGTTACGAGCAAGCCATGCTGCAAGGTCGCGCGCAGGACAAAGCCATTTTATGGCTGCTAGAGAATGAGCAAATAACCGTAGAAGACGACCTCAACGATTTACTAGCCGCAATCCAGAAAAAAACACACGAAGTACGCTGGTTGCGCGGGTAGTTTTTAAACCTGTGGTTTAAAGACCCCAAAGGTTTTGGAAACTTTTGGGGTCTTATTTACGCAGCAAAACCGCAACCGTAACGATACCGCTTTGCGGTGCAGCATAATATCTTTATAGACTAATAAAAACAACCATGGGAGTATTAAAAGACAAAGCAAAACCACGAGGGAAGTATCCACACATAAAGCGCGTAGGCGATTTCTTGTTTGTGTCAGGAACCAGCAGCCGCAGGACAGACAATACCTTTGCTGGTGTAGCTGTAGATGAAATGGGAACAACAAACCTAGATATCAGAGCACAAACCGCAGCGGTACTAGAAAACATAGACGCGATTTTACAAACCGAAGGCGCTTCGCTTAAAAACGTGGTGGACGTTACTTGTTTTCTGGTAAACATGAACGATTTTGGTGGTTATAACGAGACTTACGGGCAGTTTTTTGATTTCGACGGCCCTACCAGAACGACCGTAGCCGTGCACCAGTTACCACATCCCCATTTGTTAATCGAGATTAAGGCGATGGCTTATTGTCCAGTTAACAGCAATGCAAAAACAAAATCCTGAATACAATAAAAAATGCAGACATTAAAAATAAAATTTGAAAATTGTTACGGCATAAAGTTTCTTGAAAAAGATTTTGACTTTTCAAAAAGAAAAGTTTTTTCATTATACGCCCCAAATGGTTCGATGAAAACAAGTTTTGCAAAGACATTTAAGGATTTAAGTTCTGGGACACAAACAAAAGATTACATTTTTACCGAACGAGTTACCGTTAGAGAAATAAAAGACGAAACCAATACGGAGATTGTTCCAGAGCAAATTTTTGTGATTGAACCTTACATTGAGAGCTATAGGTCTGAACAAGCTTCAACCCTTTTGGTAAATCAAATACTCAAAGAAAAGTACGAAGAAATACTCAAACAAATTGAACAAGAGAAATCAAATCTAACCTCAAAATTAAAGCAGCTTTCAGGTTTGACAGGTAGAACCATAACAGTTGAGTCTGAACTATCCAAAACATTTGGCAACAAACCTTTCTTCGAAATATTATTATCATTGGAAGAATTAATATCTGAAAGAACAGAACACCCATTCTCAAACATTATTTATTCAAAAATATTCGATGAGAAAGTTATTGGATTTTTAAACACCAAAGATTTTAAAAGCCAAATTAAAGATTACATTGAACGGTATAATACGCTAATTGAGTCATCAAAATATTTACAAAAAGGATTTAATCATTCAAATGCTTCCGATATCCAAAAATCTTTGAAAGGCAACGGTTTCTTCAAAGCTAAACATTCAGTTAACCTTTTCAATGGAACAAATAATGATACGATAACTTCAGAAGATGACTTCCAAGAATTAATTACAAAGGAGCTTGAAACCGTTTTAAATGATGCAGAAATTCAAAAGAAGTTTAATGAAATTGACGGAAAATTATCAAATACACAGTTAAAGGAATTCCGAGAATATCTATTTGATAATAAAGGAATATTAAATGAATTAGCTAATCTTGATAATTTTAAGAAAGAAATTTGGTATTCTTATTTAGTCGAACAAAAAACTTTAGTGATTGCATTGATTGCAGAATACAAAAAAGGAAAGGTAGAAATAGAACAAATTATTGAGGTTGCAAAATCAGAGCAAACAGAATGGAAAAATGTGATTGATGTTTTTAACGAAAGATTTTCTGTACCTTTTCAATTAACACTCGTCAATCAGGACGATGTTATTTTAAAAAGCGAATCACCGAATCTCACTTTTGTTTTTAATGACAAACTACAAAACCAGTCAAGAAACGTAGAGGAAACAGCATTAATGAGTGTTTTGAGCCAAGGCGAACGAAGAGCATTTTATTTATTAAACATAATTTTCGAAGTTAGGGCAAGAAAGAATTCGGGACAAGAAACTATTTTTATTGTGGATGATATTGCGGATTCATTTGATTATAAGAACAAATATGCCAAAATGGAATATTTAAAAGAGATTTCAGAAGAACCGAATTTTTTTCAAATAATACTTACTCATAATTTTGATTTTCATAGAACCGTAAGTAGTCGTTTGGATATGTCAAGAGAACATAAATTAAACACAATAAAAACTATAAATGGCATCACCTTAATCCAAGAAAAATATCAAAATAATCCGTTCTTGAGTTGGAAAGCAAATTTGCATAATGATACAGCAATGCTTTTAGCTGCTATCCCTTTTATTAGAAATCTTGCTGAATATTCAGGAAATGATGCCGATTTTATTCTGCTAACTTCTTTGCTTCACTTTAAACCTGATACTGCGACAATTGATGTGTCAATCATCGAATCAATATTTAAACGCAATTTAGTTGACAAAGCAACTTTAACTTTACCAGACCAAACCAAACTGATAATTGACCTAATTACTGAAACTGCGGATTTAATATTCGCAGACGTAAGTGAAATTGTTGAACTGGAAAATAAGATTGTGTTATCAATTGCTATTAGATTAAAATCTGAACAATATTTGGTTAGAGAAATTAATGATAATGCGTTTTGGAATTCAATTACAAAAAACCAAACTTACGAACTCATTAAAAGATTTAAAAATGATTTTCCTGCTAAAACAAATGAAATACTTCTATTGGAACAAATAAATTTAATGACACCAGAGAATATCCATCTAAATTCATTTATGTATGAACCAATTTTAGATATGGCAAACGACCATCTTAAAAAGTTGTACAATGATACAAAGACAATCCTTGTATAGAACAAGCACTGCTGGTAACACCGTATTTAAGCTATGGCTTGGACTGTGCCTATTTGGAAAATCTTTGGATTTCCCAAAGTTAGTCTATATTTGGAGAGGTTCGTGCTGAAACACGCCACAGCTCATATACAAAAACGTTAACAAGTAAGAGTTATGAATTGAGATCATATAGATGAAAATTTAGAGGTCATAAATTAGAGCTTAGAGCGCTGTCCTGAGCTTGTCGAAGGATTCAGAGCCTGCCTACCGAAAGGTAGGTTCAGATTTCAGAGTAAAAAAATAGTACGGTTCAATAACCTCTTAATACCTTTAAAGCTTACAAACAATCTTATTTCCAATTATAAATCGGTTCTTAAACCTTAGAAATTGGAATTTGAAATTTGGAACTTGAAACCCGGAATTTGGAACTTGGAACTTGGAAATTAACAGAACACTATGGAAATTAAAAACTTCATCAACAACAGCGAGTGCATCCCATTAAGTGGGTTGTGGCTGGATAATTATGAACCTGCAAGTGGTGCCGTTTACGGCGAAATTCCAGATTCAAATGCAGACGATGTAGAAAAAGCATACCAGGCAGCAAGTACAGCTTTTAATGGCTGGTCCAATACCAGTGTTGATGAACGTTCTAAAATTATGCTGCGCATAGCAGACCTTATAGAAGAAAATTTAGAAGCACTTGCGGCAGCCGAGTCTCGCGATAACGGCAAACCTGTGTCACTTGCCCGCGTTGTGGACATACCGCGCGCTGCGGCAAACTTCCGTTTTTACGGGAACGCGATTACGCAGTATGCCAGTCAGGCACATGAAACCGTCGGTAAAAACACCATGAACTTTACGCTGCGCAAACCCATAGGTGTTGTAGGCTGCATATCGCCATGGAACCTACCTTTATATTTATTTAGCTGGAAAATCGCACCAGCGCTCGCAGCAGGCAATTGTGTGGTTGCAAAGCCCAGCGAGGTAACACCAGCAACGGCGTTCTTGTTAGGTGCGCTTGTAAAAAAAGCCGGTTTACCGCCGGGCGTTCTCAATATTGTACACGGTTTAGGCACGAGTTGTGGACAGGCGATTGTCGCGCACCCAGACATTAAAGCCATTAGTTTTACGGGTGGTACAACAACTGGCGAGCACATCGCAAGAACCGCAGCGCCCATGTTTAAAAAATTATCGCTAGAGTTAGGCGGCAAAAACCCGAATATCATCTTTGCCGACTGCGACTATGATAAAATGCTGGATACGACCGTGCGTTCTTCATTTGCAAACCAAGGTCAGATTTGCCTATGTGGTAGCCGTATTTTTGTAGAAGAAACGATTTACGAGCGTTTTAAAACCGACTTTATCGCTCGCGTTAAAGCCTTAAAAGTAGGACATCCCAGCGATGCAAGTACCAATGTAGGTCCTGTGGTAAGTGCTAATCACAGAGATAAGATCTTGGATTTTATTGCTTTCGCGAAAGCGGACCCCAAAGAATACAAACTACTCTATGGCGGAAACACCGTACAAGTAACCGGCTATGAAAAAGGTTATTACCTAGAACCCACGGTCATAGAAGTTACGACAAACGACTGTAAACTAAATCAAGAAGAAATTTTCGGGCCTGTAGTAACCATTATGCCCTTTAAAGACGAGGCACACGCACTAGAACTAGCAAACGGCACACGATACGGCCTGAGCGCGACGCTATGGACAACCGACTTAAACCGTACCATGCGATTAACTAACGGGCTAGAGGCAGGAATCGTTTGGGTAAACACCTGGTTAAATAGAGATTTACGCACACCGTTTGGCGGTGTTAAAGACAGCGGGGTAGGTCGAGAGGGCGGTTTTCACGCACTCGACTTTTTTACCGAGGCAAAGAATGTTTGTATAGAATACTAATACACCTCGTAACGATTTAGACAATGCCAACAAACATAGTTGGCATGTCAAATCTCAAAACATCGTTCTTAAAACAAATCTCCTCTACCGTCATGCGGAGTATTTCTCTTGGCATGTTTGGTAGTCAATAAAGTGACTCGATTAGCAATAAATATTTTAAATTGCACCTATGTACGAGAAGATAGAAAACGATAAATATTACCACATATTCAATCAGGCAAAGGGTGTGGTTACTATATTTAAAGCACCTCGTAACTATCTGTTTTTTATTAATAAACTAGAAAAACATAAAACCCCAGTTTGTGAGCTTATCGTTTACTGTCTTATAAAAAACCACTTTCATCTCGTTGTAAAAACTAAAGATATAAATGATTCTAAAATATCTAGGGCCTTTGTAAACAAGTTTATAGTATATGCTAAAGCGTTTACTAAAACCTACGAGCGGTCTGCAAGTCTTTTCAAAAAACCTTTTAAAAGAAAAATAATCGCGTCTGAATCCTATCTAAAAAATGTCCTTTTATACGTGCATTGCAACGCTATAAAAGATGGATTTGTAGAAGACCCTGTTAGTTACCCGTGGTCGTCATATCTAGAACTACTCGATGAAACTAAAATATTTTTGGCACGAGGCCTCGTTGCCGAGCTGTTTGACAATAAATCAAATTTTCAAGCAGCACGCAAACACTATTTAACCCACATAGATTTTATACCGACTTTTGACAACAACTAACTACCACACCATCATCATAGGCGGCGGCGCAGCCGGCTTTTTTACAGCAATAAATCTTGCTGAGCGGTTGCCGCATGCCAGTATTGCAATTTTAGAACGTGGTAAAGACGTGCTGCAAAAAGTGCGCATATCTGGCGGTGGGCGTTGTAATGTGACCCATGCACAGTTTGAACCTAAGGAACTGAGCTTAAACTATCCGCGTGGTGAGAAAGAACTTTTAGGACCCTTTCACAGCTTTATGACCGGCGATACCATCGGGTGGTTTGAGCAGCACGGCGTGGAACTAAAAATAGAGGACGACGGCCGCATGTTTCCTACCACAAACTCATCGCAAACCATTATAGATTGCTTTATGACGCTTTCGCGAAAGCATAATATAAACATACTCACAAGTCATAATGTGAGCAGCATAGCTAAAGATACTGATTGGAAATTACAATGTGCAGACGCAGCATTTACATGTAAAAACCTAGTGGTAACCGCCGGTAGCAGCCCTAAAGTTTGGGAAATGATGCGCAGCTTGGGACACACAATAACAGCAGCCGTGCCATCGCTTTTTACCTTTAATGCGGTCGATAAGCACATTACAGAACTTGCTGGCATAGCTCTAGAAGTAAGCGTGAGCGCACCCGAGTTAAAAATAGCATCGCAAGGTCCCTTACTCATAACACATTGGGGTTTTTCTGGCCCCGCAATATTAAAAATGAGCGCATGGGGCGCACGGGAACTTCATGGCAGCAATTATAAATTTGATTTGGTTATTAATTGGCTCAACCATATCTCAACGCAAGATTGCTACGAAAACCTACTTTCACAACGCAGCAGTAAAAAACAGGTAGGAAACGAGTGGTTATACGATGTCCCTAAAAGGCTTTGGAAATTTCTTGTAGCAAGCATAAATCTTACCGATAAAAACTGGGCCGACTGTTCTAACACCGATTTACAAAATCTAGCCACCATGCTCACGGCGAGTCTTTTTAGTATTAACGGTAAAAGCACCTTTAAAGAAGAGTTTGTGACCTCTGGCGGCGTGGACTTAAAAGAAATAAACTTTAAAACCTTTGCCTCTAGAAAACAAGAAAACCTGTATCTCGCTGGCGAGGTGCTTAACATAGACGCAATCACAGGCGGTTTTAACTTTCAGAACGCATGGACAGGCGGCTGGATTATTGCGCAGTCTGTTATCCTTTAAAAACTTTCATTAATATGCAAAGGCACCCAAAACTTACATAGTTAAAGTATGTTAAATTTTTAAAAGTGTATTTTAAAGTGTATTTTAAAGTGTATTTTTAACAACTTTATAATCATCTAAAAACATTTTTATGAAAATTCTCATGAATCATCGAATAATTTTATTATTGTTTATTCTAGCCACTTTTAGTTGTTCGGACGTTAATACCACAGAAGACAAAGATGAATTTAATTTAGTATCGCCTGATGGGTTTAAGATTGCTAATAATTTAAAGCACTTGAAAAGTTATATCAATCTTGACAAAAAAGACGATATTATAAAAATTGAATTTTATGGCAGTGGTCTTTCCAGTTTTGCTTTAGTTTATTATGATCAGGACGGCATTATTAAAAATTTTGGAATATCAAAGCAGAATGAAAGAAACATCGAAGAAGAAACTGGAGATGCAACAAATTCAAAAAATTTAAACAATACTGTTTGGATTACAGAATGTGTAGGTTGCGAAGGTTGTAGGATAAGAGGAACAATGGATGAAGATTTTACGCATATCCAAACTTGCTCAAACGAATGCTGCTCAATGAAAATTACCAAAAAAACATCCTTAGAACCTTAATTAATCCTAAATTTATATATCATGAAAAATTTTAAACAGTACTTTTTTTTTATTGTAATTGCATGTCTAGCTATTTCAGTTAATAGTTGCTCAGAAGAGACGCTCAGTAGTTCAAAAAACTCAGAAGAGTTTGAGTTAGTTTCGCCTAAGGGCTTTAAAATCGGGAACAGTCTAGAGAATTTAAAATCACGCCTTAATTTATCAAATGATAACCAGATCGTTAGTATTAAATATGATGAAACCGGATCGGTTAATGTAGCGACGATTTCTTATAATACTGCTGATGGCAAACAAAGTAGCATAGCTATGATAAAAGGTTCTTTCAAATATGTTGCTGATATTGTTGAAAATGAAGTCCGCGATGATTCAATTAATCAAGCCAAACTAGGTGGACCTGAAACAGTATGGGTAGTTAGTTGTTCAGGTTGCGAAAATTGTGGTGTAAGCTCAACAATGGGTTCTGATGACTCGGTAACCATGAGATGTGGGAACGGTCAAACTTGTTGCGTTATGAAAATTTCAAAAAGCACGTCACTAGAGCCTTAGAAAAATATTAATTAATTACAAAATGGATTCTGTGACCTATTTCTAACAAACGAAATAGGTCACTTCGATTTGTTATCGTCATCCTAATTTGCTGTTTGCCTATTCAACATGATTTTTAACAATTACAGAATGTATTTGTATCCAACTTTAATTTCCAAAACGCATGGACAGGCGGCTGGATTATTGCGCAATCTGTCGCTGATTAAGGTTTAAATCATATCTCTGACGATCGTAAATTTGCCAGTTTTATAGCCAAATGCACATGCTCATGAGCGCAAATTTTAAATTGCTCTTAAAGACTAACGCAACCGTTTGCGCATTCTTATCATTTATTTACCAGTTAAAAAGCCAACTTTTGTTACTTTTAGCATGTAAATAAAAGACATTGAATAAGAAAACCATACTCTTAATATTAGACGGTTGGGGCATCACGCAAGACCCAACTGTGAGTGCTATTGCACAGGCACAAACGCCATTTATAAACAGCTTGTATCACCAGTATCCACATGCACAACTGCGTACAGACGGGCTGCATGTGGGCTTACCAGACGGCCAGATGGGAAACAGCGAGGTAGGACATATGAACCTAGGCGCTGGTAGAATTGTGTATCAAGACCTCGCCAAAATAAACAAAGCCATTACAGATGATACCCTTAAAAACGAGCAGGTTCTTGTGGACGCACTTGCTTTCGCGAAAGCGAACTCACGAAAAGTCCATTTTATAGGATTAGTGTCTGACGGTGGTGTACATGCCCATATAGATCATTTAAAGGCGTTGCTAGATGTAGCACAAGCACACGAGATTCCAAACGTTTTTATACATGCCTTTACGGACGGCCGTGACGTAGATCCTAAGTCCGGTGCTGGCCATATCGCAGCTTTAGCGTCTCATATTGCTGGCACAAACGCCCAGCTTGCTACGGTAACCGGACGTTATTTTGCGATGGATAGGGACCACCGCTGGGAGCGCGTTAAAAAGGCTTATGACGTTATCGTACACGGCATGGGAATGCCAACGCATGAGGCTGTTCAATCCATTCTTACAAGTTATGAAAACGGCGTAACAGACGAGTTTATAGAACCTATCGTGGTTCTTAACGGGACTGAACCAGTTGCCACTGTAGAAGACGGCGACGTGGTTATATTCTTTAATTACCGCACAGACCGCGGCCGTGAGCTTACAGAGATGTTATCACAACGCGATTTTCACGAGCAAAACACGCATGCGCTCGACTTGTATTATGTGACCATGACAAAGTATGACGATAGTTACAAAAACGTGAAGGTTATTTTTGAAAAAGACAATCTTAAAAACACGCTAGGCGAAGTGCTTGCTGCTGCGGGCAAAAAACAAATACGCATCGCCGAGACTGAAAAATATCCACATGTAACCTTCTTTTTTAATGGCGGGCAAGAAACGCCTTTTAATGGTGAAGAGCGCATCATGTGCAACTCGCCTAAAGTCGCAACATACGACCTGCGCCCAGAAATGTCTATAGACTGCGTAACGACCAGCGTTATTCCTAAAATAAATGAGCAGGCCGCGGACTTTATATGTCTTAATTTTGCAAATCCAGATATGGTGGGTCATACCGGTTCTATGGCAGCCGCCATAAAAGCATGTGAAGCTGTAGATCGGGCCGCACGTGACGTAATTACGGCTGCAATAGCACATGATTACACCATTATAGTCATAGCAGACCATGGTAACTGCGAGGTGATGATGAACCCAGACGGTAGTATGAACACAGCGCACACCACAAATCCGGTGCCTATAATACTCGTAGATAAAGACGTAAAAGAAGTACATTCGGGCAATCTAGGCGCTATTGCACCTACCATACTTAAATTAATGAGTATAGCCCAACCTCGTGAGATGACACAACAACCTCTAATATAAAAAGCATGAAAAAAATAATTATACTCGCAGCGGGACTTACCCTAGTAGCTTGTGCCACGCAAGAAAAAG
>Ga0136559_1000657_pt1 | contig 11806 bp, 9 predicted proteins | sample AntRauMeHopE1496_FD_104633 | JGI IMG/M metagenome (GOLD analysis project Ga0136559, IMG submission 104633) | Saline lake microbial communities from Rauer Islands, Antarctica - Metagenome Hop E1 #496 | ecosystem: Environmental > Aquatic > Non-marine Saline and Alkaline > Saline | place... | reverse complement strand
TGCAAACTTTTATAGACGAGGTGGTAGATCAAGTGTGGGAAAAATTTGAATCCATGGAGGACTTAACCTTTATCCTTCCCAGTAAACGTGCGGGCACCTTTTTAAAGGACGCCATTTCCAAAAAAGCGGGCAAAACCATATTTGCACCCGCAGTATTTAGTATTGAAGAATTTATAGAAAAAGTTTCCCGACTGTCCTATGCGACCAGTACGGAACAGTTATTTGAACTCTATACCGCATACCTACAAACCGGGGATTATGAAAAGGATTCCTTTGACGCCTTCCTAACATGGGGGCAGACCCTTCTTCAGGACTTCAATGAAATAGACCGATATTTAATAGACGCCGATGCATTATTCTCTAATCTCAGCGCCATACAGGAAATCAACCATTGGTCCGTAAGCCGCGAAAAAACCGAGCTGATGGAAAACTATCTCAGCTTTTGGAAACATTTCCTGCCCATGTACGCCAGCTTTAACTCCAATCTACTCCAACAAGGAATCGGTCATCAGGGCTTGGTATACAGAAAAGCTTCTGAGCATCTACCCCATTATTTGGAACGAAATCCCATTACGCACATTTTTCTAGGGTTCAATGCGCTCAACGAAGCGGAAAGCCAAATTATCCAGACCATTCTGAAAAAAACTTCCTCCCAAATATATTGGGATATAGACCCGTATTTCTTGAACGACCCTATACACGATGCAGGTCTGTTCATCCGCTCCCATAAAAACAAATGGCCCTATTTAAAGGATAACCCGCTAAAAGGAATGAGCAATTACTACCTGCAGTCCAAGCATATAGAAGCAATAGGTGTTCCCAAAAATGTATCACAGGCCAAGTATGTTGGCAAGCTCTTGTCCAATCTCCAGAAAACCAGTCCACAATCCCTAAAGGATACCGCCTTAATATTAGGCGATGAAACCTTGCTCACCCCATTGCTGAACGCCATTCCCGAAACAATACCTACCGTAAACATAACTATGGGTCAGAAGCTGGACTTAACTCCCTTGGCAGGCTTTTTTATAGCCTATTTTGAACTTCATGAAACCATAAACAAAAAGGGTTGGTTTTTTAAGGATTTCATTAGCTTTGTCGTACATCCCTACACCACTGCTCTTTTAAACCATTACCATATTGATGTAAACGAGGTCCTCTACACCATAAAATCGAGAAACTGGACTTTTGTCACCCTAAAAGAGCTTCAATCTGTAATAGATATAGACCAAAATCCCTTACAATTGCTTTTCTCAACACAGGACAACCGGCCCCAAAACTTTATAGATAAATGCAACCATCTGGTCGCGCTACTAAAGGAAACCTTTACAGCAGAAAAAAACAACTTGGCCTTAGAACAACTATACAAGCTCCATACCCTTTTTGTACAAATTAAAAATCTAACCGCCACCTATAACTATATAAACAACCTCAAAGCCCTAAAAAATCTTGTAAAACAACTTTTATCCAAAGAAACGCTAGATTTTCAAGGGGATCCCTTAGAAGGCCTACAGCTAATGGGCATGCTGGAAAGTAGAAATTTGGATTTTGAAACTGTTATTATAACTTCGGTAAATGAGGGTATTCTGCCATCGGGCAAATCCAATAACTCCTTTATTCCCTTTGACTTAAAAATTGCGCACGGTCTTCCCACTTACAAAGAAAAGGATGCCGTATACACCTATCACTTTTACCGCTTGCTACAAAGGGCAAAACAGGTGTATCTCGTCTACAATACCGAACCGGATGTTTTGGAGGGTGGCGAAAAAAGCCGGCTCATTTCACAGCTTTTGACCGAGGATAGCGGAAGAAAGATAATAGAGAAAATAGCCGCGCCGCAGTTGCAACCGATTTTTACAGATGTAGTCTCCATCACCAAAACCGAAAGCCTTTTGGAAAGGATAGCGGAGTATGCTTCCCATGGGTTTTCCCCCAGCTCCTTGAGTAATTACATTAGGAATCCAATCGATTTTTACAAACAGAATCTTTTAGGTATCAAAGATACCTTAGTGGTGGAGGAAAATATAGCGGCCAATACATTTGGAACCATCGTACACGATACCCTGGAAGAATTATATACTCCTCTTATAGGGCACATCATATCCAAAGACAAACTCTTGGACGCCAAAAAGAAGTTGAACGAGGCGCTAGGACGAAATTTTCAAAAAACGTATCTGGACGGAGATATCACTACAGGTAAAAATTACTTGTCCTTTCATGTCATCCACAAATACATTTCCAACTTTATAGATTCTGAAATAGCGGAATTGACTCATCAATCTACCAAAATAATTGCTTTAGAGCAGAAAATGGAGATTTCACTTCATATTCCGGGAATAGTCCATCCGGTGGTGCTGAAAGGTAAATTGGACCGTATAGACGCAGTAGATGGCATAACCAGGATCATCGACTACAAAACGGGAAAGGTAGAACGGAGGAACGTTGAAATCATGGACTGGGACGAACTCATTAACGACTACCGCTATAGCAAGGCCTTTCAACTGTTATGCTACGCATATATGTTTTTAAGGGAGCATCCGCAGAAGTCGGTACAGGCTGGTATTATTTCGTTAAAAAATCTTAGGGAAGGCGTACTGCTCTTTGCAGAAAAAGAGGCTCCAAGAGGGGCCAAACAAACCCTGATCGATAGCGAAATACTATCCAAATTTGAAAAGGCCTTGTTTAAAATCATACAAGAGATATACAATCCCCATATTCCCTTGAAGGAGAAGGAGGTATAATTATTTCTTGTCCGGTCTGCTAGGCCTAACCTCTATCTTGCTAGGCAAGGTCCTTGGATTCATCTGTAACAGATCCACCACCAATTTACCAATATCCTCTGGCTGTATCTTCCAGGCATCCTCTTCGCTAGGTTCGTTATTGTTAAAATGCGTAGCTACGGAGCCTGGCATAATGGTGCTTACTTTAATGTCGTACTTCCTTAGATCCAACATAGCCGCCTGCGTAAAACCTACGACACCAAATTTAGTCGCATTATAGCCTGCTCCCCCGGCAAAGAAATTGGTGCCGGCAAGACTGGCCACGGTCATGTAATATCCTTTAGGAACCTTTAATGCTTCCACGGATGCTTTTAAGGTATGAAAAACGCCATTTAGGTTTACGTTTATCATTTGGTGCCAATCCGCTTCGGACATTTCGTCGATTGGCGCAAAATGTCCCAGTCCCGCGTTCGCCAATACAACATCCAATTGCCCCCAGGTATCCAGAATTTTTTCTATGGCCCTTACCTCATCCGCCAAGACGGACACATCCGAAACTAGACCTATGACGGCATCGCTATCCAATTGCTTGAGCGCATGTGTTACACTTTCTTGGGTTCTTCCGCTAATGGCCACCTTCATGCCACTATCGACTAGGCTCTGGGCAATTCCATATCCTATTCCTTTGGTACCTCCCGTAATATAGGCTACTTTTCCTTTCATGTAGTTTATCTGTTTTGTTTTTAAATCATCCATTCTCAAAGATACTTATCTAAACTATGGGGTATGTTAAAGTTTTGTTTTGTTATATTTATAAGTTGTTAAAACTATTCACATGAACAAAATTGTAGTTTGGTCCATCACGGTAGCCTTGGCAGGCTTTTTATTTGGTTTTGATACCGTAGTCATTAGTGGTGCCAACGAGCCTATAAAGCAATTGTGGGACACATCCCCTCTGTTCCATGGCACCTTTATTATGAGTATGGCCCTTTGGGGAACTGTGGTCGGTTCGCTTTTCGGGGGAGTTCCAACAAAAAATCTTGGTCGTAAAAAAACATTGCTCTGGGTAGGTGTACTATTCCTGATATCGGCCCTGGGTTCTGCATTGGCACAAGACCCTTATTCCTTCTCCGCATTTCGCTTTATCGGCGGTGTAGGTGTAGGGATTTCCTCCGTGGCAGCGCCTATCTATATATCGGAAATTACCTCTAAGGAAAATCGCGGCAAACTGGGCGGTCTCTATCAATTTTGGTTGGTTTTCGGCATTCTGGTCGCATTTGTATCCAATTGGCTGCTGAAAGGGTTTGACGGAGCCAATGATTGGCGCTGGATGCTGGGCATAGAAGCTATACCGGCTTTCATTTATACCCTCATGGTAATCAAAGTTCCCGAGAGCCCAAGATGGTTGGCACTCCATAAGAAAGATGATGCCGCCGCCTTAAAGATTTTAGAGATCATACACACCAAAGAAAAAGCACAGGAACAATTGCTTGAAATAAAACTGGATTTAAAACAATCCACAAAAAGCGAAACTCTTTTCCAGAAAAAATATTCAAGGATACTGTGGTTGGGTTTTTTTATTGCATTTTTCAACCAACTGTCAGGCATCAATTTTGTGCTCTATTACGCCCCGGAAATTTTGGAGCAAGCAGGCCTGGGTGGCAAGGAATCCCTGTTCAACTCCATTGCCATTGGTATCGTAAACCTGTTATTTACCATCATCGGCGTACGTTTATTGGATAGGTTGGGTAGGCGGCAATTGATTATCATAGGTTCTATAGGATATATCATAAGTTTGGTTATGGTAGGCCTTTGCTTCCAAATGGATCTCGGCACCACCTTGACCCTGACCTTCATTTGTACCTTCGTAGCTTCACATGCTATTGGCCAAGGCGCGGTTATCTGGGTGTTTATTTCGGAAATATATCCAAACAGCGTTCGTGCTTACGGACAGTCCTGGGGCGTAAGCGTGCATTGGATCTTTGCCGCCATAATCACCTTGATCACCCCATTTTTCTTGGATGCCACCGAAGGAGTCCTTAGGAATGCGGTATGGTATATCTACTATTTCTTTGGAGCTATGATGGTGCTTCAGCTCATTTGGGCCTTGACCAAAATGCCGGAGACCAAAGGGATATCCTTGGAGGAACTTAGTAAAAAGTTGACTAAAGCTTAACTTTGTAAAAGTTACACTGCAGCGTATGGAGCGTTACGGTATTTCAAGCGGCCTACATTGTATTTAGCTATAGCAGTTATGCAAAACAAACCCAAAGGACAATGACAACAGCCGAAGCAAAATTAAAGGAACGTGTTAAGGAACTCACTTGTTTATACGAGGTAACCTCGATCATTGTAGATTCGGACTACGATCAGCTGGATACCTCGCTAGAGGCCATTGTGTACTGTCTAAAAAGGGCATGGCAATTTGAAAATGAGGCAGAGGTATTTTTAAAGGTGGCAGAATACCAGATAGAAACCAAGAATTATCATCCCAAGATGACCTTTTTGGAAATGGATATCAAGGTATTTAATAGAGTGGACGGTAAAATAATGGTCGGCTATGCGACCGACAAGTATTCGGAGGCTGATTTTTTAGAGGAGGAACGTACCTTGCTGAACAACGTAAGTTTGGCCGTTGGAAACTTGTTGGAACGGAAACAGATCCGCGATAGCGAAGTAGCTGCCAAAAGACAAGTGGAACGCGCAGATCGCCTACACATACTTGGCGAGATTACCGCGGGCATCGCCCATGAACTAAATACACCGCTGGCGAATATTCTAGGCTTTGCAGAGCTGCTTAAGGAAAAGGTAAAAAACCAAGAGAATGCCCGTGATCTGGAAAAAATCATGGAAAATGCCGTATTTAGCCGTGAAATCGTTAAAAAACTGATGTTTTTCGCCTGCGAAATGCCCCAAGAAATGGACGAAATACAACTAAATGCAGTCGTAGAAAATTCATTGAAGCTATTAATGCCCTCCCTACATGATAAAAAAATAAAACTTGTTAAATCTTTTAGTCACGGGAATATTAAACTACGTGCAGATAATGTGCAATTGACCCAAGTGCTTTTTAACCTCATTATGAATGCGGTTTATTACTCTCCCATTGGTGGTGAAATAAAAGTGACGGTGACGGAGAAAGCCAAAAAGATTCAAATAGATATTTACGACCAGGGAAAAGGTATAGAAACGAAAAACGCCGATAAAATTTTTGAACCCTTCTTTACCACCAAACCAATCGGGGAAGGTTCCGGTTTGGGACTCAGTGCCGTACATGGCATTATAGACAGCCACAAAGGCAGTATCTCACACGAACCCAATACACCTAAAGGAACTATTTTTAAAGTTGATTTCCCTAAATTTTAAGCATGCCGCTACGCAAAGAAAATATACTTATTGTTGATGATGATGTCAATATTTTGGAACTCCTGCAAAGGCATTTGCAATCTATGGAATACCACACCTACAAGGCCGTATCCGTAAAAGAGGCCATTTTCATCCTCAAGGATTCCTTCATACACCTGTTGATCACGGATATCCAAATGCCGGAAGTAGATGGCCTACAATTGCTTAAATTTGCCAATGAACACTATCCGGATATGCCAAAACTCGTGGTTACCGGCTACCCATCGGTGAGCGGCACCTTAGAAGTTATTAAATCCGGTGCCACGGACTACCTCACCAAACCGTTTACAAAAGAAGAACTTAAACAAGCGGTTGCCAAGGCTATGGAACACGGTGCCAAACGAAAAACCTCCAAGTCGGCAGCGGATAGCCCCAACAACACAGCGTATGGAGATATGGTGGGCACATCGTTGAATTTCCGTAAGGTCACCAATGTCATAGATCGGGTAAAGGAAAATAAGGCCACCGTACTTTTACAGGGGGAAAGCGGTACGGGAAAGGAATTGGTAGCAAGAGCTATTCATTACACCGGAAAATATTCCCGCGCACCCTTTATTGCCGTAAACTGTGGTGCCATTCCGGAAAATTTACAGGAAGCGGAGCTCTTTGGTTATCTAAAAGGTGCTTTTACGGGGGCTAACGAAAATAGAAACGGCTTCTTTCAAGCGGCCGAAGGCGGCACTTTGTTTTTAGATGAAATTGGAACGGCCTCCCTAGCCGTACAAACAAAACTGTTGCGCGCCTTACAGGAAAAGGAAATTACCAGGGTAGGTTCCAGAAAAGTAGAGAAAGTAGACATACGTATCATAGCCGCCACCAATACAGACCTGCTTGGCGCTATAAAAAACAAGACATTTAGGGAAGACCTCTATTACCGCTTAACCGTAGTTGTCATAACAGTACCGCCCCTACGGGAGCGCAGATCCGACATTCCATTACTCGTAGATAAATTCCTGCGCAAATACGGTGTAGAATACAAAGACCGCCTGCTACCGATAGCGCCCGAAGCCCTTGTTATTTTAGAGCGCTATCATTGGCCAGGCAATATAAGGGAGCTGGAAAATGTTGTCCAACGCGCCGTAATCATGTCTGACGGTGCCGTTGGGGTAAAAAACCTTCCTGACTTTTTGAAATTTGAAATAGACTTCCCCGAAGCGGATTTTCCCCCGCTTAGAGACATGGAGAAAGAATATATAAAACGTGTATTACTGCATACCCAAGGCAACAAAACCAAGGCTGCGGAAATCCTTCAAATAGACCGTAAAACCTTGAGGGACAAACTGGACTAAGAGTCTGTTTTGAAATAGAAAGGTTATTTCTGTACAGGCCCTAAGGGAACTATCGCTTGCAAAAATGCTATAGCGGCATCTCTTGCTGTCCGGTTAAAATTTTGAGAATCCTTGAAATCGGTATGGATAGAGGATTATACGGCTTTGGACAGCACAGGGCTTGCTTTTTGGCTGATGTGAAAATTGGCGAACTATTGATCTTAAGTGGTTCGTAAATTTAGTCTAGGCTCTTGCCTGCCGGTAGGCAGGTCTTGGTTGCTACAATCGCAAGAGCTCGGGACGGTCTGGTTTATTTACCGCAAATTAATAGGCTAATCATTTATTTTTACCCGAAAACAACCGGGTAAAAATTCCCCAGTCGGTTAATTTCTCCCCAGTTATTAAAAAATACCATTTGTCCTATATTAACTGATTGTCAAATACTTAAACATGTTTTGGATTGAAGACTAGTTTAATAGGCATAGGCTTTGCATGTGTAGGTGTTGGAAATAAAGAACTAACAATTATAAACATATGAAATACGGAAGCCTTGTACTGGGAAAGTGTGATTATGTGATGATAAAAGGATATCACCGGTTAAATCACACCTATGCGGATTACGCCCATAAGAATACCTTGGATATTCTTGATGAAAATATGTTGGTCGCAATCGTAGTGGATGAACAGCATGTACCCTCGGATATTGTGCAATTATATGCTGCCACCACCGTGGTATGCAATGCCAGATGGCGCGAAACTTTTCAATTGGTACCGCCATCCGAGGAAAACATCAAAAAGAATAAAATATCTGTAGTAAGCACATTGGGGGCTTCTATAATAGGACTCTCCGAAGGGGATGTTGTAAAATATGGACTACCGGGAAATATTATGTCCTTAAAAATAGAAAAAGTAGTTCATCACAAGCGCAAAGAGCCCGTAGTTATTTCCAATGAGGTGCTTGAAGAATTATTACCAAAAAATTACAAAAAAAATCTAAGCTTAAATTTATAGTTATGCTTAAATTTATAACCATATTACTATTTTTTGTGAGAATGTTAAAAACGCAGGGCGATATGGATAACGAACGGGAACGATAGACGTTTCTTTAGCAGCCATGTAAATTTTAAAGCGGCTGTGTGGTATCTGACAAATTACAAGCGAAAGAAAAGTTTTGGTTGCCTGCATACCGCAGGCCGGATTGATGTAATCCATCCGGTCCAAAAACGTTTTGTTTTGCTCTAATGAAAAATAACGGTCGGGTGGATTTTTCCCAATTCATTCCATAGAAAGCAAAACAAAAATTAGAGGGATTACTAACCCAAAAATCGATACACAATGTTTACAGGATTTACAGTTTTACAACGCATTTCGGTAGGCTTAATTTTAGCTATAGCCTTTCTATTGATTCTGGGTTCCAATAGATTGGACAAAAGGCATTTTGAAACCATTCAAAATACGGTAAATTCCGTTTATAAAGATCGTGTCGTAGTCCAGAATTTAATTTATGAGGCAAGTACTATTTTTCATAAAAAAGAACTCCGCTACATTTTAGGCAATCAGGACGTGGATGCCCGTAATACCGAAAACGAAAAAGTTGCGCAGATCCTTGAAGACTTTAGGAAAACCGAATTAACGTCAAAAGAATACAACTTGCTTATTCAGCTTAGTGATGATTTTGAAGAATTATTGACTATAGAGGGCAATGTTTTCAAATCTTCGGGCACGGACCAGGAAAAATCCGAGGTAATAGCAGCCATAAAAATAATTGAGCGAGAACTGGATGGCCTCGCTAAAATTCAGCTCGAGGAAAGTGAGCAATTGACCCAACTATCCAATAAATCCTTGGGAATAAATACCCTACTTTCGAGAATGGAACTAGGTTTTATGATTGTGATAGGAATTACCATGATGGCACTAATCTTCTACCCTGTGAAGAAAATGTTGCCAGCCGGCGATGACTAAAAAAGGGTTCGGACCAAATGAGATAGCGATGACTCACCACTAAAAAGTATAGGCATTACATGCACCGTCTTAATACATAATAGGTTTGGTCAGCCATAGGAATATTTTCCAAAAAATAAGAATGAACAACAAAAAGAGCTTGTTTTAAAATACATATATGACAACAAAAATAGCAACACCAAAAAAGAAGCGCAAACAAGGCATGTTAGACAATGTAATGCGCCAATTTGATCACGCGGCCGACATTATTAAATTGAACGCTAACATCCGAAAGATTTTGGAAGTAACCAATAATGAATTCGTAGTTCATTTTCCCGTACGTATGGATAATAGCGAGGTAGAAATTTTTACCGGTTATCGTGTACAGCATAACAACGCATTGGGCCCCTACAAAGGAGGCCTGCGGTATCACCCCACAGTGGACATAGATGCGGCACGCGCATTAGCCATGTGGATGACCTGGAAAACATCTTTGGCCGGTCTCCCTTATGGCGGTGCCAAAGGCGGTATACAACTGGACCCCAACAAATACTCCCAAGCAGAATTAGAGCGTATTACCAGGAGGTTTACCTATGCCTTGGGGGACAATATTGGGCCAGAATTGGATATTCCGGCACCTGATGTCAATACCAATCCGCAGACCATGGCATGGATCCTGGACACCTACATGTCTACCAAATCGCCCAACGAACGTTCCAAGAATTTGCATGTGGTAACGGGAAAACCCATAGGCGCAGGTGGTTCACAAGGAAGGGATAGGGCAACTGGATATGGCGTGTTCCTAACCATCAAATTCTGGGCAGAAGCGAAACAGGTAGACCTAAAAGATAAAAAATTTATCGTTCAAGGCTTTGGTAATGTAGGCTATTGGGCAGCTTATTTCCTGGAACAGGAGGGCGCCAAATTGATCGCCGTACAGGACGCGTATGGCAGTATTGTAAATGAAGAGGGTATTTCGGTTGAAAAACTGCTGGAATATACAAAGGCGAACAAAGGGAGTGTACTAGGTTATGCCGGAGTGCAAACCTTGGACAACAGCGATTTCTTTGGTTTGGATTGTGACATCTGTATCCCGGCAGCGCTGGGCAATCAAATAACCTCAAAAAATGCTCAAAAAATAAAGGCAGCGCTTATTGCGGAAGGCGCAAATGGACCAACTGATGTAGAGGCCGAAATAATTCTACTAAAAAGGGGCATTGATATTATCCCAGATATCCTGTGCAACTCAGGTGGTGTTATCGGTAGCTATTTTGAATGGTTGCAAAACCGAAACGGAGAAATCTGGCAATTGGACGAAGTTTTGACAAAACTGGAAAAAAAGATGAAGGAATCGTTCGTAAAGGTGATGGAAACTTCGAAAAGCAGAGGGGTAGACATGCGTACCGCCGCATTCATCATTGCCATAGAGCGCCTGGAGGAGGCATACATTCAGCGTGGTATTTTCCCATAAATAAATTGCAAATAAAACAGTCTGTCAGAAAGGTCGCCGCTAATAATTCGCGCTAAACAAGAAAGAAATGCAGGAGGAAGTCCCAGCAAACTTATGGACAAAAAAGGCATTATATAGAAACAATATGGCACGTCTGACCAGATCAAAACCCCGTGTAGAGGCCAAGTACAAAATTCATAGTTAGGTCATAGGCAACCTTGTTTTCCTCTGACATCCATTTAATTAACACTACCCCTATTCGCGTAGAAAGGGAGGGCATAAATCAAAAAAAATGAAACATTCAAATCTTGTTATAGAAAAGAAAGAATATGTAATTCTAAAACGCGTATTAAACCTGTCCGGTTATCATCAAGACCTTACATTGCAGAAGTCCGTAGGGAAATTAACAAAGGAACTGGAATCCGCCAAAATATGTGATGAAGAGGATATGCCAGCCGATGTCGTCCGTTTCAATTCAGAAATTACCATTGTTTCGGAAAAAGGATGGAACAAAAAATTCCAATTGGTGCTCCCTAAGGAAAGTGATGTGAAGAACGACAAAATATCTTTGTTGACACCTATGGGTGCTGCCGTAATGGGCTATGCCGAGGGCGATTCCATAATTTGGGAATTTCCGTCGGGGGAACAACAACTTACCATTGAAAAAGTAAAACAGGAGAATACACCTATAAACGTAAATATGATATTATGAAGCCGACGACACCATTTTACAGTCATGAACCGGACAGCAGTATCATGATCAAAAAAGACAAGGTAGAGGTAGGTAACTGGCTAGATGACCTTGAATATACAAAGGAGGAATTGAAATATCTTTTGGAAATAGAGCACCGTATGCTAAACAATGCCCAGCTATATCAAACCCTTCATGAACTAAAAAGGGAAAACCAATTGCATTTGCGAGAATTGTACCGTTACGATGGTACGATTAAAAACGCATTGGAATGCGATACAACGGAATGTGATGCCTTTTATCTGGATAAGCACGAAGTTAACCGCAGCCTTTA
>Ga0136559_1000656_pt1 | contig 11823 bp, 8 predicted proteins | sample AntRauMeHopE1496_FD_104633 | JGI IMG/M metagenome (GOLD analysis project Ga0136559, IMG submission 104633) | Saline lake microbial communities from Rauer Islands, Antarctica - Metagenome Hop E1 #496 | ecosystem: Environmental > Aquatic > Non-marine Saline and Alkaline > Saline | place... | reverse complement strand
AGAAAATTACGAATAGGAATGGTTCTTTAGATCCGTCCAGCAGTGACAGAATTAGTCTTTTTCTTTGTCGGTATTTCGTAGCTATTTAACCACGAAGAGCACGAAAGTAGCACAAAGGTTCACGGAGAAAATTACGAATAGGATTGGTTCTTCGGACGTATCCTTCAATTATGGATGTAGACTTTTTCTTTGGTAGTATTTCCTAATTATTTAGCCACGAAGAGCACGAAGGAAGCACAAAGGTTCTGAGAGATGATTATAAATATCCACAAGTGAATCATACCGGCAAATAGTCGAAAATCAGTAGCCGTTTTCCTCGTTCCGCTGCATCGCCCGCCGTTGCGAGTTAGCCCTTCCAATCTTAATACAGCAAAAAATCTAAAACAAATCCAACGGCCAATCAAATCCACAAAGAGGTCGAACACTATCAGCTTTACTACATTTTTCCGCTGCGTCGCCGGGCCGTTGCGAGCCGTTCCTTCCAGTTTCAAAACTTCAATTTCTCTAAAGGGATAGACAACAAGCTTACAATTCCTAATGCAAAAGTCATTTTCAAAAGGAAAATCTACCATCATCACACAAACTGTGTTTTTAGACAAAACAGTAATATCAAACATTTGAAAAAAACTAGACTTTTAGCAACTAAAGATGGCTTGCAACTTACTGATTTTTAGAATCTAGCTTCGCAATCGATTCCGTAAGTGAGTAATGCTAACACTTGGGGTTAAAATCTTAAAGGGCTAATTTAAGTGCATGTTAAAGTATGATAAAGAGATCTGGGCATCGAATTTCAGCTTCATGATTTAATATCATTGAATTCAATCTTTTCACAATAAACCTAATCTATTATGCGTCCAAAATTTTACACTTACCTCTGGGTGGTGGTTTTTCTGATGCTCAGCGCCAGTACTGCTTGGGCTCAGAATGTACAAATCCGTGGTACCATCACCGATGAGACGGGACAGCCTCTTCCAGGTGCCACAGTTTTAGTCAAAGGAACCACAGTCGGAACTACCACTGACATTGATGGTCAGTACAGCATCAGCAGTCCTACTACAGGAGTGCTTGTCTTTTCTTTTATAGGCTATACCGCCATAGAAAGAGAAGTAGGAAACCAATCTGAAATAGATGTGCGTTTGGAACCAAATTTATCTGATCTTGACGAAGTCATCGTAGTAGGATATGGTACCGCAAAGAAAAGTCAACTAACTGGAGCAATTTCTTCAGTAGGTTCTAAAGAGATTCAAGAGCTCCCAATCACCGACGCTCGACAAGCCCTACAAGGCAGAGCGGCAGGTGTCGACGTGACACAAGCAGGGTCTAAGCCCGGATCGGCACCTCAGGTTCGTATTCGTGGTCGTCGATCTTTTAATGCATCTAATGAGCCACTTTATGTAGTGGATGGAATCCCAACCGTAGGTGGGCTTGATGATATCAATCCACAGGATATTACTTCGATGGAAGTCCTCAAAGACGCCTCTGCAACTGCAATCTACGGTTCAAGAGGAGCTAATGGTGTCGTCTTGATCACCACCAAAAGAGGATCAGTGGGAAAAACAGTTGTGTCAATAGATTCTTATTACGGTCTCAATCGCGAATTGGGAAGAATTGAGGTCTTCGATGGTCCTGAATTTGCAGAATACAAAAGAGAGTCAAGAAGAGCGACGGGAAGATACCCAGCTGGCCCTGCTACAGCCGAAGCAGATGCTAAAATTTTTGAGCCAATTGAATTAGATGGTATAGCTACAGGTCGAAGCACTGACTACCCGGCTGGATTGATGCAGAATGGAAATATTCAAAGTCACCAAATAGGTGTAAGTGGAGGAAGTGATAAGACTACCTTCTTTATATCGGCCAACTATTTCAAAGATGTGGGTATTATTCAGAATCAGGACTTTACTCGATATACTTTCCGTATTAATTTAGATCACCAAATCAATAGTAAAATTAAGATCGGAACGTCGACTTTATTCACTCGAAGCGATCGAAATGGAGAATTCTTCAATCCCCTTGGAGGCGCTTTAGCTGAAAATCCCCTTGGTAGACCATTTGATGACGAAGGAAATATAATTTTCCTACCAACTACAGATGGATTGAGAACCAATCCTTTCGCTGAGGTGGTGCCAGGTGCACAATTGGATGAATCCAGAAGGTTTCGTGCATTTACTAGCTTTTATGGAAGCTGGGATATAGCAAAAGGATTGACCTACCGAGTAGTATTTGGCCCAGATATGTCTATCAGAAGGTCTGGTCGATTTACTGGTTCTCAAACGAACGCTAGACGTGGTGGACCAGCTACCGGTAGTGTGGATGAGCGATTTCAGTTTAATTACACATTAGAAAATATCCTAACCTATAGTAAAACTTTCAATTCTGTTCATAATCTAAATGTAACGGCACTCCAATCTTTTCAGCAAGATCGTGATGAGCGAACGGCAATAAGCGTTTTAGGTATTCCTGCTGCTTCGCAGCTTTACCATAGATTAGGAGATGCCTCGCAGATCACGGGTGCTAATACAGATTTGATCGAATGGTCCCTCCTTTCCTACATGGCTAGAGTGAACTATAGCTTCAAAGATAAATTTATCGTCACTGGTACTGTCAGAGCGGATGGTAGTTCTCGATTCGGTGCTAACAACAAATTTGGTGTATTCCCTTCCGCAGCTGTAGGCTATAATTTGCATCAGGAAGAGTTCATGAAAAATTCCAAAAATATCGATTTATTAAAACTGAGAGTAAGCTACGGTTCGATAGGAAATCAGGCAATTGATCCTTATCAAACTCAAGCCCTTTTGGGAAGAACTTCATATGCTTGGGATGTGGACGCGGCAGCTTTCGGATACCGACCAAATTCCATCGGTAACCCTGATTTGAGATGGGAAACCTCTACTACGTTTAACTCAGGATTAGATTTCTCTTTCTTCAAGGGAAGAGTAATGGGTAGCTTGGAGTATTACGTGACCAATACTTCTGATTTGCTAGCTCCGCAGCCACTTCCTAATTCAACTGGTTTTGGAGGATTTATCACCAATATTGGTGAAACGCAAAACAGGGGAATTGAACTTTCACTTTCCACTTTAAATATCGAAAAGGGAGATTTCACTTGGTCCACAGATTTCATCTTTACCAGAAACAGAGAGGAAATTATGTCCCTACCTAATGGAGATGATCTTGCAGCTGGAAGATTTATTGGTCAACCACTGACCGTTTTCTTTGATTTAAAAAAGATTGGAATTTGGCAAACTTCAGAGCGAGATATTGCGATATCACGTGGTGACTTACCAGGAGAAATTAAAATTGAGGATGTAAACGGGGATAACAGAACCAACTCCCTAGATCGTCAAATATTGGGTTCGGCCGTAGCTGATTTCTCATTGGGTATGACCAACCGTTTCAACTTCAAAGGGTTTGACTTCTCTTTCTTCATATTTACAAGACAAGGGTCGATGATCAGATCACTATTTCACACCAGTAACAACAACCTTTTTGGTCGATACAACAATTTGGATGTGGACTACTGGACTCCTGATAATCCTACCAATGCTTATCCAAGACCAAATGAAAATCAAGAGTTTCCTAAGTTTAGCTCTTCTTTGAATCTGTTCGATGGTAGCTTTATCAAAGTCCGAAATATTAACTTCGGCTATACCTTTGATAAAGTTAGGTTGGAAAAAATTGGATTCAGCAGTTTAAGATTGTTCACTAGTATTCAGAATCCTTTTATCTTCTCTGAATACCGTAGGGTACATAAGGGAGTTGATCCTGAAACCTTCATGGATGGTGAGCAAGGTGTAGAGGCTGGCGCGATTACTGCCAATGTCACTCCTCCTGTAGTTCAGTACACATTCGGTGTCAACGTAAAATTCTAATCACTAAGCAACTAGAATTATGAAAAATATATTTAAAAAATATCAATTGAAATCCTGGATTAAAACAGGAGCACTGGCCTTTTCCTTGATTCTCGCATCTTCCTGTCAGGATGCTATTCAGGAAGACGTCATATCAAGAATCGGAAACGACTACATGAACACTGCAAAAGGACTTGAGGATGGAGTCAACGCAGCCTATACCTCATTAAGAGGATGGTATGGTACCGAAAGAGGTCATAATATGACTGAATTTGGAACTGATATCTATACTAATGGGTCTGACGGTTCTTGGAAATTCATGAATACATACAGCAATGAATTTGACTCCCAAAACGGACTTGTACGAGAGCTTTGGGATGAGTTCTATCGTGGAATCAATACTAGCAATGCGATTATTGACCGTGCACCAAACGTAACTGGAATGGCAGCAGCTACAAAAAGTACGCGTGTGGCTGAGGCAAAATTTATTCGAGCTCACAATTACTTTATCTTGGTACAGTTGTTCGGGGCAGTTGATTTGCAACTATCAGAAAATATTGTTCCTAGTAGACAAGTAAGCAGAGCTCCTATTTCCGAAGTTTACGCAGCTATCATCACAGATTTGGAAGAAGCTATTCCAGCTTTAGAATCTGGTAAAGTTTCTGTGCAGTACGGAAGAGCTACTCGTGCCGCAGCACAAAACCTGTTAGGCAAGGTGTATCTAACTAGAGCTACTTCCGCAGCAGGACAATCGGATGACTATGCAAAAGCCGAAACCCTCTTCAGAAGTGTGGTGGCTACTGGTTTTACTTTAATGTCTGAGTATAGCATGGTTCATCAGTTTGGAAACGAGCGAAATGATGAAGTGATCTGGTCTATTCAGTACACAAGAAATCCATTGACAAATGGTGGTGGAAACAACTCGCATGTATTCTTCTTGATGGAATATGATGTACAGGCTGGAATGAGAAGAGATACTCAAAATGGAAGACCTTTCAAGAGATATCGAATGACTCCATATGCAATCAATACTGTTTTTGGAGAACGAATGAACGACAGTCGATATAAAGCCTCATTTATTGATGTTTATTTCTCAAATAGACCTGGGACTTTCAACACTAGCTTTGACCTTTCCAAGCCTAGTGTGACTTTCGCACAAGGTGATACTGCGATTTTCATTCCAGGATTTGAAATGTCAGCTGCGGAGCGAGCAACGAAAAAATATCAAGTGTTGGTTCCAAGTAGATATGATGAGCGATTATTCCCAGGATTGAAGAAGCATTTGGATCCAGGAAGAGCGGACCTGACTCAATTCCAAGGAGGTCGTGACTTTATTGCCATGCGACTAGGTGAGACCTATCTTGCTTTAGCTGAAGCACAATTGAGACAGGGAAAAATAGCTGAAGCTACTGCGACTATCAATTTGGTAAGAAGAAGAGCTGCATTCCCTGGAAGAGGGGAATCTATGGTGATCACGCCAGCCCAAATGACGATGGACTTCCTTATGGAAGAAAGAGCTCGTGAACTTACAGGCGAGCAATTCAGATGGTTAGATTTGAAGCGTTGGGGTGTTTTGGTAGAGCGAGTAAGGCTGCATAATGAACAAGGAGCTCCAAATATCCAAGATTTCCACGCGTTGAGACCAATACCACAGAATCAAATTGACCGAGCTGAAGGAGGTCCAAGTGGATTCCCTCAAAATACTGGCTACTAAGTTAGAAATGTAGTTTTTGGTTGAATAGTATAAAAGCTGCTCCGATCTGGGGCAGCTTTTTTTTGAACCATTTTTCAGACGGTCCAACCGTCGAAGATAAGGCAATAGCAGGATATACATCAATTACATAGGAACCATAGGTTTCACAGGGAAAAGCAGTGATACTAATTTACTGGCGTCCGACTAAAATTCTGTCCTCGTAAATCAATCGGCTTAGAAATAAGTATTTGGAAATTTCCCCATACCTACCTAGGTGATGTGCCCCTGATATTTCAAAGGGGTAGTTTTCAGAAATGCATTAAAATATTCATTTTGAGCTAATTGAAGTATGTTTTTTCAGAGTTTTAGTTTTATCCGGATGCCAATAAAACTAATTTAGCTCACTGTCGGTAAATATTTTGGACCTTCGGATTTTCAGTAGTTCAAGCTTTCTCAAATTGATAGCTCGAGCTTCTTTTATTACACACTTTTTACCTACTGAGGACATGGAGGTTTCACTGAAATTCACAAAGGAAAACAGTAAGCTGGTTCGAATCTGCGTGCCGACGATTGGTCTTTGGACTCATATCAGAAAATATCTAACTCATGAGGAAACAAAGATTTCAGTAAGATTCAGCAAGAAAATAGTAACACTGATGTAGCAGGTCATTGTAAAATAGTTTGAAATCTTCAACCAAGAAAGGCATATCATTTTTGACAGCTTGCTATTTAGCTACAAACCAATTCTTCAGAATCCAGTCAATTCAATCTTATCTTATCCAGAAATTTCCTACTACAAATGAATCTCACTCTGCCACAGTAGAAGATCGAATCGTGATCTTACTAGGAATGGTAATCACCTGATCGATCAATTCGTAATGTTTGGGCTTGGTTAATTTCCCGATTAGCAGTTTGGCACATTCTTGGCCGATTGTCAAGGCAGGCTGCGTGATGGTAGTAAGTGATGGGCTGAGTAGTCCAGCTATTGCACTATTGGAAAAGCTGATAATTTTCAAATCCTCCGGTATCCTGATTTTTGTCCGCTTGACTGCCTGGTACGTTGCGAATGCCAGTTTTTCCACAGACGCCAATATTCCATCGGGTCGATTCTCAGACCATAACATTTCAGTAATCAATTTTATATTCTCTTCTTCGGCCATACAGCAATTCAAACTAAAAGTAGGTTCTGCGCTCAGGCCTGCTTCTTTGATCGCATCGCAATATCCGCGATATCGTTCTTTTGTAATGGAAAGCTCCTTGCTGATCATCAAAAAAGCAATTTTTTTGCAACCCTGCTGAATCAAGTGTTTGGTTCCGTCGAACGCACTTGCATAATCATTGGTAATGAACTTGGTAGTGGGAATTTCTGCACAGATCCGATCAAAGAAAAGTAAAGGCAGCCCACGGTCATACAGTTTTTGAAGATGAGAAACATCGCTCGTCTGACTGGAAACTGACATTACCACTGCATCTGCTCGTCCATTGAGAAGAAGATTTACAATTTTCTTTTCACGATCGACATCCTCATGTGTATTGTAAATCAGCAAGTGATACCCATGCTCTTGGGCTATATCTTCTATCCCATCCATGACTTGCGCAAAGAAATTATTGATGCGCTCAGGGATAATGACGGCAATTGTCTTGCTTTTATTTTCGCGGAGACTTCTTGCAAATTGATTGGGCTGATAGTTCAACTTCTCAGCCATGCTGACTACTTTTTTCTTTGTAGCAGCGCTGATTTCGTAACTGTCATTCAATGCTCTGGAAACTGTAGACGGTGCCAGTTTCAATTCCAGAGCAAGTTCCTTAAGGCTTATTCCTGCTGCCATGGTATTTCGGTTGTTTAGGGTGCTTGAAAATAGGAATCATTCCTCTCAATGCGACTATATTTTGCTCCTTATTTCGCAATCGTTTCCGTATTTTAATCAAAATTTGGGATCAATTCAGGGTAAATTTAGATTCATACTTCTTGACCTATTTCCTTAAATAGCAATTCATGCCATCATCTTCTATATCTACCAGTTTTCTCACGGAGGATTTTCTCTTGCAAACTGAATTCGCCAAAATCCTTTATCACAACTACGCCAAAGATCTTCCAATTATCGATTATCATAATCACCTGCCATCTACGGAGATCAGCCAAAACAAGAAATTTGAAAATCTCTCCAAACTATGGTTGGCAGGCGACCACTATAAATGGCGAGCGATGCGGACGCTGGGTATTTCGGAAGAATACATCACCGGCGGTGCTTCAGACGAAGAGAAGTTTCAGAAATGGGGAATTACCGTTCCCTACACCATGCGAAATCCACTCTATCACTGGACTCATCTGGAGCTGAAGCGGTATTTTGGAATCGAGGAGCAGCTTCATGAAAAAAATGCGAAAGAAATCTATTCCTACTGTAATCAAAAACTAACCGAAGATCAATTTTCCACTGTTGGTTTACTCTCGCAGATGAATGTCTTGGTCGTCTGCACGACAGATGACCCTATTGACTCGCTTATCGAGCATACCGAATTCAATTCAAAAAATCAGGAACTAGAAATGTATCCTGCCTTTCGTCCTGATAAATCCTATGGAGTTGAAAACCCGCAAACCTACCGAGGCTACCTCGAGAAATTGGAGCAGGCTACCAACAGCAAAATTCAAACGTACGATTCACTTCTTGAAGCACTCCAAAGTCGAGTTGATTACTTCCACAGTCGTGGTTGCCGACTTTCGGATCATGGACTTGAGCAATTGTATCATTTTGAAGGAAATGAATATGCAATTGATACACTCTTCGCTCACTTGATGCAAGGTAAACATCTCTCGGAAACTGAGGTTCAGTTCTTCAAATACAAAACCTTGATTGCGCTTTGCCGAATGTATCATGCCAAAGGTTGGGTGCAGCAGTTCCACCTGGGAGCCTTAAGAAATACCAATTCAAGAGCGCTTAAGACGCTTGGCCCAGACACTGGGTTTGACTCCATTGGAGATTTTGATCAGGCAAGAGCAATGGCTGGTTTTCTAAATGATTTAGATTTAAATGATCAGCTGACAAAAACTGTTTTATATAATCTGAATTCTCGTGACAATGAGGTTTTTGCGACAATGATTGGCAACTTCAATGATGGATCCTCCAAAGGCAAAATCCAATTTGGTTCAGGATGGTGGTATTTGGATCAAAAGGATGGTATGGAAAAACAGATCAATACACTTTCCAATATGGGTTTGGTCAGTTGTTTTATAGGAATGCTGACGGATTCCCGTAGTTTCCTCTCCTTTCCACGTCACGAATACTTTCGTCGAATTTTATGTAATATTTTTGGCAACGATGTAGCCAATGGAGAACTGCCTTGGGACGAAAAATGGCTGGGAAAATTGATCTCCGACATTTGTTATGACAATGCTAAAAACTATTTTGACTTCAAATCAGACAATTTCCAGATCTAATCATGCCTAATTCTCTTTTCAATATTTCGCAAAAAAAGATCGTTTTTACCGGAGCCGCTGGGGTTTTAGGGACTGCGATGTGTCACCATCTGGCGAATAATGGGGCAAAATTAATTCTAGTAGGTCGCACCGCTCAAAAAGTGGATGACCTCCGTGATGAAATACTCAAAAATGGTGGAAACGCAACCTCCTATGCAGTAGATGTCACAAACGAAGAAAAATTGACGGAACTCAGAACAAAAATAGAATCCGAAGATGGATCAATCGATATTCTGATTAATGGCGCGGGAGGTAATATGCCCGGAGCGGTGATCCGACCGGATCAGACCTTTCTGGATTTGGACTCAGATTCGCTTCGCCAAGTTTTGGATCTGAATTATTTGGGAACCGTGCTTCCAATCAAAGCGCTGCTCCCGCTGATGCTTTCCAATGGAAAAGGAAATATCATCAACATCTCTTCCATGGCAGCTGCCCGTCCGATGACGCGGGTGATGGGCTACGCCTCCGCCAAAGCTGCAATAGATAATCTAACCAAATTCTTGGCTGTTGAATTTGCCGGGAAGCATGGTTCAGAATTCCGCGTCAATGCCATTGCTCCGGGGTTTTTCCTAACTGAGCAAAATCGAACCTTACTCACCGAATCAGATGGTGGTCTTACTCCACGAGGCAATCAAATCATTACACACACACCCATGAGACGATTTGGCAATCCCGAGGATTTATTAGGTGCACTTCATTGGCTGTGTGCAGATGCTTCTGCATTTGTGACCGGGACAGTCATCGCAGTAGATGGTGGATTCAGTGCTTATTCCGGGGTCTAATTTAATCCTCAGCCTTATTCTCCTATCTTTAAATCTCCTATTCACACATTCTATCCCGATGACTATCGAGAATCTTATGCTCTCCCGATGACTATCTAAACTCAATTCTCCAATAAAATGATAAAAATGGAACAAACAATGCGCTGGTATGGCCCAAATGATCCGGTCAGCCTTCGTGATATTCTTCAGTCTGGAGCTACAGGTATAGTCACTGCTTTGCACCATATTCCTAACGGAGAAACATGGTCGCGAGAGGAAATTAAAAAACGCAAAAATACCATTGAAGCAGCTGACTTAGTCTGGTCGGTGGTCGAATCCGTCCCTGTTCACGAAGAAATCAAAACCCGCTCTGGCGGCTATCTTCAAAAGATTGAAAACTACCAGCAAACTATCCGAAATCTTGCTGCTGAGGGTATTTTCACGGTTTGTTACAATTTCATGCCTATTCTGGACTGGACTCGAACAGATCTTGAATACGAACTTCCAAACGGCGTGAAAGCCTTGCTATTTGAGAAAAAAGCAGTGCAGGCTTTCGACCATTTTATTCTAAAACGACCTGAAGCAAAAGCTGAACTTTCAGAAACTGAATACGCTGAGCTAAAAGCATATTACGATTCGCTTTCGCCAGAAAAACACCAAATGATCTTTGACAATATCCTCAAAGGACTACCCGGATCGGAGATTGGGTACACTTTGGATGAATTCAAAGAAATGCTTGCGACTTATGATGGAATCGATGCTCCTAAACTCGCAGATCATTTGAGGCAATTTCTGGATGCAATAGTCCCTGTTGCGGAGTCTGTCGGCGTTTCCATGGCGATCCATCCTGACGATCCGCCATTTTCACTTTTTGGACTTCCACGAATCATGAGTACCGCAGCGGATGCGCGCCGAATTCTCAAGGATCAACCAAGTCCATTTAATGGTTTGACCTTTTGCACAGGATCATTTGGCGTCCGAGCTGACAATGATCTCCCGGCTATGGTAGCGGAATTTGGAAAAAACATCCACTTTATCCACCTCCGAAGCACCAAAAGAGATGCGGCTGGCAACTTCCACGAAGATAATCATCTGGAAGGTGATGTGCCGATGGTTGCAGTGATTGACGAGATCTTGAAAGTACAGGAAATGCGTGGAAAAAGCCTTCCTATGCGTCCAGATCACGGTCATCTCATGTTGGATGACTTGAAAAAGAAAACCAACCCCGGCTACTCCGCAATTGGCCGGCTAAAAGGTTTGGCTGAAATCAGAGGTGTGGAAGCTGCCTTGCTTTATTCCAAAAACAAATGACAGAAAAAGAAAAAATGCTAGCCGGAGAACTCTACCAAGCTGGGGATCCGGAATTGGTCAATGATCGCCTGCAAGCCAGAAAAATCACCAAAGCACTTAATGATTCCGATCCTAAGGAGGTAGAACTACGTTCGGATTTGGTAACGAAATTGGTGGGCTCCTGCGGAAAAAACTTCTGGATCGAACCTCCATTTTACTGTGACTATGGTGCCAATATCCATGTAGGAGATGATGTTTTTTTCAACTTTAATTGTGTGGTGCTGGATGTCACTCCCGTGCGAATTGGAGATCGGGTTTTCGTAGCTCCAAATGTGCAGTTTTATGCTGCCTCTCATCCGATTGAAGCTAAACCCAGAGGAGAAATGTGGGAATTTGGGAAACCGATCACCATCGGGAATGATGTGTGGATCGGCGGCTCTTCGGTAATCTGTCCCGGAGTAACCATCGGAGATCGGGTGGTAATCGGTGCCGGATCGATAGTAACGAAAAGCTTTCCTTCAGATGTAGTCATCGCCGGAAATCCTGCGCGTGTAATTCGAGAGATTGAAGTTATTTAGGTTTTCGTATTAATTTGGAGAGGAAGGAAGAGCTAACGTCGATGCAGTGAGAAGAAAAGAAGGCTCGAAAAACTCCTTCAAAATACTTTGTGCTCCTTTGTGGCCTCTCCCTTCGGCAGACAGGTTTGTGGTTAAAAAAGAGAAATCTATACTCAAAACCTTCGAGGTCTGTTGGTTT
>Ga0136559_1000654_pt1 | contig 11828 bp, 13 predicted proteins | sample AntRauMeHopE1496_FD_104633 | JGI IMG/M metagenome (GOLD analysis project Ga0136559, IMG submission 104633) | Saline lake microbial communities from Rauer Islands, Antarctica - Metagenome Hop E1 #496 | ecosystem: Environmental > Aquatic > Non-marine Saline and Alkaline > Saline | place... | reverse complement strand
TGCTGACCGGTCATGCCGCCGCCCTGTGCCTGAGCCGCGCCATCGCGCGCGCGGTCCATGCCGCAACACCGCGCGACGGTGACATCATGCCCTGCTGGAGCGATGCCAATGCAGACCGTTGAAACCGGCAAAGCCTTTCTGCCCGATCCCACCCTGAACTCTTTCATCACACCCTTTGAGGAGACACGCTATGACCCATGATCTCTATGGACTGCCCGTTACCTGCGACAGCCCCCGCACCCTCGAGGGGATCAACGACTTCATCCATGGTTTCCTGAGCTATCAGCCCAAAGCCGCCAACATCATCGCCGCCGCCGATGCGGATCCGGACTGTGCGCTGGCCAATGCCTATGCTGCCCTGCTTTGGATGTTTCTGGAATCGCCAGCCGCCCCCGGCAACGCTGCGCCCTATATCGCCCGGGCACAGGCCATGCGGGAGAGTGTGACACTGCGCGAGGCACAGATCATCGATGCGGCCACTGCCTGGACGGTGAGCGATGTGCCGCAGCTGCTTGCCCTCTGCGATGCGATCACGACGGCGCATCCGCGCGATATGGCGGTGCTGAAACTCGCGCAGTACCACCTGTTCAATCTGGGCGACGCGGCGGGGATGTTGCGCATGGCGCTCAAGGCGCTGCCTGCGGCGGATGACATCGCCTATGCGCACGGCATGATCGCCTTTGGCTATGAGCAGTGCCACCTGCTGGAGCGGGCGGAGACCGCCGCGCGGCAGGCAATGGCGCTGGACCCCGCCGAGGCCTGGGCCCATCACGCCATCGCCCATGTGATGCTGACGCAAGGCCGTGTGGCCGAAGGCGCCGCCTTCATGGAGAGCGTGGCGGAGACCTGGGCCGACCTGAACAGCTTCATGCACAGCCACAACTGGTGGCATCTGGCGCTGTTCTATCTCAGCCTCGGGCGGCATGACGATGTGCGCAGGACCTATGATACCCATGTCTGGGGGCTGTCCAAGGGCTACTCTCAGGATCAGGTGGGGGCGGTGTCGCTGCTCGCATTGATGGAATTTGCGGGCGTGGATGTGGGCGCGCGCTGGGGTGATGTGGCAGATCACGTGGCCGCGCGCGGGGCAGATACGGTCAACCCGTTTCTGACGTTGCAGTATCTCTATGCCCTGTGCCGGACCGGGCGGGCAGAGGCGGAGACCCTGATGCAGGCGGTACAGGACCGCGCGCAGGACGCAGGACACCATGATCATATCGCATGGCGCGATGTGGCCCTGCCCGCAGCGGAAGCGATCAGGGCCCATGCCAGCGGCGATTGGGACCGCGCGATCAGCCTTATGGCGCGCGCCCTGCCCCGCATGTCCGAATGCGGCGGCAGCCATGCCCAGCGCGATCTGTTCGAGCAGATCCATCTGGATGCGCTGGTGCGTGCCGGCCGTGCCTCGGCGGCGCAGCAAGTGCTGGAGATGCGCCGGACCTATGACCCGGACGGCGTGCCGCTGAACCTGCTGCTGGGCGATGTCTACGACCGGACCGGCCTGCCTGCCTTGGCGCAGGAAGCCCGCGGGCGGGCGGAGCGGACGTTGGCAACAGCGTCCGGTTGAAACCGTTGCAGGATCAGGGCCGCGCCGATAGGCTTGATCCATTATAAAAAGGAACACCGATTATGAGTACAGAATGGTATTATGCCGTCGAAGGCACATCGGTGGGACCGGTGAGCGCGCAGGAATTCGACAGGCTGGTGGTGGTGGGCAGCATCCGCAGTGACACATTGGTCTGGCAGGAGGGGATGGAGGACTGGCTGCCTTACGGACGCGCCGACCTTTCGCAGGCGGCGCAGGCCACGAAGCCTCGCGTCGCCATGGGCGATATGCATGATCCCGCGCGCGGCGACGCGAGCAGCTTTCTCGGGGCGCTGAAGGGCGGGTTTGCGCGCTATGTGGATTTCCGCACCCGGTCGAACAGGCCCCAGTTCTGGTGGTGGGTGCTGTGGTCCCTGATCATCAGCATCGGCGCGGGCGTTGTGGACGCATTGATTTCGGTGGGAGACGTAGAGCTGGTTGGGGTGGTGACTTCGCTCGCCATGTTCCTGCCCTCCATCGCGATTGCCGTTCGGCGGCTTCATGACACCGGGCGGAGTGGCTGGTGGTATCTGCTGATCTTCTTGCCGGTGGTGGGCTGGATCGCGCTGATCGTGTTTTTCTGCCTCAGGTCACAGCCGCAAGAGAACCCCTGGGGGCCCCGGCCGCAGCGCTGAGGCCGGAGAGCCGTTCGGCGGCCGATTTCCCCCGAATAGTTTAGACCAGGAAAGATAGAGGATCAGCGGCGCGCGCCGATGGTCACCTCGAGCTCTGCGATACCATCGACGCCGCCGGTGACAATGTCGCCCGCGACCAGTGCCGCGACCCCGGCGGGCGTGCCCGTCATGACCAGATCACCGGGTGCGAGTGTCATGCTCTGGCTGAGGGTGGCGATGTGATCGTTCACGGACCAGATCAGATCGGCGATGTCGGCGTCTTGCCGGACAGTGCCGTTGACCGCCAGCCAGATGCGACCCTGCGTGAGGCTGGGGATATCGGCGATGGGCCTCAGGGGAGCGATGGGGGCAGACAGGTCGAAGGCCTTGCCCCAGTCCCAGGGGCGGCGGGTCTCTTTGGCTTCGGCCTGAAGGTCGCGGCGGGTGAGGTCAATGCCGACAGAGGCGCCCCAGATGTGGCCAGGGACATCGGCGGGCGTGATGTTTGCACCGCCTTTGCCGATGGCGATGACCAGCTCGATCTCGTGGTGCAGATCCTCTGTGAGGGGCGGATAGGGGATGGTGCAGGGGGTATCGCAGGCCGCATCGGCGGGTTTGGTAAAGAAGAACGGCGGCTCGCGGTCGGGGTCATTGCCCATCTCGCGGGCGTGGGCCTCATAGTTGCGCCCGACGCAGAAGATGCGGCGCACCGGAAAGCGCGCATCGGTGCCTTGGACGGCAAGGCTGGCTTGGGGAGGGGCGGGGAAGACATATGCCATGGCGAGGGCCTTTCGAGGGGGGATGTCAGATGTTTCCTACCGAAACAACAGACTGATTTCAGGGGGTTATACAACTATCGCAAGGTTCAATCGCCCAGTTTGGCGTGCACCTCATCCAGATCAATCTCGCCGGTGGGCATCTTGTTGGCGGGATTCTCGAAGTCATATTTGAACAGATTGAAGTCGCGCTTGTAGATCTCATAGACCAGATGCATCGACAGATCGTCAAAGTAATCCTCCACCGGATGGGCGCGTTTTGGGCCATGGCCCTCGCTCTCGTTGAAACGCGGGATGGTGGCCAGATCGATGGCGTAAGGGGTTTCAACTGCGTTCAGGACCGCCTGCATGCCCTCGTTGAAGGCTTCTGTCCAGATGATCCTGTCGTAGGTGCCGCCATTGGCGATGAAGGTGCTCACATGGCCGGACATCGCGGACCAATGGATATCGGGATCCATGGGTCTGCGCCAGCGGATCGTATCGCGTGCGAAGAGAAGGAAGCGCCGGAAGCTGGCGATCTGGTCAAACTCCTGTTTGCCGTCCTCACCGCCCACATTGATGCCGTATTTCTGCGTAAGCAGCGGCACCAGATTGCCCCGGTAGCGTTTGCCGTTGCGCTGGATTCCGCAGATCTTGTCAAAGAAGGAGCTGAGAATGCGGGTGTAGGGGTTGCGCACGCAGGTGAAGGCGTAGGAGCTGTGGTTCTGGACATTGCGGGTGATCGCCTGCTGGCTGTCGTCCATCGCCCATTTGTGCATGCCGTCCTTGGCGTCATGGATGTCACCCTCAAAGAACACGCCATGATCGGAATAATACAGGATCTGGCCGATGGTCGAACAGGCGCATTTGGGCACCACCCGGTACACCATACTTTCGCTCTGCGTCATCCATGTTCCGGGAAACCCCATCTCTGCCCCTCCTGCGGACTGCCTCTTGGGGCAGCTTATGGGTCACAAAAGCAAATAATTGCTGTTTATTCAATGTGTGTTCACCGTTATCCCTATAAACAATCGAGTATGTTTCCGGTGAATGATCCCTGATGGCAAAAATCGCCTACATCCTGCTGTGCCATAAAGACCCGGACGCCATCATCAAACAGGCTGAGCGGCTGACAGCCGTGGGCGACTATATGTCAATCCACTTTGATGCCAGCGCGGATCCCGGACAGTTCAGGGCAATTCGCACCGCGCTGGAAAAAAATCCGAATGTCACCTTTGCGGGCACCCGGGTCAAATGTGGCTGGGGAGAATGGTCGCTGGTGCAGGCGACACTTCATGCGCTGGAAACAGCCCTCGTGGCCTTTCCGCAGGCCACGCATTATTACATGCTTTCGGGCGATTGCATGGCGATCAAATCCGCCGAATACACCCACCGGTTTCTCGACAGCAACGATGCCGATTTTATCGAGAGCTTCGACTATTTCGAGAGTGACTGGATCAAGACCGGCTGGACCGAGGAGCGGCTGATCTACCGGCATTGGTTCAATGAGCGGACCCAGAAAAAGCGGTTTTACGCGATGTTCAACCTACAAAAGCGGCTGGGCCTGACGCGCGGGATCCCTGCTGATCTGACGGTGCAGATTGGCAGCCAGTGGTGGTGCCTGCGCCGCCAGACCATTGAAGCGCTGCTGGCCTTCGGCAAAAAGCGCCGCGATGTGATGCGGTTTTTCCGAACCACCTGGATCCCGGATGAGACGTTTTTCCAGACGCTGGTGCGCCATCTGGTGCCCGATGATCAGATCAGGGCGCGCACGCTGACCTTCTCGATGTTTACCGATTACGGGATGCCGGTGACCTTCTACAACGATCACTATGATCTGCTGCTGGCGCAGGATTACATGTTCGCGCGCAAGATCAGCCCCCATGCGGGCGATCTGAAGCGGCGGCTGGGGCTGCTCTATGCCGCGCAGGGCGTGCAGTTCCAGATCAGCAATGAAGGGCGCAGCCTGTTCAGGTTTCTGACGGGGCGGGGCCGCGTTGGCCGCCGCTTCGCCATGCGCTTCTGGGAGACGGAGAGCACGCTGGGCCGCGAGCGCGAGCTGCTGATCGTGGTCTGCAAGAAGTGGCATGTGGCCAAACGCGTGCTGGAGCGGATCCGCCAGACCACAAATCTGCCCGCCCTCGAATATGTGTTTTCCGAAGCGGATGCCCCCCTGCCCGCCCTTGGAGGTATTGAGACGTCACTGGCCAAGCGCACGCGCCACCGCCGCGCGCTGATGCGGATGCTGTTCGATCATTTTGAGACGGACCGCCTGATCGTCTGCATGGATCCCAGCAATCTGGACCTGCTCCGGGATTTCGCCGCCGACCGCTCCGTGACCAGAATTCTGGAGATCGAGTGCGGATTCAGCGACGACTATCTGATCGGACATGCCATGCGCGTCGGGCTTGCGGGTGAGCAGACATCGCAGGAGACGCTCAACCGGCTGCTGCCTACCATCCGCAACGACATGATCCATGAGAGCGACGCGATCCGGGACGCACAGTTCGAGAACCATTGCCGGATCCGCGAGATCGCCTCCCCGCAGGAGAACGCGGGCGCACTGTCAAAGTTTCTGGGGATAGGCCATGACAAGGCCTGTGAAATTGCCAATACTGAACATCTGTTTGCCGATTGAGGAGCCTGCCCATGGGGTATGCCTATGACGACACGAACATCTTTGCAAAGATCCTGCGCGGAGAGATACCCAACACCACAGTGCTGGAGACAGCCCATACGCTCGCGTTCCGCGATCTTTATCCGCAGGCGCCGGTGCATGTGCTGGTGATCCCCAAGGGACCCTACGTCAGCTATGACCACTTCGCCGCGCATGCCTCGGAGGCCGAGATCGTCGATTTCACCCGCGCCATCGGGCAGGTGTGCCGGATGGAAGGCGTGACGCTGGATGCCCATGCAGGGTTTCGCATGATCAGCAACGCAGGCGATCACGGGGTGCAGGAAGTGCCCCATCTGCATGTGCACATTCTGGGCGGCAGGCGCATGGGACGGATGGTGCAGGCGCCGGGTTAGGGCTTTTTGCGCCACGATCTGAACCAGCCGGTGACGGCACCGGTCGCATCCGCAAGATCATCCTCTATCGCTTCCATTCTGGGATCGATCCGCGCCTTGCGGAAGCGCCGCCAGCGGGTCCAGACCCCATAGACCAGCGCCGTAAACAGCGTCAGGATGAAGATGTTCAGATAGGGGATGCCCTTAGGCGCATCCGGGCCCGCCACGGCATGCACAGAAACGGCGTTGGGATAGATGCTGAAGAACTCGTTGCGCCAGCCGTAATGCTTGATCGCGACAAAGCGCGGTGCCTCCGCGGTTGAGACCAGATCACCGATCTCTGCCTGAAGATTGGCGGTGTCAAATTTGAAATAGGGCGGCCAGCCCCAGCCTGTATCCTCGTTGCGGTAGACCATCACATCCCCCTTGGCGCGGCGCGTCTGGATGAAGAACACATCGCGCGGCAGCACGGTGCCATCGGCGGCCAGATCCGGCGCACCCCAGAACAGCGTATAGCTGGTGGGGTTTTCGCGGCTCTCGTAGGTATCTGTCACGCGGACGATGTCCGTCTGCGGCAGGGTATAGTGAAAGAATGACGCAATGATCGCCCAGACCGTGATCCAGAATGTCCAGCGCAAGATGCTCAGCATAGCGGTCCCTCTCAGGCGAAATTCGTAAGATAGACAATCACTGACACAAGGATCACCGGAATGACATAGACCGAAAGGATCAGCTTGCGCCTCAGGGATTTGTCGTAGTCTTTCAGCCCCTCTTCGAGAAACGCCTCGACAGGCTGGTCCTGTGGCCCGTCATGCCATTGCTCGCGCAGCTTGCCCTTTCGGACGGACCGCGAATAGAACGACAGGCAGACATAAATCACCGTCAGCACGATAAATCCGACGATCATCAAACGCACGAGTGCGGCCATATCCTGTTGTCTCCTCTCTGCACCTTCGGAACGAAACCCCGAATGGTGGATTTTGCGGCGCATGCGCGCCTTGATCCTGCGATACGCTCCGCTGCCTCATACCCACGCTGCATTCAAACAACAACATAGGCTACCTTCGCGGCGTTCCAAGCAAGACCGGCACCGTGTTCCGCGCTTTTCTGACCGGAGAATAGAAACGGTCATTGGCCCCGGTCAATGGCCCCGGTCATTGGCCTGGCCCTTGCGTTACTTCAGGCCCAACAGCGCCTTGACCATCGCGCTGTCGGGATCCTCCAGCGCATCGATCACGTCGAAATGGTGTTTGCCCTCCTCGATCATGCGGCGCGCGCCCCATGCCCGCGACAGCTGTTCGGCCTGCTCCAGAAAGGCGGGGCGCTCCTCCGCGCCGACCCAGACGGTCACGTCCAGACCGTGCGGCGGAGCCATGTTCACAAGGCTCTCGGTCTGCGCCTCGGCGGTGTCGATGCGCAGGATCTCGTTCATCTCCGTCTCCATCAGCGGTGCAAGGTCGGCCACGGGCGAGATCGGCACGATGGCCTTGATCCGCTCGCGGATGTCGGCGGGCAGGATCAGCGGATCGGTCATGCGGCAGACCAGATGGCCGCCAGCGGAATGACCCACAAGGGCCAGCGGCCCGAATGTCCGCTGTGAGATCAGTGTCACAGCGGCGGCGATCTGGCGGGTGATGTCCGCAATGCGCACATCGGGGCACAGGTCATATCCTGGCATCGCCACAGCCCAGCCGCGCGCCAGCGGGCCGCGCGCCAGATGCGACCAGACGGAGCGGTCAAACGCCTTCCAGTATCCGCCATGCACGAAGATCACCGTGCCGCGCGCGACCCCTTCGGGTGCGAACAGATCAAACGCCTGCCGCTCCGAGGGGCCGTAGGACACACCCATCTGCGCCCGCGCCCCCAGATCCGTGCGAAACGCCTCCGCTGCCTGCGCCCAGCGCGGGGGATAGTCCTGTGCCCCCTCGATATGGGCGGCGTTAGCATAAGCATCATCCAGCTTCATCGCGCGCATCCTCTCATTGTCAACTGGACAAGCATAGCCATTGTTGGTTTGGGTTCCCAGACGAATTAAAGGAGATCGCCATGAACGCGCAGTCAACCGACCTCAAATCAATGCTCAAGGACCCCAGCCTGCTGGAAACCCGGGCCTATATCGGCGGCAAATGGGTGGAGGGCGAGGATGGCACATTTGACGTGCTGAACCCGGCCCGCGGCGATGTGATCGCACAGGTCGCCAACCTGAGCCGCGCACAGGTGGCAGGGGCGATTGCGCAGGCCGAGGCCGCGCAAAAAGAGTGGGCCAAATGGACCGGCAAGGAGCGCGCGCAGGTCATGCGCAAATGGTTCGATCTGATGATGGAAAATCAGGACGATCTGGGAAAGATCCTGACCGCAGAGCAGGGCAAGCCGCTGGCGGAGGCCAAGGGCGAGGTGGCCTATGGCGCGTCCTTCATCGAGTTTTTCGGCGAAGAGGCCAAGCGGATCTATGGCGAGACGATTCCAGGCCACCAGCGCGACAAACGGATCACGGTGATCAAGCAGCCGATCGGTGTCGCCGCGTCCATCACGCCGTGGAACTTCCCCAATGCGATGATCACCCGCAAGGCGGCGCCCGCGCTGGCGGCTGGCTGTGCCTTTGTCGCGCGCCCTGCGACCGAGACACCGCTGAGCGCCATCGTGATGGGTGTGCTGGCAGAGCGGGCGGGCATCCCTGCGGGGGTGTTCAACGTGGTGCCGACCAGATCGTCCTCCGAGGCGGGCAAGGAGTTCTGCGAGAACCCCGCCGTGCGCAAGCTGACCTTTACCGGATCCACCGAGGTGGGGCGGATCCTGATGCGGCAGGCGGCAGAGCAGGTAATGAAATGCTCCATGGAGCTGGGCGGCAATGCGCCTTTCATCGTGTTTGACGATGCAGATCTGGATGCGGCGGTCGAGGGTGCCATCCTGTGCAAGTTCCGCAACAACGGCCAGACCTGTGTGTGCGCCAACCGGATCTATGTGCAGGCGGGCGTCTATGATGCCTTCGCAGCCAAGCTGGTGGCGGCCGTTGAGAAGCTCAAGGTCGGCGACGGCTTTGCCGAGGGCGTGACCCTTGGGCCGCTGATCAACGGGGCAGCGGGCGACAAGGTCAAGGAGCACATCGACGATGCGAAGGCCAAGGGTGCTACCGTTATTTTCGGGGCGAATGGCGCGATGGACGGCAATTTCCTGCCCCCCACGATCATGACAGGTGTCACGCAAGACATGAAAGTGGCGCAGGAGGAGACCTTTGGCCCCCTCGCCCCGCTGTTCAAGTTCGAGACCGAGGACGATGTGATCGCCATGGCAAATGACACGATCTTTGGTCTGGCGAGCTACTTCTACGCGAAAGATCTGAGCCGCGTCTACAAGGTGGCCGAGGCGCTGGAATACGGGATCGTCGGTGTGAACACCGGGATCATTTCCACCGAAGTGGCGCCCTTTGGCGGGGTCAAGCAATCGGGGCTGGGCCGTGAGGGCAGCCATCACGGGATCGAGGATTATCTGGAGATGAAATACATCTGCATGTCGGTCTGAAACGACCCTGTCCTGAAAACGCCTTATCCTTCGGGCGTTCAGAACTGACAAAACCAAAAAGGCCCGGCGCTTGCCTGCGTCGGGCCTTTCGATTGACCGGGAGGGCCAGAGGCTGCGATCAGTTCACGGCAGCCGCATCCACCACATCCTTGGCGATCGTGCGCCTATCGGTGGCGATGGAGATCCGGCGCGGCTTGAGCGCTTCGGGCACCTGACGCTCCATCTCGATGTGGAGCATGCCGTCCGAATGGGTCGCCCCGGTCACGACCACATGGTCGGCCAGATGAAAGCGCCGCTCAAAGGCGCGGGTGGCGATGCCGCGGTGCAGATAGGTCTTATCCGCATCCTCATCGGCCTTGCGGGCAGAGACGATCAGCGATTTCTCCCGCACTTCAACATGCAGATCGGCCTCGGAAAAACCGGCAACGGCAATCGATACCAGGTAGGCATCCTCATGCAGTTTTTCGATGTTGTAGGGGGGATAGCTGGGGGTCGATGTCTCGGCGGTCAGGACGCGGTCCATCAGGCTGGCAATCTGGTCGAAGCCCACGGTGGAGCGGTAAAGCGGTGCGAGATCAAAGGTACGCATGGTGTTCATCCTCATGTTTGAGCGATTGGGTGTATCGACCCTCCGGAAATGGACGGGCCGGTGCTGTGGTCTGTCACAACCCTGAATAGGCGTTGTGACAGAGGGAATGTGGGAGGCGGCAGCGGTGGTTTCAAGAGGCGGCAGTCTTGGGGCGGCTCTTTCAGGGGCGGAGGAATTTCGCGCCAGTGTCTCCCCGGTCATCGCCCACACGGATGCGGCGCTCTCCGCGTTTGTCGCCCATGTAGATCGCGCGACCTGCCACCAGTTCCGCCTGAAGCTCCGCCAGCGGCTGGCCCAGCGCGGTCCCGAGCGAGACCTTCTCGCCGTGCACTTCGGCCTTGGCAGACACCACCGAGACAATCTGCGCCTCGCCGTCCTCGATCACAAAGATCGGCGCACCGCTGGAGCCGAAGTCAACCGAACAGGAGGTCACGAGCACACCGTCCTGACGTGCCAGAACGGAGCACAGCTCCTGCAGGGAGGGTGCCTCGGCACGGTCGAGCGCATAGCTGACGACGCCGACCCGGTCGCCTGTGCGGGGGCGTGCGGTGGTCTTGAACGGCTTGATGGAGGTACTGCGAATCGGCTGGTCAAGCTCCAGCAGGGCCAGATCATTGCGCACCCGCTCCGACGAGACGTTGCTGCCGTAGATGTAGGCCGGATGGATCACGACCCGCGCCACATCCCGGTATGCCCCTGCACGGCCATTGCGCCAGCCCGCCAGAAATTCTACATGCCCCTCATTGATCAGCGCGCCGGTCTGCGTGTCGAACATGCAATGCGCAGCGGTCAGCACCAAGGATGGCGCAATCAGTGCGCCGGTACAGAAGCCTTTTCCGTCAATGTCGAGCCGCCCGACAGCCTCCCAGGCCTTGGCATCATCGCCATTGTCCAGCCGCTTTAGCCCCGCTTCCTGCGCCATGGCGCCGGATGTCAGGAACAAACTCATGATCGTCAGAGCAACCCATGACCGCAAAACACTTATCCCCGTTACCCTGACCAGAGCGTCTGTGGTATTCTCCGGATAAGGCAAAATTAGGGCAGCCACCTCACCGCAGGCGCGGAATATCATCTTTCGGGGTCCGGAGGCCATCCAGCGCCGGTGGCTTTGGCCCGCCCCAGGCCCAATCAAGCAGCTCCACCGAGTGGACGATCGGCACCTTTGAGGCAGAACCGATCTGCATCATGCAGCCGATGTTGCCCGCCGCGATCACATCGGGGTTCTTGGCCTCCAGCGTGCGCACCTTACGCTCTTTCAGCTGGGCGGAAATCACCGGCTGCATCAGATTATAGGTGCCGGCAGATCCGCAACACAAATGCGCATCCGCAGGCTCGACCACGGTAAAACCTGCTTTTTTCAGCAAGGACTTGGGGTGTGTCTTGATCTGCTGCCCATGCTGAAGCGAACAGGCCGCATGATAGGCGACAATCATGCCCGCCTCGGGGCGCAGTGCTCTGGCGGTCTGTTCAGCCGTTTGCGCGGGGGCCTGCCAGTCGCCGCCCGTCAGCTCCACCAGCACTTCCGAGACATCGCGCGCAATGCCCGCCACACGCGCTGCATCCGCCGCCAGCGGATCGTTGCGGAACATATGCCCGTAATCCTTGACCGTGGTGCCGCAGCCGGAAGTGTTGATCACGATCGCATCCAGCCCGCCACTGTCCATCTCGGCCACCCAGGCGCGGATGTTCTTGGCGGCGGTCGCATGGCTCTCGGCGGTTTTGCCCATATGATGGGTCAGCGCGCCGCAACAGCCCGC
>Ga0136559_1000652_pt1 | contig 11839 bp, 12 predicted proteins | sample AntRauMeHopE1496_FD_104633 | JGI IMG/M metagenome (GOLD analysis project Ga0136559, IMG submission 104633) | Saline lake microbial communities from Rauer Islands, Antarctica - Metagenome Hop E1 #496 | ecosystem: Environmental > Aquatic > Non-marine Saline and Alkaline > Saline | place... | reverse complement strand
TGGCACGTATTGCCGGCGTAAACATCCCGACTGCAAAGCGGATTCCAATCGCCCTCACCTACATCACCGGTATCGGTAACGCCTCCGCCAAAGCGATCTGCGAAGCTTTGGGCATTGATATCTCGCGACGCGTCAACGAACTGTCGGATACCGAGGTCGTCAAACTGCGCGAGCATATCGACGAGAATTACACCGTCGAAGGCGACCTGCGCCGTGACACCCAGATGAACATCAAGCGCTTGATGGATCTGGGCTGCTACCGTGGTCTGCGCCACCGCCGGAACCTGCCCGTGCGCGGTCAGCGGACACATACCAACGCACGCACACGCAAGGGCCCCGCAAAGGCCATTGCCGGCAAGAAGAAATAAGGGAGGGCTCAGCATATGGCACGTGAAGCAAAACGCACCAAAAAGAAGGTCTCCAAGAACATTGCTGCCGGTGTGGCGCATGTCAATTCTTCTTTCAACAACACAAAGATCCTGATCTCCGACGTTCAGGGCAACGCGATCAGCTGGTCGTCTGCAGGCACCTGCGGCTTCAAGGGGTCGCGTAAATCGACCCCTTACGCCGCCCAGATGGCAGCAGAAGATGCGGCGAAGAAGGCACAGGACCACGGCGTAAAGACGCTTGAGGTTGAGGTTCAGGGCCCAGGCTCCGGCCGTGAGAGCGCGCTGCGCGCCTTGGCTGCTGCCGGGTTCAACATCACGTCGATCCGGGATGTGACACCGATGGCACACAACGGTTGCCGTCCGCCCAAGCGCCGCCGCGTTTAAGCGACAGCTCTTCCAATCAGGGTCCGCGTTTTTGCGCGGGCCCTATACGACTTTGCGGTTATACGCGGTTCGCGCGTGACTTTTTGAAACCTCGGGAGTTTGCCCCGGCTGGACATACGGGCGCGAACAGGAATGGAGGGACATATGATCCACAAGAATTGGGCCGAACTGATCAAGCCGACACAGCTTGACGTCAAACCGGGCAACGATCCCGCCCGTCAGGCGACACTGATCGCGGAGCCGCTGGAGCGCGGCTTCGGGTTGACCATGGGCAACGCGCTGCGCCGGGTTCTGATGTCGTCGCTGCAGGGTGCCGCGATCACGTCTGTGCAGATTGACAATGTGCTTCACGAATTCTCGAGCGTGGCCGGTGTGCGTGAAGACGTCACGGACATCATCCTGAACCTCAAGGGTGTCTCGATCCGTATGGAAGTCGAAGGGCCAAAGCGCCTGTCGGTCTCGGCCAAAGGTCCGGGCGTTGTGACGGCGGGTGACATTTCGGAGTCCGCCGGCATCGAGATCCTGAACCGCGATCATGTGATCTGCCACCTCGACGAGGGCGCGGATATTTACATGGAGCTGATGGTCAACACCGGCAAGGGCTATGTCTCTGCCGACAAGAACAAGCCAGAAGACGCGCCCATCGGCCTGATCCCGATTGATGCGATCTATTCGCCGGTGAAAAAAGTCAGCTACGATGTGCAGCCCACCCGTGAGGGCCAGGTGCTGGACTATGACAAGCTGACCATGAAGATCGAAACGGACGGATCGCTGACACCTGATGATGCCGTGGCCTTTGCCGCGCGGATCCTGCAGGACCAGCTGGGCATTTTCGTCAACTTCGACGAGCCTGAGTCTGCGTCGCGTCAGGACGATGATGATGGCCTCGAGTTCAACCCGCTTCTGCTGAAGAAAGTGGACGAACTGGAGCTGTCGGTACGCTCCGCCAACTGCCTCAAGAACGACAACATCGTCTACATCGGCGATCTGATCCAGAAGACCGAAGCCGAGATGCTGCGCACGCCGAACTTTGGCCGCAAGTCCCTGAACGAGATCAAGGAAGTGCTGTCGGGCATGGGTCTGCACCTCGGTATGGATGTCGAGGACTGGCCGCCGGACAATATCGAGGATCTGGCCAAGAAGTTCGAAGACAACTTCTAAACCAATTGGGCGGGGTGTGAGCCCCGCCTGTTACGACCGGGCAGATGCCCCAAGGAGAGCTGACGGACCGCACCGCCAGCCGGACAAAGTAAAACAGCCCGTAGAGGGCACATCCATTGGAGAAAACAAATGCGTCACGCACGTGGATACCGCCGTCTGAACCGCACACATGAGCACCGCAAGGCGCTCTGGGCCAACATGGCCGGCTCGCTGATCGAGCATGAGCAGATCAAGACAACCCTGCCCAAAGCAAAAGAGCTGCGTCCGATCATCGAGAAGATGATCACGCTGGCAAAGCGCGGCGACCTGCACGCCCGCCGTCAGGCCCGCGCGCGCCTGAAGGAAGACCAGTACGTCACAAAACTGTTCGACATTCTCGGCCCCCGTTACAAGGACCGTCAGGGCGGTTATGTGCGCGTGCTGAAAGCCGGTTTCCGCTATGGTGACATGGCACCGATGGCGATCATCGAATTTGTTGACCGCGACCGTGACGCCAAAGGTGCAGCCGACAAGGCTCGTGTGGCAGCGGCTGAGGCTTCCGACGAATAAAAATAATCTCAGATCGAGACGAGAAACCCTGCCAACTGGCGGGGTTTTTTGCTTTTTGCGGAGTGCTTGAGTGTTTCTGGCCCTATAAGATAGACAAGAGAATGTCTTGCACGCAGCTCACCGTACCGGACGGGGGAATACTATGTCTGACCTTTTTGGCGCGTCCGCAGCGCCTGACACCCTCCACCGCCCGCTTGCGGACCGCCTTCGCCCCGCGACGCTGGCGGAGGTGATCGGCCAGCCGCAGCTTCTGGGGCCCGAGGCACCGCTCACGGCAATGCTGGAGGCTGGCACGTTGGGATCGCTGGTTTTCTGGGGCCCTCCCGGTGTCGGAAAAACCACCATCGCGCGGCTGCTGGCGGCTGAGACGGATCTGCATTTCGTGCAGATCAGCGCCATTTTCAGCGGTGTGCCTGAGCTGCGGCGGGTCTTTGACGCGGCCCAGATGCGGCGGCGCACCGGGCAGGGCACGCTGTTGTTCGTCGATGAAATCCACCGGTTCAACAAGGCGCAGCAGGACGGGTTTCTGCCGCATATGGAGGATGGGACGATCCTGCTGGTGGGGGCGACCACGGAGAACCCGAGCTTTGAGCTGAACCGCGCTTTGTTGAGCCGGGCGCAGGTGCTGGTGTTGGAGCGGCTGGGTGCGCAGGATCTCGAGAAGCTGGTGGTGCGGGCGGAGGCGGAACTGGGTATCATCCTGCCACTGGACGCAGGCGCGCGGCAGGCGCTGCTGGACATGGCGGATGGCGATGGGCGGGCGCTGCTCAATCTGATCGAGCAGATTGCGGCATGGAAGGTCGCGGAACCACTGGACAAGGCAGCCCTTGGCACGCGACTGGCCAAGCGGGCAGCACAGTATGACAAGGGCGGGGATGCGCATTATAACCTGATCTCGGCGCTGCATAAATCCGTGCGGGGCAGTGATCCGGATGCGGCGCTCTATTGGTTTGCGCGGATGCTGGAGGGGGGCGAGGATCCGCGCTATCTCGCCCGCCGGATCGTGCGCATGGCGGTCGAGGACATCGGGCTGGCCGATCCGCAGGCGCAGGCGGTCTGTTTGCAATGCTGGGATACCTATGAGCGGCTGGGATCGCCGGAGGGGGAACTGGCCCTGTCACAAGCGGTGATCTATCTGGCGCTGGCGCCCAAGAGCAATGCGAATTACGTGGCCTACAAGGGCGCGCGCAAGGCCGCCAAGGCCACCGGATCAGCGCCGCCGCCCAAGCATATCCTGAACGCGGCCACTTCCCTGATGAAGGATCAGGGCTACGGCAAGGGTTACGCCTATGATCACGATGCCGAGGACGGTTTTTCCGGCCAGAACTACTTTCCCGACGGGATGGAGCGGCCGGCACTCTACCAACCTGTCGAGCGGGGGTTCGAGCGGGATCTGAAAAAGCGGCTGGAGTATTTTGCACGGCTGCGGGCACAGCGCGAGAGTTGATCGCGCGAGTTGACCACGCGAGTTGACTCTGGCTCCGTTGCGCGCGAAGGGGACTGCATGATTTCAACTCTGTCTCTTGTCGCACTGGGTGGTGCCATTGGTGCCGCATGCCGCTATCTGGTGGGGGTGGGCATGCACCGTCTGACCGGCCCTGCTGATTTTTCGCTGGCCACCTTGTCGGTCAATATCATCGGGTCCTTCGCGATGGGCGTCTGTGTGGTGCTTGCCGCGCAAAAGGGTCTCACGCACCTGAGCCCCTTGGTGATGACCGGTATTCTGGGCGGCTTCACCACCTTTTCAGCTTTCTCGCTGGAGGCGGTGGCGTTGATGGAGCGGGGCCAGATCGGGGCGGCGGGGGCCTACATCGGGCTGTCGGTCGGCCTGAGCATTGGCGGATTGATGTTGGGGCTTTGGATGGCCAGAGGGGTATTGGCATGAGCCGTGTTCAGACACTTACGGTAAAAGAGGGCGAAGGCGACCAGAGGCTGGACCGCTGGTTCCGGCAGGTTTTCCCGCTGATCCCGCAGGGCCGCATCGAAAAGATGTGCCGCAAGGGCGAGATCCGTGTGGACGGGGGCCGCGTCAAAGGCTCCACCCGGATCGAGGCGGGACAGCAGATCCGCATCCCGCCCCTGCCCGAGGGCGAAGCGCCGCCCGCGCCCAAGCGCACCACCGTGACCGAGGCCGAGGCCAAGATGATCCGCGCCTGCGTGATCTACCGCGACGATCACGTGATTGCGCTCAACAAGCCGCCGGGCCTGCCGGTACAGGGCGGATCGGGGCAGGGGGAGCGGCACGTCGATGCCCTTGCCGAGGCCCTGATGTTCGATCTGGACGAGAAGCCGCGCCTGGTGCACCGCCTCGACAAGGACACCTCCGGTGTGCTGGTGCTGGCGCGCACGCGCGAGGCTGCAAAGGCGCTGACCGCCAATTTCCGGCACCGCGAGACGCGCAAGATCTATTGGGCTGCCGTCGCAGGCGTGCCGCATCCGCGCAACGGCACCATCAAATTCGGTCTGGTCAAGCAGGGCGGTCACGGAGCGCGCGGCGAGGGCGAGAAGATGATCGCCGTGCATCCGCGCGACATCGACGATACTGAGGGCGCCAAGCGCGCCACCACAGATTATACCGTGCTGGAGCAGGCGGGCACCCGGACCGCATGGATGGCGCTGAGCCCGGTGACGGGCCGCACCCACCAGCTGCGTGTGCATATGGCCGAGATCGGGCATCCGATTGTGGGCGATGGCAAATACGGTGGCTCAGGGCAGGAGAACATGGGCGATGGCTGGGGCGCCCAGCTGGGCGGTGACATCTCCAAAAAGCTGCATCTGCACGCGCGCAGCCTCACGATCGAACATCCGGCAACCAAAGCGATGCTCAATCTTGTGGCACCGCTGCCCGAGCATATGCAGCGCACCTGGGATACCTTCGCATGGTACACGAAATTCGCACCGGATGACCCGTTCGGGGAAGGCTGGGGATGACGGAGGCCGCGATGCGTCTGGTCATCTTTGATGTGGACGGCACATTGGTGGACAGTCAGGCGGATATTTTGGGGGCCATGCATCTGGCGTTTGCCGCGCAGGGCATGACGGTGCCGCCGCGCGACCGGGTGCTGGGGGTGGTTGGCCTCTCACTCGATGTGCTGATGCGGGAGCTGGCACCGGAAGCGGAGGCGAAGGCACAGGCGATGCTGGTGCAGGGCTACAAGGACGCCTATATGACGCTGCGCGCGGATCCGGCAACGGGCATCTCCTCGCCCTTCTATCCCGGTGCACGCGCGGCGCTGGAGGCACTGCGGCAGCGCCCCGATGTTGTGCTGGGCGTCGCCACCGGAAAATCCCGGCGCGGTCTGGACAAACTGATTGAGGCGCATGGGCTCGAGGGGATGTTCGTCACCCGGCAGGTGGCGGATTTCCACCCTTCCAAGCCGCACCCCTCGATGCTGCTGGAAGCCCTGCGCGAGGCGGATGTGCCTGCGGCGCAGGCGGTGATGGTCGGGGATACCAGCTTTGACATGGAGATGGCGGCGGCGGCGGGAATCACGGGCATCGGCGTCAGCTGGGGCTATCACCCTGCCGCGCGGCTGACTGCTGCACGCCACATGATCGACAGTTTTTCCGGGCTGGCCCCGGTTCTGGACCGGATATGGGAGAGGGCAGATCATGAGTGACTGGAAGGCCAAACGCTTCTGGACCGCGGCCAGCGTCGTCCCGATGGAGAGCGGCTTTGCCGTGGCGCTGGACGGCAGGCCGGTCAAGACCCCCGCCAAGCGCCCGCTGCAGGTGCCGACCCGCGCCATGGCGCAGGCGATTGCGGCAGAATGGGCTGCACAGGACGGGCTGATCAAACCGCTGAGCATGCCGGTGACCAGAACCGCCAATGCGGCGATCGACAAGGTCGCGGTGCAGCACGCGGAAGTGGCACAGATGCTGGCGGCCTACGGCGACAGCGATCTGCTGTGCTACCGCGCCGATGCACCCGAAGAGCTGGTCGCGCGGCAGGCGGAGCAATGGGACCCGATGCTGGAGTGGGCGGCGCAGGCGCTGGGCGCCCGGCTGTTGCCGCGCACGGGGGTGATGCATCTGCCGCAGGACCCGCAAGCCATCGCCGCCCTGCAGCGTCAGACCCATGCACTGGATGCCTTCGATCTGGCGGCTTTCCATGATCTGGTCAGCCTGTCGGGCTCGCTGGTGCTTGGCTTTGCGGCGGTGCGGGATGCCCTCCCGGCTGCGGATCTTTGGGAGATATCGCGCCTCGACGAGCTGTGGCAGATCGAGCAGTGGGGCGTGGACGATGATGCGGCAGCGCTGGCCGAGTCAAAACGCGAAGCATTCCTTCATGCAAGGCGTATGATTGACCTCTCAAGGGCACAATAACGGCGATTATGACTGCCCGCTCTGTCAACTGGTGGTGGATTTCGTTTTTGGCCTTGTAAGACTTGACCTTTCAGGGTGATCTGGCTCACACTTAGCCGCACTATGCGGATTATGTCTGTGCAGTATCACCGTCGGTGTGCAAAGCGCCGGCACTATCCGCCCGAAACGTGGCGGCCACCCTAATTGTGGTGGAAAATCAGGAAGAGGTAAGAATGAAAAGATCAATTATCCTTGGCGCACTCACGGTCACCGGTCTGACGGCAGGCGCTGCTGCTGCGGCGACACTGGATGACGTAAAAGCACGCGGCACGCTGAACTGCGGTGTCTCGACAGGTCTGGCCGGGTTCTCGGCACCGGATGCAAACGGCGAATGGACCGGCTTTGACGTCGCGGTCTGCCGCGCGGTTGCTGCTGCGGTTCTGGGCGACTCCACAGCTGTGCAGTTTGTTCCAACGACGGGTAAAACCCGCTTCACCGCTCTGGCCTCCGGCGAGATCGACATGCTGGCGCGCAACTCCACATGGACCATGTCGCGTGACACCGATCTGAAGTTCGACTTCGTCGGCATCAACTACTACGATGGTCAGGGCTTCATGGTTCCAAAGGTGCTGGGCGTGTCCTCGGCCAAGGATCTGGACGGGGCGACCGTCTGTATCCAGACCGGCACCACAACCGAGCTGAACCTTGCGGACTTCTTCCGCAACAACAACATCACCTATCAGCCCGTCCCGATCGAGACGAATGCCGAGGCGATCCAGCAGTATCTGGCTGGCGCATGTGATGCCTATACCACGGATATGTCCGGCCTGTCCGCATCGCGCGCGACATTTGAGGCGCCAGCGGATCACACGCTGCTTCCCGAGGTCATCTCCAAAGAGCCACTCGGCCCGGTCGTCCGTCATGGCGACAGCGAGTGGGGCGATATCGTCCGCTGGACGCTGAACGCATTGATCGCAGCAGAAGAGCTGGGCATCACGTCGGCCAACGTCAACGAGATGACCACCTCCACCACCAACCCCGAAGTGGCACGTCTGCTGGGCGTCGAAGGTGATCTGGGTGCGATGATGGGTCTGGATGCGGATTGGGCCAAGCGCGCGATCGAATCACAGGGCAACTTCGGTGAGATCTTTGCCAAGAACATCGGCGAAGAGACACCGATCGGTCTGGCCCGTGGTCTGAACGCACAGTGGACTGACGGCGGCCTGCTCTACGCGCCACCGTTCCGCTAAATACACGAGGCCAGGGGGCGCGGCACAGGTCGCGCCCCCTGCGCCATATGCCTGATCGTGATGATGAAAACATCAGGACGGCCAATAAAAATAAACGACAAAATAAATGATCCGGTACTGACGTCAAAAGACGCATTCTCAATAAGCCGGAACAACGGGGATTCACTTAATGTCGACACTCTCGGACCCGCAACAGGGCTCGTTCCGGCTTTCTATGCTGTTGAACGATTCACGGTACCGGTCGATGACCTTGCAAGTCATCGCAGCACTCTTGTTGGCGCTGGCGCTCTTTTATCTGTACTCCAACCTTGCTGCCAACCTCAGGGCAGCCGGCCTCAATATCTCCTTTGCATTTCTCGGCGCTCCTGCCGGATATGACATCAACCAGACGCTGATCGACTACAACAGCCAGTCCACGAACCTGCGCGCTGCGGTGGTGGGGATCCTCAATACATTGCTGGTGGCCTTTCTGGCCTGTGTCACGGCGACTGTCTTTGGTGTCTTTGCGGGCGTTCTGCGGCTCTCCAACAACTGGCTGGTGCGCAAGCTGATGTCGTTCTACGTGGAGATCTTTCGCAACATTCCGGTACTGATCTGGATCATCATCATCTTTACCATCATGACGGCAACGATGCCCGGCGCGCGCGCCTATCTGGGCGAGGACCCTGAGAAAGATCTGCTGCTGGGCATGTTTGCCTTCACCAACCGGGGCGTTTTCATCCCGGCACCCATCTGGAACGAGGGGTCCATGGTTGTTGTCGCGGTCTTTCTAGCATCCATCGCCGGAGTTTTCGCTTTCCGCAGCTACGCGCGCAAGGTGCTGTTTGACACGGGGCGGCTGCTGCCAACGGGTTGGCCTTCGGTCGCCTTGCTGATCGTGCCGACGGTTCTGGCCTTTTTCGTCTTGGGACAGCCCATCGGGCTGGACATGCCGGACCCGCTGGGCAACCGGTTCAACCTGACGGGCGGGACCCAGATCGGTGCGCCGCTGATCGCGCTGTGGTTTGCCCTGTCAATCTACACGGGTGCCTTCATCGCCGAGAACGTGCGCGCGGGCATTCAGGCCGTGGCCAGAGGCCAGACCGAAGCCGCATCTGCGTTGGGTCTGCGCCCCGGCCGTGTGATGAGCCTCGTTGTGCTGCCGCAAGCGCTCCGGGTGATCATCCCGCCGCTGATTTCGCAATACCTCAACATCACCAAGAACTCCTCGCTGGCGATTGCGGTGGGCTATGCGGACATCACCGCGACGCTGGGGGGCATCACGCTCAGCACCACGGGGCGGGCGATCGAATGTGTGCTTTTGCTGATGGGCTTCTACCTCATCATCTCGTTGACGATCTCGACGGGCATGAACATCTACAACAACCGCATGAAGCTGAAGGAGCGTTGAGATGAGCGATACCCATTCCCATTCGGCGGCCTTCGTGCGCACCAAGGAAATCCCGCAGCAACCGGCACCGTCGAATGCCGCCGGACCGGTCAAGTGGGCCCGGGACAATCTTTTTGCCACATGGCCCAATGCGCTGCTGACCGTCGCATCCCTCTATGTGATTTTCCTGATCCTGACCGGAACACTGCCGTGGATCTGGAACGGGGTCTGGAACACGACCTCCCTGTCGGAGTGCCGCGAAGTGTTGCAGGGGACCTCGGCCGCCTGTTTTTCGGTGCTGACAGAGCGGTGGAACCAGCTGATTTTCGGCTTCACCTACCCGTCCGAGTACTACTGGCGCCCGACACTGGCTTTTGTCTTCATGATCGTTGCACTGGCGCCGGTGCTGTTCTTTGACTTGCCGCGCAAGCTGTTGATCCTGACAGGGCTTTTCCCCTTCGTTGCCTATTGGCTGATCTGGGGCGGTACGATCCTGACCCCGGTTGCGGCACTTGGCGGCTTTGTCGTTGCCTATTTCATCTATGCCCGTTTCGTGGCGCAGAATTTTGCGCTGGGCTTTTTTGGCGGGGCGGCGGCAGCGCTTGTTTTCTGGTGGCTCAGCGGGTTTGCCGTGGCAGCCCTTGCGCCGCAGACACCGTTGCTGACGGCAATCCCCTCGCGCGATCTGGGCGGCTTCATGCTGAACATGATGCTGGGCATCACCTGCGTCTCGCTCTCCATTCCGCTGGGCATCGCACTGGCATTAGGGCGTCAAAGCTCGATGCCGCTGATCAAATGGGTCTGCGTGATCTTCATCGAATTCGTGCGCGGCGTGCCGCTGATCACGCTGCTGTTCGTGGCGAGTGTGATGCTGGCGTATTTCTTCCCGCCCGAAGCGACTGTCGATCTGTTCCTGCGGGTGGTGATCATGATCACCATGTTCTCGGCCGCCTATATTGCCGAGGTGATCCGGGGCGGACTCGCGGCGCTGCCCAAGGGGCAGTATGAGGCGGCAGACAGTCTGGGCCTCGACTATCCGCAGGCGATGCGGCTGATCATCCTGCCTCAGGCGCTGAAAATCTCGATCCCGGGGATCGTGAACATCGCGGTGGGCCTGTTCAAGGACACCACGCTGGTCTCGGTGATCTCCATGTTCGACATGGTCGGCATGATCCGCGGCCCGATCCTCGCGTCCACAGACTGGAACGGCGTCTACTGGGAGCTTCTGGGCTTTGCAGCGCTTTTGTTCTTCGTCGTATGCTATGGCATTTCACAATACTCGCAGTGGCTTGAACGCCGTCTTGCGACAGATCACCGCTAAGGAGACCTCGGCATGGCTGAACCTGCAGGAATGAACATCTCTGACGAAGTCGCGATTTCGATCCAGAATATGAACAAATGGTACGGCACGTTTCACGTGCTGCGCGACATTGATCTGACGGTCTATCAGGGCGAGCGTATCGTGATCTGCGGGCCCTCCGGCTCTGGCAAATCGACGCTGATCCGCTGCATCAATGCGCTGGAGGAGCATCAGAAAGGCTCCATCGAGGTGGATGGCACGCTGCTGTCCTCGGACCTCAAGAACATCGACAAGATTCGCTCGGAGGTGGGCATGTGCTTTCAGCACTTCAACCTCTTTCCGCATCTGACCATCCTCGAAAACCTCACGCTGGCGCCGATCTGGGTGCGCAAGACGCCCAAGAAGGAAGCAGAGGAGGTCGCGATGCACTACCTCAACAAGGTGAAGATCCCCGATCAGGCGGATAAATACCCCGGCCAGCTGTCGGGTGGGCAGCAGCAGCGGGTGGCCATCGCGCGGTCGCTGTGCATGAAGCCGCGGATCATGCTGTTCGACGAGCCGACATCGGCGCTCGACCCTGAGATGATCAAGGAAGTGCTCGACACGATGATCGAGCTGGCCGAGGAAGGCATGACCATGCTCTGTGTGACCCATGAGATGGGCTTTGCCCGTCAGGTCGCCAACCGCGTGATCTTCATGGACCAGGGCCAGATCGTCGAGCAGAACGAGCCGGAGGCGTTTTTCAACAACCCCCAAAGCCCGCGCACGCAGCTGTTCCTGAGCCAGATTCTCGGGCACTGAAATACAGGCAGGTGCAGGGGGAAATCTCTGCACCTCCCGCGTCTGCGCCTAATCCGTCAGTTGGCGTGGAACGATGAAATGCGCGGCATGGCCGGTTTCATACCTGAGGTCTGACCATTCTGGGATATCAAATTCCGCCACCAGTGTCGCGCAGGTCGGGTAGCTGTAGAAATCGACATGGTCAGGGCTGTCGGCCAGCAGCAGTTGGGCCAAAGCGCCCGTGCCCGGATTATGGCCCAGCATCAGCACCGTATTCTCGCTGCGCGCCTGTAGCAGCGCCAACATCGCTTCAGGTTCGGCAAGATAGAGTTTGTGGGTCAAGCTTGTCGGT
>Ga0136559_1000651_pt1 | contig 11846 bp, 11 predicted proteins | sample AntRauMeHopE1496_FD_104633 | JGI IMG/M metagenome (GOLD analysis project Ga0136559, IMG submission 104633) | Saline lake microbial communities from Rauer Islands, Antarctica - Metagenome Hop E1 #496 | ecosystem: Environmental > Aquatic > Non-marine Saline and Alkaline > Saline | place... | reverse complement strand
CCTCTTGAATATTTGAATGTATATACGCCAGTCTACCTAATTCATAATGTGGTTCGGCTCGATCTGGATGATGTTGTATTATTTCTTCAATTTTATTAATGGCACGTTCAATATACTTCTCTCGAATATCAATGGAAACTAAATACATCTGTTCTTTAAAACGAGCAAGATCCTTCAACTTTCTATCCATTGTCATCTAGCTTAAAACTGTTCTAAAATCTTTATCCTTTTGTCAATTGGAGGGTGTGTCGAAAATAATCCACCTAACCCACCTAAAAACCCTATAGACGAATCCTCTGGAGCATTTTCAATAAACATTTGCTGTATATCTTCGCTCTTCACTTCATCCACATGGTGGTTATTTGAGATTTTTCGAAGCGCAGAAGCTAATGCTTCCGGATTCTTGGTCATTTGAGCAGCTCCTGAATCTGCCAAATACTCTCTTTTTCTACTTAACGCAAATTTAAAAAGGATAGATAACAAATAAGCAACCGCGGCAATTACGAGAATAATAATCATTCCTTTGTTGTCGTCCTTTTTACGACCTCCTCCTGCCAAACTTCCATAAAGAACGCTTCTAAACGCAATTTGCACGATAAAAGAAAAGATCCCCACAAATACAATTGTCACAATAAGTAAACGAACATCTTTATTAAGAATATGCATTAATTCATGAGCAATAACACCTTCCAACTCTTCGTCTGATAATTTATCAATAATCCCCCTTGTTAGCGTAACAGTATATGTCTTTTCATTTATTCCACTAGCAAAAGCATTTAGCGCAGGACTTTCAATAATTCGAAGCATTGGCATTTTCATACCGATGCTCATACATAAGTTTTCCGTTAAATTATACTCGCGCATATTTTCCTTTCTAGCAATTGTATGCGAACCTGCCGCAGAGTTAATCATCGCAGAATTGGCAAAATAAGCGATCAAAAACCAAACAACTACCACACCCATAACGATTGGTATAATAGGCAAGAAAATACCCAAGGCTTCGTTCATGGAAGGTGGACCGTCCTCTGAAAAGTTAAAAAAGAACACTACTGCAAAGGAGGCAGATAACACCAAAACAGGAAAAGCCAGTAACAGTAAAAAGGATTTCCTATTGTTAGAATTTATTTGCTGCTGAATACCTACGTACTTCATTTGAACTAATTTTAAAAAGGCATCCAACAAGTCAGATGCCTTTAACTATTATTTATTTTTTTGGACGTTTAAAACTTGGTGATTGGACTTAACATCTTCGCACCACGCTGCTAGAACTTAACTTCAGGAGCTTTATCCATCACAGCTCTTTGCGTATCACCTACATCAAACATTAGTTCTGTTTTGAAACCAAACATTCCAGCAAAAATAACATTCGGGAATTTTTGAACTGCAATATTCAACTCTTTCGTTGCACTATTAAAGAAACGACGAACTGCAGCTAATTTATTTTCTAAATCAGACAATTCAGCTTGTAATTGCATGAAGTTTTGATTGGCTTTAAGATCAGGATAAGCTTCGACTTGAATATTTAATCCATTTAGAGCAGAAGACAACTCTGATTCAGCTGCAATTTTATCGTTGATAGAACTGGCAGACATCGCATTTTGACGCGCCTTCGTAATGGTCTCGAATGTACCGCGTTCATGATCCATGTAGCCTTTAACAGCACCCATTAATTGAGGTACTAAATCATGACGTTGTTTTAATTGCACATCAATATCTGCAAATGCATTTTCTCTATTATTTCTCAATCGAACTAAGGCGTTATAGACTCCTATCACTATAAGAACTAAGACTCCTACTACTATTAAAATTATTCCCCAAGTTGGCATTTTTCTTTATTTTAAATTATTTATCCAAAGATAGTTAAAAAATATATTCAAGTAGCAATTTAAGATATTTTGGCAATGGAAATCAAACGAACTAGTAGAAAGATACTTTCTAATAGGTAAAGTTGTACTCCACCGTATCAAAAGGAGTGGTATAGACACTATCTTGCCCATTGATTTGCGTATTGGTTACCCAATAATAAAAACTGGTAAACGAATTCGCATTGTTCGCGCAGATCACAGCTGTATCGATGGCGCCATAATAAAATGAATTCCCAATTGGGCAGCATTCAGAACAATCTACTTTACCTCGGTACTTAAATAATTTAAACTCATCAACACCCGAAGCAGGAGGCTGATTTAAAATAGTAAACTTCACCCATGACTTGGCGATCACTGAGACACTGGCATCATTATCTTCATTCACTTGAAGATCAGAAAAGTTAATTTCTTTTACTTCATCAAAATAGTTTGTTTTTTCATAAGTCAACTCCACCTTTTCGATACGTTCTCGATCAATAATGAACTCGAAAAAACCATCCGAAGAGGTTGTTTTTGAAGAAACAAGGGCGCTCGCCTCACCCAGCGGAGTTACGAAAAGCTTTACCGTAACACCAGCTGCGAAATTATTAAACGTCCCATCACTAACAACTCCATTAATTGTGAATTTTAAGTCGTTTTTTCTACAAGAGAAAACGCTCAGCAGGACTAAAGAATACATGAAAATGCTGCGCATAGATTGTTTTGAATTATTCAAATATACAGATTTTTTTAGATAATCACTTTTAGTTTTTCAGCTTGAAACAACCAATCTATTCATTCGAGACACTATTGAAATACATTCTTTCCACTTGCCTTCGTGTATAACCTTTTAAAAAAACCTGTCGCAAGAGGCATCTTAATAATTAAATTTGTTAGGTTTCAGAAAGACTCCTTTATTCTATGGAAGAAAATAATTATACGGAAGACAATATAAGGTCGCTAGACTGGAAAGAACATATTCGTTTGCGTCCTGGAATGTATATAGGTAAGCTCGGAGATGGTGCCTCAGCGGATGATGGTATTTATATTTTATTGAAAGAGGTTATCGATAATTCCATTGACGAATTCGTAATGGGGAACGGTAGAAAAATAGAAATCAAAGTCAAAGACGGACTTGTTTCTGTCCGCGACTACGGCCGTGGAATTCCATTGGGAAAAGTAGTTGATGTTGTATCAAAAATAAATACGGGAGGAAAATACGATTCAAAAGCTTTCAAAAAATCGGTTGGATTAAATGGTGTTGGTACTAAAGCAACTAACGCGTTAAGTAGCCATTTCATGGTGTATTCAGTGCGTGATGGAGAACTTAAACGCGCTTCATTCTGCAGGGGCGAATTAGTCTCCGAAAATAAAGTTGAAAAAACAGACGAACCGAATGGAACGTATGTTGAATTCACCCCAGATGAAAATATATTTAAAAAATTTGTGTACAAAACGCCGTACATCGAAAAGATGTTATGGAACTATTGTTACCTCAACAGAGGACTAACCATTCACTTTAACGGTGAGCGCTATAATTCGAAAGATGGATTAAAAGACTTACTCGAACAAAATCAGGATGGTGATCCACTCTACCCTATTATTCACCTTGAAGGAGAAGACATCGAAGTCGCTTTTACCCATGGAAAGACCTACGGAGAAGATTATTATTCTTTTGTTAATGGTCAGCACACTACTCAAGGAGGAACACATCAAAGCGCTTTTAGAGAGGCCGTCGCGAAAGTTATTCGCGACTTTTACAATAAAAACTACGAAGCATCCGACATCCGACAATCGATTGTAGCTGCTGTTGCGGTGAAAGTAGTTGAGCCTGTTTTCGAATCGCAAACTAAAACGAAATTAGGTTCACAAGAAATAGAACCCGGCGGAAAATCTATGCGCGCCTTTATAAATGATTTCCTCAAAGAAAAGTTAGATAATTACCTCCACAGAAATCCAGATGTAGCTGAAGTGATGGAGCGTAAAATCAAGCAGTCTGAGAAAGAACGAAAAGAGCTTTCAGGAATTCGAAAGTTGGCCAGAGACCGCGCAAAAAAATCAAATCTTCACAATAAAAAACTTAGAGACTGTCGTGTTCACTTAACTGATATGAAGGATGAGCGACGAGAGGAAACTACCTTATTTATAACGGAGGGAGATTCGGCAAGTGGTTCTATTACAAAATCGAGAAATGTAAACACACAAGCCGTCTTTAGTTTGCGTGGAAAACCATTAAACTCTTATGGTCTCACCAAAAAAGTGGTTTATGAAAACGAAGAATTTAACTTAATTCAAGCAGCGCTAAATATTGAGGACGATATGGATGACTTGCGCTATGGAAAGATCGTTATTGCCACAGATGCCGATGTCGATGGTATGCATATTCGCATGTTGTTGCTCACATTTTTCTTGCAATTTTTCCCTGATTTGGTTAAACGGAATCATGTTTATGTGTTACAAACACCTCTTTTCAGGGTACGAAATAAGAAAAAAACATATTACTGTTATTCGCAAGATGAACGAAAAGCCGCCATCGAAGAATTGGGAAAAAATGCAGAAATAACAAGATTTAAAGGACTTGGAGAGATTTCACCTGATGAGTTCAAGAATTTTATCGGAGAGGATATTCGCTTAGAGCCTGTTTTACTCACCAAGAGTTCGTCCATAGATGATATTCTTTCTTTTTATATGGGTAAAAATACGCCCGATCGACAAGAGTTTATTATCAATAACCTTAAAGTAGAAAAAGACTTGGAGGAAGAACTTGCCAAAGAAAACGAAGAAAAGAACTTAGATAAAGCTTCCTAATACTATGTCAGAAGACCAAGAACCAAATGAGGATGAATTGAACGACGCTCCTTCGGAAAACTCCGGAGAACTGGGCGGAGGAAAAGAAATTGATGAGAATATTGTCCCTGTAAGTGGACTCTATGAAAATTGGTTCCTAGATTATGCTTCTTATGTAATTCTTGAACGTGCTGTTCCTGCGCTGTTTGACGGATTGAAACCCGTGCAACGTCGTATACTCCATTCGATGAAAGAGATGGAAGATGGCCGGTACAATAAAGTAGCAAACATCATTGGAAACACCATGAAATTTCACCCGCATGGTGATGCTTCTATAGGCGATGCTTTAGTTCAGCTAGGTCAAAAAGAGCTACTCATAGACATGCAGGGAAACTGGGGGAATACACTTACCGGTGATTCTGCTGCTGCTTCTCGTTATATTGAAGCAAGATTATCGAAATTTGCCTTACATGTTGCTTTTAACGGGAAAACAACCCATTGGCTAGCCAGTTATGATGGACGAAATAAAGAACCCGATCATCTTCCAATGAAATTCCCTTTACTTCTAGCACAAGGAGCAGAAGGAATTGCTGTTGGATTGGCATGTAAAATGCTGCCGCACAACTTTATAGAACTTATAGATAATTCAATCAACCACCTTCGAGGTCGTAAAGTAGAAATTTTCCCTGACTTCCTTTTTGGAGGAATGGCTGATTTTACGAATTACAATGAAGGATTGCGCGGGGGAAAAGTAAGAGTGCGTGCTAAAATCAACAAGGTTGACAATAAAACATTAACGATCACGGAGATTCCTTTCGGATCGAATACCAGTTCGTTGATAGAATCTATCATTCGCGCAAATGACAAAGGTAAGATCAAGATAAAAAAGATTGAAGATAATACCTCTGAGTTTGCCGAGATCATGATACATCTTGCTCCTGGTGTATCTCCTGACAAAACGATTGATGCTCTTTATGCTTTTACAGACTGTGAGGTTTCTATATCACCCAACTCTTCTGTTATAGACAAAGATGCGCCTAAGTTTTTGGGCGTTAACGAAATGTTGCGAATCAATACCGATAATACGGTTCAACTGCTGAAATGGGAGCTTGAAATTCGCAAGAATGAGCTAGAAGAGCAATGGCATTTCAGTTCATTAGAAAAAATATTTATTGAGAATAAAGTCTATAGCCTAATTGAAGAAGAAGAAACTTGGGAAGGCGTTATTTCTGCTATCGACAAAGGATTAAGTCCATTTACAAAACACTTAAAGCGCGCTGTTACGCGTGACGATATTATTCGTTTGACAGAAATTAAAATCAAGCGAATTTCTAAATTTGACGCCTTTCGTGCTGATGAAATCCTTATAAAGCTTGAGGAGGAACTGGCTGAAGTAGCTCAAAAATTAAATAATCTCATAGATTATGCGGTGGATTATTTTAAGGATTTGAAAAAGAAATTTGGCGAAGGAAAAGAACGTCGAACAGAAATTAAAGTATTCGATAATATAAATGCTTCGAAAGTAATCATAGCGAACAAGAAATTGTACGTAGACATGGAAGAAGGATTTATCGGATATGGGCTTAAAAAGAGCGATTACATCCAGGAATGTTCAGACCTTGATGATATTATCGTGTTTTTTGACACCGGTAAGATGATGGTTACCAAAATCTCGGACAAGAAGTTCGTAGGAAAAGGGATTGTTCATGCCTCTGTTTGGAAAAAAGGAGATAAACGCACCATCTATCACGTATTATATAGTGATGGGAAGACGGGTCCGACTTACATGAAACGTTTCTTTGTTAATTCCATTACCCGAGATAAAGAATATGATCTAACTAAGGGAACGAAAGGATCTCAACTCCTCTATTTCGCTTGCCACCTGAATGGTGAACGTGAAGTGATAACTATTCAGCTTAGACCGCGCACGCATCTCAAGAAATTGCGTTTGGATATTGACATGGGCGAACAACTCATCAAGAGTAGAACCGCAGGTGGAAATCGAGTGACAAAAGAACTAGTTTCTAAAGTCATTCAAAAAGAAGTAGGCGGTTCCACGTTGGCAGCTCGCAAGATTTGGTACGATGAAGTAGTTGGTCGATTAAATGATGAGAAGCGAGGAAAGTTCTTAGGCGATTTTAGAGGAGAAGATAAGATATTAACTTTATATAAATCTGGCGAATACAGACTTTCCACTTTTGATTTAACGACACATTTCGATGATGATATGTTTCATATTGAAAAATGGAACCCAGATCATGCTATTTCAGCAGTTTACTATGATGGAGAAAAAGAAATTCATTTTGTTAAACGCTTCTTATGTGAAGTAACTACGGATAAAAAAGTATCTTTCATCAGTGAATCAGAAGGAAGTCATTTAGATGTAGCCACAACTGCACATCATGCACGTGTGAAAATCATTTTCAATAAATTATTAAAAGCGACAAAGAATCTCCCTGATAAAGAAGTCTTACTCGATGAATTTATCGATGTGAAAGGGATGAAGACTCAAGGAAATCAACTGACAAAACTAAAAGTAAAAGAGGTAGTTTTAGCGTTGCAAGAAGGGGATGACAACTGGCCAGATGACGAGGAAGAAGACCCTAGTGATTCCAATGATGATGGAGATGACGATGATGGAGATGATGGAGACGACGTTATACCGCCCAATAACGACGGGGAAGGAATAATTAATGAAGAACCTGTTGAAAAGGATAAAACGGAAAAACAAGTTGTAGTCAATAAACCTGTACCCCCTTCTAAATCAACAACAACAGAAAATAAAATTGAATCATCCGAAAATGATTCGGAGGCGAAAAAAGTAAAACCTAAATCACTTTCAAGTCTTCGTCCGAAAAATGATGAAAGTCCAAGAGAAGTGGAATGGGATTTCACAAAAGCGAAAAGAAGGCCACCTTCAAGAAAGGATGATGATCAGCCTAAGTTATTTGATTAAAAAGCAGCGATAGGAAAAGTTAGGGATATAGCTAAACATGCTAAAAAGAGAATAACTTCATTCTTCGGAGATAATCATACCTAGTAAATACTGACTTCTCTACTTCTGCGTTCGCGAAATCATTTTTATTCATAGTTGAAAGATGTTCTAAGAAAACACCGAATTCACCATTTTTAAAAATCGTGAGCATTTTTCCACCGTAAACAGATTTGGCTTCATGCCAAACGTGAGGAGGAACAGCAATCGTATCACCGTCTCTCAATGTTATAGTTTCATCGTCGAGAACTGGCTGTAACTCTCCAAACAACGCATCAAACAATTCCATTATTCGTATTTAATGATGGCTTCTTTAATCAAAACTTCGTTCAGATTATCTACTATCAATCTAGAATGTTTGAATCACTGCAGATGATTCATCTAAGCACTTAGTAGTAGAAGTGCGGAAAACGAATGTTTAAGTATCATTATCTATACCGTAAGTCATTAGTCCATACATGGATAGAACCCGATAATTGAAATTAATAAAAAAATAAAGTACACTACAAAAAAATAAATCGTTGTTTATCAATAACTTAAATCCTACAATCTATTTAATAAATTTATTTCAATAAAATATCTTTCATTTTTTATTGAAAGTTCAAAAACATTACCTATACTTGCACTATGGAATTTGAAGAAGCTAAAAATAAATTTGTTCAAACATGGGGAGCCTTAGGCTCGCAGTGGGGTATTAATAAAACCATGGCGCAAATACATGCTTTTTTGATGGTTAGTGACGAATTAGTTTCGATGGAGGAAATAATGGAAGACCTTCAAATTTCAAGAGGAAACGCTTCCATGAATTTGAGAAGTTTAATTGACTGGGGCATTGTTTATAAAGAATACAAACCGGGTGAAAGAAGAGAATTTTTCTATGCAGAAAAAGACTTGGATGAATTAGCCGTTAAAATTGCCAAAGAAAGAAGTAAACGTGAAATTAAACCCGCGTTAAAAGTGCTGAAAGAAGTTTCGACTTATAAAGCAAGTAAAACAAGTAAAGAAGAGCAACATTTTGTGCAACAAACAGAGAAACTTTACGACTTTGTCCTAAGAGCGGACAACATGTTAGACAAAATGACCGAATACAAAGATAATTGGCTTGCAAAGCTGATGATGAAACTAATGAAGTAAAAAAATTTAACCTAAACTTTCATTTATTTCTGAAAGTTCAAACTATACAATTATGAAAAAAATGATTATTGCAGCAGGAACAGGGTATCTAGGAACCGTTTTAAGTGAACATTTCAAAAAAAGAGGGTATCAAATCACTATATTAAGTCGAAGCGCTCGAGCGAGTACCAATAATGTTCAATACATTCAGTGGGATGCTAAAACAGTCGGAACTTGGAAAACATGTTTGGAAAACACGGATGTATTAATCAACCTAACAGGCAAATCAGTAGATTGTCGATACAATGAAAAAAACAAGAACGAGATTCACCAATCTAGAGTGAGAAGCACCCAAGTATTAAATGAGGCAATTCTACAATGTATCCATCCACCTAAACATTGGTTAAACTCATCTACCGCTACGATTTACGAACATTCTGAATCGGTTCCTATGACGGAATCAACAGGAACTATTGGAAATGACTTTTCGATGAACGTAGCCAAGGATTGGGAGAAAGCTTTCTTCGAAACGGAAACTCCAAACACATTAAAAACAAGTTTGCGCACATCAATCGTTATAGGTAAAAAAAGTGCTGCATTTAACACATTGCTTCGCCTTACCAAATTTAGACTTGGCGGTGCTCAAGGCAAAGGTAATCAAATGGTAAGCTGGATACACGATAGAGATTTTGCACGCGCAATAGAGTTTATTATCGATAATGAAATAACGAATGAAATAAACGTTTGTCATCCCAAGCCTATAACGAACACAATGTTTATGAAGATAATGCGCGACCATGCGAACGTAAAATATGGTCTCAATTCCCCAAAATGGATAATAAAACTAGGCGCTTTTGTCTTAGGAACCGAGGCTGAACTGGTTTTAAAGAGTCGATTCGTTTATCCTGAGCGATTACTAGATAAAGGACTTAAATTTCTATTTTCAACTATGGACGAAGCTATTAAAGAAATACATAAACCTGAGGAGCTATGACCTATAATATTTTAGCTTATCTAATTTATTACCTTATTTTGACACCTACGATTATTAAAGTAGGTCGAATATGTTACAAAAATGGAAACATCTTCGTAAGTAACTTAGTTCCTAATCACGAAGAATTGTGTAAGTCCATTAATAGCCTTCTTCTGATTGGCTACTACTTAATGAATATTGGCTACACAGCGGTAATGATAAATTATTGGCAAGACATTGATCAACTAAATCAGCTTCTTTATGAAATATTTCAGAAGTCAGCTATTATGCTGTTAGGCTTATCAACTATGCACTATTTCAACCTATTATTACTCAATAAATACGTTAAACATTTAATTTAAAATCAACTATCATGGAAACAACAAAAATCATTATCGGTTACTCAATTTACTTACCTGTGGTAATAACGTTAACAATATTAGTGGCACGTTCATTATTCAGAAACAGCATGATTTACATGTTAGATATATTCAACGGTCGTGAAGAGATTGCTGTGGCAACCAACAATCTTTTTAAAACTGGATTCTATATGCTCAATATAGGGTTTGCACTCTACATTTTAGAGATTCAATTATATGCTAACAGTTATCAAAATTTGATGGAACTACTAAGTGTGAAAATCGGTGGGTTCTCTATATATTTAGGCATCATGCTTTTCTTACATTTATACTTATTCTTTCGAGGAAAAAGGAAGTCACAAGAACCGAAAGAAGCAATCACGCCGCCCGAACATGATATGTATCAATCCCTCTAATAATGATTGCTGCCGTGTGAAATAGTTACACGGCAGTATTTACGATCATCTACTTCTAGTAACTCATAAAATACTAAAGAAAACACTTAGTAGAATTTCAAAATAGCGTATCATATGTTATAGTTTCATCGTCGAAAATTCAACGAATACTATCAGCTTATGGAAAAAGGGTTACTAAATAATGAGTGCATTCCATTGTAGAAAAAATTAGAACTAGAAATCACAAAACAATGCTAATGCGCTGCATTCGCACCTTAGTGCAACTCATCTCATCATCCACGGTACTTTCTAACTCCAATAAAAACAGGTAGAAGAAGTGTCATGGCAATAATTATGATCACTACATAGTCTTTCAATCCGGCAATCAGCAAGACACTTATTAACAGTAACTGAAACCCTAGTCCAAAAATCGACAAAACAGTCATAAACCAATTTGGTAATGGTCTCCCTGTTGAAGCGGAGAAATCCAATGTGTAAATTAGTCGATCAAAACCTCCATATAAGATACGATAGAAAATATACATAAATGTCACATGCTTTTGCTGTTCACCCGGAAAAGCGGTAGGGATTTCGTTTTCGAAAATTCTACTGGTAGTATCTCCATCCATTTGAGAGCGCAAAATAGTGTAGTAATAATTATAGAGTGTGCCTTGAAGTTGCATACATAAAAAAGCAGCTATTCCAAGAATTATGTGCGTATTACTTACCCAAACAATCATCATAAAAAGCAAGAGATTTAATAAAATATCTGAGATAGAATCCAAAAACCTTCCAGTATAAGATGGCGTATTTTTAATTCGCGCTAACTCTCCATCCGCTGCATCTAAAATAGATTTAACCACTAGAAAAAAGCCAGCTGCCCAATAAATCTCGAAGGCTATAAACATCAAGCCTATTAAACCTGAAATCACAAAAGAAATCGTTACATCAATAGGAGTAGCTCGCGTATTTTTAAGAGAGCGAGCGATGACTTTTGCAATCGGCCGGCCATAATCGGAAAGATCTAAAAACTTATGCTCTTTGGGTAATTTTGACATTTATTCGCTACAACTCGGTCTAATTTGGCGCACAAAATTGTCGCCTCGCTAATTAAGCTTGCGAAAATAGACTATTCTATGAGTAATTCGATAATAAATTTGTCTCGAAGAACGATATTTTGCAAAAAAGAAGGAGGCGCTACTGATAAGTAACGCCTCCTTCTGAATATTAATTAGAATTTCGTGATCAAAAAAAAAGAAACTCCTTACTTATCCAATGTAAAACTTCCGAAGAACTTCTCTGACTTTTCATCCATCGGATAGCTTCCGTCTCGTATAATTCCAATTTGATAGAGTCTATTATTTACCATGTATGCTTTATAAT
>Ga0136559_1000650_pt1 | contig 11855 bp, 9 predicted proteins | sample AntRauMeHopE1496_FD_104633 | JGI IMG/M metagenome (GOLD analysis project Ga0136559, IMG submission 104633) | Saline lake microbial communities from Rauer Islands, Antarctica - Metagenome Hop E1 #496 | ecosystem: Environmental > Aquatic > Non-marine Saline and Alkaline > Saline | place... | reverse complement strand
TTCGACATGCTACCAGCAAGTGCTTTTGCGCTTACAAATAAAGACGACAAAAACGGCGATTATATGCTGCAAAACAGCAAAGCCCGTAAACGCGGTTATGCGTTAAAATCCTATACAGACTATCGTGCGCAAATTATTGAAAATCAGTTTGGTGGTTTAAATCTTAAGGTAAACGAGCATGAGCTGTGGACTAAAATGATAGGCGCGTTTAATGCGTATAATGTCCTTGCTATTTATGCGTGCGCCGTAGAATTAGGGCTCGAGGAGCTCGAGGTACTAGAGGTGATTTCTAAACTAGACGGTGTGTCTGGTAGGTTTGAATATTTTACAACGGTAAAAGACAAAGTAACTGCTATTGTAGATTATGCACATACCCCAGATGCCCTAAAAAATGTACTAGAAACCATTAACAGTATACGCACCAAAAACGAAAACCTGATAACGGTTGTGGGTTGCGGCGGTGATCGCGATAAAACAAAGCGGCCCGTAATGGCAAACATAGCCGCAGCGCTCAGTACCCAAGTAATTTTTACAAGTGATAACCCACGCACAGAGGACCCAGCGGTGATACTGCAAGAAATGGAAGCCGGTGTGCAGCCTATAGATTTTAAAAAAACAATTACCATTCAGGACCGCATGCAAGCTATAAAAACAGCAGCAACCATGGCGCAGCCCCATGATATTATACTTATAGCAGGTAAAGGTCACGAGACCTACCAAGAAATTATGGGCGTGCGAACAGATTTTGATGATCGCAAAATTATTTTACAACTACTCAACGCATTAAATAAATAAGCAGCTATGTTGTACTACCTTTTTTCATATCTCGAAGAGCAGTTCCAGTTACCTGGGGCGTCGCTTTTTGGGTTCATTACCTTTCGTGCAGCAATGGCTTTTGTGCTTTCGTTAGGTATATCTACCATTTATGGAAAACGCATCATACTCTTTTTACAAAGACAGCAGGTAGGTGAGACCGTTCGCGATTTAGGACTTGCTGGTCAGAGCCAGAAAGCCGGTACACCTACCATGGGTGGTATTATCATTATTATGGCGACGCTTATACCGGTACTTTTACTCGCACAACTCGATAATATTTATGTCGTACTGCTCATAGTCACCACCATATGGATGGGTATGATAGGGTTTACAGACGATTATATAAAAGTATTTAAAAAAAATAAAGACGGTCTTAAAGGCAGGTTCAAGGTTTTAGGACAAGTAGGTCTGGGCACTATTGTAGGTGCGACTATGTATTTTCATCCAGGCATTACTATTAAAGTGGAAAAAGCAACTCCTATAAATACACAAGAGCTAGTTTCGCAAAGCCCAATAAGAGTATTTAACGATGCCGAAAAATCGTTGAAAACCACCGTACCTATTTTCAAAGAAAACGAGTTTGACTACAGCTCGCTTATCACGTGGATAAGCCCCGACCTTGCAAGGTGGTCGTGGCTCATTTTTATTCCCATTGTTATTTTAATAGTGACAGCAGTGTCTAACGGCGCAAACCTTACAGACGGCATAGACGGTCTTGCTGCTGGAACTAGCGCGATTGTTGTAATCACCCTTGCCTTATTTGCATGGGTATCGGGAAATATTATTTTCTCAAACTATCTAAACATTATGTATATACCTAACTCGGGTGAGATGACGGTATTTATTACCGCATTTGCCGGTGCGCTAGTCGGGTTTTTATGGTACAACACGTTTCCTGCACAAGTTTTTATGGGCGATACAGGCAGTTTAACGATAGGTGGTATTATCGCAGTACTGGCCATTGCAACTAGAAAAGAGTTGTTAATTCCGGTGTTGTGCGGTGTTTTTTTTATGGAAAACCTGTCGGTAATAATGCAGGTGGCGTGGTTTAAGTTTACAAAAAAACGATTTGGCGAGGGCCGCCGCATTTTCCTCATGTCGCCACTACATCATCATTATCAGAAACTAGGAATTCACGAAAGTAAAATAGTCGTACGCTTTTGGATCATTAATATTTTACTGGCCATTATTTCTATTGTAACACTTAAAGTGCGCTAATGAGCAGTATAAATCACATAAAAAACAACAAAAGGGCAGTTATTTTAGGTGGCGGCGTGAGTGGTTTGGGTGCAGCATTGCTAGCCCAAAAACACGGGTATGATGTTTTTTTAAGTGATAAAGGTGTTATGAAAGACGCTTTCGCGAAAGCGTTACAAGAAAACAACATTTTATATGAAGCCGGTAACCACGATATAACAAAGATTCTGGACGCAACGGTTGTTATAAAAAGCCCAGGCATTTCAGATAATGCACCGCTTATTACAGAAATTATAGCTGCGGGAATTGAGGTTATTTCTGAAATCGAGTTTGCAGCCCGTTTTAGTACAAGCAAACTTATAGCTATTACAGGGAGCAACGGTAAAACGACTGTGACAAGTCTTATAGGTTATATCGTTGCGCAAGCCGGGCTAGATGCAACCGTAGGCGGTAATATAGGGGCCAGTTTTGCGGGACAAGAGGCTACTGCGACCGCCGCATACCGCGTGCTAGAAATAAGCAGCTTTCAGTTAGACGGCATTACGAGTTTTAAACCGCACATTGCCATTTTATTGAACATAACCCCAGATCACCTGGACCGGTACGAGTACAATTTTGAAAACTATGTAGCCAGCAAAATGCGCATAACCGAGAACCAAGACGCAGCAGATTATTTAATCTATAATGCAGACGACCCAGTTATTGTAAAAGCGCTGCAACAACATCCTACAAAAGCGCAATTAATACCTTTTTCTATGAAACAAGTTTTAGAAAAAGGAGCATACCTACTAGACAACAACATACACATACAAACAGACTTAAAACCATTTATTATGCCTATTCAGGAATTATCGATTAAAGGACAACACAATACAGCAAATGCTATGGCTGCGGCTACTACAGCAAAGTTGTTAGGTATTAGAAAAGAAACCATTAGACAAAGTATGGAGTCTTTTCAGGGCGTGGAACACCGCCTAGAAAATGTTTTGAAAATTAATAAAGTACAATACATTAATGACTCTAAGGCAACAAATATAAACGCTACCTTTTTTGCACTCGACAGCATGGAGCATCCTACCGTGTGGATTGTGGGCGGGGTAGATAAGGGTAATGATTATTCAGAGCTTTTTAACCTGGTCAACCAAAAGGTAAAAGCAATCGTTTGTTTGGGAATAGATAATTCTAAGATTGTTGAGGCATTCGGCAATTGCGTGGAGCAAATGGTAGAGACAGGCAGTATGGAAGACGCCGTGCGTGTGGCCTACAAACTAGCTGGTGCTGGCGACAATGTGTTGCTTAGCCCTGCGTGTGCAAGTTTCGATTTATTTGAAAATTATGAAGACCGCGGTCGCCAGTTTAAACAAGCAGTAAGAAACTTATAATATTGGGAATAAAAGAATACATAAAAGGTGATTTATTTCTCTGGGCGCTTGTAGTGGTCCTGAGCATATTCTCGTTTCTACCAGTTTATAGCGCAAGTACAAATCTTGCTTATTTACACGGTGGCGAAGGCGAGACTGCTTCTTATTTAATACGTCATGGCTTTCATTTAGGCATGGGGCTTCTCGTGGTGTACCTAACCCATAAAATACCTTACAACTATTTTAAGGCATTAAGCGTTCTGGCATTGCCGGTTGTGATCTTGTTGCTCGTTTTTACTGCCTTTCAGGGCAATCAGATGAGTGGTGCAAATGCAAACCGCTGGTTGCACATTCCCGTTATAGGCATCGGTTTTCAAACCAGCACACTTGCAGCTGTTGTGTTGCTGGTGTATGTAGCAAAATATTTGAACTCGATTAAGGATAAAGTTATCACATTTAAGCAATCGTTGTTGCCTTTATGGTTGCCGGTAGGCTGTGTACTTGCCTTGATTTTACCAGCAAACCTCTCTACCACAGTACTCATTTTTGGAACGGTGTTGCTGTTGTGCTTTATAGGGGGCTATCCATGGCAATACCTCGTTTCTATATTAGGCGCGGGTATTTTTATGCTCACCTTTTTTGTACTTACTGCCAAAGCGCTGCCTGGCGTTTTTCCTCACAGGGTAGACACATGGGTATCGCGTGTAGAAACCTTTATGGGCGATGGTAATGCAGACACCATGTACCAGATAGATAAAGCTAAAACAGCAATATCTACAGGCGGTGTCGTGGGTGTAGGCCCTGGAAAAAGCCAACAAAAATATTTCTTACCACAGTCTAGCAGCGATTTTATATATGCCATTATTATAGAAGAATATGGTGCTACTGGTGGCATAGCCATCGTGGTAGTGTACATGCTCGTGCTTTTTAGACTGAGCATCATCGCCTATAAAGCAGACACCATTTTTGGAACTCTAGTCGTAGTAGGTGTAGGTTTTCCAATCGTACTGCAGGCACTCATAAATATGTGTGTTGCAGTTAATATTTTACCAGTTACGGGGCAAACTTTGCCATTTATAAGCAGCGGTGGTACATCTATATGGATGACAGCGCTGGCCATAGGCATTGTATTAAGTGTCAGTGCAAAAAGAGGATTACTGCGCTCACAAGCGCTCGAAGAAGATGAAATGAATCCGTTAGATATCTTGAGTGAAGCATTATAAAATAATCATATCAGGTGGTGGCACAGGTGGCCACATTTACCCAGCAGTAGCTATTGCACACGAGTGCAAGCGCCGCTGGCCTAGCTGTGAGATTCTTTTTGTAGGTGCTAGCGACCGTATGGAAATGGAAAAAGTACCTGCTGCCGGTTACGATATAAAAGGTTTGTGGATAAGTGGTTTGCAGCGCAAGTTCACGTTTAGCAACCTTGCATTTCCGTTTAAGGTTGTAAAAAGTTTGTGGGACGCGAGCCGCATTCTTAAAGGCTTTAAACCAGATATTGCGATAGGCACTGGCGGTTATGCAAGCGGTCCATTATTAAAAATGGCGGGTATAAAAAACATTCCTTCTGTGATACAAGAGCAGAACTCGTTTCCAGGAATTACTAATAAAATGCTTGCAAAAAATGCAACCATTATTTTTGTGGCAAGCACTGGTCTGGAACGCTTTTTTCCAGCGTCTAAAATCATACTGACAGGCAACCCTGTGCGGCAGGATTTGTTAGATATAGATTCTAAACAAAACGCGGCACACGCATATTTTAATTTAAATCCCGATAAAAAGACCTTACTGGTTTTAGGTGGTAGTTTAGGTGCAAGCCGCATAAACGAGCTTATAGCTGAGCATGTGTCTGTATTAAAAAATGATGTTCAGATAGTATGGCAATGCGGTTCTTTATATTTTGAAAAATACAAACACCTAGCGCAAGACGGCGTTCAGGTACATGCATTTATTAATAAAATGGACTTTGCCTACAGCGCAGCACATTTTATAATATCGCGTGCCGGCGCAGGAACCATATCAGAACTGTGCATTGTGGGCAAGCCTGTCATTTTTATACCATCGCCGCACGTTGCTGAAGATCATCAAACTAAAAACGCACACGCGGTTGTCGCACAAGACGCTGCGATAATGATTAAAGAGGCAGACCTCGCCAGCTTTCCAGCGCAATGGAACGCACTTGTGAGGGATACCCAACTACAGGAAAAGCTTGCTGTTAATATAAAACGACTCGCATTACCTAATGCTACAACCACCATTGTAAACCATATAGAAAAACTGCTCCATGGATAATTTAAATAACATATCGCATATATATTTTGTGGGCATAGGCGGTATAGGCATGAGCGCGCTCGCTCGCTACTTAAACGAGCAGGGCAAAATCGTAGGTGGTTATGATAAAGTACCGTCTGCACTTACAAAACAACTAGAGCTAGAAGGCATTGCGATACATTATGAAGATAATTATGAGCAAGTTCCGTCGGCATTTAAGCAACTGGGCACTGCGCAAGTTATTTACACACCAGCTATTCCGGGCGGTATGGTTGAGTTATCCCGCTTTCGCGAAAGCGGAATTCCCACAATCAAACGTGCACAATTACTGGGGCAAATATCTAAAAACATGACTTGTCTAGCCGTAGCTGGAACGCATGGTAAAACTACCACAAGTGCCATACTTGCTCACATACTTTATAAAAGCGGTGTCAAAGTGACTGCGTTTTTAGGTGGGATTTTAGAAGGTTACAAAACAAATTACCTGTCTACAGGAACTGACTTTATGGTCGTTGAGGCCGATGAGTTCGACCGGTCATTTATGCAACTCTCGCCTGATGTTGCAGGCATAACCGCTATGGATCCTGACCATTTAGACATTTACGGCGATGTAGCCGCGTTTGAAAAAACATTCCACGATTTTGCAGCATTAGTGCCTACGGGTTCTCTGTTTGTAAATGAAAAAGTGGCCTTGCAGGGTACTGTTGTAGGTGTAGATTCTGGCGATTACCAGGCTGTAAACGTACACATAACCGACGGTGCTTACAGCTTTAGTTTAAAAACACCGCAAGGCACAACGCATGGCTGGTCGCTATGCTTACCGGGAAAACATAATTTAGCTAATGCAGTTCTTGCGGTTACGCTCGCCTTAGAAACAAGTGTCGCATTACCCTTACTTAAAGATGCGCTTGCCACATTTCCTGGAGTAGAGCGCAGGTTTACGTATAGAATAAATACAAACGAGTGCGTGCTTATAGACGATTATGCACACCATCCTACAGAGATAGATGCCGTTTACCAGGCCGTTACAGAAATGTATCCTGGTGAAGAAGTGCTTGCAGTTTTTCAGCCACATTTATTCTCGCGTACACGAGATTTTCTAGATGGTTTTGTAGCTAGTTTGGGACAATTTCATAAGGTCGCGTTGCTCGATATTTATCCGGCAAGAGAATTGCCCATAGCAGGCATAACTAGCGCCTTACTTGCTCAAAAAATAAAAGAAAACATCTCAAATGCAGCGGTGGTTGAGGTGATAGAAAAAACAGCAATAGCATCATTTATAAAAAAAATGAACACGCGCATTGTTGTGATGCTAGGTGCGGGTGACATAGGTGTAGAGATAGAAAGGTTAACTAAAAACTGGGCGCATGAAAAGATATAAAATGGCAATCGGGCTTTTTATAGCTATCCTGCTCATTTTCAGTTTATACAGTTTTGCGGCACTTAGAAATGCTGCACGCACGGTTAAAAGCGTAAATATTTCATTTATAGATCTTTACGAACCTATTATTTCTGAACAAAACGTTAATAAATTGTTGATACAAAATAATCGAGAGTTCCTTAACGCGCCCATAGAAAAATTAGATTTGAATGAAAAGGAAAGTCAACTGCGCAATTATCCAATGGTCAGGGCAGCAGAGGTTTCACTGAGCATTGACGGGAAATTAGAAGCCGTGGTGGAACCTAGAAAACCCATCGCTAGAATAATGGGCGTCCCTAATAGGTATCTAGATACAGATAACAGCCTCATGCCGCTGTCTGCAGAATACACGGTTCTTGTGCCGCTTGTTTATGGTTACAAAGAAAAGTCTAAAGACACCGTTTTTGAACTGCTAAACGCGATAAGAAAAGATGCTCTGTTAAAGGCAACAATTACAGAAGTGCGATTAACTGCAAAAGGCGAGGTAAACATGGCAGTACGGGCTTATGATTATGAAGTAAAGATGGGAGCTGTAGATATGTTAGAGCACAAGCTCAAAAATTATAAGGCGTTTGTAGCTAAGATGATAAAAGATAACAGTTTGCAAGATATAAGTACAATAGATTTGAGATTTAAAGGTCAAGTGGTAGTAGTTAAAAAGTAAAGTATGGATTCACATGAATATGCAGTAGGACTAGACATAGGAACCACAAAAATTGTGGCGATGATAGGTCGCAAAAACGAGTACGGAAAACTAGAGATTCTGGGATTGGGAAAGGCAAAAAGTCAGGGTGTGCACCGTGGTGTAGTTAATAATATCACGCAGACCATTACCTCTATACAGCAAGCAGTGATGCAGGCCGAGGCTTCTTGTGGTCTAAAAATAGGCGAGGTTACCGTGGGTATTGCGGGGCAACACATACGCAGTTTGCAGCACAGTGACTATATAACCCGTGATGTAGGTGATGATGTGATAGACCAAAGCGATATAAACCGCCTTTGTGAACAGGTTCAGAAACTGGTCATGCTGCCTGGCGAAGAAATTATACATGTACTACCACAAGAGTACAAGGTAGACGGGCAGTCTGAGATTAAAGAGCCTATAGGAATGTACGGCGCTAGGTTAGAAGCAAATTTTCATGTTGTTGTAGGGCAGGTAGCCAGCATACGCAACATAGGTCGTTGTGTAGTTAATGCAGACCTTTCCTTGCAAAAAATCACCTTAGAACCACTTGCCAGTGCAGATGCCGTGCTGAGTGCAGACGAAAAAGATGCCGGTGTTGTCCTTATAGACATAGGTGGTGGCACGACAGATATCGCCATTTTTAAAGACGGTATTATACGGCACACGGCCGTTATACCGCTAGGCGGTAACATCATAACCCACGACATTAAAGAAGGCTGTTCAATCATAGAAAAGCAGGCAGAGCTCTTAAAGGTAAAATTCGGTAGCGCGTGGCCAGGCGAGAATAGAGATAACGAGATTGTTTCTATACCGGGGCTGCGTGGTCGCGACCCTAAAGAAATAAGCCTTAAAAACCTGAGTAAGATTATTCACGCTCGGGTCATAGAAATTTTAGAAACCGCCTTTGTAGAAATTAAAAACTACGGTTACGATGAGTCTAAAAAACAGCTTATCGCAGGTGTGGTACTAACCGGTGGTGGTAGCCAGCTTAAGCACATTAAACAACTTGCAGAGTATGTCACTGGCATGCCGTCACGCATAGGGTATCCTAACGAGCACCTTGCAGGCGATAGCGATTCAGAGACAACAAACCCCATTTTTGCCACCGCGGTAGGCTTAGTAATGAAGGGACTTGAAGAGCCACAAGCCATGAGTCCGCTAGTAAAACAAGAAACGAAACAACCTGCAAAATCAGAAACACATAGCGTGGTTGAAGCAGCGGAACTCGAGCACGAGATTGTTGCGCCTGACCCCGTAGCACAACCTACAAAAGGGAAAGGCATTTTAGACTCTTTGACCCAACGCATTAAAGATTTTCTAGATAACGCAGAGTAATTTATAAACAAACAAGAGCACGTAAACCCAGTATTAAAGCAGCAGCATTATGAGTAATGAAGAACAAGAAGGGTATTCCTTCGACTTACCTAAGAACAGATCAAATGTTATTAAAGTCATAGGAGTAGGTGGCGGCGGTAGCAATGCAATTAAGCACATGTTTAACCAGGGCATTGTAGGTGTAGATTTTATAATTTGCAATACAGACGCGCAAGCGCTGGACAATAGTCCGGTTCCAAACCGTATACAGCTGGGCTTGTCCCTTACGGAAGGTTTGGGCGCAGGTGCAAATCCTGAAGTAGGCGAGCACGCTGCTCAAGAAAGCATAGAGGCTATTAAGGCCATGCTCGATTCTAATACAAAAATGGTATTTATAACCGCAGGAATGGGTGGTGGAACAGGAACTGGTGCTGCTCCGGTTATTGCAAAAGCCGCTCGTGAGCTAGACATCCTCACAGTGGGTATTGTGACCACGCCTTTTCAGTTTGAAGGGAAGGTACGTAATGAACAAGCGCAACAAGGTATCGAGAAACTGCGCCGCAACGTAGATTCCCTCATAATCATAAATAATAATAAACTGCGTGAAGTTTACGGAAATTTAGGCTTTAAAGCTGGTTTCTCAAAGGCAGACGAGGTACTGGCAACCGCATCCAGGGGTATTGCAGAGGTTATAACAAACCACTACACCCAAAACATAGATCTGCGCGATGCAAAAACCGTACTCGCAAACTCAGGTACAGCTATTATGGGCAGTGCAACCGCAGCAGGCGAGGGCCGTGCTCAAGAAGCGATACTTAGAGCACTAGACTCGCCATTGCTCAATGACAATAAAATTAAAGGTGCACAGAATGTACTGCTACTTATTGTTTCTGGAAATGATGAAATAACCATAGACGAAATCGCCGAAATTAACGACCACATACAGGCCGAGGCTGGCGGTAGCGCAAACATAATTATGGGTGTGGGTGAAGACGAGAGCTTAGGCGATGCCGTTGCCGTAACCGTTATTGCAACTGGTTTTAACATAGAGCAGCAAAACCAAATTTCTAATCTAGATGACAAGCGTATTATTCACACGCTCGAAGATGAACAACGCGCTAGTCATGTGCTTAATGAAGTAAAGGCAAACACAACCCACGGAACCATTATTATGGATCTAGATGATGCATTTGAGCAAGACGATGCGATCGACAACGATGCAGTTCACACTGAGCGAGGTCACAGTGCAAAAGCGGCATCCATACCAGCCATACCGCAAGCAACAGGTGCAGTCGCTGAAAACGTAATTGTACACGAGTTAGTAGAAGAGGAAGAAGCCTTTTTCACAACCAAAGCACAACACGAAAATGGGTTTATACCTACTACGGAGTTTATTAAAAACCTGAATGTTATTTTTGAAGAAGTACTGGGTCGAGAAAACATGTCCTTGTTTGTGCGTCCAGAAACAGCAGCTATAGAAGTAGTGGTGGAAGAAGGTTTAGAAGTGGAGCGCGATCAAATGTTTTTTGATTTTGACATGCCGTTACCGCAAAACGAGGCAACAGCACCTAAACGTGTGGTGCACGATTTGAGTGATATAGATGTTAAAGACGCTATAGAGGTTATACCTGTAACAGAGTTTAATAACGATGGTGTGCGCAAGTACTCGCTAGACGACTATATGGCGTTTGAAAACGATCTTAACGCTGCAAGACCCCGTGCGGCAACGCCACCCAGCATACCAGTAGAAAACACCTTTGTAAAAAAAGAAGTGTTACCTGTAGATGCTAAGCATAAAGTAGATGAAACAGCAAGCGTTAACCCGCTAGATATGCCTATTAATGAGGTGCTCAAACAGCGCGCAGAGGAGCGCAGGTCTAAAATGCACGAGCATAATTTTAAGTTTAAAAACTCACATAGAATAGACGAGCTTGAAAAAAAACCGGCGTTTCAGCGACAAGGAATAGAGCTTAACGATACCTCGGTACATAGCGACCGTTCTAGAACAACACTGCATGTAGATGATAAAGATGGTGTGCAGTTTAGAACAAACAACAACTCCTTCTTGCACGATAATGTAGATTAACTTGATTATGATGCTTTTCCCTAGAAAGCAGCAAGCCTGGATTCTTTGGAAGAAGATTCAGGCTTTTTTTATTGATATTCTATGGGTGTAAAGACAGCATTTTGTTCTTAAATTAGAATAAACTCGCATATATTACCTTATTTTTGTTACATAATTAATCACCGCTTTATGAGTTTAGAACTAGCGATAATGACCGCCATAAAAGAGGCCATGAAGGCAAAAGACCAGGTTGCACTAGCAGCATTGCGCGCTGTTAAAAGTGAGTTATTGCTTGCAAGAACATCAGGTGATACCGCGGTAATGAGTGAAGACGACGAGATTAAATTAGTACAAAAACTCGTGAAGCAACGCAAGGACAGTGCCCGTATTTACGACGAGCAAAACCGCGCGGACCTTTCAGAACCAGAACTGGCTCAAGCAGCCGTATTAGAGCAGTTTTTACCAGCACAATTAAGTGAAGAAGAGGTAACTAAAATTGTAAAAGACATTATCTTACAAACCGGTGCCGCCGGCATGCAAGATATGGGAAAAGTCATGGGCATGGCAAGTGCACAACTAGCCGGTAAGGCAGATGGTAGAACAATAAGCATGATTGTAAAAGCACAGTTAACTTAAAAGGTATGGGTTATTAGTTCAGCGTTGGGACTTATGGCTTCAGACTTATGAATTTTTGAACGCTTATGATGAGCTAGATAGTAAATT
>Ga0136559_1000649_pt1 | contig 11858 bp, 12 predicted proteins | sample AntRauMeHopE1496_FD_104633 | JGI IMG/M metagenome (GOLD analysis project Ga0136559, IMG submission 104633) | Saline lake microbial communities from Rauer Islands, Antarctica - Metagenome Hop E1 #496 | ecosystem: Environmental > Aquatic > Non-marine Saline and Alkaline > Saline | place... | reverse complement strand
GGGCGGCTCAGGACGGGGCGGCTCAGGACGGGGCGGCTCAGGACGGCGCCGGTGAGGCCCCCACCAACCCCTAGAACCTGTCCAGCAGCCGGTTGAGGTAGTCACGCTCAGCCTCGGGGCGCGTCGCCTCACCCGAGCGGCGGCGGATTTCATCCAGCAATTCGCGCGCACGGCCATAGGATTCATCGTTCAGATCAGCCTGCTCGTCGCTGCCGGTGGCCCCGTTGCTGCCCTGACTACGGCCCAAAGGATCGCGCGCCTCGGCCCTGCGGTCGCTTTGCTGCATGCCTTGCCCGGGCTGCTGGCCCTGCTCTTCCTGCGCCATCGCCTCACCCAATGAGCGCATGCCTTCGCGCAGGGCTTCCATGGCCTGTGACTGGTTGTCGATCGCATCGGCCAGCGCGCCGTCGCGCAGGTTTTGCTCTGCCTGATCCATCGCATTGCCTGCCCGGCCCAGCGCATCACGCGCAGCGTCACCTTCGGGGGTTCCCTGCCCCGGCATGCGGCCTTCCTGACGGCTCAGCTCGTCGCGCAGCTGCTGCTGGCGCTCTGCAAGGTTCTGCTGCTGACTTTGGCCTTCGCCTTCACCGTCTCTCTGGCCCTCTTGCTGTCCGCCGTCGCCCTCCTGTGGGTCACCTTGCTGCGGGTCACCCTGCCCGTCCTGAGGTTGCCCTTGGCCTTGCCCTTGGCCCGGTTGGCCATTGGGGTTGAACTGCTCCTGCAGATCGCGGAACGCCTGATCGCTCAGGCCCTGTTGGTCGCGCAACGTCTCCGCCAGCCCTTCCATAGCCTGCTGCCCCGGCGACTGGCCACCTTGACCGGGCTGGCCTTCGGTGACCTGCATGTTCTCCATCATCTCCTGCAACTCGCGCAGGGCCTGTTCAGCCTCGGCCATGCGGCCCTGCTCCATCAGCTCCTGAATGCGGTCCATCATCCGCTGCAGGTCATTCTGCGTCATCTCCATGGACTCGCCCTGCTGGCCTTGCTGCTGCTCACCATCCTGCTGCTGGGCCTGCTCGCGCTGGAGTTGCTGCATGAATTCATCCGTGGCGCGGCGCAATTCCTGCATCAACTCCGCGATTTCCTCGTCAGATGCACCGTTCCGCATCGCCTCGTTGAGGCGTTCCTGCGCGCGGCGCATCCGCTCGCGGGCGTCCTCCAGATCACCCTCCTCCAGCTCCAGCGCCAGATCCCACATGTCGCGGGCGAGCTGGTCCTGCGTCTCCTGATCAAAGCCAAAGCGCGCATAGGTCTCCAGCCGCCCGATCATCTGGCGCAACCGCAGCGCGCTGGTCTCCGAGCGGAAGGCGTCCTGCGGCAGATGGCTCACGGCGCGCAGAACCTGTGCGCTGCGTGCGGTGTTGTCGCGGCTCCAGAGGATGTCGCGGCGCATCTCGATTACGGAGGCGGCCATCGGATCAAAGAACCGCCGCCCCGGCAACGTCATCTGCACCGGCGCAGTCTGCGCCTGCTGCTCAGCTGCATCCAGCGCTGTCATCGCAACGGTTACCGGCAGGTTGGCCCAGGGGTGCTCAGAGAAATCATCGGTCAGATTTTCCTCGAACGCCGCGCGGTCGCCGGCGATGGGCATCGGCAGTGGCACCGTGATCTCTGGCCGCGCATCCGGCGCGACGGTCAGCCCATAGCGGCGGTCTACCGAAGCCAGATCCAGCAGGATCCGTGCCTCGCCCGCCTCGACGCCGTAATCGTCACTGGCCGAAAAGGGCAGCCGCATCTCGCCCATGGCGGAGACGTCCGGCGCGCCCAAAATCGCAATCTGCGGCGCCTGATCAGCCAGCACCGTCACATCCCAGCTGCGCGCATCGGGGCCGTCCACGGCAATGACGCCGTTCTGCAGCACCCTGAAATCAAACGCCATCTGCGCAGGCGCGTCCGGCGCCACATCCGCCACGACGTCCGCCACAACGCCCGAAACCCCTTCGGACACAGTCAGCGCGCCCACTTCACCATAAAGGCGCAGGGTGATCAGCGTGCCCACCGCCAGATCCAGCGGCCCTTCCGCCAGATCGTTGAGATAGAGCGTGGGCCTGCCGGTGTAGCGCGGCGGCTCCGCCCAGCCCTCCCAGACCGGACCTGCGACAACAGCGCCAGTACCACCGCCCGCCATCTCCGCCACGGTGCCCACCCGCCAGACCGACCCGAACAGCAGCGCAACGCCAAAGGCCAGCACCGCCACAAACCGCAGCGCATAGGGATCGCGCGCGGAAACGCGCAGATCGCCGGGCACCGCCTGTGCCTGCGCCGCCCGCTCTGCCATCCGCCGCTTGTGCGCGCGCCAGACCGCTGCCGAGGCATCATCAGCGCCGCCGATTGCCTGATGATCCAGCACTGCCGTGATGGGGCGGCCCTTGAGGCTGCTGTCCAGCCGCATCATCGCATCGGCCTGTGAGGGCCATGCCCAGCGCCGCGCCGCATAGACCAGCGCCCAGAGTGCTGCGGCAGCAGTGAGGCCCAGACCCGCCCAGATCGCCTCAAGCGGCAGCATCTCATGCAGACCCATCATCGCCGCAGCCAGCGCCAGCAATGCCACCGTCATCAGTGGCCAGAGGCACCGCACCAGGACTTCCGCCCCCATCCCCATCCGCGTGAGCCATAGCGGACGGCGCAACCCGTCAAGCATGCGCTGCAGATCATCGGGGGTGAACTGGACCATGGTGACCTCTCGGAGGGCTGCGGGCGGCTGTCAGCCCGCGGGATGCGGAAACAGCCATTCAGGTATGGTATCGCGATTTATCATTTCGTCAAACGTCGGTCTTGGGCGGATAACCGCAAATTGATCGCCGTGCACCAGAACCTCCGGGATCAGCGCGCGTGAATTATACTCACTGGACATCACGGCACCGTAGGCACCGGCACTGCGGAAGGCCACCAGATCGCCCGAGACCAGCGGCACCATGTCGCGCTGTTTCGCAAAGGTATCGCCGGATTCGCAGACCGGCCCGACAATGTCATAGGGTTGCTTTGCGCTGCCCGCCGCTGCCTCCATCACCGGAATGATGTCGTGATAGGCATCATACATCGCAGGCCGGATCAGATCGTTCATCGCCCCGTCGAGGATCAGAAAATCCCGCCCCTCACCGGATTTCACGTAGATCACCCGGCTCACCATCAGCCCCGCGTTGCCCGCGATCAGGCGCCCCGGCTCGATCTCGATCTCGCAGCCCAGATGACCCAGCGTGCGCTGCACCATGGCGCCATAATCGCGCGGCAGCGGCGGCGCTTCATTGCTGGTCTCGTAGGGGATGCCCAGACCGCCGCCCAGATCCAGCCGGGTGATCACATGCCCGTCTGCGCGCAGTTGCTCTGTCAGCTCCGCGACCTTCAGATATGCCTGCTCGAAGGGCGCGAGATCGGTCAGCTGCGATCCGATGTGCACATCAATCCCGATGACCTTGAGGCCCGCCATGCCCGCCGCCATCGCATAGACCTCGCGCGCGCGCGAGATCGGGATGCCGAACTTGTTCTCTGACTTGCCCGTCGCGATCTTGGCATGGGTCTTGGCGTCCACATCGGGGTTCACCCGTACCGTGATCGGCGCGACCTTTCCCAGCTCAAGCGCCACCGCATTGAGCAGCGCCATCTCCGGCTCGCTCTCCACGTTGAACTGCCGCACACCGCCTTCCAGTGCGACACGGATCTCCCGTTCGGTCTTGCCCACGCCCGAAAAGACGATCTTGTCCCCCGGAACGCCCGCGGCGCGCGCGCGCAGATATTCGCCCTCGCTCACCACATCCATACCCGCACCGGCCTGCGCCAGCGTGCGCAGCACCGCCTGATTCGAATTGGCCTTCATGGCATAGCACACCAGATGGTCCATCCCCGCCAGCGCCTCATCGAAGGCCCGGTAATGCCTCAGCAGCGTCGCCGTGGAATAGACGTAGAAGGGCGTGCCGACAGCAGCCGCAATCTCGGTCACCGGAACATCCTCGGCAAACAGCGCACCCTCGCGGTAGAGGAAATGGTCCATGCTTTATTTCTTCCTTAAACTCAATTCTGTCGTGGCGGACAGATACGCCAGGATTTGTCCTAGCGGACAGGTGCCGACCGCAGAAAGAGATAGAGCGGCAAGCCGCAGCTGACCCCGATGCAGAAGGTCGCCGGTATCGCGATCAATCCCCACCAGTTGCGCCGCACGGCCACTTCGGCCACGATCCATACCGTCAGCGTGACGGCGGCCACCGTCAGATCCCAGACCAGACCGCTGGTCGCGGCATTCACATGCCAGGCATCCACCATCGCCATGATGTCCCAGGTGTTCGCCTGAAACCACGAGATGAAGTAATACATCGGATGGATGGTGCCCCAGACGGCCAGTGCCAGATAGACCATGCGCAGCACTGACATCAAAAGCCCCGTATCACGCCGACTTCGGCATAGCCCGAAACGGTAACGCCGGGTGTGGTGACCGAAGGCTGCGGGCGCTGGGTATCTTCCCGGTCCACAGACTCCGCATCAGGGCGCATGCAGGCCGACAGCACCAGCAAGGCGGTCAGGGCCGCAGCCTTTGCACTGTTGCCGGTCATAGCCCAACCCCCACCTGTACGGGGCCTTGCCGCAGACCCAGTGTAGCACCCAGCCCGACACCCGAAGGCGAGACGGAGACCGCGACGCCGCCTTCAGGCTGGACCGGCGCACCGTCCACGCCACAGGCGGCCAGCAGCAGCCCTGCACCAAAAATCAGTTTTCTCACTTCACCAACTCCTTCCAGTGGGCAATCTGCGCGCGCACTTGTGCGGGTGCGGTGCCCCCATAAGACATGCGCGAGTTTACCGAATTTTCCACCCCGAGCACAGAGAATACGTCCGCCGTGATCCCCGCATGAGCGGATTGCATCTGCTCCAGCGTCAGATCCGGCAGATCAACGCCTTGCGCTTCGGCCAGTGCCACCAATGCGCCGGTGATGTGATGCGCATCGCGAAACGGCAGGCCCAGCACCCGCACCAGCCAGTCAGCCAGATCGGTCGCGGTGGAGAATCCGCTGCCCGCCGCCGCCGCCAGCTGGGGCCGGTTGGCGCTCATGTCACGCACCATCCCCTCCATCGCGGCGAGTGCGAGCATCAGATTGTCGGCGGCGTCGAACACCTGCTCCTTGTCTTCCTGCATGTCCTTGGAATAGGCCAGCGGTAGCCCCTTCATCACCATCATCAAAGCAACATTCGCCCCGAAGATCCGGCCCAACTTGGCGCGGATCAGCTCTGCCGCGTCCGGGTTTTTCTTCTGCGGCATGATGCTGGACCCGGTGGAGAAACGGTCCGACAGGGTGACAAAGCGGAACTGCGCGGACGACCAGATCACCAGCTCCTCGGCAAAGCGGCTCAGATGCATGGCGCAGATGCTTGCCGCCCCAAGGTACTCGAGCGCAAAATCACGGTCACTCACCGCATCGAGGCTGTTGGCGGCGGGGCGGTCAAAGCCCAGCGCTGCGGCGGTCATGTGCCGGTCAATGGGAAAGGAGGTACCCGCCAGCGCGGCAGCACCCAGCGGGCTCTCGTTCATGCGGGCGCGCGCATCGCGCATCCGCCCCAGATCACGGCCGAACATCTCGACGTAAGCCATCATGTGATGGCCCCATGTGACGGGCTGGGCGGTCTGCAGATGGGTAAATCCAGGCATCACCCACGCCGCCCCCGCCTCCGCCTGCACCAGCAGCGCGCGGATCAGCGCCAGCAGCGCCGCGTCCGCCGCATCCAGCTGATCGCGCACCCAGAGTTTGAAATCCGTGGCCACCTGATCATTGCGCGACCGCGCCGTATGCAGCCGCCCGGCAGGCGCACCGATCACGTCTTTCAGGCGCGCTTCCACATTCATGTGGATGTCCTCCAGAGCGGTGGAGAATTCAAACGTTCCGCCCTCGATTTCTGACAAGACCGTGAGCAGGCCTTCCCGGATCGCCTCCGCATCGCTAGGGTCGATGATACCCTGTGCGGCCAGCATCGCCGCATGGGCACGCGATCCGGCAATATCCTGCGCCGCCATCCGCTTGTCAAAACCGATCGAGGCATTAATTGCCTCCATGATCGCGTCGGGACCAGCGGCGAACCGGCCGCCCCACATCTTGTTCTGAGTCTTGTCTGTCATCTGCCAAATTCCCCGCATCTGCCAAATTCCCCGGAGGAACCCATGAAAAAATTCCTGCTTGCCCTCGTGTATACGGCCCTCACGGCGGGTGCAAACCCTGCGCTGGCGGCGGACGCCGATATAATTGCACCGCTGATCGCGGGGGACATGAAGAAGCTGACCGTGCACGAAACCCCCAAGGAGACCTCCGACGCGGCCTTCAATCTGGCAGACGGGGCAGGCACGGCTACGCTGGAAGATTATCGCGGGCGCTATGTGTTGCTGAATTTCTGGGCGACATGGTGCGCGCCCTGCCGCAAGGAAATGCCCTATCTGTCAGAGCTTCAAACAGAATTCGGCGGTCCGCATTTCGAAGTGCTGACCCTCGCCACCGGCCGTAACTCGCCCGAGGGGATCATCAAATTCTTTGAGGAAACCGCCATCACCAACCTGCCGCGCCATCAGGACCCACAGCAGGCGCTGGCCAGCCAGATGGGTATTTTCGGCCTGCCGATCACCGTGCTGATTGATCCCGAAGGGCTGGAGATCGCGCGCCTGCGCGGTGATGCGGACTGGGCCAGCGACAGCGCCAAGAGCATCATTCAGGCCCTGATCGACAGCCGCAGCGCCAGCTGAGGGGCCACATCAGCGCCGGGTCTCGACCGCCTGCAATTCTTCCAGCAGATCCAACAACTGCTCGAACCGGGCCTCTCCGAAACGGGCACGCAGATCACTGACAAGGGCCGCCGCCTGCGCCCCGTGCACATCGAGGATCGCGAGGCCCGGCGCCTCAATGGTGACGATGCTGCGCCGCCTGTCCGCCGGATCGACCAGCCGCGAGACCAGCCCGTCGCGCTCCATCGCGCGCAGGATCCGTGTCAGGCTCGGCAACAACAGGCAGGCCTGCCGCGCGATGGTGTTCTGGTCCTGCGCCCCGCCTTCGTCCAGCACCCGCAGCACGCGCCACTTCTGCTCGTTCACCTGGCTGTCGGCCAGAATTTCGCGGATCGGGCCCATCACGGCCTCACGCGCGCGCAACAGGGCGATGGGCAAGGACCGGTTGGTGCGGCGCAAGGGCGGGCGGCGGGGTTCATCACTCATGATTGCGAGTATGAGCCATCCTGAACGGCAGGACACAACAGTTAATTCACTTCACTGCGCCAAAACAGCCCCGAAAACCGGCTCACATCCGTCCGGTCAGCATGACGGACAGGTCCGGGCACCTTCAAGCCCTACCTATGGCCCCACCTGCGGCCCCGCTTGCGCGCAGCAAATCGGGCGCGACCCTTGATTTTGTCCCGGCTGCCTGCTCCAATATGATCGGCTGGAGCGATCCGGACGCCACCCCTACAGATCTCGTCGGCAGCGCCAGTGAACCATCGGCGCTTCGCTGCGCAAATCTGCCCTTGGATTGGAACGACAGGGCCGGCAGGGGACAGCGTATCGCCCGGCGCGCCCGGTCAGCTGCAAGATCCGTTTCCCACCAGCAGCACCGCAATTCCTTGATTGCGACGCAATCCGCCGCTACGCCAGTGGCAGACAAGGGTTCCGGCATGAAGATTTGCGCCATCACAATGGTTTACCGCGATTACTGGGCGCTGGCCCAATGGTATCGCCATTACGGTGCCCATCTGGGCCACCGGAACCTCTATGTCATTTCCCACGGTTTTGATCCGGAAATCGCCAGGATCTGCCCCGATGCCAGCATCATCACGATCCCGCGCGACGATCTGCGCAACTTTGACCGGGTGCGCCTGCGGGTGATGAACGCGATCCAGTCCGGCCTGTCCAACCTCTATGACTGGGTGATCCAGACCGACGCGGATGAGCTGGTCTGCTTCAATCCCGCCACCTATGCCACGTTCGCGGAGCTGTTCGCCGCCACTTCGGCGCCCGCGCTCTTTGCCCTTGGCCTCAATCTGGCGGAAATAGCAGGCGATGCACCGCTGCCTGCGGGTGACAGCGCGCTGGCCCACCGCTCCACCGCCTGCATTACCGGCAATTACAGCAAGGCCTGGGCTGTGCGCAAAGCGCTGCCGCTACGCTGGCACGGGGTATTTTGCGGCTACCGCAGGACCGCTGATTTCCCCTTCGAGATGCCCGACGATGTGTTCTTCGTCCACCTCAAACACGCCAATTCCGACGCGCTGCAGGCGACCAACGCGGTACGCCAGTCCGTGGCCGACAGCGTCGGGGAAGACTGGAATGTCAATGGCTGGTCAAACCCCGATTTCCACGCCAGACGCTTTTACCGCAAGATGGCCGCCGTGCAGGAGCTGCCCTGGGAGGAGGCGGTGAGCCTCGGCTATGCCCAGATCCGCGACAACCCTGTCCGCGACCCCAAGCGCGGCATTGTCAAGCCGCCTTTCATCAATTATGTCTGCCGCACCACCCTGCCCGAATGGTTCCGCGCGCTCTAGCGCCGACTGGTGGACGTACCCGGAAGCAACGCCCGTCTCAGCCCGCTGGCCGCTTTGACACCGGTGTGCGCACCGTCGAAAGGACGGTCCCATCCGGCCCGCAGGTCAGCCGGACGCGCATGCCGTCATGGTAGAACGTCAGGCGAAACCGGCCAGCATCCGCGCCCTCGCCGGTCTCATAGCGGCTGGTGAGTGCGCCACTGCGCATCTTTTCAGGGGCCTGCGCAGGTTCCAGCCCCAGAAGCGGGCCCAGATCATGGGCGTCGATCATCGGCTGGCCATCTGTCATGATAATCTTCATCTCAATCCCCGTTCTGCGTGACACCCCAACAAGCACGCATCACATCGCCCGCGAACACAAGGGCAGCAGGCCGACGACCAGCCGGGGAGGTGAGCGCAGATCAACCCCGCTCCGGATGTGGCATATCCGCCAGACGCGCATAGACATCGCCCGCATTCGCGGCCTCCGGCAGCGCTTCAATCTGCGCGCGCATCGCATCGGCGGTGATCCACTCTGCGTGCTCAAACACGTGATCCTCCCCCAGACTGAGGTTGAATTGATACCGCCCCAATCTGCCCAGCCGGTCGATACAGGCATAAGCGACGCTGCGCTGGATCGTGGTGAACTCGAACGACAGCAGCGGCAGCGCCCTGCGCAGCCCCGCCAGCACGGCGGCCTCATGCCCCTCCACGTCGATCTTCACGAAATCGGGGGTGCCATGATCCGCGATCAGCCGGTCCAGCGTGGTCACGGGCACACGGATCTCGCGGTCCCAGACCTGCCCCTGCCAGCCCTGCGCGCCCTTTGACGCGGCGATGAAATCCGCCGAGGCCGTCGAGACGGTGGGATTTTCGCTGTTGAGATAGAGCGTGATCTGCGCAGGCGCAGCCCCTGCCGCCGCACAGTGCAGGGTCGCGCGCGGATTGCGCCCGTGGATGAGGCGCAACGCCCGGAACACGCGCGGCTGCGGCTCCAGTGCTACCACCTGCGCGCCCAGCCGCAGGAAGCTGGCGGTGCGGTCGCCCACATGGGCGCCGATGTCGAAGACCAGCGCGCCCTGCCCCACCAGCTGCGCGTGCAGCTGGTCCATCCGCTGTGTCCGCGCATCGTCGCGGTAATAGACATCCAGCGATCGGCCAATCCCGCTCTGCCGTGCCTGCACCTTAGTTGCCATTTTCTGTTCCCTCCGCGCCACGCGTATCATCCCTGTTCAGCCCGTCACCTGCCGCCGTTGCGGGCAACGGGCGCTGTTGTACCAGCGGCACCAGAATACCCGGCAGCGTTGCCACCAGAAACACCAGACCGAATGCGATGCTGGTGGCCAAACCGTCGCTGGCGGTCGCACCCATCACCGGAAAGAGCAGCGCCGCCGCCCCCTCGCGCAGGCCCCAGCCGCCGATGGACAGGGGCAGCACCATGGCGAAAAGGATCAGCGGCACAAGTGCTGCGACTGCTCCCAGCGGCATGGCGATGCCGAGGGCGCGCGCGCAGCAGGCAAAACCGACCACATTCAGAAGCGCTGTGCCGAGGCTCAGCGTGATCTGTTGCGCGCGGATGTCACGCGCCCAGACAGCGTGCGAAAAGCCGCGTGCAAATCCGCGCACCGCTGGCACCTTGCCCGCGAGGACCAGTGCGGCTGCGCCCACGGCACTGCCCAAGACAGCGGCGGTTAACAGCCAGTGCGGCCACTCCAAACGTCCCGGCAGGACCAGCCCTGCTCCCAGACCGCAGAGCAGAACCGCGATCAGCCCCAGCTGACCCGCCACACGCTCAAATACCACCGCCTGTGCGGCCACGCGCAGACCGGCTGCACCCCGCGAGCGAACCGCGCGGGTGGCATCGCCCAGCACACCGCCCGGCAGCGACTGGTTCACCACCTGCGCCAGATAATATTCGCGCAGCGCCGAGAGCGGTGGGATCATCAGCCCCAGCTGCGCCGCCGTCACCCGCCAGCGCTGCGCCGAGAGCAGGGTTTGCACACTCAGCGCGAGCAGGGCCGCGAGCAGCCAGACCGGATCCGCCGTCCGCAATTGCGCCAGCGCCGCCGCCCCGTCTGCCGCGTGCCACAGCAGAACCGCCAGCAGCACCAGCACGGCGATCTGCAAGATGCGCAGAATGCCAGCAGGCAGCCCCATCACGGGAGCACCATCATGGGCACACCATCATGGGCGCACCGCGCCGGGCGGCAGGGTGGAATAGGCCTCCAGCACAATATCGCGCAGCGCATTCATCGGGATCACGGGCGTGTCACCCTGCGGCACCAGACCGGGGCTCGGGGCCAGTTGCGACAGTGCCGCTGTCAGATCCGCAGGCCCGATCACGTGGATCGGCACATCCGCGCGGCCGTCCAGCGCCACGAATTCCGCCGCCTGATGGTCACCGATCACGATCATCAGCGGCGGGTCATCGGCATGCAGCACGGCGTATTCCATCACTGCACTGAGTGAATAGTCAATCGCCAGACGGTATTGCGCGCGCACGCGGTCACGGTCACGCCAGACCACATCGGGCGGATCGCCGGCACTGGCCATCTCGTTGAAGATCTGCCCGTCTCCGACATCCTCCCAACGGACCATCTGCGGCACCGGCACCCAGGGTGCATGGGACGACGACAGCACCACCTGCACGAAATTGCGCCGCCCGTCACCGCCCGTACGCACCAGCCGGTCCAGCGCCGCAAGGGTGAACTGGTCGGGCATCGTCACCCAGTTGAAGGGCAGCCCCTGATAGCCCAGATCGGCGGCGGGCAGCACATCCTCGAACCCCATGCGCGCGGCCTCGGGCCAGTCCAGCGTGATCTGCGGCATCACGGCGGCGGTACGAAAGCCGCTGTTGGCGGCATGGTGGAACAGCGTCTGCCGCCCGCTGGCAAGGGCCGCACCATAGCTGATCTGATTGTTGATCCACAGCCCGTTCGACACGGTCGCATGGGACAGCCAGCTCTGGCCGCCGCGCGTGGGCGCGCCCAGAAACCCCGAATGCATGGACAGACCCAGCCCGCCCAGCTGCGCCTCATAGCGGGCCAGCGTCGCAAGGTGGACCTGCGCATGCAGGGGCGTGTCGAAACTGCTGCGCCCGTAGCTCTCGATGAAAATCACCAGCACGTCGCGGTCGATCCGGTCCATCAGGCCCGTCGCCCCGGCAAAGCGGTCCTCCAGCACCTGCGCGCGGAACCGGCGCAGCTCTGCCAGCGTGCGCTGCACCGTGGCGATCCGCTCCACCCCGACGCGGGCGGTAAAGGCAGTGCCGGGCGGGTTGAACGGCAGGTGCCACTGGCCCATCACATGCCCCACCTCCACCACGACCAGCGCGCTCGCCAGAAGGGCCGCACGCACCAGCATCCGGGGGCGCGGCAGCGC
>Ga0136559_1000648_pt1 | contig 11863 bp, 7 predicted proteins | sample AntRauMeHopE1496_FD_104633 | JGI IMG/M metagenome (GOLD analysis project Ga0136559, IMG submission 104633) | Saline lake microbial communities from Rauer Islands, Antarctica - Metagenome Hop E1 #496 | ecosystem: Environmental > Aquatic > Non-marine Saline and Alkaline > Saline | place... | reverse complement strand
AAGATGGCAATAAAATCCGTGGTAGAGGAGCTTGTAAATTGGACTGTTGGGATGACACAGCAATACGCACACTTGATGCACTCCCTTTTTAAACATATAAGCCGTTCACAAAGAATATTTAACTGCATGAAACTCTTGTTTTATACAGTTTTAATCCTGTCGATAAACAGCTGCAACAAGTTAATCTTAGCGTCTAAAGCTTCGCACGCAAGGGAATTAAAAGTATTTCAAAAAGATGAAAAAAAAATTGTTTTCGTGGGAATGACTCATATATCAAAACCACAATTTTTCAATGAAGTAAAATACCAAATAGACTCATTACGACAAGAAGGTTTTGTTTTTTTTAAAGAAGGTGTGCGCCACGAAAATAATATGCTGCCTCAGACCCGTGATACGCTGACGCGAAAATTCAGACAATTAATGGGATTTACTATAGGCGATTATACAAACAAGAACAATAAATCTTTGCCTAAGCATTATAGAAATAAAAAGTATATAATGCAAAGAGATTCTATTATCGGTCTAACAGATGATGATTTCCACGTGGACATGACTTATAATGACATGATAAAAACCCATGAAGAAAAATATGGCACAATAAAGTTGACGACTTGCGATTTTGAAACACCCATCTTCGAAAAGTACAAGTGCAGAGATGGCAATGCTTACAAAAAAAACTTTTACGTAGTAGATATCGCGAGAACAGATTTTTTAGTGGAAGAGGTTCTCGCTTCAAAACATCAAAAAATAGCAATTGTCTATGGCGCTGGTCATTTAAAATGGATTTATCCTAAAATGCTAGATTCAGGCTACGTTTATAAAAATAAGAGGATTAAATTTGGATAGATAAAATTGGAATAACAGTGCTGATATTAATTACAAATAAGTTTACGGTTAGGCAAAGGTTATTGAAAATAAAAGCAAAACTACACGTAGGCTCTATCACTGCCGACTTGCAGAGCTATAACGGAGTGAAACACGATATAAATTTTAAGAAGTAGGATATTTTCTTATTAGCATTTAAAAGCAGCTTTCGAGCTGCTTTTGTTATGCTTAATAATTTTAGTGTTTTTATGTATAGTTGGAGCGTATTGAAAATAAGAACTTATCCATTAAATTTAGTCTCATCTAATTGATAGTTTCAAAATAGAAAAACTTAAAAAGCGCTTTATGAACGCAGTTATCGCGCTGTTATTTATATTTAGTTCGGCTACCCATGCACAATCACAACCGCCCAACACATCAAAGTTCAATCTCGAGGCAGTTCTAGGTTTGAGTTTTTATAATGAGAGCTTGGCACTAATCAACCAAGATGATTTGTTACTGCAAGACGTGCGACCAGAAAATTACTACAGGTTTCAGTTAATTACAAAATTCAACTATATGCCAATTACTGAAAAATGGGCGCTGGGAGCACATGCAGGAGCAGGCTATGAATCTTTTAAGACTGAAGATGGCAATGACGAAAGAGTTTCGGCGCGACTATTTAAGTTTGGGTTACATACACAATACGAGTTTCTTACATACGTGGGATAAGACCTTGTGTAGAATTAGGGAGAAGTTACAATTTATACCGCAGACCACAGCTTAATAGTACCATTGACGAAACACCAAACTACTTAAAGTCCTATCTGGACTTAGGCCTGAGAGTTAAAGTTTGACAATCATTGGACGTGGCTTTAGTATTTAAAGATGTGGTGACCTATGACAGCGACATAAGAAATTTTGAGAATCACAACGATCTCACTATCCCACCTTTCCTGAGAGCATTTTTTGCGTTCCCACACTTTTCAGTAGTCTATATTCTTAACTGATTGCTGATCACGCTGTTTATTTTTGCTATAAATTTCTAAATGGCGCCACTTTTAAATTCATGCAATTAAAAAAAGGCTTCCACTACCGCACAAATCCCTTCCCAAGACCATTTGCAGGAGGCTAAAAAACACGCAAACGCAGTTCAGAGAACTTAACCGCCAAGAACTCTTCACATTAATTAACGCAAACTAGCCGCAATCACCTTGAATGGTTTGTGAGGTATGCTTACATTTGCGCTTTAAGTATCATCCCACAAGCATGCAGCAAGAAATCACCCCAGAAATCGCAGACCGTATTAAACTTTTAGAAAAAAAGTTCCACAACTCGGGTCAGGACATGCTTTCTTATTTAGATGGCCTGTTATACGACGACTATTTAACCTACTGGGATTATATAAGGCTGGATACCTTGTTAAGCCTGCAGGTGCCTAAAACATCATTTCCAGACGAGATGATTTTTATTACCTACCACCAGATTACCGAGCTATATTTTAAACTCATCATACACGAGCAACTGCAAGTTATAGAAAACCAGCAACTTACCGCACAGTTCTTTACAGAAAAAGCATTGCGCATAAACAGGTATTTTGGTGTGCTCATTAATTCCTTTGACGTGATGATTAAAGGTATGGAACGCGAGCAATTCCTTAAATACCGCATGTCCCTTTTACCCGCCAGCGGTTTTCAAAGTGCCCAGTTTAGAATGATAGAATTTTACAGCACAGACCTTATTAACTTAGTACATCCGAGTGTGCGATCTCGCTTTCGCGAAACCTGCCTGCCTGACATGCAGGGCCGACAAACCACAAACACCCAAGAACTATACGAGCATATATACTGGAACAAAGGCGGTATAGACAGGGCAACTGGCGAGAAAACGCTCACCCTCAAGCAATTCGAAAAGCAATACACACCGCGTTTTCTAGGCATTGCAGCTGACATGCGTGCCGCAAATCTCAACCAAAAATACCTGCAATTACCAGATTCTGAAAAGACTGACACGCTTAAAGACGCGCTTAAAGTCTTAGATCAAAACGCAAACGTAAACTGGTTGCTCATGCACATGGGCGCAGCGCACCGTTATTTACGAGACGAGGGCAAGGCCATAGACGCTACCGGCGGTACAAACTGGAAAACGTACCTACCGCCGAGCTTTCAAAAAATCACTTTTTTTCCAACCCTATGGAGCGAGACAGAACATGAGAACTGGGGCAAGCAATGGGTTGACCACATTTTAAACACACTTTAATATGAATAAATTTCTCATCGTAGCCCTAGCGCTGGGAATAAGCATAACATCTTGTAAAGAAGAAAAAGAGACCTTTAAACCTGAAACACCTGAGCCTGTTGCCATTATACCGCTTATACAGTACGGTTTTGACCTCAACAGATTTGATGTAGTTGCAGACACCATAAGAAAAGGTGACACCTTTAGCGCTATTATGGACAGCCACTTAGTGGCTGGACAAAACGGCTTTACGGCTGCACAAACACTAGATGCTGTTTACAGCCTGCGCCGCATGAAAGCCGGTAGCGCGTATACCATTCTTAAACGCAAGGATAGTGTAAACACGCCCGCTATTTTTATATACGAATCGTCTAAACTAGATTATGTCATACTGCGGCTTACGGACTCTGTACGCGCCTACCGCAAAAAATACCCGGTACGATTGCAACGTACCGTTGCAGCAGGTAAAATAGAAACTACACTGTCCCAGGCCATGGAAAAAGAAGGTATGGGCATGAGCGCCATACACGAACTTTCTGAAATTTTTAAATGGAGTGTTGACTTTTTTAAGGTAAATAAAGGCGACAGTTTTAAACTGGTCGTAAACGAGCGTTATATAAATGACAGTATTTACGGTGGTATCGTAAACATCGAGGCGGCCGTTTTTAAAAAAAGTGGCAAAAATTACTACGCGTTTAACTACACCACAGATTCCTTAAATGACAAAAGCGATTATTACAACGAGAAGGGCGCGCCGCTTAAGAACTTCTTTTTAAAAGCACCCGTAAACTTTTCACGCATATCGAGCAGGTTCACCCCGCGCAGGTTTCATCCCGTGCAAAAACGCTGGAAAGCCCATAACGGTACAGACTATGCGGCACCACATGGCACACCCATAGTTACTACAGCAAGCGGTGTGGTCGTTAAATCTGGCTACTCAGGTGGGAACGGTAATTATGTGAAGGTTAAACATAATAAAAAGTACACCACACAATACCTGCACATGAGCAAGCGCCTTGTAAATGAAGGACAACGTGTAAGCCAGGGCCAGACCATAGGACTTGTAGGCAGCACGGGCCTTGCAACTGGACCGCATGTATGCTATAGATTCTGGGTAAATGACAAACAAGTAGACCCGTTTGCACAAAATTTACCTAATGCCGACCCGTTGCCTACCGGTGAGCTAGAAGCCTACATGACCTTTATCACACCGTTAAAAAAAGAATTAGATAACAAATCATTTAAAAAAGCACCTAAAAAATAAGCGCGATGATGCAAAACACAAATCCTACAACAACCGCTGCGTGGCAAGAACTTACTGCGCATTTTAAGGACATGGCAGCTTTTAATCTTAGAGAGGCATTTGTAACAAACCCACAACGCGCCCAGGAGCTTACCTTAATAAACGATGATTTTTTTGTAGACCTATCTAAGAATCTTATAAATACAAAGACCCAGACACTACTATGCAAACTAGCAGCAGATTGTGGTCTTGAGCAAGCCATAGAAGCTTATTTTACGGGTGAAGCTATTAACCGCACAGAAAACAGAGCCGTACTGCACACAGCGTTACGCGCGACAAATAATAGGCAAAACGCAGCTGTTTCAGAAAACATTATCGCTGCTACAGCCTCTAAAGAAAAAATGTTTGCATATGTGGACAAGGTACTCCGCGGCAGCATTACAGCAGCAAACGGTGAGCGGTTTACGACCGTTGTAAACATAGGCATAGGTGGCAGCGATTTAGGACCTGTCATGGTTTATGAAGCACTACAAGCTTATAAAAACGAGCTGACCTTGCATTTTGTTTCTAACGTTGAGGGCGACCATGTGATGGAAGTGCTTAAAAAAATAGACCCTGCGACGACCTTATTTGTGATATGTTCTAAAACCTTTGGCACACAAGAAACACTTACTAACGCGAGCACCATACGCACCTGGTTTGCTGCAAGAGTAGGCAGCGATGCCGTTGCATCGCATTTTATTGCGGTGAGTAGCAATGTGCCGCGTGCGGTCGCTTTTGGCGTGAATCCAGAGCATGTTTTCCCTATGTTCGACTGGGTAGGTGGTCGATTCTCACTGTGGAGCACCGTAGGACTCTCTGTCGCACTAGGTGTAGGAAGCACAAATTTCCAGCAGTTGCTCGATGGCGCGCAAGAAATGGACAACCATTTTAGAAACACACCTTTCAACAAAAATATTCCCGTGCAACTTGCACTACTCACGATATGGTACAATAATTTTCATGGTGCGCAAAGCGAGGCGATTATACCGTACACGCAATACCTGCATAAGCTACCAGCATACTTGCAACAAGCCATTATGGAAAGTAATGGTAAGTGTGTAGACCGTAACGGCGACCCAGTGACCTACCAAACAGGAAACATCGTTTGGGGAGAACCTGGTACAAACTCGCAGCATGCGTTTTTCCAGTTAATACATCAGGGTACCAAGTTAATTCCTGCGCATTTTATTGCTTTCGCGAAACCTGCCTACCGGACAGGCAGGGCGAAAAACATGTATAAGGATCACCTAAACAAGCTTATGGCAAACTTCATAGCCCAGACAGAGGCTCTTATGAACGGAAAAACTGCCGCCGAAGCAAGACAAGATTTGGAAAAAGCAGGTTTAAGTGGGGAAGCACTAGAGGCCTTGCTGCCGTTTAAGGTGTTTCCGGGAAATCGCCCGACGACCACTGTGCTTATAGACGAACTTACACCAGCAAGTTTAGGCAAGCTGGTAGCGATGTACGAACACAAAATTTTTACCGAAGGCGTACTGTGGAACATTTACAGTTACGATCAGTGGGGAGTAGAATTAGGAAAGATACTTGCAGAGACTGTTCTCGACGATATAGAATCTAAAAACACCGCAGGTCACGACGCCTCTACAAACGCAGTATTGCAACGATTCTTAACACAAAATAGCTAAGTAGTTAACAGACAAGCCTGTAAAGTTAATAAGTAATTTGATGATTTAATGTTAACTTAATATTAAAACTGTTTCTAAGTGAGTACTTTTGCACTGTCAAATCTTATAACTCACAGAAATGAAAAAAACTTTACAATTTTTATTTGCGATCGGGCTTATGCTCGGTTCCATGATCGTTAGTGCGCAGGTTACCACCTCGTCTATTAATGGTCGCGTTCTCGATGGAGAAAATGAAACCCTTTTAGGTGCTACAGTCGTTGCAAAACACACACCTACAGGAACCAACTATGGTACTACTACAGACATAGATGGTTACTATCGTATTGCAAATATGCGCATAGGCGGTCCCTATGTCATTAGTATTACCTACGTGGGCAAGAGAGAGAAACGTTATGAAGGCGTCTTTTTGCAACTAGGTGCGTCAGAAAAATTAGATGCGGTGCTTATAGACGAGCAAAACGCGCTAGATGCGATCGTGATAGATGCGACCCGTGACAATGTTTTTGATTCTGGCGTTACCGGAACTTCAACAAACATTTCACAACGCGACCTGAACAACATGCCCAGTGCCACTCGTGGGCTGGGAGATTTCTTAAGAAAAACGCCACAGGCACAAGTAAGTGAAGGCGGAGCGATAAGCTTAGCTGGGCAAAACAACCGTTACAACTCTATCTTTTTAGATGGTGCTGTAAATAACGACGTTTTCGGACTTGCGGGTTCAGGAACTAACGGTGGCCAGATAGGTATTAATCCTATTTCTATAGACGCTATTGAGTCTTTACAAGTAAACCTCGCACCGTTCGACGTGCGCCAGTCTGGTTTCACAGGTGGTTCTATTAACGCGGTAACACGCTCTGGGTCTAACAATACAGAGGGTAGTGCTTACGCCTACATTAGAGATCAGTCACTTGCTGGTAAAACGCCTGTAGGGATTAATGCTGACAACCGCGAGCGTTTAGACGACTTTTCTACACAACTTATAGGTGCGCGTGTAGGTGGTGCAATACTCAAGGATAAGTTATTTTACTTTGTAAACTATGAAAACCAAGATGACAGCACACCTCGTCCATTTGATCCAACAACCTATACGGGTAACTCTTCTATAGCAGACATAGATGCCTTACGTCAAAACTTAATAAGCACCTTTGGTTATGACCCGGGTGATTATAGAAATAACACAAACAAACTTACTAGTGACAAACTTACTATACGTTTAGACTACAACTTAGACGATAAAAACTCGATTACCCTTAAAAACAACTATGTGAGCGGTGAATCTACTAGCCCGGGATCTAGTAACCCGCGTACAATCAGTTTTGAAAACAATGGTATTTTCTTCCCGTCTACTACAAACTCTACTACTTTAGAATGGAGAACTACAAACGGTTCGAATCTTTCTAATAACCTAATCATAGGGTACACCACAGTATCAGACGATAGAGATCAATTAGGTGACCCGTTTCCTAACGTACGTATAGACGATGGTAACAATGGTAGTATCCGTTTTGGCTCAGAATCATTTTCTACTGCTAATCTTTTAGAACAAAAAATCTTTACGGTTACCAATAACTTTGAAGTACAGTCTGGTGCACACAACTTTACCTTTGGTGCAAACTTTGAGCACTACGACATGAACAACGTTTTTGTAAGACAAAACTTTGGTGCATACCGTTTCAGATCTCTCGAAGACTTCAGTACGTATTTTGACAACGACCCAAGCAATGACGCTGCACCTAGAGATTATGACTATTCTTATTCTTTATTAGATCCTGCAGGAACCTCTGGTGACAACATCGCCGCTGCTGCTGCACAATTTAAATACGCACAACTTGGTCTTTATGTTCAGGACGAGTGGAGCGTTACTGACAATTTCAGACTTACGTACGGTTTACGTTTTGATATGCCATACTGGGAGAATGGAACTGTAAACGAAGATTTTAACACCCGTACCGTTGCTTTATTAGAGGCAGCAGGTAAAGACCTAGAAGGAGCACGCGTAGGACAAAGAGTCAAAGCGAATGTGCATTTCTCACCACGTATAGGTATGAACTGGGACGTGTTTAGCGATAAGACCACACAAATACGCGGTGGTACAGGTATTTTTACCTCTCGTATACCGCTAGTATGGCCAGGTGGCGCTTATAATAACAACGGTCTTTCGGTAGGTAGCGTAGACGAGCGTGATATCGTAGGTGGTGCAGGAGCTGCGCGTTTTGTTGCAGACCCATTTAACCAACCTATAGGTAACGGCGCGGCGCCAGGTAGCGGTCAGCTAGGTGGGCAAATAGACATTTTTTCACCAGACTTTAAACTGCCACAAGTTCTCAAAACAAATATAGGTATAGATCAGAAATTAGGGGTTTGGGGACTTATCGCAAGTGTAGACTTCCTTTACAATGAAACTATAAACAATGTATTGTACCAGAACTTAAACATAGGTGGACCAGTAGGAACACTTAATGGCGCTGACAACAGACCGTTTTATAGCCGCGACCTTATAGACCCTACTTATGAGCGTGTAATCTTAGGAACAAACACGAGCGAAGGATATTCTTACAACGGTACCTTTACCCTTACAAAGCCTTATGAAAGAGGTTTCTCTGGACAACTAAGTTATACCTACGGTAATGGCCGTTCTATCTTTGAAGGAACGTCTTCTCAAAACAGCTCCCAGTGGAGAGGAATACAAACGGTAAACGGTAAAAACGGACCACTACAAACACAACCATCTGAATTTGCTGTAGGCCATAGAGCCACTGCAAACCTTTCTTATGAGTATGCTTGGAACGACAATATCAAAACAACTTTAGGTCTTTTTGTAAACGGACAACAAGGTGGTACTATTTCTTACCTCTACAATAACAGAAACAGAAACTTGCTTAACGATGACTCTACAGACAATGCACTTATGTACATACCACGCAACCAGTCTGAAATTACTTTAGTACCGCTTAGACTAGGTTCTGGAGCAGATCAAGTTACGATCACACCAGACGAGCAGTGGGCAGCACTAGACGCTTTTATCACGAGCAGAGAATACCTTAACGAGCGTAGAGGCAGATATGCTGAGGCAAACGGTGACCGTGGACCATGGAACACCCTAGTAGACCTTAAAGTATTACAAGATTTTTCACTTGATTTTGGAGGCGCTAAAAAGCATACATTCCAGATATCTTTAGACATGTTCAACTTCTTAAACTTTGTAAACAAAAACTGGGGTGAGCAGGTACGGATAGGTGGTAATGCAACACCGTTAACTACCGTTACTGGTGGTCCAAACCCAACTTTTACTTATGACCCTAATTTTGCAACAAACTTTGAGTTCATAGACGACGCTGGCGTACAATCGTCAAGATGGCAAGCACAAATAGGTCTTAGATATATCTTTAACTAAGAGCTATCACAATCCTTTAAAAGAACCCCATTCCCAGTGAATGGGGTTCTTTGTTTTTAGCCTATTTTTGCGGCTTGTTTATGGATAGGGTGAGGTCTTATAAACGTACCACGTATCGCATGTCCCCAACGCTAATGGATGGCGATACAAAATATTAATCGATTTTTAAAATTTATAAAATGTATTCTATTCTTCAACACGCGCACTCTGGCTGGGCATATTTATTACTACTTGTGCTTACCGCTGCGACTGTAAACGCAGTTATAGGTCTTGCTACAAAAAAAGAATTTGGCAACCTAGATTTCAGCCTTGCACTTGGAGGCCTTATTGTGACACACATACAGCTTTTAATAGGTCTCGTGTTGTGGGCATTATCGCCCTATGCAAGCGCTTTATTTACAAACACGAGCGAGGTGATGAAAACACCAGAGCTTAGACTGCTAGCGCTAGAACACCCCATAATGATGATTATCGCTGTAGCTTTACTCACCGTAGGATATTCTAAACACAAAAAGAAAATAGTAAGTGCCGGTAAGTTTAAAATGCTCGGTATTTTTTATAGCCTTACACTTGTAGTGGTGCTTTCTAGACTGCCTTGGTCACAGTGGTTGGGATAAATATAAAGAACGAATGCAAGAACTCTTTAGGATTTACCTCTAAACGTAAGAGGTCTGTATGAACCCCCTTTTGGCAGAAGCCCAGCAAATAAAAAAGCCATAACTAGAAAAATTTAGTTATGGCTTTATGCTTTTAGAACATTACAACAGGCTATCCTAGGCATTAATATAGTAGTTTCCTTTACGTAATAATGCACGTGCAAACCACAATCTATGGCTTTTAAATTGTTTAAGAACAACAGTGTTTTTAAACACGTGAGATATCAATTGTTGCAAAATACTGCTTGAGTCGGTTTGCACGCTGAAATCAGGTTTTTATTTACTAGCTTTATTCCGAACTAATTATACAGGTTTGTTTGTACAAATCACTTTACAACCTCGACCGTTATATTGTAAACAACACTAACTGAAAACCAATCCTAACAAGGTACTTCAGGCACTTTAAAAACAAACATGATGAAAAATTTAATCTGTATTTCGCTAATTTTTTTAAGCGTATTATCCTGCAAAACTGCTAAGACTGACTATACGCAACTGGATATTAATACCATTCAGCTATATGATTTCAATAATGAAACTATATCCGTTGAAAATTTAACCCAACAATGGAACAAAAGAATTCAAGCAGAGGATGCTATAAATGCACAGATAGAACGACTTCAAATCATAATTATGGTCGATAATAAGACAAATAAGAAAAACCTTGTGCTTCTGGGCAGTACCGGTAAAAGAGCTATTAAAACAGCAACAAAATTAACCGCATTTAAAAACGGATTAAAATTGAATAATCTGACAGTTACTTGCAATAATTGCCGTAATGATATGAATATCCAACTAAACGATAAAAACTGGATTTGCATTAACGATGACAAAGAAAATAGTGCTTGTACAAAAACAGTATCGTTGCAAAGGAAATAGAAAATGCTTGACATCGTTTATAACGCCGTATTAAATCGCTACATCAAAACAAAACAGCTCCTTAAACACAATACAAACCGTTTAAAGAACGGTACTCCCGTTTTACGAAGGAATTGCATTAATTACCGGCTTCACGTACCGCAACACCTGCAAAGCACGATCTATAGTTTTTACATTATCTGACAGTAGCAGCAGTCGCAACCCTGCACGGGTCTGTTTTTCTTTAATGCGCAATTCTCTGGGATGCTCTTGTATGGCTTTCATAACTGCCGCAAACGCAGGGCTATTATAAAACGCACTGGCCTTGTCCGCTATAAAATAGCCTACAAGTTTTCCTTCTTTGAGCACCACACGTTCTAGACCTATGCGTGCAGCGATCCACTTTATTTTAAGACTGGTAAGCAGTTCCTCGGACTCTGGCGGCAACGCGCCAAAACGGTCTATGAGCGATGCTTTAAAAACTTCGAGTTCCCCATCTGTGTTTACTTCATTAAGTGCGGTATAAAGTGCGAGTCGCTCAGTAATGGAATTTACATAATCGTCGGCAAACTGCAGCTCTATATCGGTGTCTATAGTAACGTCGCTTACATGCTTTTTGTCTTCTACTTTTGTATCGTACAGGTCTTTAAACTCATTTTCTTTAAGTTCTTCTATGGCCTCATTTAAGATTTTTTGATACGTGTCGAAGCCTATCTCGTTGATAAAACCACTTTGTTCACCACCTAAAATATCGCCTGCACCGCGTATCTCTAAATCTTTCATAGCAATGTTAAAACCGCTTCCCAGTTCTGAAAACGTTTCTATGGCTTGCATTCTACGCTGCGCGTCGCCCGTCATCAGGTCTAACGGTGGTGTGATAAAATAACAAAATGCCTTTTTATTACTGCGCCCTACCCGCCCACGCATTTGGTGTAGATCACTGAGCCCAAAATTATTGGCATTATTAATAAAAATGGTGTTT
>Ga0136559_1000647_pt1 | contig 11880 bp, 14 predicted proteins | sample AntRauMeHopE1496_FD_104633 | JGI IMG/M metagenome (GOLD analysis project Ga0136559, IMG submission 104633) | Saline lake microbial communities from Rauer Islands, Antarctica - Metagenome Hop E1 #496 | ecosystem: Environmental > Aquatic > Non-marine Saline and Alkaline > Saline | place... | reverse complement strand
GGATGGAGTAAGATTTAAACTCTGGATAATTAGGATAACAATATGCGTAAACCGAAGGAGTTGGGAAAGCCTCAGTTCCAAGCCAAAACCCTACACTAAATACTTCATGTGAGTAAGCTTCCAGCATGACAGCTTTTGGGATATTTGGAGCATCAGCTTCAAAGGCTGGAGCTCGTTTTCCCGAAAAACGGGTATAGGCTAAGTCAAAAGAACCCCAAAACAGGTGAACCGGACTACTTTTTCCAGTGAATTTGGATTGAAAGGCACTGAATTCCTTATGGACATGAATCAGTGCTTTCCATATTTTCTGAGCGGAATTTGCTTGATACATCACCTTTTTCTTATTGAGACGAAAAGGAAGCGCATCAGAAATTTCATTTGGCTTGCCATTTATTTTTACCTGAATCCCTAAGAATTTTAACTTTTCCATCAACAACTCATAAAAACTAGCCACCGTCTGCCCACCTAGCGGAAATCGATCCTGTGATCCACCGCTTGTTTTGATTCTAATTTCATGGTGAATGAAGTCCATTCGAATCTCGAAAGCACCATTTTCAAAAGGAACAAGTCCGGTAGTAAGTCCCTGAGAATCTACATAAAGCGCCACATGCCACGAATGATTCTGCCAAGGAGACTTTTTCAGACGTACTTTCCCGATGATTTGTGCCCAATGATGCAAGAGGAAGAGGGTGTCCTTGAGTTCATCAAACTGAAGAATTGGCCAAGTATTTTTAGTTGTTGCCATGATTAAAAATTAGACCTTCAATTTATAGGAATTAAGCAATGAGAAAAATCAAATTTTCTCAAGCACCATTTTTTTAAACTTTTCCATTCCCAGAGTAGCCATTTCTGGAATAAGAACCACCTTTTCACCCTTATTTTGATATAAAGTAACTGGGTCAATCAGGAATATTTCAGCCTGTGATGGCGCATAATCCATCAATCCTGCGGCAGGATAAACTTGCAGGGAAGTACCAACTACCAGAAAAAAGTCGGCAGTTTGTGCTTCATGGATTGCCTCTAGCATCTTAGGAACCGGTTCGCCGAACCAAACAATAAATGGGCGTAGCTGAGAGCCTTTTTCACATAGATCGCCCTTCCTTATTTCCCAGTGATCCAGTTCGTAGATTAACTCAGGATCGATGCTGCTTTGGGCTTTTGTCAATTCACCATGAAGATGGATGACATGTGTGGAACCGGCTCTTTCGTGCAGATCATCCACATTCTGTGTAATAATGACTATCTCCAGCTCAGATTCCAGTTCTGCGAGAATATGATGTGCCTGATTTGGTTGGCAGTCTTTTGCTTGCTTTCTACGCTGATTGTAAAAGTCTTGGACTAGTGCTTGGTTTTTTCTCCAGCCTTCTGGTGAGGCGACTTCCATCACCTCATGTCCTTCCCATAGGCCACCAGAATCTCGAAATGTCTTGATTCCGCTTTCGGCGGAGATTCCCGCACCACTTAATACGACCAACCGCTTTTTCTGTACCATATTTTAAGATACGGATTCAGTTCAAGAAATCAACGGTAAAGATTTTGGGACGTACACAAATTCATTGGTTTTTAAATTCATCTGCTTGATCTTATTTGGATAGCAATTAAATTTAGATTCCGCATTTCGCGAAATGCGAAATTATTTCTAAGTTTGTGACATGAGAAAGCACAATGGAATGCGTCCTCAGGACATACCAATCGTATTGAAGATAGTAGCTTTAAATGGGAAGCATTGGAATTTAGCCGAGCTATCTAAGTCTTTGGCCATAAGTATTTCGGAGATTTCAGAATCTTTGAACAGAAGTAAATTGGCGAATTTAATTGACCATACCAAGAAAAAAATAAACCGTCAAAATCTGCTAGACTTTTTAGAATTTGGCGTTAGTTATGTTTTTCCTCAGCAACCTGGAACTATGTCTCGGGGCATCCCGACAGCACATTCTCATCCTTCCATAAAGGAAGAATTTGTGAGTGAATTAAGTTACGTCTGGCCTGATAGTAAAGGAACTGAACTTGGGCTAGTTATTGAGCCTTTTTACCCAAAACAAACTGACGGTATTTTTGAAGATGCTTTTTATTATGAATTATTAGCGTTGGTCGATGTAATAAGAGTTGGAAAAGTGCGAGAAGTGAAATTTGCAGTCAAAGAATTGAAAAAATTAATCCTCGATGGACCATCACATTAATATAGTAAGGATAAAAGCCGTTGCAAATGCATTGGACTATTTAAATAAAAAATTAGTTTTCGTAGGAGGTGCGACAGTTTCATTTTACGCAAGTCGCCCTATTTTAGAATTAAGGCCAACGACGATGTAGATGTAATTGTGGAAATATTGAATTATAAGAAAAGAATGGAAATTGAAGATAAGTTGAGACTTGTCGGCTTTTCGAATGACATCGAATCAGGGATAGTTTGTAGGTACAAAATTCATGGGATTACCGTTGATATTATGCCCACAGATGATCCATCAATCGGGTTCTCAAACAAATGGTATCCAAAAGGATTTGAAAACTCTGTGAAGCATATAATTGATGATAACTGCACCATAAAAATTCTTAGAGTGCCTTACTTTTTAGCAACTAAATTTGAAGCATTTAAAGGCAGAGGGGAAAACGATGGAAGAACAAGCCAAGATTTTGAAGATATTGTCTTTTTGTTGGAAAATAGAGCTAGCATATGGTCCGAATTAAAAGAGGCTAGAGGAAATATCGGTGCTTATCTAAAAAATGAATTTACAGCATTGCTCAAAATTAAGTATTTAGCCGAATGGATTGATTGTCACGTGGAGCGGGCCTCTCCTCCTGCTACTAATTCTATTTTGAAAGAAATTGAAAAATTCGTTCATGGGGAATAATACTATTGAAATTATTCACAGTAGATCATTTTCTTATTTTTTTCTCCAGCCTTCGGGTGAGGCGACTTCCATCACCTCATGTCCTTCCCACAGGCCACCAGAATCTCGAAATGTCTTGATGCCGCTTTCGGCGGAGATTCCTGCACCACTTAATACGACCAACCGCTTTTTCTGTACCATATTTTAAGATACGGATTCAGTTCAAGAAATCAACACTTAGATTCAAGTGATAAATCCACCACAGTAAAGGTTTTGGCTTTCGCAAATTCATTTGTTTTTAAATTCAACTGCTTGACCTTATATAGGCAAGAATTTAGATTTCGCATTTCGCGAAATGCGAACAATAATTGAATTTATTTGCCTCCCAAAGAAAAACTACTATCCGTAAGAATCTGTGGGAAAATCCACTAAATCATATTAGATAAACCTACACTTTAGGTATTTGATCTTTTCTCCTTTATCCGAAAATATCTTCTCATATCGGGTTTTGATTCCAAAGTGATCATCCTTCCACTCACTTTGGTAAAAATCATGCGTATATCCAATCAACTCGATGTCCGCTCGGGATCTAAAAAGAGCCAAGGAATAGTCAAATAAGTCCGTGTTATCAGTTTTGAAATGAATGAATCCATCTTTCTTCAGCATAGGTTTATACATTTCCAGAAAGCGAGGGGAAGTCAACCGCCTTTTCTCGTCCCCGTCACGGGGATATGGATCCGGGAAAGTAATCCACAGTTCTGAAATCTCATTTTCTGCAAAAGATTTGTCAAGCAATTCAATCTGAGACCGGAGGAAAGCCACGTTCGTGATTCCTTCGGCTGTAGCAGTGGAGCTCCCCTTCCAGATTCTGCTTCCTTTAATATCTACCCCAATAAAATTCTGATGGGGGAAATTCCGGGCCAAACCCACTGAAAATTCTCCTCGCCCACAGGCCAATTCCAAGACAATAGGATGATCGTTTTTAAACAGAACCTCATTCCAATTACCTTTTATTGTTTCAAAAATTGGCTTTCCTGCCTGAACTACGTTGGGATTCGTTTCATTTTCTTGAAAGTGAACCAGTTTCTTTCTACCCATTTATAAATCGTCGATTTCTGCGACCACAAAAGTACTCCCTCCGATAAATATCAGGTCATCTGACTTCGCTTTTTTTCGAGCAAATCGAATCGCCTCATTTACGTCAGGGATGATGTCACCTTTGAGCTTAAATTCCAGCGCCATTTTTGCCAGGTCCGCTACCTCCATTGCTCTTGGGATCTTTGCCTGAACGAAAATATAGTTTGCCGCCTTAGGCAAAAGCTCCAAGATTTTTCGAACATCCTTATCGTTTACCATTCCGATGATGATCCAAAGTCGATTGTAGCTGTAGGTGTTAAGCTGTCTCAAGATCTCCACTATTCCCGGTTCATTGTGACCAGTATCAGCGATTACAGTTGGGGATTGCGAAAGAATCTGCCACCTGCCCTTCAAATGAGTCAAGCTGGTGACGTTCGATAAACCTGACTTGATGGCTTCGTTAGATATTTTCCAACCTAATTTTTTCAAAACAAAGATTGATTCCAGAATTCCGGGGAGATTATAGCGCTGATAATTTCCAATCAAATCAAGTTCTAAAGCCAATTCCTCGGAAGAGTTACTGACTTGAAAACTCGCTTTTCCATCAACAAGCTTCGAAGCAGAAATAAACCAGACTTGATCAGCAAATGTGATTTGAGATTCCCGGGACTCGGCTTTCTCCGAAAAAACATTTCGGGTGTCGGGGTGAGTTTCGCTAATGATGACCGGAACTTTAAACTTAATAATTCCAGCCTTTTCGCCAGCGATCAAAGGCAGCGTATCGCCCAGGAATTGCATATGGTCGTACCCAATATTAGTAATTAAGCTCAGCTCGGGCAAGATCACATTGGTACTATCCAACCTTCCGCCCATTCCCACTTCAATCACTGCAATATCCACTTCGGCTTTGGCAAAGTACCAAAAAGCCATCGCTACAGTCATTTCAAAAAAACTAGGTTTCAGTTCTTCCAAAAGAGTCTTGTTCTCTTTTACAAAAAGCATCACATCATCCGCTGGAATTTCGATGCCATTGACACGAATCCGCTCAGTAAAGGATTTGAGATGAGGTGAAGTGTAAAGTCCGGTTTTGTAGCCTGCCTGCTGCAAAATCGCTGCGATGCTGTGGGAGGAACTACCCTTGCCATTCGTACCGGCTACGTGCACAGATTTAAATTTTAGCTCGGGATTCCCTAGGTGTGCACAAAGTGCTAGCGTGTTGTTCAGATCGTTTTTATAAGCCGCAGCTCCAACCCGCTGAAAACTGGGAAGGGAATTGAACAGGTAATCGAGAGTTTCTTGGTAGTTCATTGATGAATAAAGCTATTTATAGGTAAAACAATAGCTTGTTATTTTAACCATTAATTATTTTAAAAAATCAGAGATCTTCACAACCTGTGTATTTCCAATTTTTTTTAAGGAAAGAATATCAAGGTCCCCAGTAAGTAAGTAGTTTGCATTTCCATCTATCGCTAGATTTAATAAAAAATCATCATTCGAATCTCTGCAAATGCTAACCTGACTAGAAACCTCAATCATGTCGATAAATGGATCAAATGCATCAAACATATCCTCTATTCCAGCGGACTGAAAATATTTGCTAAGCTTAGGCTTTTTGATCGTTTGACTAATTTCCTGAATCAATTCTTCTGAAAAAAGCAATCGAATTTCTTTAGAATATAAAAGTAATTCTTGTTCGTTGACTTTTTTAGAAATGATTAAGCTAATCCAAATATTGGTATCTATAATGACCTTTAATGGCCTATTCGGAATCATTCTTACCTGATCTTACTTCTTGAACCAGGTCTGCTATTTCCTCCGAGGAGGGAGCTGAATCTGCATTCTTTCGCATTTCAATTAAATATGCTTGTAGCTTGGTTATAGGGTTAGGACTAATTCTGATCAATTCCCTTTCCTCCAATTCTCGAATTAATTTTAACGCTTCCGGATCTAAAATTTCAATTTTTAATTCTTCCATAACTCCTTGGATTAGGTGATTGATATAAAATTACCAAAAAATACCATCATTTGAGCGCCAATAGAGAAACCACTTAACTAGATCTCAATAATTTTTTTAAGAATAAGAATTTTGATTTCAGTAAAAATAGAGAAGCTGAAGGCCTTTTTAGCTATTGATGAAAATAGTGTTTGAATAATATTAGGGCTTTGAACATCAAATTCAATCAATCTTAATCACAAACGTAATCTTCCCGCTAGAAAAATCCGCAGCGGCTCCAGCCTGCTTTTTAAAAGCTATCTGATTGACTACCTGTCGGTAGTAAGCTAACACTTCGTTGGATACGTTATATTCCAGTGGCACAGCTTGCACGACTCTTCCGCCGTCATCCACAGTGATTTTGAAAACGATTCGACCGTTTCGCGATGACACACGATCATTGATATTTGGCTTGGAGGCAAAGTCCCACCCTGCCAGATCCAGAGAATAACCCGCTCCGGAGGCGATTCCTTTTCCTGAGCCTTCGCCCATAATGGCTCGGCCATCTACTGTGCCTTTTGGATCACCTGCATCACCTTTTTCTGTTGAAGTGCCTTGCGCACCGCCTGATGCAGCTTTTGTTCCTTTTCCCGTAGTTCCACCAGCGCCAAAGATGGCTCGTTGGTCTACTTTAGGTTTTTCGGGAGCTTTTTGAACTGTTGCTTCAGCTTCTGATTTTGCAGGAGTGGTTACAGTTTTAGCAGGCTCGGTCTTTACTGGTTCAGGTTTTTTGATGTTTTCAGTCGCTTTTTCTTCGCCTCGGATCGGTGACGGCTTGGTAGTCACAGCCCGATTGACGGCAGGCTTTGAAGCGGTTTTTGGTTTCGCTGTTTCTGTTTTTGGGCTAGGTGCGGGAGTAGCAGGCTTGGTCACTTCGGGAGCTATCTCACCCGGAGCGGCTGGTTCTACGACAGGAGTCACTACTTCTGAGGGCGCATTTGGGCTATTTCGATCTCCAGAACCAGTTGGAGTAAACCCTAAATTCAACTCCAATCCAAAAGTCGGCAGAGGTGGGATTTGCTCTTTCCAGACCACGATAAAGTAAAAAGCCAATAGCATTGCCACATTTAGGATAATGGTAATTACCCAAGACTTTTTCTTGCTTTCGCGCTCTATTTTATCTGAATCCCAAGTTTGCATCTGTTAATACGGTTTGGTGGCAATCGATACGTTAGCTTCTAAGCCCGCAGCGATTCCTCCTATTTCTACTAAATATTCTACAGGCACTTCTTTATCAATATGAAGCACTACCTGCCCTTTTTTGCCTGTCAATAACGAGGTGAGTTCGCCCTTGATTTGTTCTCTTGAGACGATTTTATCATTTACCGAATATTTAAAATCCTTGGTGATGGTGACCGTCACTTCTTGCATTACGATATCAGATGTCTCGCTTGAAGGCAGATTAATCGGTAAACCTGAAGGCGTAATAAAAGAAGACGTGAGCATGAAAAATATCAATAACAAGAAGATAATGTCTGTCATCGATGACATACTAAATGCTGGATCTACTTTGTTTTTTGATTGAAGTCCCATTATTTGTCTTGGAGTAAGTCAATAAACTCTATGGATGAATATTCCATATTATGCACCAATTTCGAAACCTGAGTCACTAGATAATTATATCCCAAATAGGCAAGGATCCCGACGACCAATCCCGCAGAAGTGGTAATCATGGCTTCATAAATACCAGTCGAAAGTAATTTCGGAGAAACCATTCCCTCCTCTTGCGCTACTGCAATAAATGCCTGAATCATTCCCGTCACAGTACCCAAGAAACCGATCATTGGCGCTGCTCCAGAAACAGTTGCCAGAAGATTCAAGTTCTTTTCGAGCTTGTAAATCTCGATTTTTCCAACGTTTTCGATAGAAACCTCGATATTTTTCAAGGGCGAGCCGATCCGCTCGATTCCTTTGGCAATCATATTTGCTACGGGCGTATTTTCACCTGCACAGAGAATCCTAGCCTTTTCAGTATTCCCACTTTGCACCAGTATTTTCACCTGATCCATCAAATGCGAGGAAGTTTTGGAGGCTTTCTTCAAAGTAATTACACGCTCGAAAAAAATGAAAATGGCCAAAATAAATAAAAGATAGAGCGGAATCATCATATAGCCACCTTTGATCAATAGATCAAGCAAGCCAATGCTTTCTGCCTGTGCGCCCATTGCTAGGCTATCTGCCGCTGAAATCGAATCAGCAGAGAGGGTTTGAAGTAAAATCATATTAGTATTTCAAAATCCATAAAGCTTCTGTATAATCAACTTTGATTCGCTCCAGCTCTTCATTCGCTTTGGAAAAGCTGGTGAAGGATCCAATGGCTAAACGATGATTTCGTACTTCATCGTATGGCAAAATCAAATAAACAGTCGATGCTCTATTGCTGTATTGCGGATATTCTTCCAGTGCCATTTTCTCATTTGGCAAACTTCCAACTACAATAAAATAGGTAGGGCGATCTGCTTTTGCTTCGATTCGAACCAAAGTTGCTTCTCCGGTATACTCAATAGTTGTACCAGTTTCAGGCTTTTCGATAGCTGTACGAGCTGAATTGACAGAATCCATTTCAGCTAGTTGGTTTTCAACAACTTGAGATGCTGAAGTTGAATCTGAATTTATCGGAATATTTTCTTGGAGGATTTCAGGCCCTTCCACTTCTTCGACTATCACTACTGGCGAGTCATTATCTTCGGAACTCATCTGCCATATAATAATTGCAAAAATCACCACAGCAATCAAAGACACCACCCACACCCATGCCGATGAAGACTTTGGGACAGGGAGATTGGGCTTCGGTGCAGAAATCGGATTTGGACTTTCGGCGGCACTGAGGATTGGAACTGGATCTATTGGAACCTGATTTATCAGGATAGTATTGATCGTTTCGGAGATTATCGGCTCTGGAGTTTCCTCTTTTAGATCGATATCGTTACTCACGGTAGATTTCAAGGGTAAAATCTCCACATAAGGTAATCCGTAGTCTTTAGGATCTGGCCATTGTTGATCGGAAGTGTCTTTACTGCTCATTTGGTATTGGGGAAAGCTACGAAACTAACCGAATTGACTGTAAATCCCCAAGGGATGTAAGAGAAACCTTAGAATTTGAATGAAGCACCACCAATTAGCTGAATTCCTCTTACCTGGTAATTAAGCCAACGCATGTTTTGTCCGTTCAACAGATTATTACCTTCTACAAAAACAGATATACGCTCTGTGATTCCGTAATCAGCTTTCAGCTGAAGATCGGCAATCGTTTTGAGTTTAACTACTTCGTAAGGAGGAGGGAATAAAGAAGAAAACGCTGAGGCTGGCCCTCTAGCTCTTATCCCGCCCATAAAGTTAAGATTCGCCTGAACCAAAAGTCGATCTAAAGGCGTGAATTGATTATTTACCTTAAACTCCCAAGTTGGTCTAGACCAAGCTTCTTCCTGCTGATTCAAATCGTATTGATACAGGTCCAACCGCGATCCCAGTGAATAAAACTCAGAAATTTTAAAGCCCAATTCCGCATTGATATTGAGTACCGAGACTTTATCATCATACACTATATTGAATCTCGCCTCATCTGATTCAGGGAATCCGCCATAATTATTTACAAAGAAATAGAGCTGATTGTAGCGGCTGACATCTATTCCGGCTCGATAGTGAAAAGTCTCCTGAAACTGACCTTCGATACCTCCTGCGATTTTGTAGTTATTGATTGTATTGAGAAGCTGATTAGTTGGACCCAAAAACGGATTTTCCATTACAAAGCTGTAATACGTATTCCGATTGACACCACCCGAAAACTCCCCAAAGAATCCAAACTCTGGAGCAAACTGGTAGGACGCTTTCAGTACTGGGAAAATTCTGAAATCACTTGATTTGTCGGCTATTGAATCATTTTCCGATACCACATTGAGTCCGGCAGTGAAATAAAACTCTCCATAATTGTAAGAAACCGTTGGATTGATTGCAAAATAGGTTCTGGACTGAGCATAATTAAGATCCTCGGGATTCGTGCTGAAGAAAGCCAAGTCTACTTTTCCAGACCAATCCTCATCCGGTCTAAACTTCCCACTTCCTTGAATTCCAAATTCACTTTCTGTCACGAGATAACTATCCTTGAAATTCCGAAAGCTTATTTCCCCTTCGTAATAGAAAGGCCCTACTTTCTCCAGCTCGCGGATTCCAGCTTTTAATTCTACAGTGTTCAAGACATTGCCGGGAAATGGCGCCACGTCCACTAAATCAGGGTTGGTGAAGAAACTTGGATCTACCCCATAAAACTGATAGGAATCCTGCTTCCACTTGAATCCGCCATATACTTCAAAGAGGTCTGTGAAATAACTTCCATCAAAACCCAAATCAGTATGGGATTCTTTGGACTGCTCATCCAGCACCGGCCCTTTGCCGAAGCTTTGATGGTTAAGCTGAACTGAATAATTAAAATTATCCACTTGAGTTCCCATATATCGCACTTCCAAAAGCGGTGAGGTGAAGTTTCCATATCCCGCTCGGACAAATCCCGGGTACAGATCAAGTTTTGGTGCTTGGTAGTTTTTTAGTGCAGGTGTTGCTGCAAGCTGCAAGGGCTGAAGATTCAGATTATACTTCGAAACTAAATAATCGAAATCAGTCAAGCCTTTTGGCTGAGGAAGCACAGGCAGTTTTTCGAATACCCGAGGCTGAGTAGGCAGTGTCAATACACGATCTTTTCGAATCACAAATTCCTGATCTTGAACCTCACCTCTCGACTGAGTCTGAGCATAAGTCAGCATTGGATTCAATCCAAATAAACCGCACAAAAGAATTGGAAATAGTAGCTTCTTCATGGATTACTGGATGGTTTGAAGTTTGGATTGTGCCATTGCTTTGATTTCTGAATTAGTCGATCGCTCTACGATAGATTCCAATGTTGCTTTTGCCTGGAAGTCCTCCCCTGTTTTCAGATAATTATCCGAAAGCAGCAGAAACATACGTCCGTACCAGTAGTCGAAATCCACAAAAGGACCTGAGAAGTCAAATATTGCATCGTTAGATCGGGCAACATCTCCTTTTTCCTGATACCCAAAAGCAAGCAGATAAAGCCCCTCCGCGCCTTGAACTGTCTTGTATTCATTGACGAGAGCCAGTAAAGTCGCCTCAGATTCAAGCTTACGATTTGATTCGATTTGCGACTTTGCTTTGGTCAAGATCGCATTTGGAGTAGATTCTGGAATGATGCCATCCAGTGTCAAGAGCCGATCTGCCTGGGTGATTGCTTCCTGATAATTTTTTGTTTGAAAAAATGCAATCATCAAACCCTGTATTGACTCTGCCTCTTCTACTTTATTTCGGGCATTCTCCACAGAAGTCCTCAAATATGGAATTGCTTGCGCGAAATTTCCGCTTTCCAGTTCGATAGCACCAATTCGTTGTATCGCCCGAATCCGCTGTGGCGATGCAGGTTCTTTCTCCAGAAGTATAAATTGTGCCAATGCCTGATCCTTATCTCCAAGTTGGAAATAGCTATCTCCCATAAAATAGAGCACATCTGCACGCTGGGCTGCCTGTGGATAGTTCCGCAAGTAATTTTCGAAGAGACGGGTTGCCTGCGCAAAGTTCTTATCAAAGTAAGTTCCCTTAGCAGCTTCGTACTCGAGCGTCTGCACACTTCCACTACTAGGATTTGCACCTTTATAATTAGACAGATAGGATGCAAACTCAGCCGATCTCCCTTGCAAAGCCAGTGTTTCCTGAAGTCCCTTCAAAGCAGTTTCTGCATTGTCCGCATTTGGATATCGATCCAAAATACTCTTGTAGTCTGCAATCGTCTGATCATAGCTTTGAAGGGAAAAATTAGCTACTGCCCGTCCTTCCAAAGCAAATGGAAGAAATGGACTATTCGGCTTGGAACTGATCAAATCAGAGAAACTTACCGCCGCGGTACGATACTGAGTCTCTTCCATATTAATCTGACCGCGCTGGAATAAAGCATCTTCGATGTAAAGACTATTCGGATAG
>Ga0136559_1000645_pt1 | contig 11906 bp, 10 predicted proteins | sample AntRauMeHopE1496_FD_104633 | JGI IMG/M metagenome (GOLD analysis project Ga0136559, IMG submission 104633) | Saline lake microbial communities from Rauer Islands, Antarctica - Metagenome Hop E1 #496 | ecosystem: Environmental > Aquatic > Non-marine Saline and Alkaline > Saline | place... | reverse complement strand
TGTAGGTCGTTTAGGTGGTTCTTATAACTTTAACAACTGTACTATCACAAACTACTGGCGTGGCAGCAACAGGCAAGACCCGACGCTATTTATAAGCAACACCATCCCAAACAGCGGCCTGTCTGAAGATTTAACACAAGCGTTATTTACAAATTGCATTGTTTATGGTGACCGTAACTTTGAATCTATATTGCTGGACGATGGCGTATCGCAATTCCGTTTTAAGTTTGAAAACACCCTTATTAAATTTGTAGACCGCAACGGCGATTTTGCTGCTTTGGCTGCTTATGACTTTACAAATACTGGACTTTACGAGAACACTATTTTTAATAGGGAACCTCGATTTAAAGACCCTGCAAAACACGATTTGCGCATAGATAACACGAGTGCTGCAAATGGAATTGCAAATCCTGCCACCGCAACAACTACGGACATAAATGGAGCTACACGCGGCAGCCAGCCAGATGCAGGAGCCTATGAAAGTGTAGATTTGGGAGGTAACTAATTAATCGATTTTCTCCATTTGCTAAACTTCCTTCATTAAAAGCTATACTTTCCTGTGCCCTTTTTAGGGCAACAGACTTTTTAAGAAGCATAAAACAGCTCTAAGCAACTTAACATGAACACGGCGGTTTATTTTCAAAACAGCCACGTACCTGCATCGTCTTAGCTATTTTAAGGTTCAACAAGACGCTGTGTAAAGGTTTGAGAAATTAATTATACAAGTGACGCAACCATGAGACTGGTTTTGCATCTACTAAGAAATTAATAACTACCGTTTATGAGAAGATTTTTCGCACTAGCCCTTGTTGCATGTTTGTGCAGCTCTTGCTGGACATTTTATGGAGGTGATGACGATTATTTATACACTACCCCGTATGAGGCGGTCACCATTCCCAGAGCCGATTTTGAAAATGCGGTCGTACTAGAATCGCCTAGAGCAGTTATAAACGCAGGCAAAATTTACGTTAAAGACGACTTTCTTTTTATTAACGAAAAAGAAGCTGGCGTACACATTTATAACAATGCAGACGTTACAGCACCCGTAGCAGTGGCTTACATCCCTATACTCGGCAATACAGACATTGCGGTTAAAAACAATACCATCTATGCACATCACATGACAGACTTAATCGCGTTTCAGTACAGTGCTTTCAACAATAGGTTGCGTATGAGAAACAGGCTGCAAAATGTGTTTCCCGGACTGGTATCTCCCGACGGTTTTAATGCGGCAAGTTATAACATACCTACTGACCACGTGCTGGTAGGTTATAGACCTCTATAATTATGAAGCAGTTATTTTATTTAATCGTAGGTACCTTACTTATCATTTCTTGTAGTAGTGATAATAATAGCGGTGGCAATTTTTCAAGTGAGGGCGGTGGTCAGGGTGGCTCTCTAGCGCGTTTTATTGTGGTAGATAATTATTTGTACACTGTGGGAGACCAAAAACTTAGCGTTTTCAACATCACAGACCCTAATACCCCGGTATATGTTACCGAAACTTTTATAGGCTTTGAGATAGAAACGCTGTTTGTAAAAGATGATTTCCTTTACATAGGTAGCAGACTAGGCATGTATATTTATGATATTTCTAATAGAGAAGCGCCGCAATGGTTGTCTGAGGTTTCTCATTTGCGCAGTTGCGACCCCGTGGTTTCTTCAGGAGACTTTACGTACGTTACTTTGCATACAAACGCAACCTGTGTGGGAACCATAAATCAGCTTGAGGTATATGATACCACAGATCCCAGAAATCCTGTTTTATTGCATGTACGCGCCATGGCGCGACCTATAGGCTTGGGGCTTTACAATAATTATTTGCTCGTAACAGACCAGGACGAGGTTGTGATACTAGACGTAACGAACCCAGCAACACCTGTTCTCATTTATAGTATTGCCATAGACGCTTTTGACGTTATTATACGCAATGACCAGCTTATAGTGGTGGGCGAGCGACAACTTACGCAGTATCAATTAAACCCCAATGACATTACTGATATAGAGGAATTAAGCACGATTACTTATTAAGTCATTAATTAACATTTCATATATAGCCCGAAATAGATAAATATTTTACTTTTGAACCAGACAATATTCAGAACGGTTCTAAGTGTAACAAAGCTACCGCTCGTTGCTGCGTTACGATATTGTCATTTTACACTTTTTAAATCTTATATGATAACCCGTAATCAAAAAAAATCATGTCAAACGCTGCTGTTTTTATTGTTTATGGTTTTTTTGCCTCAGCCGGTTTTTGCCCAAACCGTTGATAACGTCAAAGATTTTTTTACCTTCTACCCTAATAAAAAAGCGAGTGCGCGTGACACGAGCCTTTATCGTCAAAAATTTATAGCAGCGCCCGTTTTCAGTTACTCGCCAGAGACAAGTTTTGCATTTGGAACAGGTGCAAAATACCTGTTCAAATTTAATGGCAGTGGCAAAGAAACCAGGGTTTCTAATATCCCGACGACATTACAGTACACGTTAAACAACCAATTCTTTTTTTACTCTGGATTTGAGGTGTTTACAAATCAAGAAAAATGGGTGATTGAAGGTAATTTATTGTTCCAAAATTATCCGAGACTGTATTACGGTATAGGTAGCAATACCCCTAAAAGCGCTGAAGAGCAATACGATTATTATCAAATTTTAGTAGAACCTATCTTTTTAAAACGCATGTTCCATAAGTATTTATTTATAGGAGCAGGATTTAGATACAATCACATTTACAATACAAAAATAGTAGCCGACGGCCTCATTGCCACAGACCGACCCGACGGGTTCGACGGTTCCACATCGGCAGGGGCTGAGGTTGCTGCATTGTTTGATAGTAGACCTAATATATTAAACGCGCAAGACGGCTGGTATGTAGAGTTCACTCATGGCAAGTACGACAAGGCTTTAGGTGGGACTCACCAGTTTATTTTGACGCGGATAGATGTAAGGCATTATTTCGATATTTCTGATAAGAACGAGGACGTTCTCGCGGTACAATTATATGGTCAGTTTTCCAGAGGAAACCTTCCGTTTTCAGAGTACGGGTTTTTAGGTGGCAGCGAGGTTATGCGAGGCTATCAAGAGGGCAGGTTTGTAGACCGCGACCTTCTTGCAGCACAGGTAGAATACAGGAAAAATTTTAAAAATTCTCGCTGGGGTCTGGTAGGTTTTGTGGGAGCTGGCGACGTTTACAATAATGTAAATGAGTTTCAACTGAAAAATCTGAAACCAAGTTATGGTGCAGGTGCAAGGTTTTCTATAGATAAGAAAGAAAACTTAAACCTGCGATTGGATTACGGAATCGGGAACGGCACTACTGGTTTTTACTTAGGCATTGCAGAGGCTTTTTAAATCACTTAAAATACAGCTAGCTAGAACTTTATATTTATTTTATAATTTTGTGTTACAGCTTTTATGAAGTACGCTTTCGCGAAAGCAAACACCAACAACAGCGTCTATTTAAAAAATAAGCGCTCGTAAAAAGGTTCGTTTCATAGACAACGGGCACGTTAATGCGGTTTAAATGCAAAAAAAAGCCTAGAAATGATTCTAGGCTTCCTTTTTGTTATAACTTCGGAGCTTTATTTACCAGAAACGGAATAACCGCAAAAATATTGATATCGCGTAAGAATCATATTTAGTTACTTAAGACATCGGAATCTTGCTCAGGGACGCCAGTCTATCGATGGGGTTACGCACACCATCTGAAGTAAAAAGCGGTTATTCCCAATCTGGCATAAAAGAATTTCCATATTGTGTTTCACGTGTGTCCAGAGCCATAAGCTCTAAGGTTTGGACTCTACCAGGCGTGTTCCCGTCATTTGCGATATTTGTGACAATAACCTCAGATTCTGTAGGGGAGAAACGTGCATCTATATCGTTTGTACCGCCAGGCTTGTTAAATGAGACATCTAGAGCGCTCATAGTGCTGAAGGTATAAATATAAACCCTCGTGTCTAACTGTCTATACCTACTGTTTTCAAAACCAGAAAAATCTCGTGTGAATAAGATTCTTGTGTTATCTGCACTCAAATTGAGACCGCCAGCAGCACCAGACAAGCCTGTTTGAACCATTTGCAGGAACACGCCTGCGGTATTAACAGTAAAAATTTGTACGCCATAGCCGTTCAGGTTATTTGTTTTGAGGGCGATAACGGTTCCGTTAACATCTACCTCAGTAATTAGATTGCCAGTGAGCGTCTGATACACCAGGGTGAGCCCACTACCATCAGTATTTATGCGGTATAATTTATCTTGTGATGGATAGTATATGCTGGCGCCGTTGTTTGCCCAGGCAATATCTATTTCATCAAAATTAAATCCAGACACAGGCACCGTGGTTGTTATTTGCTGTTTACTAGAGCCGTCTGCGTTCATTGTAAAAACATGAACTACAGCTCCTACACTTCGCAAATAGGCAATTTTGTTGGCCTGCCTGTTCATGCGAGGTCGCCAACTGTTTGTTGTATTTGAGGTTATAGCCACCTGAGCACCGCCACCATCACCACTATAAATGACATTGTTGCTATTTTCCCTTTTGACAAAAAGAAACCGGTTTGTGGGAAAGTTTGCAGTCGTAAAGGTGAATACCGAACTGTTAACAGGTGCATTTAAGCCGTCGTTTACAGCCACTTGCCAAAAATAGGTCGTTCCGAAGTCCACGGTTGCTTGAACAAAACTATCTGTTAAGTCTTGAAAAGACTGTACGGCGTTTGTCGTACCGTTTCTGAGGGTTACGCTGTAGGTGAGATCATCTTCGTCAGGGTCTACCGCCACCCATTCCAACCGAATGTTAAAGGGCACGTCTACAGCTGCATCTAGCGGCAAAACAGCAGTTGCTGCTTCTGGCGGGCGATTATTTGCTGTTTCCAGTTTCATTTCAAAAACCACCTGAACCTCTTCACCAGTTTCTAATGTAACCGATTCAAACGAAACCAAAAAACCGTCTTTTCGTGCTTGCACGGCATACTGCCCAGCGTCGGCAGGAAGCAGGAACTCGCCATTTGCGTCTGTAAAAACGGTGTTAGAAGCAGGGTTTGTAGAAATTCTAACGTTTTCTATTGGGTCAAATGTTAAATCTTGTACCACGCGTCCTTTAATAGTTCCTTTTCCGTTTATGTCTATAAGTTCTTCTTCACAGCCTACCATAAATAAAAGGACTGCAAGTGTAGCTATCATTTTTAAATATTTCATGACTTTTTGTTTTGCATGTTTATAATAGGAGACGCTTTTACAGTCTCTTTGGCGAGTTTTTGTTCTTGTTTTTCCTTTTTGCGCAATTGCCTTTTAAGTGCTTTTTGTTCACGTTTTATTCTCTTTAATTCAGCTCTTTTAATATATGCAGGGCTGTTACTTTTAGCTGCATTAGGGCCTAGATAAATATTAACGCCCGCACCGTATTTTAAGTAATGGTCGTCACGTACGCCATTAATCGTTAAATCTAGATTGTCACTAAAAACTGCGCTGTAGTCGCCATAAACTTTAAAACCCACCGCCGGCGATGCCATGTACTCAATACCTAAACCTGCTTGAATCTTAAAATCGTTTATAGCAAACCATTCTGTATGATTTAGTCCCGCACCACCATATAGGTACGGTGATAACCGTTCATAGGGAAATAATGTAACCTCCAGATTAAGCTCTGACGCTGCAAACTCGCTGTTAAAGGTTTCTGTGTTTTTCAATCTAAACCTATGCATAGAGCCTGTAACACCTATGTGGGGCGTTAGATTGTATTTAATTCCCGCGGTTAAGGAGTGTTCTATAGCGGCATTAGGTAAATCACCACGTATATAGGTTCCTCCTGCACCGGCATCAATTCTAAATTTAGAACGGCGTTCCTGTAGTTCGCGTTGATAAACATCTGTACGTTCGGCCACTTCTTTCTCCTCATGATAGTCGGCTACCAACTTGCTAGCGACAGCCTGTCCATCTTTTGGGTACCACAGACCGGCTTCTATACCTTCTATGATAAGTGCCTCCACCCCTTTTTCTATGGCTTCTTTTACGGCAAGTTGTGCAGGTTCATTGCGCGTGAAACCTGTTTCAGCTTCGAGCAGCCTTCTAAAACTCACATATCTAAATAAACTAGCATCTATAGCTTGCGAATAAATCGATTTTGAAACGTACACAGTTTTCATAATTTGTCCGGTTTTAACAGAGACGACCCGCAAATAAACCGTGACTCTATCTTGTCTGTATTTACTTGAACCACCCGCACCAAAATACCGTGCACCTATTCCACCAGTAACTACGTTTGTATCATAAGAAACGATTGCGCCCTCAATAATCACACCTGCGTACAGTAAGGGATCTAGGTCTAGAACCTGGGTATTGCTTTTTTTAGCATACTCTGTTCTGGTATTTGCAATAATATTGCGCTCTGTAAATAAGTGATCTATGTTTTCTCGTTCTATGGGCATAAACCACCTAGAGTCTTCTAATGCTTTAATGAGAATAGCTGTGCTACCTTGGGTGACCGCATTGCTGAAGCTCGTTCCGTTTTCGGCCATTTTAAACTGACCAGTTTGATCCTCTACCTTATAAACACCTACAACAGCAGGCGACATGGGTAAGGGCAAGTTTCTAAGCCGCATGGTAGCGTCTGTAGTTTCTCCTATACGTGCATTTTGCGTATCGATAGGCTGATTGAAATAGGCACCGCAGCTAGAAAAGAGAAGCGCAACTATACTCAACCTTAATAGGTTGTACGTAGTTTTCATAGTCCGCTTATTTAGTTTCTGGGAACAATTACCTGCGTTTGATCGCCTGTGGTCGTATCTAGAATATTAAGAATAAGGCCGTTTATGGACTCCAAAATCTCTACTTCTAGACTACCGAAAGAAAACGTACCTGGTTGCAGTCCTGTGTTCGGGTCTATATTTAGAGTAAGTAATGCTCGTTGCAGCTGGCTTAATAACTGTCTATTAAGCCCGGCCGAAAAAGCCTCAAGCTCAGACTGTCGTGTTGCATTTTCGCCGAGCGCAGGATCAGTAAATCTATTTTGCTGTTCCGCACTCTGAATGAGCCACTGGTAATTAAAAGTATCACCACCAAAAGCGGGATTAATAGGTCGGTAAACAAACTGTTGGGCGGTGCCTAGTAATGGCAACAAACCTAGAAATAATAAGAACAACGGGAGCAGTGTTGTGTGTTTTGTGAGCATGGTAGTTAAATTTTAGAATTGTTTTTGAGCTTTTGCATTATTAAAGAACGTGTTCACTTGACCTATAGCTTGTTTGCTTACTTGCTTTATCGCTTTAGGATTAGGGTTTACATAAAATTCAAATACCAGTTTATATCCTACTGTTACTTCAACTTTAGAGCTGCGCCCTTGTGCTATTTTCTCTGTAATGGTAACCACCTGGTCACCATCTATTTTATAAAAATGATAGAGTTTATAAAACTCTTTGTAAAAATCTTTGGCTGGTTTTGTACGTGTTTTCTCAACAATAATACCTCGTATTGCAAAGCCGTCTGCGACCATTTCTCTAGGTTGTTCTACCCTGTTGGTAAACGCTTTGATAGATTTAAGCTCTTTACCTATGAGCTTATCATTAACATCGTAAACTAAAAGCATGATGGTTATTTGTTCAGGCACGTTGAGGCTTACAGATGTTTTTGCAAGTGCTGCTTTAAACCCTTTGAGAACCGTTACATTCCCTGATTGATTTGTTTTTGCGGTGTTATTTAACGTATCCTTTTTTAAGACTGCAAGCTCATAGCGTATTTGCTGATCTACTTGTGAAAGATTAGATGCGATGCCTACAACCTCAACAAAATTATCTTGGTTCTTCAGAAATATCTCGGCCTTCACTATTTTATTATAATTAGAATCCTGACCCGCGGCGAGCAAGCCTGTGAGCAAGAATATAATTATAATAAGCAGCCGTAGATTCATATCAATAATGTATTACATGCACTGTCGAGCCCGTACCTTGTTGATTCACTTGCAACCGTTCCGAAATACTATTGCGACCCGCACTTATGGTTGTATTATAGTTCCCTATTTGATTAACACCTACCTGGTGATTTACCGCTCCATGCATACTGTAGTCCAGAACAAGGTTACTATTTCCTATCTGGTTTATATTTTGTGTGATGTTTTGTGCTTTTAGCAGTAAATCGGTAACGTTATAGAAACCATCTTGCATAATAAATATCTGGCTGTTATCTGAAATAATTTGTGCACTTACCACGTTTCCAAACCCTACTTGCTCTATGAAAACGGAGTTTGAACCACCGTTAGTTTGTGCCGTAGTGTTTGCACTTGCAGTAGTTATGTTATTAGAAACAAAATTAAACTGCGCATTTTGAGATGACAGACCTTGCGACTGTACTACAGGCCTATCGTCCACATAATTTTGTGCTGCTATAAACTGGGACAGTAATACTGCTAGGGTAAGAATTATAAATGGTCTCATAATGTAGTACATTAAAAAATCGGGAACTGGTATACTTACCAGCCCCCGATTTCAGTTTATTTAAAAATTGTGTTGCCTTGTTGCAGCGCCACGTTGTGTTTGTGGCGTTAACGAAACATTAGCATTTCTTTGAATAACAGTTGCACTGTTACCTCCAGAGGCCGCAGCAGGATAACCACCCAGCGGATTGTTTTGGTTAATGACACTCATGTGTCCATTACCTAGTTGATCTACAAGGGCCACGTTACCGTTTGCCCGTTGCGCAATCTCAGACCTGTTCATAGAACCGTTTTGAATCACCCTTGCGTTGTTACCGTTAAGCTGACCGTGTGCTTGGAAAGTGCTAGCGTAGTTACCGCTGCCATATTGCTCTTGATAGGATCTATTATTTCTACCTAACTGCTCAGCAATTGCCTCATTGCTAGTTCCTTGCTGGAACTGCTCAGAATAGTTATTACCACCAGCGGCAGAACCAGTAACATTTTGTTTTGCAACAGCTTTGTTGCTCGTACCATCTTGCTCTTGAAACGCGGTGTCACCAGTTAAATACTGATCTACGTAGGCCTCGTTGCGTTCCCCAGATTGTAATTGCTGAGAAAATGCATTTGTTGCGCCTGTTGTGGCATCACCCTGATTAGCCTCTGCGTAGTTACCTGCGCCTGGTCCTTCTTGCTTTTGGATAAGCTCGTTGCCGTCTCCATATTGCGTACCTATAGCGGTATGTCCCGCAGATGCATTAGGATTTGCTCGTTGCTCCTGGTACGATTTGTTGCCTACTCCAGTTGCTGCATTATTTCTTTGCAAGATTGTCGCTTTGTTGTTATCGTAACGTTGCTGTATCTCTGCCTCATTGTCTCTACCGGCTTGGTCTGCAATGGCAAGATTGTTTTCTGCCTGTTGTGCGTTGTTAGCACCTTGTTGTACTAAAACCCTATTATTGAGACCTACTTGTAAACCAAAGTTTTTATTGAGATCACCTTGCTGGGTTACGGTGTATGCATTTCCTTCCCCGCTCTGTTCTATGTCAGAATAATTTAAGTGTCCACTTATACCAGGTTGTACGTTGCCCCATTGCAACACGTCTACCGTATTTAGGTTTGCGGCATTAGCGCCCGTTTGTTGTATAAAAGAAGCGTTTGCAGTTCCTTGTTGTTGAACAGTTGCTTTACTTCCAACAGCAATTTGATCTATGTCAGAGAAATTGCCGCCTATTAACGCAGCGGCTGTAGGCGAAGATTGTTGTGGTGGAGTCATTACTGTTTGCGGCGTTTGTGCGGTTGTCACAATTCCTAGAGCTAGTGCAGTTACAGTGAGTATGATTGTTTTCACGATGTTGTTTTTTTGTTTAATCTTTTTTAATGGAAAGGTTAAGACTTGTAGCGCCTTAACCTTCCTATTAAAATGAACTTAATTAACTTTGATTGAACGTGTGACGCTTAGTTGCCGCTGCTCTTTGAACCTGCGGAGTTAGAGGAACGTTTGCATTGCGCTGTATAACGGTTGCTGTGTTAGTACCGTGACCGTTTGGTGCTGAATTGGAACTCAGGTTCTGGGTTACTATACTGGTTTGTCCGTTTCCAGTTTGATCTACCATCGCATTGTTATTTCTAGCTTTTTGCTCTATAAAAGAGTTGTTTAGCGTACCATCTTGTAAAGAAGTAGCAACATTACCTAGGGATGGGTTTACACCACCGCGCTGCTCGATTCTAGAAAAGTTGCTCAAACCATATTGCTCCTGATACGCTTCGTTGTTAGAACCGTTTTGCTTAGATTCTGCGCGGTTAGAAGTACCGTCTTGATACTGCTCTACATATAAATTTGCACCTGTTATTGGGTTGTCTGCTTGGCTAGCAACGGCCGAGTTAGACATTCCTGTTTGCTCTTGAAAAGCGGTATTCCCCGTTCCTTTTTGGTCTACAAACGCTTCGTTTAGTTCACCCAACTGAAGTTGCTGTGCAAATACATTCGTAGCTCCTGTTATAGCATCACCCTGATTAGCCTCTGCATAGTTTCCTAAGCCCGGTCCTTCTTGCATCTGTACAAGCTCATTGTTATTACCATATTGCGTACCTATCGCAAGGTGACCTGCAGACTGGTTGGGGTTTGCGATTTGCTCTTGGTATGACCTGTTCCCTAATCCCATTACTGCATCGTTGCGCTGCACTATAGACGCTTCGCTGTTATCGAAACGTTGCTGAACCTCTGCAAAGTTATCTTTACCGTCTTGGTCCACGATTGCTAGGTTGTTTTCTGCCTGTTGCGGTACGTTAGCACCTTGTTGAACCAATGCCTCATTATTTAAACCTATTTGCGTACCAAAATTTTGATTCTCATCCCCTTGCTGCCTTGCCGTGAAGGCATTTCCTTCTCCGTTCTGCTCTATGTCAGAATAATTTAGGTGGCCGCTTATACTAGGCTGCACGTTACCCCATTGTAACACGTCTATCACGTTTAGGTTTGTAGCGTTTGCACCGGTTTGACTTATAAAGGATCCATTTGCGGTTCCTTGTTGTTGTACTACAGCAGAATTCCCTACAGCGATCTGGTCGATGTCAGAAAAATTACCACCTATGGTCGCGCCGGTTGTAGCATACGGTTGTGGTGTTGGAGCAGTTATTGTTTTTTGGGTTTGTGCGGTTGCGCAAATCCCTAGAGCGAGTGCTGTTGCACTAAATATGAATGTTTTCATTGTTATTTTGTTTAAATTAATAATACTTGTAATGATGTTATTAATGGTAAGGTTAAGACCCAAAGAGCCTTAACCTGACCCATTAAAAAGCAACTTGCTTAACCTGTTTTGGTGGTTGTTTAGAAGTTGTGACGTACAGTGGCTGCGGCTCTTCGAACCTGTGGATCTAATGACGCGTTTGCATTGCGCTGTGTCACGGTAGCGGTGTTATTACCTGAAACTGCAGCTTGTGCACCACTTATAGGGTTGTTTTGGTTAACAATACTCATGTGTCCAGCTCCCATTTGATCTACAAAAGCAACGTTGTTATGTGCTTGTTGATTAATCTCAGAGTCGTTGCCCGTTCCTGTTTGAATAGAAGTTGCAAGATTGCCGCCCAGCTGACCATAACGTTGCAAAACTGTAGAAACGTTATTTGCACCATACTGCTCTTGAAAAGCGGTGTTGTCATTACCCCATTGATCAGAACGAGCTTCGTTACCTGAACCATCTTGGAACTGCGCAACATAATTATCGCCACCTGTTGCGATACCACCTGTGTTTTGCGCAACAACCGCAAGGTTATCGTCGCCTATCTGCTCTTGGAAAGAAACATCATTGCTCAGGTATTGTGTTGCAAACGCCTCGTTGCCTTCTCCTAGCTGTACTTGTTGTGCAAATGCGCCTACAGCCTTAGTTCCGGCAACACCCTGTACAATATCTGCATAGTTACCAGAACCTGGTCCTTCTTGCAGTTGGATCATTTCATTGTCATCACCATCTTGCGATCCAAAAGCCGTGTGCCCGTTAGATGC
>Ga0136559_1000644_pt1 | contig 11916 bp, 8 predicted proteins | sample AntRauMeHopE1496_FD_104633 | JGI IMG/M metagenome (GOLD analysis project Ga0136559, IMG submission 104633) | Saline lake microbial communities from Rauer Islands, Antarctica - Metagenome Hop E1 #496 | ecosystem: Environmental > Aquatic > Non-marine Saline and Alkaline > Saline | place... | reverse complement strand
TCTGCTAATTTGCGTTTTGACTTTTCTCATTTCTCCAAAGTTACGGATGAAGAATTGCAGCAAGTAGAGCAGCTTGTATCAGCCGCTATTCGCACGAACTTGCCGTTAGATGAGCACCGCGCTGTACCCATGATGAAAGCACAAGAAATGGGTGCAATGGCATTATTTGGTGAGAAATATGGGGATGTGGTTAGGGTAATTAAATTTGGAGATTCGGTGGAGCTTTGTGGAGGGACTCATGTTTCTGCCACTGGAGAAATCGGGTTGTTTAAAATAATTACGGAAACAGCGGTTGCCTCAGGGGTTAGAAGAATTGAAGCGATTTCAAATGTAACGGCTGAAAATTTCGTTAATACTCAGTTAGGATTGTTAGATGAGGTAAAGCTTCTTTTAAAAAACCCGAAAGACCTACCAAAAGCTATTCGTGATTTACAAGAAAAAAACACCTCGCTATCAAAAGAGATTGAAGGGTTTGAAAAGTTGAAAGCGCAAGGAGTTAAAAATGAACTAAAAGCTAAAATCAAGGATGTTAATGGAATAAATTTCTTAGGTGAAATTGTTGAACTTGACGGTGGTGCTATCAAAGATATTCTTTTTCAGTTAAAAGGGGAAGTAGATAATTTATTTGCCGTTATTGGCGGTAAATCAGACGAAAAATGTACCTTAAGTATCATTGTAAATGAGGCGATTTCCAAAGACAATGACATTCATGCGGGTAATTTAATTAGAGAAGCGTCGAAATTAATTCAAGGTGGAGGAGGTGGTCAACCATTTTTTGCTACTGCAGGAGGAAAAAAACCAGAAGGATTGCAGGAAGCTATTGATTGGGTGAAAAGTAAATTATAAGATGACGAAAAAACGGGTGTTGATTATTACCTATTACTGGCCTCCAAGTGGTGGATCTGGTGTGCAACGATGGGTATATTTTTCTAAATACCTGAAAAGATTAGATGTGGAACCTATCGTGCTCACGGTAGACCCAAAACATGCTACCTACCCATCATTTGATGAAAGTCTTCAAAAAGAGGTGGAAGGAATAAAGGTTATCCGAACAAAGTCTTTTGAACCGCTACAGTTGTATTCTAAACTAACTACTGGAAACAAAAAAGATGGGGTTCCTTTTGGGGATGTCAACACAAAAGGCAAATCCCCCATCAAAAAACTTTCTGCTTTTGTGAGAGGAAATCTTGTTCTTCCGGATGCCAGAAAATATTGGATGCGTTACGCTTATTCGGCTGCTAAAAAGTTAGTTCAAGAAGAAAACATAGATTTAATCATTAGCACAGGTCCGCCTCATTCCACTCATCTTATCGCTCAAAAACTTAAAAAAGCTACACGCATTCCGTGGCTCGCTGATTTTAGAGACCCTTGGACAGAAGTGTTTTACAACAAAGATTTGTACCGAACAAATTGGGCCATAAAAAAAGATGAGCAGATGGAGAAATCTGTTATTCGTGACGCAGATGCCGTTATTTGTGTCTCAGACTTTACAGCTAAGTTAGTAGCCAAAAAAACAGATGATACGCATAAAGTGAGCACTATTATTAATGGGTATGACCAGGAACTTTTTGAAAAAGTCCCTGCCAAATTGAGAAAAGATTTTACAATTGCTTATGTGGGTTACTTAGGTCCTCACCACCCCTATCAGTTGTTTATCGATGGCATTACCAGCTTTATACATCAATTGGATGACTCAAGTCGGGTGGGTTTGTCTTTGGCGGGAAGAATTGATGAAAAAATACTTGTCCAGCTTAATTCTATCTCTAATTGTGAGGTGACGTATGATGGAATTATTTCTCACGATGAGGCAATAGCAAGTATTAAAGGTGCCGATATTTTATTGATATCAATTCCAGTTTCTTCCTACTCAAAAGGTATTATTACTGGGAAATTAATGGAGTATATCGCCACTGGAAACCCCATCATTCTGATAGGCGAAAAGGACAGTGATGCGGCTAAAATTTTAGACGAGTTTGACAATACCGTGATTTTGTCAGACAACGAGGTGGAGTTATTCGCTAAGTTTTGTGCACAAATTTATAGTGCTCCTAGAGAACTAAAAACTATTCGAAAAGAGCATCTTTTATATACGCGGGAGGCAACTTCAATGCAACTTTACAAGTTGATTGAAGACTTGCTAAAATAGATTATTTGTCAAAACTGCGGTTAAATTCATTTTTGAATATACCTTTGTCTTAGATCGTTTAAATTTTCTTAAAATATCAAAATGAAATACGTACTAGTGCTCCTTGGTTTTTCTTTTTCTACTTTTCTTTTTTGTCAGAACGAAGCGGAAAGAGTAATTAAATCCGTTGAGATTTCGGAAATAAAAGCGGAGATAAAAAACCACGATTTTATGTTGTTAGATGTTCGGACTCCCGAAGAATTTTCCGCTGGTCATTTGGAGAACGCGGTGAATATAAATTATTATGATCAGGATTTCACTGAACGTATTTCGGCACTTCAGAAGCAGAAAAAAATTATAGTTTATTGTGCTGCTGGAGGAAGAAGTAGTCAAGCATTAAAAAAGTTAGACGAGTTGGGATTTCAATACGTATTGAATATGGAAGGTGGTTATAACGGATGGAAAGCACAACAATAGTTGATTTCAAGTGTTCCATATAAAAATTAATTCAGAATGATTCAAGCAGCGGCTTTACAAGAGCAGATTCATCGCTACAAAAAGAGCATTCTTATTGCGGTACTTATTCTTTTTCACGCGGTAGGATTAATTGGATTGTCTATGGAGAGTTACCGAGAGGATTTTCTTTCATTGACCTTTTTCAATTTGGCATTATCCTTTACTTTATTGCTCCTTGGAAGAAATAGTCATTCGATTCGGTTATACATTTTCATCGTGTTTGCTTTCGTTGTTGGAATAGTTGCCGAGTGGATTGGAGTGCATACAGGTTATTTATTTGGTGATTATTCGTATGGTGAAAGTTTAGGAACTAAGCTCTTTGGGGTGCCGCTAATTATTGGAATAAACTGGGGAATGTTGGTCATTATAAGTGCTGCATTAGCGAAACGTATTCAACTCAATAAATACCTTCAAGCATTGATCGCTTCTTTATTTATGTTGTTGCTTGACGTGTTAATAGAGCCAGTAGCCATTGTGAGTGATTATTGGACATGGGAAGGAGATGTCATTCCGATGTTTAATTTTGTTTCTTGGTTTGGTGTGGCTATACTTTTGCAATTCGTTTATTTTGGATTAAATTTATCCGAGAAAAACAAGGTGGCAACTGCTTTGTATGGTATTCAATTTTCCTTTTTCTTGATATTAAATTTAGTGTAATATGTACTGGTGGGGTCCTTTTGTATTGGTGATAACATTCGTGTTGATGGAGTTTAGCGCATGGGGAATGCATAAATATGTGATGCACGGTTTCATGTGGAGGTTTCACAAGGATCACCATGTGGAAGAACCTGGTTTTTTTGAACGCAACGACGTGTTTTTTCTAATTTATGCCATTCCGTCTTGGCTATGTATCATGTTAGGCATGATGAATGAAGCGTATATTTCTGTTTGGATTGGATATGGAATAGCTACTTATGGCTTTGCTTACTTCCTTTTTCATGACGTGTATATTCATCGCCGATTTAAATGGTTACGCGACATTGAACGACCTTACTTTATGGCTATTCGTAAAGCACATAAGGTGCATCACAAACATCGTGGAAAAGAGCATGGGGAATGTTTTGGAATGCTAATAGTCCCCTTCAAATATTACCGAGAAGCGCGTAAGTCCTTTCAATTGAAACAAGCCAAATAATGAGTTTTTACCTCTGGATTAATCTACTCACCTTTACTGGACCTTTTCTATTAAGTTTTGATAAAAAAGTTCACTTTTATACACATTGGAAGACAGTTCTGCCAGCTATTTTAATTGTTGGAGCAGGATTTATAGCTTGGGACATATATTTTACCGAAAACGGGATATGGGGGTTTAATCCTGATTATTTGTCTGGAATCACTGTAGTTAATTTACCTATTGAAGAATGCCTGTTCTTCTTTACCGTTCCCTATGCCTGTGCCTTTATTTACGAAGTAATGAGAGCTTATTTTCCGAATTTCAGACCAGCTCAGCTGTCGTATTGGTTTTCGTTGGGCTTCACCATCGCGGCTATTTCTTTAGCGTTAATTTATCACGAGAATTGGTACACGTTTTATGCATTATTGGGTGCAGGACTAATTAATTGGATAGTTTACTTTGGTTGGACCCCCAAATGGTATCCTTATTTTGTAATCCCCTTTTTCATCACAATGGTTCCCTTTCTTATTGTGAATGGCGTTTTAACAGGAGCTGTAACACCCGAACCTGTCGTGTGGTACAACGAAAACCATATCATCGGTCTTCGAATTATAACTATTCCAATTGAGGATATTTTTTATAACTTCTTTATGCTATTTCCTATTATAGGGATTCATGAATGGTTGAAAAGGCGCTAGTCTTTTATGAGATGAAAAAATCCTGAGTAGTTTATTACGGGTTTGTTTTCGTAATCAGGATAATACACGTAAAAATAAGTTGAAGGACTCAAATCAATTCCTGAAAAAGTATTTTTATACCCCGATTGTTCAAATACTGTTTGTCCCCATCTGTTGGTTACTATGAATAAGTTATTGGGCTCATACTCCGCAGAAGGAATGGTATAAAAGTCATTGCTGCCATCATTATTTGCAGTAACTACATTTGGAAATTGTAAACTACAATCATAGGCATCAATATAGACAGAGTCTTCGTACGAACAACCAAAACTATTTTCAATCAAGTAATAGTACCAACCGGATGCAACTACTTCTTGTTCGGCTAGAATAACTACAGAATTGGGTCCAGTATAAATGGAATCAACATAAACATGCGCTGGAATAAAAGTTCCTTCGCATAGAATGGAATCCCAAAATAGTGGTACATACGAGTTGGGTGAGCTGTTTATCTCGATGGAGTCATTGAACGAACATCCCAGTGAGTCTAACGTATAAACATAGTACCATCCATCATTAATTTCGTTGAGTGTTACCGTTATCTCTGAACCGTAAAAAGTCTGAGAAGGTGTTGTCCAAACAGCTGAATCTAGATCTGGCGTAATCCATAACGTCAATGTATCATTCTCGCATGTTCCAGAAATATCCGATTCAAGGTTGATGTCTACATTGAGAATATGAATGAAAGTGCTATCGCTATTTGTTGCACAACCATTTGTATCCGTTCCTTGAACAACTATATATCCCGAAGAAAATCCGCTGATGAGTGAGAGCGTGTCGGCAGTGGAAGTTATGTTTAATCCAGTCCACGTTAGGCTGCCTGTTGATTCTTGAATACTTAATTCCAACGGCGTTCCAGCACAAACATGGATAGAATCATCAGGAAGAGTTATACTTTCTGGTGTGAAAATGGTGACCTGATGCGTAAGTGTATCGGAATGACACGAATTACTAACGACCGCCTCCAATAGATACCCGTCAAGGTCTGTTCCTTGAAGATATACATATAGGTCATTACTTATCTCTAAACCATTAATGAACCATTGAATATTTTCATTGGTCGAGGGGATATAAAACAGCGCTGAATCGTTTGCACAAAGACTAATTGGCCCTTGAATTTCTAACGTGTCTGGTAGTTCAGGGATAACAGTTATCAAAATCTCCCCAAAGCTCAGCGGGCAATCATTTTGGTTGTGGGCAAGAAAAATAAGTGTATCATTAGTGACAGGAAGCTGAATAATATTCCCAGTTTGTTGAAGTAGACTATCTTCAGAATACCAATTGGTGCTAAATCCTGAATTATTTTCTAGGATGAGTACGCCTGGATTACAAATGACAATAGAATCCGAACTAGGTGGGCTTGAAGCTGCATAAAATGAAATTGGAATGGTATTCGACACGGCTTCACAACCAAAATTATTAACAGCTGATAAGGAGTAGTTTCCTGGTGCCGAAACATCAATGGTGTTCACTCCAATTTCGCCATTACTCCATTCATAAAAACTAAGCCCAGCAGGAGCTTGTATGGTGATCGTGTCACCGAAGCAAAGCGCACTGTCTGCTGCTTGAATTGGCAGGGTAAATGCTCCGTTAATAACTTCTACGCTATCAACAACAGTAATATTGCATGAGGTGAGTTCTGCCACATACCAACCGGGTTGATTCACCGTATAGCTAGTATTATTTCCGACTAAAGGAGCTGCCCAATCAACCATTCCACTTCCTATATTAAAATTAGCAAGAATCGTTACACTCTCTCCTTCGCAAATTACATTCGTTGGTTCAATAGATAAGTAGGGAGACGAATATTCTCTTAATTCTGCAGGGGGAGAGGTTAAGTAACATCCATCCGTATCGACCACCGTACAGTAATAAAAGCCTAATTCTTCATCAAAATGGTCATTGGAAAAAGAAAGCCCCATGCCAGATGGCCCGGACCATTCATAGGAAACGTAAATATCATTTACCCACATTTCAACCGAGTCAAAAGGACACACTATACCGTCGCTTGGATCCATTATTATTGTTGGAGGAGTTTTTTCAATTAAGGTATACGTGAAGTTTGATGTTGACGTGCATCCAGAAATTGTATCAGTTTGTATTCCTTGGTAAGCGTATGTTCCAGCAACTGTTGCTTGAATAGAGTCTCCTTGAGCGCTTATCCATGCTATGCCAGGCCCCGACCAACTTAATCCATCTATCGTTTGCGGAATATGAAGGTATACTGATCCATCTGGGCAAAGTAAATCCCCAGAAATAAACACTTGCTGATTAGGGGACGGAAGTACTTCGAAATAGTACATTTCAGATAAAACATAGGTGAAAGTATCTATTCCGCATGTATTGTCATATCCTACAGTTAATTCATAATCAAAAGTATACCAGCCTGATGCGGAAGGGCTAAAAACCCTCGAGTACATATTCGAAGTGCCGCCAATCTGACCAGGACCACTAATGTCCCATGAAAAAGAATACACGGGAGTTGTTGGGGATTGTCCGAATAAACTGTCTGGATTGGTAATTGCATCTAGTATCTGTATAACTGCATTTTCTCCTTCGCAAAGTGTGAGCGAATCACCCGCTTCCATAACCATGAACGGATCTATATCCAACGGAACTATTTCATCAAACTCTAAGCTAAAAGTTTCATTAACGGTGCAAAATTGATTGGAAATTTCTACAGAATAGGTTCCCTCATTTGTGTAAAGATGTGGTAAAGTATCAGAAATAGGTATCCCAGGACCATATACGCTAAATGATAATGCGGTGTCTAAATCGGAAAACCATATATATACGCTATCGGGATAACACAGCGTGTAACTATCATAAGGAATGTTGTTGAGAAGCTGTATTCCCATACTATCTGAGATGAGGGGAAAACTAGGGGCTGGATGGTAAACAACTTCCAACGTATCTATATTCGATGAGCAACCATCCCACCGTTCGACCTCAACGCTGTATGTTCCTGAGGTTTCCACTAAAATAGAATTAGTTGTTTCTCCGTTGTTCCACGTGTAATTATACCCCGGACCTGAGTTTGAAAAGGTAAATGGCGCATAGCTTATCGAGCTGCTTGCGCAAATATGGAGCGTATCTACTTGAGGTAAAATAAATCCTGTAAGACTATCATTCGTAGGGCTAATAAAGTAGTTGTATCTTGGTGAAGCGCTATTGATACCGTTTGTTAAAAAAGAATTAACAGATGCGTCACCGTTTAAATGAGTGCCTTGAGCCCCTCCTGTTCCACTTGTGAAATTGAAGTTGCTTTGGTTATTTGCTACTATGGTAGCAGAGTTGTTAATTGGAATATGTATATCCATAGAATAGCTTCCACAAATAAGAGGATCATTTGTCCCTTTCATAGCAACCGAATAAGCGTAATCGTCCAACTTACTTCCCATTTGGCGAGTGACCATATTGGCTCCGTCGTCACTAATATTCCAGAGAAATACATCTCTGCCTCCTGCTGAGTTATAAAACGCTGTTGCGGGGGCTTGTAATTCTGTTATAGCACACTTAAAATGTCCTACAATAAATATATTCTTGGAATCATCTATGTCAACTGCGCGAGCTGAAAACTCGTTGTCTGAGCCTTGGGCATTTTTCCAAATTTCTTCTCCCGCATTAGAAATTTTATAAGCAAATACTTTTTCTTGGTATGAATTTACCAGCATCGACGTCCCAAATGAGGAGGTGTGGTAAAGTGTACCTCGATAATCACCAACCACGATGACTTCATCGGACGAACTTACAGCTAAATCATAAGGAATGACTAGTCCTGCTTTTAACGTGTTGAACCATTCTAGTTGACCTCCACTGGTTAACTTGGCAACAAACCCTACGTTATACCCATTATTATTGAACTGTTGACCAGCAAAAATCATGGTATCTGAAAACTGACCACTAACGAAGATATTGTTTTGACTATCCGTCGAAACAGAAAGTCCTCTTTCTTCATACGGCGCTTCACTTCGAGTTGACCAAATTGGTAAACCTGATGGATCGTATTTCGCAATAAATAAATCAAACGAAAATGTATTATTGACTGGATCAAAAACACTTTGATAAATTTGCCCGCCAATTTCTGTATTTCCTTTAAATTGACCCGTAATAATGATGTTGTCTTGATTATCAATTGCGAGGGAATAAACATTTTCTATACCGGTACCGCCATCTCTTTGTGCCCATAACACGTTTCCATTTGCATCTAGTTTTGTGATAAATATATCCCGCGAATTATTCACAGAGTTTAAGGTAATACCGTCAAAAGTAAGCTGGCCGGCAAAGTATCCAGCAACTACAACATCTCCATTCGAATCTACTTTTAAACCGAAGGGTCTGTCCGACAATGGTCCAGAAAAATGCTTCGTCCATAACAGCGTACCTATCGTATTATATTTAGCAACATAAACATCCCCATTTCCTAGCGCATTAGTCATTACGTTGTTTGCTCCAAATGCTGTTTGACCAGTAATGTAGCCTGAAACATAAGAATTTCCATTCGCATCAGTGGCGACAACAGTAGCTTCATTGGTGAATTCACTTTCTGAATTCACCCCCCAAAACTGGGCATACGCAAGTTGGGAAAACACGATAAACGCAAGTAATGGAAGATTTCGAATAATCATAGTAGTAAAAATGATACTCTAAAATACGTAAGCCATTCTCCATTCGTTGGGAACTCATTGCAATTTAGGTCATTTATTGCTTTTGAGATAAGGCATTAGGGAAGCCCAATGTGACTTACCTTTGAAATACTTTATAATTTTTTTATGTTGTTTTCGATTATAGGGATTCATGAATGGTTGAAGGGTAAGAAGCTTTGAGTTTCATGATCGACCAAGAAGCAATGCATCCGAATTAGAAAGAACCTCTCGGAGGAATCGGATAAAATAATATTGCCAATTCAACAATAGCTTAATTAGCAAATTGTCGAATTGGCATATTAAGTAATTTTTAATTAAGCTCTCCAATCATCTTCGAAGGAACTACCCATTCGTCGTATTCTTGCTCGTTTAGATAACCTAACGCCAATGCGGATGCTTTTAACGTAATTCCTTTCTCGTGGGCATTATTCGCGATTTCAGCAGCTTTGTAATAACCAATTTTAGGATTCAAAGCGGTAACTAACATCAATGAATTATTTACTAATTCCTCAATGCGCTTATAGTTGGGTTCAATCCCTTCAGCACAGTGCTCAGAGAAAGAAGCACAAGCATCGCCAATCAAACGAGCAGATTGTAGCACATTTGCAGCCATCATTGGTTTGAATACGTTTAATTCATAATGTCCTTGAGTTCCACCAACAGCAATGGCGACATCGTTTCCAATAACTTGAGCACAGACCATCGTGAGTGCTTCGCTCTGCGTTGGATTCACTTTTCCAGGCATGATCGAAGACCCTGGTTCATTGGCCGGAATAATAAGTTCCCCAATACCAGAACGTGGTCCAGATGCCATCATTCGGATGTCATTTCCTATTTTATTGAGTGAAACGGCTAATTGTTTTAATGCTCCATGTGTTTCTACGAGTGCATCATGCGCTGCTAAAGCTTCAAACTTATTTTCCGCTGTGATAAACGGAAGCCCTGTGAATTCAGCAATTTTCTTTGCTACCAACACATCATATCCTTTGGGTGTGTTGATTCCAGTACCTACTGCCGTTCCTCCTAACGCCAGTTCTGATAAATGTTCAAGCGTATTGCGTAATGCTTTTAGTCCATGATTCAATTGCGAAACGTAACCTGAAAATTCTTGTCCAAGTGTTAAAGGCGTAGCATCCATTAAGTGAGTACGTCCAATTTTTACCACATCTTTAAAGTCGGTTGATTTTTGTAACAAAACATCGCGTAATTGCTCTACTCCAGGAATGGTTGTTTCAATAATCATTTTGTAACACGCTATATGCATTCCAGTAGGAAATGTATCGTTCGAAGACTGTGATTTGTTCACATCGTCATTGGGTTGCAAGGTTTTTTCACCTTCGCCTAATTTTTTTCCAGCGATAACATGGGCTCGGTTTGCAATTACTTCATTGCAATTCATATTAGATTGCGTTCCGGAGCCAGTTTGCCAAATCACTAAAGGGAATTGATCGTCGTGTTTCCCTGTTAATATTTCATCACATACTTGGGAGATGAGGTCGCGTTTTCCTGCTTCCAGCACGCCCAGTTCACAATTTGCATGTGCAGCAGCCTTTTTTAAGTAGGCAAATCCATACACTACTTCCAGCGGCATAGATCCGGCTGGTCCTATTTTAAAGTTGTTTCTAGAGCGTTCTGTTTGTGCTCCCCAATACTTGTCTTCGGGAACTTTTACCTCTCCCATGGTATCTTTTTCAATTCTGTAATTCATTATTGTTTGTTTTTATGATTTAATTATTAATTTTACATCCATCAAGTTCAACGAGACAAAAATATAATAAGATGAGTATATTCGGATTAGTTCTTTTTCTTTTATTAGGCGGAATGGCATTTTGGTTACTAGTTTTCCTTTTAGGATTTGCAGTTCCATTCTGGATTACACTAGGCGCATTCGAACAATTACGTCCTAAAAAAGTATTTGACGAAGAAGAAAATTAATTGCATTTTTTGCGATTGTGAACCACATTTCTAATTGATTTGTGGTTTTTTTGTTGCCATTTTCGAAATTTTGTCTGTCTCTGTGACCGCTTTCGTTCGAGTAGCACAAAGTTTCACAAAGAAGTCACAAAGGAGCACAAAGATTATTTCTGTTAAGTACCATTCCCATGGCTTAGAGTAACTCTGTGTCTGCTTTGAGCGCTTTGTGTTCCCTTACACTCCTTTCGTTCGAGTAGCACAAAGTTTCACTAAGAAGTCACAAAGAAGCACAAAGATTATTTCGGTTAAGCACCATTCCCATGGCTTAGAGTAACTCTGTGTCTGCTTTAAGCGCTTTGTGTTCCCTCACACTCCTTTCGTTCGAGTAGCACAAGGTTTCACTAAGAAGTCACAAAGAAGCACAAAGATTATTTCTGTTAAGTACCATTCCCATGGCTTAGAGTAACTCTGTGTCTGCTTTGAGCGCTTTGTGTTCCCTCACACTCCTTTCGTTCGAGTAGCACAAAGTTTCACTAAGAAGTCACAAAGGAGCACAAAGATTATTTCTGTTAAACACCATTCCCATCGCTTAGAGTAACTCTGTGTCTGCTTTGAGCGCTTTGTGTTCCCTTACACTCCTTTCGTTCGAGTAGCACAAAGTTTCACAAAGAAGTCACAAAGAAGCACAAAGATTATTTCTGTTGATTGGACTTGCAACATAATTCTGGACACTAAGTTAAGTCACGCTACTTGTTTATAATTATTATTTTCTAACTCAAATTCGTTAATTGTTTTGTAATTCAAAGCCGAATGCCTTCTGTTTCTGTTGTACCAAGTTTCTATCCATTTAAAAATTGACATTTCAGC
>Ga0136559_1000640_pt1 | contig 11963 bp, 11 predicted proteins | sample AntRauMeHopE1496_FD_104633 | JGI IMG/M metagenome (GOLD analysis project Ga0136559, IMG submission 104633) | Saline lake microbial communities from Rauer Islands, Antarctica - Metagenome Hop E1 #496 | ecosystem: Environmental > Aquatic > Non-marine Saline and Alkaline > Saline | place... | reverse complement strand
TATGTCTTGAACTCGCTGAAATCGCAATCGTGTTGCTCCAGCACATAACATGCCTTGGTATCTGACTTGACGCGCACGGCTTTCTCTGACACTTTCTTGGCTGTCTCTACTTTTTGCCGGGCCTCGTGAAATTCGTCTCGATAATACACCAGCACATTCTTGGAAATTTTCCGTGTCTTTTTGTCATGGATTTTCTTCATAGCCGTGAACCGCCTATGCATCGCCATCGCCTTCAGTGACTCGAATTCCCTCATGTACTGTTTCTCAGGCATCACACCACAAGTATTTTTTTTTATTGTCAGTTCGGTCTTTTATAGCATTCATATTTGAATTCAAAGCCGCATACCGCTTTGGACAACACGAATTGTTTTCAAATTTTATTACACTCAGTTCGAAATGTTCATTCACATCACCTTCAACCTCTACAACCCAAATGCACCACCCTCCAGTGCGCCTACTTCCTTCGAAACGCGGCCTGCTCCTCGAGCTTCTCTTTGTATACCTGCAACATGGACTCCATTTTTTCTGCTGCTTCCGACAATACCAGAGACATATCTTGAAAGTCCACGGCGAATGCTTTCGCCTCCAACTCATGCACCGCCAACATGGACTCCATCATTTCAATTGCCTCAAAATGAAGCAGAGCCTTACTGTGACACCTATCGACGAGTGCCCCCGCCTGCTCCTCATGCGCCGTCGACATGGACAGCATGTCTTCTTCGGCAATACGGCATGCCAGAGACTTGGCGTGACATTCCACGGCGAGTGCCTCCGCCTCCTTCTTATGCCGCGTCAACATGGACACCTCTTTTTCGCGTGCTTTCAGACGTTGCTGGAGCAACTGGTAATACTCCGAGGCGGACAGCTCCTTGGCCTGCAAGGAGCGCAATACTATGAGCGCATACTTGTTGTCAGCATGGAGGCGCTGCTCTTCGCCGGGGTCCTCGAGCATCTTGGCGAGAAAAATCTCCTGCAGCCTGAAATTTTCTTCCATAATTTTCAAGGCGACTGGGTCCTCATACGAATTATAAACGGTCTCTCCGCGACTGAATACAGCTTCCGGCTCTTCACATTCGGGTGTTTCCTCACATATCGCCTTATACATGTTAAATTCCAAGAAACGCATATTGATGCGGAGCTGAAGCTGTGCGCGTATGGGTTTTTTCGTGACTGATTTGAGCGACATGACGCTCAAATGGTATTTCACGGGAAATTAAATGTCCTTTATACCAATCCTCTTGCAACCTATGCGTCACATCCCCTGCACTGAGGACCCTTTTGTTTTTGCGCTTCATGCAGCTTTATTTTTCTCTGTCTGTGTTTGTTTCTGGCCGCGCAATGAGACCCCTTGCATACATCGTGATGTCCTCGGCCGGAAACCCAAACACCTACACCGGGTACAGCTTCTGCGTCTCGTCCGCGTCTAGCTCCGGGGCGCTGGGCGCTGGGTCCACCTCCTCGACATCCGCACTGAGCGCCTGCACCTCGGCAGTCGTGTGCTCTGGCGGGACCTGGCGCAGCACGAGATAGAGCGTCTTGGACGACACGTACAGGGTGCACAGGGTCGGCATCACCGACGAAAACGCCACGACGGCTGAGACGGCGAGCATGTTTCTGGTGCTCGGCGCCTGTGCCAGCACGGCGCCACACAAGACGTTCTTGATGCTCGTGACGGTCGTGACGACGAGGCTCGCGAGCATGAACTCCCTGGTGCTGGCGTCCCCGAACTGCACCAGGGACGCCGTGACCTGCAGGGGGAACGAGGACAGCGACACCAGGAGCAGGTCGCGCGTCAGGGAGCCTTCCTCGCGAGCCTTCTGTGTGTACGAGCACAGTTCTTTCTGCGGCTCCCGACGCACGGCGGCAACGTACACCCACATCAGGAGCAGCTCCCACAGACAGCACAAGACGCTGCCTCTCACTATGCCCAGCCAGTAGCCGTACATGATTTTCGTGAGGTGCAGCATCGGCAGGCACAAGTACATGTGCAGCATGTGCACGAGCAGCAGCAGACACACACGCACGGCGGTCGTGTCTGCATGCAGACTCGCCGAGACGTGCTCGGAAAACTCCAGCCAGGCGTTGCTGTCGAAGTCGTGCGGGAATATGTTCCGGTACCTCAGGGAGATGAGAAGAGTGAGGACGAGCAGCACGAGTATGGGACAGACTATGAAGCACACGACGCGCCGTTGCATTGAGACTGTGCCGGTTCTCTCAAATATGATCGTGTGTCACGAAGCCACGTCTTGGTATGTCATGTAGGCGCCCATCTGATGGAAGCCCCTCCGCTCGAAGAACTTTGTCTCCGTCGCGGTCCAGTCGCTCGCAATCCCGATCTTGAGCGGCATGGCTTGGATGCGCTCCTTGATCAGATCCAAGATTTCGGTGGCAATGCCAACCGTGCGATTCTCCTTTCTCACGCAGAGATGACATATCTGGTGATCCACCAGCGACTCGTTGACCAGCGCGACTCCAAGCACAGCCCCCTTGTCCTGGTACAGGACACCATAGGAGAAGTCCAGGTCCTCAATCTGCTCTTTGTAGCATGTATTGACGAGCTGCATGATCTTGCCCTGGTGCAAGCCAGGCAGGGCATGGACGTCGACGTGATATATCAAGACCATTTATTTTTTGCACGTGTATCGGAAATAGGGTTCGACATTCATCTGAATATAACTGCAGCTCGGATGCATGTGCTCCTTGCTGCAATCAGTCGATTGTCTTGATAAACTTCTGCACAAAGGGCCAAAGATAGCGCCAACCCTCTGTCACATCGTGGCAGCTCTTGCCCCCTGTGATGACAATCTTGCCACTCACGAATATCAGCAGCACCACAGGCGATGCGTTCGGTCTGTATATCAGACCGGGAAACATGTTTTTCTGGTACGTGCAGTACACCGAGTGTGTGCTGTGCAGTCGGTCGAGGTCCATGGTCTGGTTGCTGGCCAGCTTCAGGTCCACGTTCCCAACAATGTTCTGGATCATGCACTCCTTGAGAATGAACATGCTCCCGAGAACTCCCTTCTGCAGCAGTCGCACGACTTCGTGAGACGCGGAAATGCATTCCAGGAACGTGCGGCACCCTGTGAGCACCATCTTGCCGCTGGTGAACAGCAGCACCGTGCACTGCGGCTCGCTTATTCGTATGGTAATGGCTGCGAATTTCTGCTTGTCATAGATGCTGTTCGGTAGGATTTTCGAAATCACAAACAGGTCCAATGCCCCTGCCCCCCCGATTATTTTGGCCGTGCCCACAAGGTTATGAATCTGAGCCTCCGGACAGGTAGCAGTATCTGCACACGAAGTCTCGCGCCCGGACAGGCTCCGGTAAAAACTGTCGATATGCTCAACCATCACGTCTTCCACGCATTTTTGCTGCTTGAGATGGCCATATTTGCGTTTGCGCATTTCATGACACGCGCGCACACCTGCGTGAGCAGGGCTGGTGTTGCTCGAATTTAACAAAAAATAGCAGACTCGACCCATAAAAATAGGATCAGAGTGTGCGCTGGCTAGTCCGTGTGGCTTGGGAACATGTGTCGTCGGCTGCGTTGTTTGCGAAGTAGTGCACTCGGGTTCGAACTCGCGCCTCGTCGATGCTTTAGGCGGCCACAACCACTAGACCATTCATCCATCTTGGACGATTACACACACCGTGACATCAACACGGACAATTATTATTTATCCTGGGTACCTGCCTCCACAAACAGCACCAGTTCATATTTAAGCCATCATATACGTCGTCCAAAAAAGAAGGTAACCGAGTCAAGGTCGGTGCTGTTCAGAGAACTTCGCCCTAGAACGTGAACATTGTGTTGTCTTGTACGTAATCTATTTTTCAGCCGATTTTTTTTTAAAAAAAACCGTTACTGAAAAAAGTTTTTTTTAAAAAAAAAGTTACTCGAAAAAAATCCAAAAAAACCGTTGCTGAAAAATAAAATTGCAAGAAAATTATCAGTTTTCGCGCGAACAAAGGAGGCCATGTCGACTCGACGTGCCGCAGACTTCGTAGGTAAGTATGACGAGACAGCAGCCAAGCAGTGGAAAACTCTTCATCATGGAACGTATGGAATGAGTGCTGATACCACTACAGCTGATGCCAAGACAAGCCAGTACACCTATCCAGTTCGAATCACAGGAATTGTGCCCGGCGGGCAGGCTGAAAAGCTCGGTCTGCGCGCGGGTGATCGTATAACTGCCATTCAACTTTTAAATTCGGCTGCTGGTGGCAAAGTGCACAAAGTGCATGAGATTTCCGCGGTGGCGAGTGACAACAACATGCTCATACAAGTGGTGGATAAGCAAACGCAGATATTGCTAAAAATGGCTGCGGCATGCCGGATATACGTGGCATTGATCCCGCGCTGTGGAACTCATAAATGCAGTGGTGAAATGACAATAAGTGATGATTCCACGGACCTCAGCATGGTTTGCATGAAATGTGGAGTTGTGGCTGCTTCCCGTATGGCGGGGGTGTTCGAAGAAGAGTTTAGCGATGTGCAGCGCAAAGAAATTTGGCTGCAGCGCCTTGCACCTAGCTTGATAATGGATGAGGGTGCGAGCATGGTCCCAGATACATACCCACAATTTGAGAAGGTGAATGATTATCTCGACAAGGGTACCTCGGGGATATTATTGCGTAATGCAGCAGAGAGAATGCATAAAGAAGAAAATGGTCGTGGGGTCAAGAAACTGAAGAAGCAGGAACAAGAAGCGGAGACGGATATTGTGATGGAGCAAATATGCAAGTGTGTAGATTTGCCCCCGTTCGTGTTTATTCGCGCGTCGAAAAATTTCAATACGGCGGGCAGGTCATGCAAGTACTCGTTTTCTGACACCGGTTATCTCGCGTATAAGACGCATGTCATGCTTGCTTGCATTTTCGACGCTGCAAATTTTCACAAACAGCCTCGAACCATTTGGCATTTGATATCAAACACCCGTGAAGCAGATAATATTATGGAAGCCCACGTGATGACAGTCATGGAGCGATTCAACTTTAAAAACACCGAAATTGACCCGTTTTTTCTGATGGAAACGGTGTACAAGTTCTACCCAAAATTGAAATGTAATATTTCAGCCGCCCAAGCCGTTCTCGGCCAACTCAATTTTTTCAAGTCGACAAATGCTCAGGAGAAGGTTGCCCTTGCCATCGTGTATACAACCGCGATCCTAAGTGGCCAAATTATTGACGAAAAAGAGTTGTCTACAGTGGTGTCTTTCCTGAATGTGAAAGAGGATGCAATTCGCAAGTTACTGCAAAAGAACCCTTTCAAGTCTGGACAGGGCGGGCAGGGCGGTGTTGGAAAGTAAAAATATATTCGAACCCAAACAATAATTATGTTATTATCTGGAGTCAAGCAACGTATTTATTTATATGGATAGAGAACACGGCGGTGCAAAATATATTTTGCATTATATTAGCAATAGAGTCGAACAGTTACAATACGCCTGCGGTTGCGCATGGCGATGTTACAGAATTCAGTTTTCATTAAAAAAAAAAAAACATTTGGTATCATTGTGTGAAGTTTGGCTGTATCTTTATGAGCGAAATGTATTTGTACTATGGATATGGTTTATCTATATGTCACCGTATGTAGGACATACACATTTATATAAATGGACGAGGATATATATATATATATATATACGAAACCTGTGCATGCCCGGCGCGGAGTAGCTCGGTGCGCCGGCGCTGGCGCCCCATCCCGAAGAGAATAAACCCGACGGTCAGCAATGCAACACGATGCTCACAATCCGCGGGATCTTTAAATAATTCAAAATAAATTCAAAATAAATTGAAATGATATTTATTATATTATGCATATTATATATTAAAATAAATTCCAAAAAATATTTAGTATATTATGCATATTATATATAAAAATAATTGATTTTTTTTTATTATATTATGCATATTATATATGAAAATAATTAAAAAAAAAGTATTATATTATGCATATTATATGTAAAAATTATTGAAAAATTATTGTTATTTTATTATAATATGGCGATATTGCCTGGCTTTCTCAGAGTCTATAGTGGCATCAGAAAAAATAATGATTCGATCTTTCGAAAGAGAACTCTCTGTCGGTGAACAACTCACCACTTGTGCGATATATGTTGACGAAGGTTCATACACTGGACAGTGGAGGATGTCCGAAAAGGGGCTGCAGAAGCACGGCAGTGGTGTTTGGAAGATCACGAATTGTGTGCATGACAGCTTCGTGTACACCGGTCGATTTGAAAATGATGAGATGACGAAAGGAATCATGCACTTCCAGATTCCAGGCGTGTCCAAGGTATACGACGGCGAATTCAGAAAAGGGCGCTTTGAGGGTTATGGGACACTGAACAACAACGAACTGCGTTACACAGGACAGTTTGTGGACGGACAGCCTGATGGACTTGGAAAATTAACACTCCCTAATGGTGATTACTGCGAGGGAGAGTTTTCAAAGGGGTTGCCAAGTGGTGTAGCGCTGCAGGTGATACAAGAGTCACTGCACACGGAAGGCCTCACGTACATGGGAGGATTTGTTGAAGGGGTGAGGCACGGGCATGGCATTGCAAAGTACGGGGACAGGGCAGTATACGTCGGGCCATTTGAGAAGGACGAGCGTTGTGGTCGTGGCGTCATGTTCTTCGACGATGAATCAGCAAGTGTATATGGTGTGTGGTTTGAGGACCAAGTCACAGGGGTGTGTGAAACTATAAGCGTGGTGTCCGGTGCCGTTGAATATTACAATGGGATGATAGTTGAAGACAACAGACACGGCACTGGCAAGCTCGTTACAGAGGGCATGATTTACGAAGGGCAGTTTCGCGACGGCGTCTACGGTGGTAGTGGTAAGATATCGAAACTCTCAGGTGAAGTCATCTACGAAGGGTCTTGGGCCCAGGGCAAACCACACGGCCACGGACGCGAGACACTGCACGGGGAGACTTACACTGGGTTGTTTATGAACTCGCACAAGCAAGGCATGGGTTGCATTGTATACCAGGACGGAAGCGTATACAGGGGCATGTGGAAGGAAGACGAGAGGGAAGGCGATGGCTTTTTTATAAGTGCAGCTGGAGACACGTTCAGCGGCCGGTGGCTCGAGGACAAGAGGCATGGTGCAGGCGTTTACACTGACAGCGGAGGCGTGCGGTACGAGGGAACATGGGACCACGATCTTCTTCACGGTCTCTGTGTGACTATAACCAACGATGGCTCTAGGAAGGGGGGGGTGTGGAGGTGCGGTGTCAAGGTGTCCTAGTATTCTAGTAGGCACATATACTGGCAGGGGACGTACGTGCTCTGTGTGTAGGGTGCGAGCACATAGACAAATGCACATACATGGGGGAGAGGACACTCGCACCCTAGAGACATGTTGAAAAATATTAAATATATTCATTTTTTGAAGTTGAAAGTCTATTCGCTGTTCTCTTGTTTCCTGAAGACACAATGGATTCGGTGCAAGCATGGAAGGCGCTGAGAAGCCCATTTCCGCTCACCGAACTGACCCTGTGTGCACATGCGTGCGTGTGGGAATGCTTTGACGCTGACAAAGCGGGCTGTCTTCTGTGTTCACACGTGCATGTGTGTGGCTTTGGTCATTGTGCGCGTGTCGTCCAAACCACAGACGCACTCGTGTGCGAGATCACCGGGCTGTGTATACGAAAGGATAACATCGTCAACGAGGGGTTTTCAGATCAAGTCATTAGCTACGGGTTCGCCGAGGCATACACAGGAGACAACAAGCGCGTGGAGATGTGGGATGGCATCGACATCTTCGTCACAGAGCTGCTCCTCTCAGACACTGCCAAGCAGGTGCACGAAGTGGAACGACAGCATCACATGCACAAGCTCACCAACAGCATCCAACGAGGCATCAACAAGCAATCGTCGTCGTGCTTGAACTTGCTGAGCGTCGTGGAGATTTCGCTGAATACCAACAAAGAAACAAAAAGGTACGGGGGGTTTGACAGCGAGTACCGCAGCAAGATCGCCGAGGAGTGCGTGCTGCAGCTCCGCAGCACCCTGCCGATCTGCAACAAGCACCTCGGCATGAACATCAAGAGAAGCGACATGCGCACAGCGGTGTTCGGCCTGCTTTTTCTGATGCGTTCGGGCATCAACATCCACGACATATGCGTGCTGCCGTGCATCGCAACGCTCTGTGACATGCTGCCAAACGAGTCCAACCTGATGAAATACTTCGAGTTCAAGTCCAAGAACATAACCGAGATCGAGAACAAGTTCAAGTTCCATCTGCGACACGCCACCAAGAAGCAGATGCACAACATGGGCTTCCATCTCACGCGCAGGGGCGTGTGACGACATTCGACGGGAATATACGAGAGTCTCGTGCCGTGTATTACAGACGTGCTTCCCTCCGCAAATGGACTGTGCGAGACCGAGCGACATCGTGGCACGGACGTGGGTCTCGTTCATGACGTCGGCACAGATGATGACCCAGAGAGGCCGCCTGCACGTGCAGCAGAACGAGCGCAGGAAGGCCATGATTGCGCTGCGATCGAGCCTCGAAGAGGTGGAGCGCACAGAGAGCGACACCATGTCGACTCTGCGCTCGCTCGCGACGCAGGTCCGGCAGCAGCAGGGCAAGAGCAGGGGCCCCGTGCGCGACCTGCTCGTCAGGAGCATCTCGCAGCGCTCGAAGCTTGCCATGATTGGCAAGAAACGCATGGCGCTGCAGCAGCACCTCGAGACGCTCGAGGCCAGCGAGCTCAACCAGCAGGTCCTGAACTCCGTGAAGCAGACCTCGGACGTGCTCAAGTCCATGGGCCTCTCGCAGAAGCTCGAAAACGTCGACGAGCTCATGCTCGACATGTCCGAGAGCCACGACGACATGCGGAGCATACAGGCGGGGCTCGGCAACTCGCACTCCACCGACATCGAGGACGAGGACCTCGAGAAGGAGCTCGAGATGCTCTTCGCAGACGAGAACACCGTCTTCGCCAACCCCCCGCAAAGAAACTCGATGGGGGGCGCCGTCGCGCCGGTGCCGGCGGCCGTTGCGCCGGTGCCAGCGGCCGTCGGGCCTGCCGTCGAGGCCGAAGAGACGGAGCCGCCGGCCGCGACGCTCCTCGCAGACGTGGCGCCCGTGCAGGAGCTGGCTCCTCCCGAGCTCGCCGAGCGGCCGGCCGCTACGTGAGCTGCCGCTCGATGCCGTCGCTGAGCGCCCCGAGCACGGCGTCGAGCACGAAGACGGCGAAGCCGAGCACCTCGCCTGCAAACAGGAAGGGGATCGAGTACACGACGTTGTCCTGCATGCACGGCATCTTGAGAGCGAGCACCGCCGCCACGCCGGCGCCCCCGAGCGCCGTGGCGCCGACCACCGCTGCGTTGTAGTTGAGCAGCTTCGGCGACAGACACGCCGCGCGGCTCAGCATGTAGAGGAAGTGTGTGCTCAGCACCAGCATGCACAGGCAGGCGTGCAGGCGCCTCTCGGGGTCGCGCTGGAAGAGCGTGCACATGACGCACCCGATCGCCGCCAGCATCAGCACGCTCTCCGTCAGCAGCGTCGTGGTCTTGCGGCGGTTCTTCACGCTGTAGAAGAGCGAGGGCATCAGCGTCGCGCACACCAGCATGCCGACCATGCTGTACCACAGCCGGAAGTCGCGCAGGCTCAGCTCGGGCGCCTCGCCCTCCGCCGGGCACCGCTTCAGCGCACACAGCGCCATCACGGCCAGCTTGAAGGGCCACGGCATGCTGCGCGCGAAGTGCATTGCTGCGACCGACGGCGCTCTTATATCACACTGATGCGTACTCTTTTTGTTTATCGCTGAAATAGCGCAAAGTGTTGAAGGATTTTAAAGTATGCCATAAAATACAATGCGATCTTGTAACTTACAACCTTATCGAGGAACAGCTGTCTTCCTTTCCGCCGTATCCAAGACCACACCACTTGCGTTTATAATAGAATCGATCTGCTGGAGGAGATAGTACATATGAAAATGAAGAATATAGTACAAACGACATGATGTAAACAGGACACATCAGAGCCAATACATGTATATTTTTTGATGTGTAGTAGTAGTGGTAAATTGACGTCGCTATACCAGCCAATGCGAATGCAAGTATCGCAGATATTTGCTCGTTGGGTTGCTTCACTGGGGAGTAAAATGTAAAGGGGATCCATATCAGAGAAAGACACAAGACACACTGTTTGTATTTGGGGTATGGTAGTGCTCGCAACATCCATATTATATACAGAAGCATGAACTGGACGGATAATGCAAACACCTTGCCAATCTCTATCCCTGTACCAAATACTTCAATCATATGCCCTTCGAATTTGTTCCAAACCCCGTTATAAGTGTTTACAAGGAAGTATTGTGAAAATGCCAGCACAACTCGCTTGGCAGATTTTATTTCACATGTCAATATATCAGGAAAGGGGTCCTGGAGATCAATGACATACACGAAATGACAGCCCAGCAATACGAAGGGCACTACAGCCAAACACAAATCGTTGAGAAGACTGTCATAGCGTGTTTCCATATCCTCAATATGATCGGCAAATGCCCATCGACCACGAATTGGCATCATCAATTCCTCTAAGACTTCGTTTAACACCTTATACAAAACAACCCACTGCCACCGTTGCAATATCAACACACCAATGAACACAGTGAAAACATGCGCACTAACATATTTTGTGCCATACATTACTCTTTGCCAGTATTGGTTCTTGTCCCACTGTAATGTACAAGCACAAGTTGACCCTCCAAGGTCGTATCCGAAACTCTTGATGTCAGGACGGCCCTCTACTCTATGTGGTGAGATTAACACACGAGCACTTGAATTTGTCAGATGTGGAAACAATAAAAAAGCTGTATCAACAAGGTTGGCTGTGGGTGTTATAGGTTTCACGTAAAAATTGTCAAGTGACATGAAAACAAAATATGGAATCATCAACACAATGAGTACAAGTAATTGATGCCACTCGCTCCACGGCTGCCGCACAGCACGTGTGTCCTCGACGTCTGCATGCTTCGCGAGCAGCTGCATGTAGGGACCTCGCCTGAAGTCCAGCGCTACCGCAACTTGCATTGCAATTCAAGTATTCGCGTCAAATACTCACCCGCAGTCAAAATGCGAGTATATTGTCATATACTGTTTATTATGAGAATGGCCCTATAAACGTCAGCTCGCCGGCCCGCGATGGCCTCTGTCGACAGCGAGGAGATCAACTTCCAGCTCGTGTCGACCTACGTGCCGCTCATCCTGATAATGCTGCGCAGCTCCGTGCTGATTGCGGTTGTGAACTTCATGGCGACGCTCGCAGAGTCCCCGCACTTCCTGCTGCTGCTGCTGTTCTCGGTGGTCTACTTCGACGCGCACCTCTTCCGCCTCAACCGCTTCAACCAGAGCTGCGGTTTCCTGTGCCCCGTGGCGCTGTGTCTGGCGCTCACGCACGTGGCCTCGTGGCACGGCCCCGACGTCGCCGCGCACGCCAGCGCGGCTCTCTGGGCCGTGGACATGGCGTGGGCTGTCAGCAGCTCCTCGTTCGTGGCCATCGTGGCCTTCAAGGGCTACTTCGCCGTCGACGTCATGTATCTGGCGGTGTGGTGGGCGTTCTGCGGCCTCGCGCACACGCTCTTTGCTGCCGCGATGCCCGACGGCTCGCAGTCCGTGCTGCGAGCCGCGCTCTACTACGTGCTCTGTGCTGTGCAGCACTACGTCAAGCTCGCCACCGTCACGGTCGACCGCAGCGTGTACAAGCTCGCGGTCGGCCACGTCTTCTGGCACGTCCTCTTTGTCAAGGACTACGTGCTGCTCGCCAGCATCGCCTCCTGCGTCGTGCTCTTCTGCGGCGTCTACTACGTCAAGTACGCGCAGCTCTACATCTCGACGGCGCGCCCCCCCGTGCGGCACTGCAGCCCCGGCGACGACGACGCGCTGGTCAGCGAGCTGCGGGCCGCGATGAATGCGGCGTCGGCGGTGTAGCACT
>Ga0136559_1000639_pt1 | contig 11968 bp, 10 predicted proteins | sample AntRauMeHopE1496_FD_104633 | JGI IMG/M metagenome (GOLD analysis project Ga0136559, IMG submission 104633) | Saline lake microbial communities from Rauer Islands, Antarctica - Metagenome Hop E1 #496 | ecosystem: Environmental > Aquatic > Non-marine Saline and Alkaline > Saline | place... | reverse complement strand
ATAATCACTCAATCCATACCAGCTTTGCAAAAGACACATTTTAAATAATAACAAACCGCTATAGGAAGGCTTGCCTACAACGCTTTTTCCTTTGGAATAATCAGCATCGATTAATTTTTCAATCCTATTCCAATCGATTAACTCGTTTATTTGCGTAAAAAACGTTGTCTTTATCTTTCTTGCTCGCAAATCACAAATTGTGTCTGCTAAAGTGGGCTGTTTCTGTGATTTCATATAGCAAATATAACACTTAACTACCTAGATAACAAATATTTAGCCTTGTTATAAATGCTAATTTATTTAGTTTTTACCTTGCAACGGTCTTAAATTACACAAAGATGCCAAAACTTGTGAACGAAAAAAGAATAATGCTAGAAAAGGCTTATGCTAAGGGTTTTTACATTAATCATTTTTCTCAAAGGATAAGAGAAATCACTTCACAAGACCTTCAAATTTTTTGAGGAGCTTGTTTACTTTTGGGTCTATGACAAACTGGCAATAGCTTTGCTGCCTGTTCTGGTTATAATAATCTGTATGATAATCTTCGGCAGGATAGAATACGCTCGCCGGGGCTACTTCAGTTACAATGGGGTCACTAAATGCTTTTTGGGCGGTTAATGATGTGACAAACGCAGCTGCCGTTTCTTTTTGCTGGTCGTTTGTATAAAATATCGCGCTGCGGTAATGTGTACCTATATCGTGTCCTTGTCTGTTAAGTGTTGTGGGGTCATGAGTTGCCATAAAGACTTCTAGCAAATTCTGATACGTCACCACTGCTGGGTCATAGGTTATCTCTATAGACTCTGCGTGTCCGGTTCTGCCTTCTACCACTTCTCTATATGCCGGATTTTTAATGTGGCCACCGCAAAATCCTGAACGCACTTGTTCAACACCTTTTACACGCTGAAAAACAGCCTCTGTACACCAAAAACAACCACCTGCAAGTATCGCAATATCCATAAATTCTAAATTTACTGCAAGTTAAATAAGACAGATTAAAATAAGCCACAATTAACAAGTCTTTAAGATATAAATTTGCCGTTCATTTTAGCTTTGCGGCAACCGTTTTAATATGAAGTATCTTTTTAGTCTAGCCTTTTTGCTTTGGGGTTTTGCCGTGTGTGGCGCACCACTTTCAAAAGCCTTTCAAAATCCCGTTCCTAAACCCAAGCCTGTAGTTAGCCCTAAACCCATTTTGATACCCAAACCAGTTGCTAACCCTAAACCCATTCCTGAAACCAAACCAGCGGAAAGCCCTAAACCCGTTCCAGAAGTCAAACCAACGGAAAGTCCTAAACCCATTCCTGAAACCAAACCTGCGGAAGGTCCTAGACCCGTTCCAGAAGTCAAACCAGCGGAAAGTCGTAAACCCGTTCCAGAAGTCAAACCAGCGGAACGTCCTAAATCCGTTCCTGAAACCAAACCAGCGGAAAGTCTTAGACCCGTTCCAGAAGTCAAAACAGCGGAAAGTCTTAAACCCGTTCCTGAAACCAAACCAGCTAACAGTCCCAAAAAAGACAGCACAAAAATAGCCCGTAAAACGTATAAGTTCCACAGGGTTACCACGGCACCTGTCATAGACGGTAAACCTTTTGAAGATTTTTGGAAAAGCCTGCCAGATGCTGATGACTTTGTGCAACTCGAACCTACAAATGGGCTTCCCGAGCGCACAACCCACAAAACCGTTGTTAAAGTAGCTTATGATGACAATGCACTTTATGTGGCCGGTTATATGTATGACAATGAACCAGAGCGCATTTTAAGACAATTCTCGCAACGCGATGACTTTAATGCGCAGGCAGACATTTTTGGATTTTATCTGAACACCTATAACAACCAGATTAACCAGACAAGATTCTTTGCTACCAGCGCAAATGCCTTGGGAGACGCGATTGTTGAAAACAGCCGCGAAGATTTTACCTACAACGTCGTTTTTAGGTCAGAAACTAGTATAGACGATAACGGCTGGTATGTCGAGATGAAAATACCCTACCGCACATTGCGTTTTCCTGAAATAGATGTTCAAAACTGGAGCTTTAATGCCTATCGCAGAATAAGGCATCTTAATGAGGAATATACCTTTAATTTTGTAGATATTACCGTAGGTAATGCAACACAATATGACGCAATAATCACTGGAGTGGACAATATAAAGCCACCGCTGCGATTAAACCTGTACCCGTATGCGTCTATCATTTCTAACTTTAACGATGGCACTAATTCAACCCTGTATAACGCAGGAATGGATGTTAAGTATGGTATAAGTGATGCTTTTACCCTAGACGCAACCCTTATCCCTGATTTTGGTCAGGTAGCCTTTGATGCGGTCGAGTTAAACCTAGGGCCATTTGAACAAGTTTTTGGAGAGAATCGGGCGTTTTTTACAGAGGGAACAGACCTTTTTAACAAAGGCGATTTGTTCTTTTCTAGGCGCATAGGTCAGCGTCCTACAGGGGCATTTAACCTTAACCTGGCTGCAAATGAAGAGGTCATAAACAACCCAACCATTGCTACATTAGTGAACTCTGTTAAAATTACGGGCCGTACAAAAGACCGTCTGGGCATAGGTGTTCTCAACGCCATTACAGAGCGCGCCGAAGCCCAGATACGCAACACAGACGACGGCACCGTGCGCAACGAGACTACAGAACCCTTTACAAATTATAATGTCATTGTTTTCGACCAGCAGTTTGGTCAGAACAGCTCTGCATTTATAACAAACACCAGCACACTTAGAAACGGCTCGTTTACAGACGCGCTTGCCACAGCAGTAGGCACAAACCTGAACAATAGTAACGGTTCCCAAAACCTGCGCAGTGAGTTTAAATTAAGCAATAGATTCACACCTACAGGAACAACCACAGGCGTGAGCACAGAAAACGTTTGGCGCAAAACTAGCGGTAAATGGCGGCCTACAGTAGGTCATTTCTTTACCAGCAAAGATTATAATGTTAACGATTTAGGCGTTAATTTTAGAAACAATTTTCACACCTTTCAGGGCGATATGCAATATGTGCAGTTTACACCACAAGGTATTTTTAACCGGTGGAACGTTAACTACCGCACCAGGCATAGGCGCGTAGCGTCTACGGGCGTGCACACAGGAAGCAGCTTTGAGATTAATCCGTTTTTCTTTACGCGGGAGCGTTTTGCATTTGGTGCGACCGCAAGTTATAGCACAGCCAGTAAAGACCAGTTTGAGTCGCGCATTGCAAACTTGCTCACGCGGTATAACAGCAGCGCTACCGTAAATGCCTTCATATCGTCAGATTATCGCAAGAAATTTGCTTTAGATGCACGTGCAAACTATTTCAGCAGGTTTAATCACGATGAAGATTTTTACTCCTATAATATTAACCCACGTTTCCGTTTTTCAGACAAGTTTTTGCTTGTTTATAGTTTCAACTGGACTAAAAGTGATAACAGAGACAGTTTTGTAGCGCTCACAAATAACAGACAAACCTCTATTTTAAGCGAGCGCGACATGCACACGCTCGAGCATAATATGCAAGGAACCTATAACTTTAATAACAGGCAGGCATTAAGTCTATCTTTTAGAAATTTCTGGTCGCGAGCAGCATTTAGCACAGATTTTAAACAACTGGATTCCGACGGTAATTTAGTAGACAGTAATTATGTTCCTACTGCGGGGAACAGTCCAGACGCAAATTTTAATATCTGGAACCTAGACTTTGCTTACCGCTGGCGTTTTGCGCTAGGTAGCGAGGTTACTTTATTATACCGCAACAGTATTTTTAACCAAGACGACCAGGGTGCCATTGCTTACCAAAACAGTTTAAGCAACCTCTTCGAACAACCCGCAAACCACAATGTTTCCCTGCGTTTTATCTATTTCATAGATTTCAACGAGGCAAAAGAATGGGTTAATTCGATCTAAAGCGACTACCTTTACCCGATGATTCAAGCGACTAACATTCATAAAAAATTTGGCGACCTAGAGGTTCTAAAAGGCGTAAATCTAAATATAGCCGCAGGCGAGATTGTGAGCATTGTAGGCAGCTCTGGCGCAGGCAAGACGACCTTACTACACATTTTAGGAACCCTAGAAAAACCAGACAAACATCCAGATACCAGCGTGATTATAGACGGTATAGATGTTACCAAAATGAGCGGCAACCAGTTGAGTAAATTCCGTAATGAGTCGCTGGGTTTTGTGTTTCAGTTTCACCAGTTATTACCAGAATTTACCGCACTAGAAAATGTGTGTTTACCTGCCTATATCGCAAAGACCAGCAAGTCCCAAGCCGAAAAACGCGCCGCAGAACTACTGGACTACCTTAAACTCACAGACCGCATGCACCACAAACCCGGTGCATTAAGTGGTGGCGAGCAGCAGCGCGTGGCTGTGGCTAGAGCTCTTATAAACGACCCTAAAGTCATTTATGCAGACGAGCCCACGGGCAACCTGGACAGCGCAAATGCACTAGACCTGCATACCTTAATTCTCAATTTGCGTGCAACGTTTAACCAGACCTTTGTGATTGTAACCCATAACGATGAACTCGCAAACCTAGCCGACCGTAAACTCGTCATGACCGACGGCATTTTTTTGCACCATGAAGCGTAGTGAACTCAAAGAATTTCTGGATCTTAAGGTTTTACAATACAATAATCCAGAATTTATACCCCACGACCCTATTCAAGTGCCACACAGTTTCAGTGCAAAAAAAGATGTGGAAATAGCCTCTTTTTTAGTCGCGACCATATCGTGGGGCAACCGCAAATCTATAATTACAAACGCCGTAAAGCTCATGGAACTCATGGATCAGGCACCTGCGCAATTTATCGCACAGCACACCGAGCAAGACCTCAAACGCTTTGACAACTTTGTGCACCGCACCTTTAATGGCGAAGACTGCAAGACGTTTATGCGTGCCTTAAAGCATGTAGATGTGGAATATGGTGGTTTGGAGTTCGCTTTCGCGAAAGCATACAAAGAACAACCCAACCTGCAAGCAGCAATATCCCAGTTTAAAACCCAGTTTTTTCAAGTCGAGCACCTTGCACGCACACAAAAACACGTAAGCGACCCACTAAAAAACAGCAGTGCAAAACGCATTAATATGTTTTTAAGATGGATGGTGCGCAAGGACAACGCAGGTGTAGATTTTGGAATATGGGATAGCATACCAGCTAGTGCATTATCACTGCCGCTAGACGTACATACAGGAAACATAGCTAGGAAGTTAAAGCTTTTAAAACGTACACAAAACGATGCTAAAGCGGTACTAGAACTAGATACCGCGTTGCGCAAACTAGACCCTGTAGATCCTGTGAAATACGACTTTGCGCTGTTCGGCCTTGGGGCTTTTAAAGAGTTATAAAAACCGTTAACAGCTTGTCTAAAAAAGATTTGCCTGTCTTGTTAAAGAATGTATCTTTGGCTAATCATAATTACTAGATGTTATTTAAGAACCCTTCCCTACTTTACGGCCTCTTTTTTCTAGTTATCCCTATTATCATTCACTTGTTTCAACTGCGCCGTTTTCAAAAAGTGGCGTTTACAAATGTTGCGTTTTTAAAACCCCTTATTACCGAAACCCGTAAAAGTAACAAACTCAAAAAGTGGCTTACCCTACTCGCCCGATTGCTTGCGATAGCATGTATCGTACTGGCTTTTGCACAACCGTTTATGACAGACAGTAACACGGTTCAACAAGAAAAACAAACCGCTATTTATTTAGATAATTCTTACTCAATGCAAGCAGCGGGTAGCGGTGGCGCACTATACGCCACCGCGGTTAACCAGCTGCTAGAAAAACTACCCGCAGATAAGGTTTTTACCCTATTTACAAACGATAGGGTCTATGCAAACACAACAAAACAGCAAGTAGCAAACGATTTGCTTAATGCAGGTTACAGTACCAATGCACTTACCTATGCACAAGTGCAACTTAAAGCAGCTAGCCTGCTAGACGGTCGTAATAAGTCACGTGAACTTATTATGATAAGCGATTTCCAGCGACGTGGTAAAGAAACTTTTCCCGATACTCTTGCTGGTTTTAAACGCGATCTTGTGCGACTCGTTCCCGAGCAGCTAGATAACATAAGCATAGACACCGCATTTATAGCTAGCCGCAACGGCAACGACCTTAAAATAGCCGTAAAACTGAGCACTACAACGGCAGTAGAGCAGCCCATAACCGTAAGCCTTAACAATAAAGGAACGCTTGTTGCAAAAACCAGCGTGGACATGAGCAGTAAAAGAGGAGAGGCTGTTTTTGAGATTAATGCAAAAGAACCGCTCAAAGGAGAGCTGTTTATAGAGGATAACGGACTCAAATTTGACAATCATATCTTTATCGCTACAGGTGATAGTAGTACGATAAACGTGCTAAGCGTGAGTGATGCTAGTGCTACATTCTTAAGCCGCATTTTTACAAAACCCGATTTTAAGCACACAGCGGTACAATCTCGTGACTTAAACTTTAATGCCATTAAAGAGCAAAACCTCATTGTTCTAAACGAAGTGAAGAACATAGCACCTAACCTCGCTATAGAACTCAACAGTTTTTTACGTAACGGCGGTTACCTGGTCGTTATACCGCACGAAGATGCCAGTGGTTACGAGGCTATAAATGGCTTAGAAAAAGCAGTGCCCGCAAGCACCATAGAAAAAAAAGTCACCACTATAAATACCAGCCACCCATTGCTGTTAAATGTATTTAGTGGTCAGGTAGACAACTTTCAGTATCCTAGCGTATCTAAAACAGTATGGAACACCGCAGGTTTAAGTCCTATACTTAAATATCAGGACGGTTCTAGTTTCCTTTATAATAAAGGGAACGTTTATGTATTTACCGCACCCATAAATACCGATAACTCTAATTTCCAAAACTCGCCGCTTATAGTGCCTGTTTTTTATAACATGGGAATAAACAGCTTACCGGTTGTACAATTATATTATACTTTAGGAACAAACAGCTCTATAGCCATACCTACGCTTATAGAAGACGATCAGATTCTAAACCTAAAATTAGATGAGCAGGTTGTTATACCCCAACAGCGCGGATTTAATAGTTACGTTTTATTACAAACAGACGGTGCGCTGGAACAACCCGGAAATTACAGCATCCTTAAAGATAAAAAAGACATAGGAACACTCAGTTTTAATAGCCCGCGTGATGAAAATATACAAGAGTACTTCACCGCAAACGATTTGGGCAGCGGTTTGTCTGAAAACATAGATGATCTTATTTACAAGCTTACCCAAGAAGATAATGTCATTTCCTTTTGGAAATATTTTGTCATGGGTGCATTATTCTTTTTAATTTGTGAAATGCTCATATTAAAATACGTCAAATGATTTTACTTAAAAAGGCTACCATCATCGATGTTCAAAATAAGCTACATGGCAAGCAGCGTGACATTCTTATTAAAAACGGTAAAATTGCCCACATAGCAAGTGACATCACCCAAGAGGGCGCACGCATTATAGACCATAAAGACCTGCATATTTCCATAGGCTTTATAGACAGCAGCGTAAGCCTGGGTGAACCCGGTTTTGAAGAACGACAAACCCTAGCAAATGGTTTAAAAGCTGCGGCAGCCGGTGGCTTTACCAGCATTATGTTAAATGCAAACAATGCACCTAACCCACAAGATAGAACGGGTATAGATTTTATTAAAAACGCAAGCGCTGGTGCAGCTGTAAACGTACTGCCCGTAGGCAATTTTACACTAGACCAGGCAGGAGAACACCACGCACAGCTCTATGACATGCAGCAGGCTGGCGCTGTATCTTTTTATGATTACAAACACACTATTAAAAATGCAAATTTGCTCAAACTGGGCTTGCAGTACACAAAAACATTTCAGGGCACCGTACAATCGTTTCCGCTGGAGCGTTCGCTTGCCGGTAGCGGCCAGGTAAATGAAGACATGGCAACAGCCCATTTAGGCTTGCGCACCCAACCCAGCATTGCCGAAGAAATACAAATCACCAGAGATCTTGCGCTAGCGACCTATACACAAGGTAGGTTACACATTCCTACCGTAACTACGGCTGCAGGAATAAAACTTATAAATGCTGCAAAAAACAACGCGACAGTAACCTGCAGCGTGAGTGTGCACCACCTTGCTTGCAGCACAGAGAACCTAGCAGATTTTGACACAAATTATAAAACCCTACCACCATTGCGCAGCAATACAGACCGAGAACAATTGCTCAAACAAGTACTCAAAGGAAATGTGGACATGATTACTAGCGACCACGCACCCCTTACCATAGAACAAAAAGATGTAGAATTTGACTACGCGACCGCAGGCACTGTAGGTTTAGAAAGTGCCTTTTGTGTGCTGCATGAGCTGCTCGACACCGAACTTACCGTGGCGATGCTTACAAATGCCTACGAAGCATTTTTGCAGCCCAGACCCGTAATAGAAGAAGGTGCTGCAGCAAACCTGACCCTGTTTATAAGCACAGGCAAGAGTACCTTCTCAAAAGAACAAATCGTGTCAACAGCAAAAAACAGTGCGCTGCTAGGTTTAAAGACCTCAGGTCGTATACTTGGAATTTACAATAACGACAAACTGGTGCTTCATGATTTCTAAAGACGAAAAACAAATAGCACTACTGGGCTATGCAAGTGCATTGCTCCTATACATTCATGTTATATTCTTTATAGCCGCGCTCGTAGCTGCTATACTCTACAACTCTGGAAAAGGGCATCTTTTTGCATCTTTTCATTTAAGACAAATGACCGGTATAGCACTCATTTCTATATTAATGAACGCGTTTGCAAGTGCAGTACCTAACGGTTTTATCGCCCTATTGCTCATTAGCTTTATGGTGCTGCTCGCTGCTTTGGGCTTGTTGAGCGCTTTACGCGAGCAGCAAGAGTCATTGCCATTTATAGGCGGTTATTTTCAAGAATTTTTTAGTTTTATTAAGTAGTACTTATGACAGCACGCACAGACCTCACGCTCACACACCGTATACGACCAGCCACGCAACCTAATGCACCGTTATTGCTACTGCTGCACGGTTATGGCAGTAATGAAGACGATTTGTTCTCGTTTGCCCCAGAAATAAGCAGCGACTATTTTATTGTTTCGGCCCGTGCACCTGTTGACATGCAGCCTTATGGTGCCGCGTGGTATGCCATAAACTTTGATGCTGCTGGAGGTAAGTTTAGTGATAATGAGCAAGCACGTGACAGCATGGAATTGCTTTTGCGTTTTATTAAAGAATTAAGTGAGCATTACCCCGTTAACCCCAATGATATTAACTTATTAGGTTTCAGTCAAGGTGCGATTCTGTCTTACGGGCTTAGCCTCTCTTATCCACAAATATTTAATAAAGTAATCGCTATGAGCGGTTACATAAACGAGGATATTATAGCGCACAAAGAAGGGTTAGCATCTCGCTTTCGCGAAAGCAAAACACCCCACTATTTTATTTCCCATGGTACTATGGACGAGGTGATACCGCATGCGTGGGCTGCTAAGGCTCCTGCGTTTTTAGACAATATACAGGCTCGTTATGTTTTTAAAAAGTACGCTATAGGTCACGGCGTGTCTGCCGAAAACTTTCAGGACATGAAAGCCTGGCTAGAGGCTTAACGACCCTTTACTAGCGGTACTCGTTGTAAAGTATGGATTTTGCAACTTCAAAAGTTACCTTGTTTTTATCGTCTATGGTGTAAACCATCAACAGCTCGCCCCATTTTTTTGTATCTGAAAAGTTTGCAAGAACCCATTTGTGATTAATCACTTTAATGTCATTTACACGATAGCCATTTGCATCACTTAGGTGAGGTACGAGTGCGTTTCCTTCTTTATTTGCGTTAAGTTCTAGCAGCTCGTCAAAAATTATGGCCTCTAGATTTGCCACGTCTACGGTAGTGTTTTCGAAATAATTAAGCGCTTCTTGATTTCCCTTGATCGTAAAAACATCGGTTTGTGTGGTATTTAATTGTGCCGTGGTTAGTCTGGTATTAAGCTTATCGCGTTCCCTGCGCAGTTCTAGTACTTGGTCTACAAGTGCTTCTTGCATGTTCCTGCCGTTTATGTACAAAATGAGTGCAACAAGAGCTGCAAATAAAAATAAATAGAGGTATAGACTTTTTTTCATGTTATAAGTTAATTACTAAGTTGTCATAAGCTAAGTGTACGTTTTTTGGGAGCGCTTTTTCTACTGTTGCGTGAAAACCCAAATGGTGGCTTATATGTGTGAAATATGTTTTTTTAGGCTTTAAGAGTGCGACCAGTTCCAGAGCCTCTACTTTGTTAAGATGCGTTTTATGCGGTTCGTCGCGTAACATGTTTATTATTAACACGTCGAGTCCACGTAGTTTTTTAAGTTCTTCTGGAGCGATGGTTTTAACGTCGGTCATGTATGCAAAGTTCTCAATTCTAAAACCATGCACAGGTAAAAAACCGTGATCTGCGAGTATGGGTGTGACTTTTATATCGTCTATTAAAAAAGAATCGGTGTCAAATAAGGTAATATTCAGGTCTGGAACACCGGGATATCTGTTTTCTGTGGCAAAAATATACCCAAAACGTTCTTTTAAGGAGTCCAAAACACGCGCGGTCATAAAGCAATACAGGTAACCTTGTCGGAAATAAAACGGTCTCAAATCGTCCAGTCCAGCAGTATGATCTGCATGTTCATGGGTAAAAAGTAAGGCGTCGAGGCGCTTCACGTTGTTAGAGAGCATTTGGTTTCTAAAGTCTGGACCGCAGTCTATTACTAGTGTTTTGTCGTTTATTTCTATAAGAGCGCTCACCCGTTGTCGCTTGTCTTTAGGGTCTGTACTTAAGCATACAGGGTGGTCACTACCTATAACGGGTATGCCTTGCGATGTTCCTGTTCCTAGGATGGTTATTTTCAAATCTTAAATTTAGGGTTAAAAGTAGCTATATTTTTTAATTCTTTGCCCTAGTCGCACTACCTTTGTATAAACACAAAATAAGCAGCAATGGGTTTATCACTTCCTGGGGACAACGATTTTGAAACTGTACCTTCTTTACACAGTAAAGCATTGCGCGTTAATTTGAATAAAAACATCTACGGCACCTTTGCCGAGATAGGCGCTGGACAAGAAACCGTAAGGCACTTTTTTAGAGCCGGAGGCGCGAGCGGTACGATTGCGAAAGCCATGAGTGCCTATGACAAGGATTTTTCTGACGCAGTTTATGGCATACAAGACGACGGTAGGTATGTGACCGAAGCACGACTGCGACGCATGCTGCAGCACGAGACCCAACTTATAGAAGACCGTATTTCTAGAGAAAAGCACCCAGAAAAGCTTTTTTTTACTTTTGCAAATACTGTTGCAACTATAGATTTTGCTAAAAAATACCTAGGCCACGGCTGGGTAGGAATGAAGTTTCAAGCGGCACCTGGCGAGGAATATTCTGAGATTATACTGCACATACGTTTTAAAGAACGTGAGGCACAACTGCAACAAAACACGCTGGGTATTTTAGGTACAAACCTTATCTATGGGGCATTTTACAAACATGACCAGCCTAAGAAATTACTTAAATACCTTTACGACCATATAGACAAGGATAAGGTAGAAATAGATCTTGTCAACTTTTCTGGACCACGATTTGAACACGTAGACAATCGCTTAATGAGCTTGCAATTACTCAAAAACGAGATGACTGAAGCAGTTATGTTTGGACCAGACGGATATAACATTTTAAGCGCAAAAATACTGTACAAGAAAAATGTACTTGCACTGCGCGGTAGCTTCAGACCCGTTACTAAGGTAAATATGGACATGTACCAAACTGCAAAATCTATGTTCCTAAAAAGCGGTAAGGTGAGTGAAGATAAAATGGAAACGATTTTTGAAATTACCTTATCCAACCTAAAAGCAAGCGGCGAGATAGACGAAGAAGATTTTTTACACCGCGCAGAGTTGCTATGCTCACTGGGACAAACCGTAATGATCTCTAACTTTAAAGAGTACTACAGGCTTGTTGAATATTT
>Ga0136559_1000638_pt1 | contig 11974 bp, 12 predicted proteins | sample AntRauMeHopE1496_FD_104633 | JGI IMG/M metagenome (GOLD analysis project Ga0136559, IMG submission 104633) | Saline lake microbial communities from Rauer Islands, Antarctica - Metagenome Hop E1 #496 | ecosystem: Environmental > Aquatic > Non-marine Saline and Alkaline > Saline | place... | reverse complement strand
GAATTCTTCATAAGCTAAAAAACCCTTCAGGTTTCGAAACCTAGAGGATTTGACGAAGATCTTGTATCCGTTGAGAGGAAGCCTTTGCTACCAATGACGTTTACATCAAGCACCTAGCATCCAACACCGGTCACCTGACATCCAACTATCACTAGCATCGGTCACTCAACTTCAGCCACCCGACACCCAGTCTACAACCTAAGCGCCCTAGCAATTACTCTTGCCATAATTCCAAGGCCTTCGGTGTTTGGATGTACGCCGTCTGGGAGAAGTGCTTCTTTTCCCATAAAAGGCGTGTAGAGATCAATCAATTCGGAGCCGCTTTCGTCAGCAATATCGATCAGCATCAGTCGCTGCTCGTTATTCATCACGTCGGGAGTGATTCCAAAATTTACCCGAGTTACTGGTACAGGCAGGATCACATAAACTTTGCCATCGGCTGGCATAGTTTTTTTGAATTCGTGTATCATATCCAAATAATCTTGTCGGAATTCAGATGCAAATTTCCAGTTTTGGGGCTTTGAATCGTTCGTCCCAAGCATGATGATCAATACATCCGGCGCAAAGTCTTTGACCTCCTGAAACTGTGGCTCGTTCCAGTACGGATAATCTCCGTTCCGGAGCAAAGTCCTTCCACTTACTCCAAAATTCCCTACCTGATAGGCATCTCCAAGGATCGCCTGCATCTGAAGTGGATAACTTGTTGGGTTATCTCTACCCGGTCCTTGGGTAATGCTGTTACCTACACAGGCCACTTTGATGGGCACTTGCGCAAATGAGAGGGAAGCGAGAAATAAAAAGGTGAAGGTGAGTTTGAGGGTTTTCATCGGTTTTTAGGTTTTGCTTTAGGTGGGAATCTGCCTTCTGACATGATTATGAATCAAACTAGCAAAAAAATCCCTAAGTTCAGCTCAAATTTATCCCAGTTGAAAAGCTGATCGAAAAAGAAAGACATGCACCTTTTGAGTAAAATCTACCTTCGGATCTCTTGGCTATCTTTTGACGTGGTGCTGGGTGCTCTGGCTGGAGCTTTATTTTTCTCCAAACTCCTGCGAGTTGAATTGGGATGGGAAATTTATCTGCTTTTAGGATTGGCAGTTTGGAGTATCTACACCATGGATCATCTCTTGGATAGTCGAAGGATTGCGGAAGTAAATTTTCCCGCAAGGCTTCAGTTTCACCTGAGAAATAGCAAGATTCTGAGCGCCGTGCTTGTTCTTGTGGTGCTAGCCGGACTAGGATTTGCATATCAGGTATTAGGTACAAGTTCGGAATTGATCTGGAGTCTAGTCTTGAGTGTACTGATTCTCTCCAGTATGCTTTTGATTCGGAAAGCGGGAAAAAGTATGGTTTGGAGTAAAGAAATCAGCATTGCTACATTTTATGTATTGGGTATTGCCTGGATTCCACTCCTTCGGGTGGAGCAGATTGATCTGACTTGGAGGAGTTGGGTATTTATTGTAGCCTTTATTTTTTTGGCCTTCATCAATCTTTTGATGCTGTCACAGTTGGATCGGAAGCAAGACGAAGAGTTGGGCTTTCACTCGGCAGCTCAGCTATTTCCTTCCATTCAATTTATTCATCTGATCAGAAGAGCCTGTTTTCTTTTGCTAATCTTGGAGCTGCTTACGTTTGTTGTTTTTCCTTCCTTTTACAGGCCTTTTTCTTGTATTTTAATGGTCATGACCCTGACCCATTATTTGGCTTTTTTCAATCCTAAGCTTACCTCGGTTCAAGTAAGACTTCGAACGGAAGCGGCCTTTATGCTCCCGTTCTTGCTATATTTTCTTTAGACAAAAGCGCTGTGTCCTGTGATCGCTCGCCCGACAATCAGGGAATTGATTTCTTTCGTGCCTTCGTAACTATACACTGCCTCGGCGTCTGCCACAAAACGAGCAATATCGTAGCGAAGCAAAATTCCATTACCTCCAAATAATTCTCGGGCATGATCCACAATAGAGCGCATGCGAAGGGTACAAAATACCTTTGCGAGTGAGGCATGCTCATCTCTTAGCATATCATCGTCCTGCATTTCTGAAAGCCGAAATACCATCGTCTGCATGGCCGTCAGATCGCCAAGCATAGTCACCAACAAATCTTGTACTAGTTGGAAGGATGCGATTGGGCGGCCAAACTGAATTCGCTCGTTGGTGTAGGCTAGTGCCAATTCATAAGCTCCTCTTGCACATCCTACCGCTTGCCAAGCCACACCAGCTCTGGTCATGCGCAGTACTTTGGCAGTATCACGAAATGAATTTGCCTCTTGCAGTCGGTCAGTCTCCGGCACTTCACAATAAGTCATGGTGATCAATGCATTTTGCACGGTTCGGAGTGCCATTTTATCCTCCAGCTTCTCCGCCAAAAATCCTGGATTCCCTTTTCGCACGATAAATCCTTTGACTTGCTGATCGGCCAGATCCCTTGCCCAGATGATGGTCATATCTGAGAAAGTTGCATTTCCGATCCATTTCTTCTGTCCATTCAGGATCCACACATCGCCTTCCCGCTTGCAAGTTGTCGTCAAACCGCCTGCTACACCCGAACCCACTTCAGGTTCGGTTAATCCGAAAGCGCCGATTTTTTCCAACTTTTGCATCGCCGGAAGCCATTCTTGTTTTTGAGCCTCAGAGCCGCAGAGATAGATCGACCCCATAGCTAATCCGCTTTGTACACCAAAAAATGTAGAGATGGAAGTATCGATTCGTGCCATTTCCATGGCTATAAATCCTTCCAGAAGTGCCGAGTGGCCCGGACAGCCGTAGCCTTGGTAGGTCAAGCCGGCAATGTCGAGCTCCGCCATTTTTGGAATAATCTGCATGGGAAATTCTCCCCGATTCCAATAATCGTTAGCGATGGGCTTAATTTCTCGCTCCATAAATTCGCGCACTTGGAGCTGAATCTCCCGCTCATGCTTCGGTAATGTTTTTCCCAATTCATAAAAATCTCCGTTTATGGGAGGAATCACTTTGGGTTTGCTGCCACCTTTCATCATTCCCATCATTTTCGAAAGGTCTTCTTCGCTCATTTCGGAGACTAAGCCGACCATTTTGGAAAGGTCTACTTTTTGAGAAAGTTTGGAGATTTGATCTAGGTCTACCGTTGCTAAAAGCTGCCGAAGGCCACCGATTGTTTTAAAAAGGTTTTTCATAAAAAGGAATTTTGGGATAGTTTACTTTTCTTTAATCTAGTGAAAGATTCCTACAGTATCGTCGCACCCTTTTATTCCAACCTCGTCAAATTGGTTTTTGGCAGTAATTTAAAGAAGTTGAAAACCGTATTTCTGGAAGATTCGAGCCAAAAAAAGATTCTGATTATCGGTGGTGGCGATGGTCTGGATTATGTAGATTTTCAATCAGACCTGATCGGCGAGTATTGGGAGCTTTCTGATGCGATGCTGCGCAAAGCCAAAAAAAACTTATCAGAAAGTAAGCTGGAATTTCACTTAGGCCATTTTAGAGCGGATTTGGAAAGTCAGTTTGATGAAGTCTGGCTACATTTTGTGCTGGATACGATGAGTGATGATAAGATCATCAGTCTCTTGATAGAAATCAGAAAAGGGATAACTCCGGCAGGAAGGATATACCTCGTAGACTTCTTCAAAACCCAAAACTTATTTCAGCGGTTTTTGACCCAGATCATTATTACCTTTTTCAGACTAGTAGCAAAGCATAAGCGGGCAACTATTCCTGAGTATGAGCGCATTTTGACGGGTGAATGCTGGGTACTATGCGCTGAAAAAGGCGTGAAAGGAGGGTGGATGAAAGCCCAACTTTGGCAGTCCTTGGCGAAGGCTGAGCAATAAAGAAAATCTATTTATTTTCCGTAAAATGAATGACTAAGAGGAATTCTACAAGATAGAATCGAGACTGTAGCACATTTTCTTTACACATAAAGTCGCTGTACTGGTTTTGCTGCAAACTACCGCCATCTCTGTAAGCTTTAAATGAAAATTTCAGGAATTTGCTAAAAAATCACTACTTGTTTAAGGGATAAAACTGATTCAGGCGCTAGACTTGAGAAGATTTCGAAATCTTTATTTATTGTCAGTTCAAGTATTTAGATAAGGTCTTTTTCGTAAAGCAGTTATTGAAAATATTTGAGGGAAATATCTTAAAGATGCCAATTGGAAATTTGAGACCTTTTTATGAAAACCACTCCATCGCTCAGATGAAATCAGGATGAACTCGGCAGGTCCTCACCTTTGTATCGGACAAAGATAGAGATCCAGATAGACCTGCTCACCCGATAGATAAATGGCAAAAGAACTATGACTGTGCCAGCAAGTACCGAGAGCAACAGGGTAAGAGAATAATCGGGTTTGAGAACTGACAATGCTACCCAAGCCGTAATAAAAAGGGCTGAATTGATCCCGTAACTAATGAACATCGCTCCAAAATAGTAGCCGGGCTCGGGTTCAAAAAATTGGTTGCAATAGGAACAGGATTTGTTCATGATTGCAAATTTGGTTAGACTCAATAGCTTGCCTCGCAGAAACATGTCTCCCTTATGACATCGAGGACATTTGCATTGGAATATGCTTTTTAGCGTGGAAAATTTCATTGGATTTTAATTTTACAAAATTGGAATATGTGGATTTCAAACAGTGGGACAAGCCGATCTATTTAAGGGCTATTTGGTCGGTTAAGGAGAAACCTTTTTGATAATCCCCTCAATCATCACATCAAAATATTGGCCATTTCCAGGCCCATACCAATTCATTTCACGAACCTCATGAAAATGCTCATCATACAGATGATCTGGCGTAATGTAACCAATATATCCTCCATTGAATGTGGTGATGATCAAATTGAGTCCTTTGGCTCGGGCTGACTCTTCCCATTTTTCATAGAAAACTCCCGATAATTCTCCCGAGGAGGCGATCATCAAGGTGTTTCCAATCAGGGTGAAATCCAGATGAGGATTGGTGTCCCCAAGTAAATAATCGAACAGCCAAGGGCGAATTCGAAGGTTGTCCGAAATTCGTAAATGTGGCTCCCGAAGGGAAATATCCAATTTTCCAAAACCAATTTCCTGACGATTTACGGTTGCGAATTGCGTCATGTGGAGTCGAATCGTAGAATCTAGCGCAGTGGCATATTCGGTTACCAATTCAGGCGTATTCCCAAAAGATAGCGGTCGATGGCTTCCTACCGTTCCCGCTGCAAAGAGTGCAAATTCGTATTCATTCGCCTCCAAAGCCTGCATGAGGTAGAAAGGATAGTCTCCGGACAAGCCCATAAATTTTGAATTCATAGTGGTAGCGTGTGCAGAATAGGTGAGGAAGGTGGCCTTTTTCCCGTTCTTTTTGGTGAAGATCAATTGTCGGACAAAAGGATCAATCGGATCATCTTTGATAAAACGATTCGCCACAAAAGCTCCTGCATCGGCTTTCCGAAAGGAAATCGTAACGCTGTCTTGACTTGAAATGGCTATTTGCAGAGCTTCAATGCTTTTGGCCACCATCAAGTCTACAATCTCGAAGTTGAATCCTCCAAAAGCCAATTCACCCAAATAGCCGGGCATATAGCCACCCATTCCAGAATGCGTATGCGTGGAAGTAAAAGTCAATTGATCAATGGGAAGATCTGCCTTCTTCACTCCTTCCTCAATTGATTTTGCCAAAAAAGGATGTATGATCAGGAGTTCAAAATTTAGCCAAGCAACCTGGCTCTTGCCATTACTAATAGTTAAAGCTTTTACAAAACTGCTGTCTTGGACAAATTCATAGGGTCCTCTTGGCGCATAGCCCACCAAATCTACGGGTAGGTCAGGAGTCATATTTGATTTTGCCCAACCTGCCATCCAAGTTTCGCCGCTGGTCTTGTTGAGCGGTAGCTTGTCTAACCGATCTAAGGTTTCCGAATAGAATTTTTGCTCTTGAATCGGGCTTCGATCCACAGTAGTGAATAGAATAAGTGCCAAAACAAAAAGCACTAGAAATAGCCCAATGAGTATTTTTAGTGCTTTTTTACCAATAGATTTCCAGTTCATGGATTAGTATTCAAAGGTGCCATATGCACTTCGGATGGTAACCTTCTTCCCAGTGTGTGGCTCCACTCTACCGATGATTTGGGCTTCCACTCCATGAGATTCTGCGATATCAATGATCTCTTCCGCATATCGCTCATCCAGATATACTTCCATTCGATGACCCATATTGAAGACTTTATACATTTCTTTCCAGTCAGTTTGACTTTCCTCTTGGATGATTTTAAAAAGTACAGGCGTCTCAAAAAGGTTGTCTTTGATCACATGAAGATCGTCTACAAAATGTAACACTTTGGTCTGAGCTCCACCACTGCAATGGACCAGGCCATGAACCTTTGATCTCATGTAGTTGAGCACGTCTACCATGATCGGGGCGTATGTACGGGTAGGAGAAAGAACCAACTTCCCCATATTTACCGGCGCTCCTGGAGCAGGATCGGTTAGATTGTATTTTCCGGAATATATCAAATCCTCAGGAAGCGCAGGATCGAATGATTCAGGATATTTGGTTTTTAATACTTTGTTGAAAATATCGTGACGTGCAGAAGTGAGTCCATTGGAGCCCATGCCGCCGTTGTAGGCAGTTTCATAATTTGCCTGACCAAAGGACGACAGACCTACGATCACATCGCCGCTTTGGATTTTGTCATTGGAAATGACTTCGTCTCGTCTCATCCGGCAAGTGACAGTGCTATCTACTATGATCGTCCGCACTAAGTCGCCTACATCGGCAGTTTCTCCCCCTGTCAAGACGATATTGATTCCTTTGTCCCGAAGCATTTGAAGCACTTCTTCTGTACCTTCGATGATAGCGGAGATCACTTCGCCTGGGATCAAGTTTTTATTTCTACCGATCGTAGAAGATACCAGGATGTTGTTCATGGCTCCGACACAGAGCAAGTCATCGGTATTCATAATGATGGCATCCTGTGCTATTCCTTTCCAAACACTCAGATCGCCAGTTTCTTTCCAGTACAAATAAGCCAGAGAAGACTTGGTTCCGGCTCCGTCTGCATGCATGATGTTGCAATAGTCAGGATCGTTGCCGAGTGTGTCTTCTACGATTTTACAAAAAGCTTTGGGAAAAAGACCTTTATCAAGCTTAGAAATCGCCTGATGTACATCTTCTTTGGAGGCGGAGACGCCGCGTTGCATGTATCGATCATTCATGGTCGCAAAGTTACTTATTCCAAAGGAATTCGGGAGTGGCTAGAGGAAAAGTTGATTTTCTTTAAATAAAACTTTTTTCTACTGAATGTGTATATTTTTAGAAAACATACACATCATGCGAACTAATATTGAAATAGACGAGAACTTAATGGAAGAAGCAATGAAAGCTTCAGGTTTTTCTACAAAAAAAGCAACTGTAGAAGAAGGGCTTCGCTTGCTTGTCAGGTTAAAAAAACAGGAACGAATTAAAGAGTACAGAGGAAAGCTAAAATGGGAAGGAAATCTCGATAAAATGCGTAATGACTCATGATTATGGTTGATTCCTCAGTTTGGATAGATTATTTCAATGGCCATAGTACCCTGCAAACTGATTTTTTGAATCGAATTTTGGGTAATGAGGATGTTTGCGTCGGAGATCTCATTCTAACCGAAGTTTTACAAGGTTTTTCGTCTGAAGGAGACGTGGAAATTGCTCATCAATTATTCAAGGACTTACTGTTATTCGATTTGGTAGGTAAAGAAATTGCTCTTGACGCTGCTAAGAATTATAGAGAATTAAGAAGAAATGGAGTGAGAATACGGAAAACGATTGATATGATGATCGGGACATTTTGCATCAAACGAAATATCAAGCTACTCCATAGTGTCCGGGATTTTGATGCTATGAGTAAACACTTGAAACTCCAATCAATATTTTAAAAAAAAGAGGTTGATCCTTATGAGAACCAACCACTTTTTTAAAATCCAATCTCGAAACCAAATTATTCTTTAATCTCAATTACCTTAAACTCGGTTCTTCGGTTGACTTGATGCTCTTCTTCCGTTTGAGCATTCTGGTTGATCAGTTGGCGCTTGCCGTAGCCTTTCGCTACCATCCTTTCTTGATCGATTCCCTGAGACACTAGGTAGTCTACAGCTGATTGTGCTCTTCGTTGCGTCAGGTCATCATTGTAAGCATCGGTAGCCCGGGCATCCGCATGCGAGCTCAACTCGATTCGAATCGATGGATTGTCCTTTAGAATGGTGGCCAATTTATTCAATTCAACAGCAGCATCCGGACGGATATCAGCCTTATTCAGATCATAATAGATATTCTCCAAGACAATGGATCTATCCAGTACCAATTGATCCAACACGATCATCGTATCGAGCGTAATGTTGGTGACTTCTTGGATCAAGGATGCCGGATCAGGAGTTTTCCCTTTTGTACTGTAAGGAATAGACTTGGAGAAATAACCGGCTTTGGAAGCAATAAGTGTGAAATCTGCATCAGGAGTCAATGTAAATCTCACTCGTCCATTGGTGTTGGAGAAATCTCCACCAGACTGCTTGTTATTTCCATCGTAGAGTACGACACGAGCTTGATTGAGGATTTTATCCGCTTCGCCCGCTATTCGCTCTTTGGTGATGACGTTGAGCAGGACATTGACGATTTTTGGCTTTGGTGTTTTATCCTCAAAGAAATAAATATCATCATCGCCCACTCCTCCTTCACGATTGGAGGAGATATATCCAGCCTTCGGGTATTCAGTGAAGAAAATCCCAAAGTCATCATTCGAGCTATTCATGTTTTCTCCCAAGTTGATGATCACTTGCTTTCCGGCTTCATTATTTTCTGCTACGAAAAGGTCTAATTTTCCATAGCCAGGATGGCCATCGGAAGAGAAAAAGAATTTTCCGTCGGAAGTCATTCTTGGGAATAACTCATTTCCGGGAGTGTTAATATTTGGGCCAAGATTCACGGCATTTCCAAAATCACTATTGGCTAGCCTTGTCGCTTTGTAGAGATCGATTCCTCCAAATCCTCCAGGTCGATTCGAAGCAAAATACAACTCCAATCCATCCGGACTAAAGGCTGGAGTAGAATTCCACCAAAACTCATCCTCATTTACCGGCATCCAGATCGGCTGGGTAAATCCACCTCCTCGGAAGTAGGAAGCAAAGAGTGATGTTTCTGGTAGATCTTTGGAAGAAGTAGAATTGCCGCGTGCATAAATTATCGTATTTCCATCAGGACTGATCGCAATCGCAGCCTGATTGAGCCCTTCTTCATTTTGAAATTCTGGCAGAGCCTGAACCGCACTTACATCTACTTTCAGTCCATCAGCTCGCGCACGAAATAACTTGGTATATGGAGAACCATCGGCCGCATATAATCCTGAAGCTTGGCGACCACTGGTGAAGTAGATGAAATCTTCAGAAAGCACAGGAGCATAATCCGCTCCGGCAGTATTCAGCTCTTTGTAATTGATAAGCTCATGCATTGGCCAATAATTGTCAATGCCATCGGTTAATTTGATGGCTTCGAGTTGACGCTGCGTCTCCGCCAAAAAGCGATCTTCCTGCGTAAAACCTTTGGCTTTTTCGAAAGCTTCTCTGGCTTCGTCGTCTTTGCCATTTGCCTTAAGGCTCAATCCCAGTCGGTAATAGCTTTCAAATGTAGGGTCAGAATCTACCAGTTTTTGATAGTAAGGCTCGGCATCCTCGATGCGATTGGATAATCTGTAGCTCTCAGCCACGATTTGATTGGCCTCTATATTTTCTGGGTCATCAGCCAAAATCTGGGAAAAAGTACCAATTGCGTATTGATATTCACCAGATAAGTATTGCTCATTTCCTTTTTCTTGCAGACTCTTGCAAGAGCTGACTCCGATAAGGAGTAAAAGACTAATCCACAAAAAATGGTTTTTCATCTGAAGCAATAGGGTTGATCTGTCCTGAATATTACTAATTAATTTGGAAAGTATTTGTTTAACCAACTGTCATTGGCTGAAATCCATACTTTTTCTAAGTCTTTTTTGATTTTTACCAGTGGATTAAGCACCAGTGTTTCCTGCTCTATTTCTCCTGATAGCACTCTGGACTTGATTCCTATTGCAGGATAAACGGCTACTTGCCCTTCATTATTTTTTAGACTTACCCTTCCCTGATCGGTCAGGTTGATATGTAAGGCTTTTTCCAACTCGTGCAAAGTTCTGACCGAACTGTCAATTGAGCATCCACTCGCACCAAGGCCACTTTCATCCACTCCCAAAACGATAAGTTGGCTTTCCAAAATCTGAAATGAGGTAGGCATCAAGTTGCCATGTGTGTTCCAGCCGTCGCAAAAGCGCTCCAAAGTGGTCTGAATAAGTGAAATATCCGTTGGGGAAAACTGTCTTTCAGCTTGGTAAACCCAGATTCGAGAGTGGGCTGGCAACTGATCAAAAGATACGTACATAAGCTTGGTAAGTTTGGGAAAAGAAAAACCCTTTCTACCTAACGGCAAAAAGGGTAAAATTGATTCAATTCATGGAGATCAAATTCCCATGTCTTTAGCGATCATTTCGGCAAGGTCATAGACTTTTACATCTGCTTCCCGCTCTTTGTTCTTTACACCATCCGTCATCATGGTAAGGCAAAATGGACAGCCTACCGCAATCATACTTGCCCCTGTTGCCAAAGCTTCTTCCGTCCGCTCGATATTGATTTCTATCCTTCCCGGCTCAGCTTCTTTAAACATTTGAGCTCCACCAGCCCCACAGCAAAGGCCTTTGGTCTTGCAGCGTTTCATTTCTACCAACTCCACATCCAGAGCTCTAATCACTTCCCGAGGCGCTTCGTAGACATTATTTGCTCTGCCGAGAAAGCAGGAATCGTGAAAGGTGATTTTCTTACCTTTGAATTCGCCTCCGCCTTTTAGAGCTACTTTACCTTCATTGATGAGTTGCTGGAGAAATTGCGAATGGTGAATTACATCGTAATTTCCACCGAGCGCCGGATATTCATTTTTGATCGTATTGAAGCAATGCGGACAGGCAGTCACCACTTTTTTGATTTCGTAGCCATTCATCACTTGGATATTTGCAACGGCCTGCATCTGGAAAAGAAACTCATTGCCAGCACGTCGGGCAGGATCGCCGGTACAAGCTTCTTCTGGGCCAAGAACGGCAAAGCTGACGCCTACTTTATTTAATATTTTCACGAAAGCCTGTGTGACGGCTTTGTATCGCTCATCGAAAGAACCCGCACAGCCTACCCAAAATAGGACTTCGGGAGTTTCGCCTTTGCCGGCCATTTCGGCCATAGTTGGTACTTTATAATTGGACATATTGTATTTACGATTTTGGATTTATGTCCCGATAATTATCGGGATACGAGGTCTCTGATAAGTTTAAGCTCATTTAATGACAAGACCGCCCTTTTTCAACTAATTTCAAACTGAAATGAACTCTAATTTTATCATTCCAATTTTTTTATCGGACATCAAACATCGGACATCAAACATCGGACATCAAACATCGGTCATCGGACATCAAACATCGGTCATCGGTCATCTAACATCGGTCATCTGACATCGGACATCGGACATCCGACATCTGACATCGGTCATCTGACATCGGACATCTAACATCGGACATCGGACATCCGACATCTAACACTCAACACCGGGCATTGGTCATCCCACATCACATCTCTTCTTCCTTCACTTTCTCAGCCCAATTGAATCGATCTGACGGGCTGAATTTCCAAGGTGAAAAGCTGGTTTCCATATTCTGAAACATCGCATTCCATTGTGGAGGTGTACCGGATTCTTCCATGGCCACGTATCGACGCATTTGGAGTATGATTGAAAGCGGATCGATATTGATGGGACAGGCTTCCACACAAGCATTGCAGCTGGTACAAGCATTCAATTCTTCTTTGGTGATGAAATCTCCCAAAAGTGATTTTCCATCTTCCAGTCCAGGTCCGCCGGCATCTATACTTTTGCCCACTTCTTCTGCCCGGTCGCGGACATCCATCATGATTTTTCGAGGGGAAAGCTTCTTCCCAG